>ERZ791740.19-NODE-19-length-184523-cov-21.864768_pt1 | contig 184523 bp, 216 predicted proteins | sample MGYA00510041_ERZ791740 | MGnify/ENA primary metagenome ERZ791740 (study PRJEB30046, sample SAMN00791959) | human gut metagenome | study: EMG produced TPA metagenomics assembly of the A metagenome-wide association study of gut microbiota in type 2...
TAGTAATGAGTACAGATAATCAGACTGAATATCAGCTTGGGTTCTGGACTATTCATGGTGACGTGGGTGACTTTGACCCAATTCAGGGATTGTGGAAGACAGAAGTTTACGGACTAGCGAATTATCTGTGTGACCGTTACAGAAGTAAAGCTTTAGAAGCTCTTCACAATGATTATAAAGAAACTTGTGATAAATATAGAGCAATGTCATATGCTATATATAGTTCTTGTAAGTTAATTCCTACGGACGGTCTTGGCATTAGTAACAGTGACTTAGAGCAAATTGGAGCTAAAGACTATGATACTGTGGATGATATACTCAGTAGGTTTATCCCATTCGAGAACTTTAGAAAAAGCTATGATTCAGCTGGACAAATCATGCACCCACATGATGAAATGGCAGAGTCTGATTGTTGGTCACAATTATGTGCTAGACATGGAGAAGATGTAGTCAATAAGGTCTGGAGCCGACATTTAGCTTCTGAATTTAAACGTAAGAAAGCGCCAATTTATATATCTAGAAAGTTATATGAATAGAGTAGGTTTATTCTTTGGCTCATTCGATCCTCCTCACATTGGACATGCCAATGTAGTAATGGGAGTTGTTAATTCTAAACTAGTAGATAAAGTATTAGTCATTCCTGCATATCAGAATGTATGGAAGAGTAACAGTTCCGAATTCTCTTATAGACTTGCTATGTGCAGAATGACATTTAGTCCATTAGCACCGGAAGTATATGTGAATGCTGTGGAGAAATCAATGTATGTACCTAGCTACAGTAAAGGTATTCCGACCTATGATGTGTTAATGGAATTAAAATCACAAATGCCTAATAATGAATTAGTAATTATTACTACTCCAGAGACCTATAGTGAGATTCCTTTATGGCATAACGGATCTACAATACTTAAAAACTATAAGTTTATTATGGTAATTAACGGAGAAGAACCTCCGTATGGCTTACCAGATAACGTATCACTAGTATATGTTCCAACTATCAGAATGTGTTCTACTTGCATTAGAAATAGAGTTAAGGATGGGGTTGGGATAAAACCCTTTGTTAGAGATGATGTGTATGAAATAATTAAGCAATATAAACTATATGTATAATATTTATATATCTTATCCATACAATATGCTTACAGTTCTTAGTAAAGTCACAGATGTGTTTAAAGACTATAACGTCAGCATTAAGTATAACAAATTTCATGATGATTATCACTCAGAATATTTGGATACATCTGATATTGTGATATTTATACTTCCAGATGTAAGTTTTAGTACTCCTTTGCATAGACTTACTAATGGAATCTTAAGCGAATTAATTAAAGTCATAAATAGCAATAAACCCTACTTTATAGCTTATGGTCCAAAGGGCAGTAGTGATATGTGTATATATCCTGGGTCTTTGAATTTAACTAGTGGGGTTATAACTGTTGGTGGCATAGCTAACGCAAGAAATAGCATATTTAAACTAATGAAATCCAATTTGATTAGTTCTAATGTCTTAGAAGAATGTGTTACAGATAAAGAATTTATTAACTTTAATGATACTTATTGATGAAGAATTATCCGATTAAAATTGAAACAGGTGAACATGCTGGAGAAACAGTTTGGATTCATCGTAGTATTGCTGTTGTAGGGTTTGTATTCTGCAAGATTAACAATGAATGGTGTGTTCTTGCTAACCAAAGAGGCGAGGGAGCACCGGACTTTCAAGGATATTGGAACTGTCCTTGTGGTTATTTGGACTTCGATGAAACACTAGCAGAGGCCTGCTCTAGGGAAATTTATGAGGAAACTGGAGCTAAGGTTGAACCTAGTGCTCTTTACATGTGTAGTATTAATGATGACCCGAAAGATTCCAATAGACAGAATGTTACCATGAGATTCATGGCTGTAGTAGACGAGAGTCATATTGGTATTTCTACTAATGCTATTAAGGGACAGCTAGGTGGAGAGGAGAATGAAGTAAAAGCTATCATGTGGGTTAAAATGTCTGACCTTGACAACTATCAGTGGGCATTTAATCACAAACATCTTATTGAAGGCATCTTTCATACTTATGTAGATTATGAAGAAATAGAAGACTTAGACAATTTATTTGCGGAATGATATACTTTATTAGTGGACACAGAGACATAACTCAAGAAGAGTTTGATGCTAACTATGTACCAGCTATAGAAGATGCTATAGATAATGGACAAACCACTTGGGAAGATTGTGAATTCATAGTTGGTGATTGTAAGGGTTGCGACCAAATGGCAGCTGAATATATAGCAAAGTATATTGAAGAGAATATGGATGATTGGGACTGTGTTCCTTGTACACTTACCATTCATCATATGTTCTCTGAGCCTAGATTTAGAGTTGGAACTAAGGCTGACGATGGCAACTATTATATAGACGTTAGAGAACGCTTCAATGAAGGTGTAGAAAATGAATCCGATCTGGTAACACTAGAGGATTGTCCTCAAGTACATTATGTCGGAGGCTACGAATGTGATACTGATAGAGACTCAGCAATGACAACCTTCTCTGATGTGGATATAGCATTCTTAAGAGGTAAGTCTAAATGGAAATCTGGTACAGCTGAGAACATTCTCCGTAGACACAATATGAGTTCTAATTAGAACTTATAAACTAGAAGTTGTAACATCTATGATTTCTGAGTATACTAAGAGAGGTAAAACTGGTTTTATACTTAAAACAGACTATAGAACGTGTTTGCCTTATTTTGTTAAATGAGATGATGGTAGTACATCTTGGGTTATAGGCTGTACTATAACTACAGAAACTCCGGAGGATTCAATAATAGAGGAGTCTGAGGAAGATGTTGAGACAGCCCTTATCTCAGGGAATGGATTCTCTAGAAAAGTAACATTTTATGAAAGGAATTAATAAGTATTTGTTTTTGGACGTAGATGGAGTACTTAATAGTGTTTCATGGTATCGGGAGGAATGGAATAAAAACCATGCATATCCTCAAGGAGACTTTGATCCAAAATGTGTTGAACTTGTAAACAGAATAGTTGAAGAGACTGGTTGTAAGGTAGTTGTAAGTTCTTCCTGGAGAACTGAATCCAACTTACAATCAATCTTTGACAAGGCTGGTTTAAAATTCAAAATACATAGTATTACTCCGTTCGGAAGCCATAGAGGTTGTGAAATACAGGAATGGCTTGATTCTCAAACAGAACCTTATGTCTACGCTATAGTAGACGACGATAGAGATATGCTATCTCATCAGAGGAAGTACTTTATAAAAACTAATACAGCTATAGGCATTACTGATGAGGATGTTAGACATATAATTAATATTTTAAATAGGAATGATATGTGGAATGATAAATTGAATGTAATGATTGCTGATTCTATGAAGAAGCATGACACTACACGTACTAATGTGTATAGAGCTATTAAGACTGCATTTACTAATTATGCAGCAGCTAAGAATGCTAAACCTTTGGATGAAGCTGCGGAAATCTCTATTATTAAGAAGATGAGGGATGAAAGATGGGCTAATGCAGAAACCTATCAAACAGCAGGGCGTATGGACTTATCGGCAGTCGAGGCTGATGAGGCTGAGATACTAGAGGAGTTGCTTCCTAAAGAACCTACTAAAGAAGAATTGAATGCTGCATTACTTAAACTTGCATTAGATAAAGGATGGTATGACGATAATGAAGAACATGATATTCATCCAGTACAAATCCCTAAGAATCAGATGGGGATAGCTGTCAAAGAATTGAAAGCTAAATATCCAGCTGCTGATGGGAAGAAGATTGCAGACTTAGTTAAAGCTAATTTATGTAATTAATGACATTAAAAGAAATTGTAACTTTACCTTATCCGGCCAGATTCACACATGCTATAGCTGGAGTGCTTTATTATCAGATAGAAACTGAGAACCAGAGAATTATGTTCCCGGTGGATATGAATGATAAAGAGGATGTAGGGACTGCTACATTTGTGGCAGAATATCCCAAACCCATTACTTTAATGAGATATATTCGTAAAGCTATAGATAGTGGAGAGCTAGTAACTATTACTATGTGCGATGCCGAGGTATAACGTAAGTATTGATAGAGAGCTTAGATGTCGTTTATATTTTGACATGGAAGTAGAAGCTGACAGCAAAGACGAAGCTTGGGAGAAAGCTATGGACACAGTAGATTACGGAGATTTAGACGTAAGAGATTGTGAATATAGTGATGATTGTATAACCCTCTTCGAAGAATGATAATCGGAATAGCTGGACGTAAACAATGTGGTAAAGACACCATTTGTAATATTATTAGATACTTAAATTACTTAAAGTATAACCAGATCTTTAAAGGTTTAGAGCCCTCCGCTGCACATTTTAACAATATGTTTAGTGATTATGGAGACGATCTAATTAAATTCTCTGAGTGGGAGAAGCATGCCTTTGCCGATGCATTAAAAGCATGTAGTTCTCTTATATTAGGTGTTGACATGTGTTGCTTTGAAACTGAAGACTTTAAGGAATCTCCTACTACCTTAAACCTTGGAATGACCAATAGAGAGTTCTTACAAAAGCTAGGAACTGAAATTGGTAGAAACATTCATCCAGATTTATGGGTTTTGCATCTAATGCAAATCTATGAGTCTAACCCTGATTCTAAGTGGATTATTACTGACGTAAGGTTTCCTAACGAAGCTGATGCTATAATCTCTCATGGAGGAATAGTAATTAAAGTAGAAAGAGATACTGGTTTAGATGACCAGCATATTTCTGAACATGCTCTAGATGATTACGAGCATTTTAGTTATGTAATAAAGAATAATGGTACCATCGATGCATTGATTGATAAAGTCAAAGCATGCCTTGGTGACTATATTTAATAATAATGGCCTATGCAGGTGGAGTTAAACTCTACTTGTATAGGCCATTTTTTTATTACTGTGCTGTATCTTCCTCTATTGCATCTGCTGCAAGTTTGGACATATTATTAAGTTCTGTAGTCATTCCTTTAAATGTTCTACCAAGTCCAGTAGTTCCTGTGAGATAAGATGATAGAGATTTATCACCAAATGCAAACTCATAAGTATTATTAAAGAATGTACTTAAGTATCCTATAGATACAGGTTCTGAATTTTTAATAAGTCCTAGCAACACACTCCAGGGAGCTATATCTCCGTATGAACTGTTGTAACCTCTTTCAAATAGGCTAAATACAGTATCTCTCATGGCTTGAGACATGTTAGGATTTAAAGGATCTCTATCTTCCTCTCTAGTCTCTCCCCATAGTTCAATAAGGTATTTACCTATAGTTCCAAGTATCATCCATAAGAACATATCATGAGCTAATCTCTTTAAATTTGCTTTCTTTACACCGGTCTCTTCATTCCAGATACTATCTCTAAATTCTGAGAATCCACCTTCATGTAAAGCCCTAAAGCAGTCTTTAATAGTATAATAAATACCTTCTAGATATCTGTCCTCATTAATAGTAGCAGGAACTCCAGTGTTCTCAGTAGTGACTATTACTATAGAATTACCGTTCTCGTCCACCTCATCTTTATACCATAATAAATCACCATTGTCATTCTTAGCTTGAACTCTTCCAGCTAAATTATAATTCTTGGGTTTAAGTAAATAGGCATTTCTAGTTGCAGATAAATAGGTTTTAAACTGTCCGAATAATGCTCCCATAAATGTCTTCTCAGCCAAAGCTCTACTTTCCTGGTCATAGTGTCCATAAATAAGATCTGACAAGGTTTTAGCAGCCAATACTTCATCTTTAGTATAGGCAAATGGTAAATCATCTCCTTCTTTTAGATTTAATCCATTGTCTCTATTATAGGCTTCCATTATAGATAAATAAAGTCCTCTTTGCTTATTGTATTCAGGATTACTCTTATTACCAGAAGCATATACTGCTAGACGCTTATCTTTCTTCCAATTATATTTAATGCCCTCATCAGTCATTTCTAATGCATCCCATGTACCATCATGTAAGCATTGAGCTACAAATATGGTCATACGATGGAAATAATCCGGGGCAGTAGTTAACTGATAAGCATGCCTAGACATATTAGCTAATCCAGATTTGTTACTAATAAGCCGTTTATTTAGAACTTGCATATCTATATTAGCTAGTCTAATCATATTATTAATAGCCTCAATCTTAGTAGTCCTACTAAGCATATCTGGCCCTTCTTTGGTTACTAATGCCATAGCTTGGGCCAAATCCTTTCTAGTGAACTTCTCATCAGTATAGTACATTTTACTAAAGGCTAGAGATGACTGCTTCCACATACCATTAATCATATCACGAACACCCCCAGTAACGTTAAATGCAAGTAGTCCAAAAGATGCTAGTCTTTTAATAGGGTTAAGATATTTAAAAGCTTGACGGCCTTCTTCACTAATAATAGATTGGTTAAATACTGCTACCTTTAAATAGTTGTCCAAAGTCTCATTAAGGACTGATAAATCTGTATCCGTAGACTTAGCATATCCTAATAATGACATCTTTATTCCCTTAATTGCAGGTAATATAATATCCAATTGTTCCTTTCTAGCTGATGCAAACTTATAAGTAGTTACTAGGGTCTCTATGTTACGTTCCCAGAAATCTGGTTTATATTCAGCTAATAAGGCGTCTCTAGCTTCCTCACTGGCTTCTGATAAATTAAATCTATTGTACATTTCGTACCTAGTAATTACTTTCTGTTTGTCACTATACTCCCTATCACTATAAGCATCGTTTTGGGATCTATTCCAATAATCCTTAAATCTTCCAGTTACGTCCTTTACTTCTTGGTTAATCCACTTACTAATTCCCATTTGTAGAATCTGATTATTGGCTTCCATAAGAGGAACCCAGAACCACTTCTCGGTCTTCTTAAGTTGCTTTACCGTCTCGCTATCTTCAGACAAGCTTCTGATATTAGGGAATCTTTCTTGGTTTATAAGCCACAGTGCTTGCTTTAAGAATCGTCTTTCCTCTGAAGTAAGTGGAGTACTGCTATCATAAGGATCTACAAATAACATCTTATTATTAAGACTTCCGTCAGAATTCCTTCTAAAGAAATTATTATACAGCTTAACCTGATCTCCTATAACAATGTTTCTGGCATTACTGTAACCTTTATCTTTCCATAAGGGTTTTACATATCCGGTAAGGAATTTCTCATGATAAGGAGTCATTTCTCTAGTAACGTTATCAAATGCACCTCTCACAGCAAGAGTAATTTGGCGTAAGTTATCCTCTGGAAATAAATCCGGATTAGTTATCATACCTCCAGATAAAGGAGTTCCTTTCTGTGTATATCTAGAAATCTCTTTAGGTTGAAGGAAGTCTAATCCTTTATAATAAGCTATAGCCTGTAATATTGACTTGTATAGTCTTTCTATTCCAGTGTTAGAAGATTCATTAGCTATAGATTCTAGAGAACCTCCAACTATCTTACCAAGACGTTCTCCATTCTCCATCCTTCTAGCTAGGGCTATTAGTCTATTGGCTATCTCATTCTTATTTACGGTATTAATGTTGAATAATTCCTTAGATAAAGCCTCTATATCTCTAGACAAACTATTGGTAAGTTTACCATTAGGTCTGTTCATCAAAGCTAGGAACTCATTCTTAATAACATCCAATTCATCCATAAAGGACAATTTGTTAATATTATTATTAACTTTGGCTGCTTTGGCTAACAGATTAAATGTTTCCTTTATCTGTCTTGAAGTAGCAGTGGTAGCTTTAGAGTCTTCTGTATTAATTACTTTAATGTCTCCTATTTTAAATACATCAGTTAATGCATTAGGAATCTCATTAATGGCAGCCATTATCTTCATTAACTCGATATTGCCATTAGTTGCCAATAATATCATTTTGTTATTAAGAGCATATGCGTCCTTTTCATGTTCTCCTAACATTGTAGTTCCTAAAGATAGCTTAAGTTCAGTATGTAAATCATGATGGCTTAATGCAATAAAATCAATTTGTTTGGTAATAGTATTACTAATAGCTACAATTCCTAATTGTTTTAGTGCTTCTATATTTACTAATTCCCATCCTGGATCGTTAACATATTTCTGGAATGTAGTTACTACAAAGGCATTAGTAGTATATCCAGTAGTAGGACTCACATCCTCCAACGGAATTTTACCATCAATGGCTCTTTTAAGATCATAGATAAATTTGTTAGTCTTAAGTCTATGATTCTTAACCATCTTATTTAGGTATTTCTCTACTTCTACTCTAAGTTCCGCATTCTTCTCTTTAGGTGAATCTTCTTTGATATAGATAGGCTTTCCTTTACTGTAGAAATCTTTAAAATACCATCTGCCCTCAGAGGGATTCGGAGAATCATAAACATGATTTGCAATAAAAGCATCTACATCAATTTGCTCTCTAATTGATTTAATCTTAGGATTAGGTATAAACTTACTAAGAGTATCTAGTACATTATCTCTAATAGATTCCCCTATAGTTTCATCGGTAAGTCTTACTGGAATTGCATAACTCACATTATTATAAAATTCACCTACTCCCCAAGCTAGTCTATTAATGGTGCCTCCAGAATCTTTAGTTCTGTCTTGCACTCCTTCGAAGCTAACTCCAGTTAATTCCCCATCCTCTAGCCCTTCCAGATGCATAGGTACTATATTCAGTTCCATATTAGCAGCAGGAATACCTTTGGAAGCTAACATTTGTCTATAGAAAGCTAACTGGTAATCATACTTAGTTTGCTTAGCAGCATCCCACCTATCAGACAACTTTGCAGAACTTTTGAAGACATATAAATGCGGTTGACCATCCTCACCTATCACTACCAAATCTATAGAACCTATTATATTAACTCCATCCAATGTTTTAGAATCTATAGTAAATTGAGGCAGTAGTTTAGCGTCCTGTCCATGTGCCTTATAGATTTCATCTTTAAAAGATGCCATATTCTTGTATATACTCCTGACAGCTTGTTCACTAAATACTCCAGCATACTTATCTATAAGCTCTTCTAATGACATATGACCGGCAAAGTAATCACCTAAAACAGCATGTAATTCAGCGCCAGTATCTGCTATCCTCTCCCACATTTCCATAATATTATTAACCTGCTCTTCAGCTTCAGCATGAGTCATACCCTTGGATACCAATTCATTTATAGTATTATTTCTCCAATTCTTAATACTGAACGGCTGTCCTAAGAAAGTTTCTTTAGAATCTTTGGTAATAGTAGCAGTTTCTAAGAAATCTGTAACTGACATGTTAGAACCTTCTGCTTTGTACACAATATCACCAGATACAGGGTCTACTCCGTTGCTGTTGAGTTTAGCGGTAGCTTTAATAGATCTTAACTTAGCTACCATTTCGGACTGCTTAGTGTCTTGGCTAAACACAATATCTGATATAAGTCCCATTTCAATTTGGTTCTTATGTCCTATTAAGAAGTCAAACAATTCAGCATAATCGTTAAATTGCTGTATTTGACCATTTATATTTAAACTGTATGTACAAGCCATTAACAATCCTCCTTTAAATTACCACTTTTAATCATTCTTTCTATTAGATTAGTAATTACACGAGATTCAGATGCCATATCCATATCAAAACCTTCTCTAAAGTCCTTATTAACTAAAGCACTACCAAATTCTGACATTATATCATCTATGCTCATGTTAAGTAATTTACCTAATTTCTCATCTTTAATGTCTTCCGAAGTTTGGAATGTGTTTTGAGTTTTGGCTTTAAATAGTTCTCCCAGGGCATCCAAGTCAGTCTCCTTACCTTCAAACCACGTGTCTGCAATCTTACTAAAGTAATTACCAAACTCTGTAACAAATATTTCTTCATTTAAGTCTGTAACTGCTCTACTGTCTCCTATATTCCTAAATGCTTGTACTTTATCATCATAATCAGAAAGTTGCTCTACTTGGTTTACTAATCCGTAATATAAATCTGAATTAGTCCTCTTAACGGAACCCATAATAAGATGTGCAAATTCATGTAATGAATCAGCAGTTGTTGCTCTGTCTACATTTAAATATATTTCTCCATTATAAATAAATGCATTAGTTCTACCTACATTGGGTATTACACCCTTAAAAGAATCTGCTAATTCTCTGGCTGTAACTACATTAATTTTAATACCATAATTCTTTCCAAGATGATTAGCTATTTCTACCATTTCACTTTTAAATGACCTTGGCACCTTCTTATGAACTGGAACGTTAGTGCTCATTTGAAGCTTCTGTAAGTTATATTTATCCCCAGCTGCTGCAACTACTTCATACACTGATTCACTAGCATTTTCGATTATATTTAACGCCTTAGTAATAAGCTCAGTTTCATAATTTAATTTGTCCGGGGTAAGCATACTAGGAACCTTATTATTATATAAGGCATTATGGGTCTCTGGATCTCTAAGTTGGTTCTTAAGTAAGAAGAACGTCGCTACTTTCTCCGGAGTATCTAATATAGATTGAATGTTAATTCCTTGTTCATTTAGTGATGTTAGTATTTTATTGTATTGTGGCTTCTTCATCATTTCAGACACGAAGTTATTAAATGTTATAGACTTAATAAGCTTCTTGTCATTATATAGATTTATTTTATCATCTAATGTAATATCTAATACACTAAATCTATCTCCTATTTCCAACTTAGAACTAGAAGATATGTTAACTTTGTCTCCAGATTTCTTCTTAATACTAGTTGCTACTGATTCAAAGTTAATAGGTCTATTTAGCTGTAGTGTAATCAGGTTTTTAGCATGTTTTAAATTGTCTACACCAGAGGTATGTATATTATCAGCAGTAGTTATTAATTTATCACTAATATAGTACTTATTATTATATCTGATTATATTATACCCATTATAGTTCTCTATATAATCTACGATATCTCCAGTGTATTCTGTATTAACAATAGATTTATCAAATACAGGTTTCTTGACAGTGTTTCTTAATAACAATCCACTATCACTAATATATGCTATGTCTATAAACTTACCATTATGTATATTGTTATTAATGTCTTGAATAGCAGACACTATATTATCTTCAGTTACCTCACCATAACCGTGATTCTCCATAAAGGACTCTATATCTTGTCTAGATATTTTGAGATACTTTCCAGATATTTTAGCTCTATCTATTAAGGCCTGAGCAGATGGGTTATCATAACTGATGGACTCTTGCTCTGGAGCACCTATTAAATCATTAAATATTTTATTAAAGGTTCCAATTAATCCTGTCTTATATAAAGCGTCACTTAATGAAGCACTAGAATAGAAATAATGAGTAAATGCAGAGACAACATTAGACTTACTGGCGACAAATTTACCATCTGAATAGCCTATTTTACTTAACGTAATCATAGCTCTTCTAGATGTAGTGGGGTCAGTGGCTAGTATTTTAGCTGCTGTAGCTATATTAGAGTATAATCCATCTACAACTTCTTTGGGAGCTTTATCCATTAAAGATGATACATATAATTGTTTTAAATGTGTCTCTATATGATCTGGAGTAGGTTTAATCACTGCTAATGAATTACCTTGATAATTAAATATTCCGTAATTACTATTCCAATTTACACTGAATTTAGCATCAGTAAGTAAGATGTTATAGGCGTTTAAATCAACTCCTTCTTTCTGTAAAGCATCTACAAGATATCTTATATTAGGTGTGTCAAACTCATTTCTAATAGTATTTAGATTGTAATTACCAGAAGGTAATGTAAATCCTTGTCTATTACTATTAATATTAAAGTTAGCTAGAGGAAATCCTCCAGAGTTAACGGCAGCAATAAACTCATCATATGCTTCTTTATTACCCATTAGAGCACCTACTGCATCCTCTAAAGACATTTCACTAGCATCGGGAACCTCCAGCTTGATTACGCTGGAAGCCCCTTTGTTAGAATTTATTATAATTTCAACTGAACAACTCATATTAACACTTGATTCTCATTTGTATAGTATTACGTCTCATTAGACTTTTGATCTTACCTACTAAGGTATTAAGTGATTCGGAAGAGTTAATTACTAATTCCTTCATTCTGTTACTCTGGTTAGGAGTATTTATTACGAAGTAATTGTCACGTAACCTTAATGAATCCTCATCTTCCATATTTGGTACTTCATCTACCATATAGTAGTCATCTCCGCTTCTCATATATAGAAATAATCTACCTGTATCATCGTCTTTAATTCTAATGTATTTATCCCTAGCTCTACCTTTAGAACTCTCACTTACTATAGGTGCCATCCTAATAAGGGCATCCTCCAATGAGAATGAGTCCATGTTAACATCAAGCCAGTAGTCAGCGTTACCTACATAATTATGAAAGTCAGTTAACATATCACTAACATCAACTCCATCTATTGTATTAAATAGGGAAGTTAATCTGTCAGCACCGTACTGATTCTTATTAACTACTAGATTATACAAAAAGAACCAATCTGTTAAAGATACTCCTTGAAGTTCTATCTTCTTAAGAGCAGCAAAGTCTCTTTGGTATCTACTAAATACTGGATCTGTTTCAGTACTTAACATATTAATTGGCAACTTCATATAAGTTACATTAGATCTAGTAAATGGATCTACTCTTCTGTTTCTACTTAATCCCTGTATGAAGCTATTAATAAGTAAGGATCTTACTCTTTTATTACCTACAACTCCGTTCTTTAATGCAGGAATTACCTCTCTTTCCATCCACATTTTAAAGTTAGCAATTCCCTCATTAGTAGACAAATTAAATACTTCTCCACCAGGACCAGCTGAGTGTATAGTCATGTCGGATCCTATGTATTCCTGCCCTTCTTCCAATCTAAATACTACGTTTCTATGTGTAAGCCAATTATTAATTAGAACGTTATCAGTATGAGATGCTAATGCGGCTAATTGCTCCTTTTTAACAGCTCTACCGTAAACTGGATTCTCTTTAATAAGGGCTTCTCTGTAGGAATTTACCAGATTAAACTTAGTGCTTATATTTATGTCAGAAGTATCAGTAAGATTATAAATATCAAACAGTGCTTTGAAATGAGGAATTTTAGTAATCATGTCAAATATGTTCCAAGTTCCCTTAATAATATTATAGTAATTAATTGTAGTCTGTCTGTAGCCATTATTGACTGGATCTAAGAACTTTCTAATACTAAAACCTCCATTTACTATATTCTGAGACACCGCATCTTTAACTATATTTCTGACCGCAGTTTCTTCTAAATATGGCTTCTCTTTCAATACATTAACAATTAGTTCATCAACATTAAACCCATTACTGCTAGTTAGATACTTACGCTCCCTATTAGTAATAGCTGATTCATAAGTATTCAACATTGCCATTTTACCTGCAATATCAGTTGGCATACCTTGATTTAACCCGTAGAATCTACCAAGAAGTTCAGTCTCTCTTGCATCAAAATTAATATTCTTAAATTCAGTGAATTTGTCCGGATCTATCCTTCTCTTCATCTTCAACAAGTATTCATATTCCTCTAGGAATCTAAATTCTCTAAAGTTCTTAGCAGGGAATATGTCTTCGATGCTACCATTATTAGCAAATCTATCTTTAATTTCTTGAATCCACTCACCTCTCTTGGCAAACATTCCAGGATTATCAACAGACACTCTAGCATATAATCCCTTCAGTCCGTCATTATTTAAATAGTTTCTAATATTAGGACCTTCTTCTAATGACCTAATTACTGAGTTAACAGATGCTGTTTCGTGATATTCATCAAATACGTTAACCTTCATCAAGTCATTAACCGTCTGCACTGTAGGTGTAGTCATTAGATTCTTTGCTATATCATTAAAACTGAATCCTAACATAATCATATGTAAATACATACCAGCTAGATTAGGACCAGCATTAATTTTAGATAGAATCAACTCCTTGGCATTATCGGTTGCAGCAGATAGTAAAGCTGAGATAACCAATGATTGGTCAGGTTGTACTCCTAATTGCTCTTGAATAACTCTAGAAACATCTTCCTGAGTTAATTGTTGCTCAGTAGCAGTCCTAATTAGGTTCTCCCAATAATTCTTCTCTGGAGCTAAATCAGTAAAGTTAATGTTGGCCATTATGTTTCTGAGGGTATCTACAGTAATTATTTTGCCATCCTCTGACACCTTGCTCTGAATACCTTTATAAACATTAGAGAAGAACATGTTGTTCATCCACTTAGAATCTCCACTTCTAATGCCTTCATTAAAATAATAACAGTTAGCAAAGAATACTTTCTCACCAACAGCTGCAATACCAATTACCTGTTTACCGTCCATATTCTGCATCTGCATTACCCATTTAGCAGAAGGAGACATAAGAGTAATTTTGTTAGCTTCCTTACCAGAAGTAGAATTCTCAGCAGCAGCTTGAGGATCTCCCATTTCAATTGGAGAATATGCTTGAGTCATATTCTTTAGGTCTTGGATAATGTTACTAATACTAGCCGATACAGAGTTTCTAAATGCAGGCAAAGTATTAATAGCTCTTATCTTCTGACGACCATTCTTTACTCTTCTACCGTTCTCATCACGTTCTTCAGTCATGTACATAGAATGGTTATTTATTCTGCTTAGAATAAAATCAGCATTCTTAGTGTCCGACCCAGTATAACTTACTAAGTTAGTATCATCAATTTCAGTAAGTAACTCAGCTATGATCGGTAGAGATTCTGGGTTATAGAAATTCTCCTCATTAAGCATTTCCACGTAATTAGTAATATCTACAGCTCCAGGAGCATGACTATATGCATATAGTTTACCATTAGGAGTAGGTAGTCTTTCAGACATTCTAAGAGCTTTTATAGAATTGAAATTGAAGTATGGAGACCATCCTATATAATTACCATTAGTATCAAAGTCATAACCCATTACGTAGGCTTTATCAATATCCGTTTAACCTCATACCTTTCAATATGAGACTGACTATATCATCACTCTATCTCTAGAGTGTCTCGCACTTCGGAACCAGCTTTCTGCTGTGCTATAAATTCTTCTTTAGTAAAGTTATCTCTAATTTTATAGAGTAATGATGGAACCTGTTCTATATATGGACGTATAATTTGTATGAACGCTGCACAATCAGATTCAGTGGAACTAGCAATAGAATAAGTTCCCTTTCCTTCTTTAAAAGGTCTAAATTGTACATCCCAAACTTCTTTGAAATAATCAATTACTACTTGAGCTGTATCTAAATCAACACACGTAGCTATTTTGATTGTATGTTGTATTGAGCTACGCTGTTTTGAAGTGTTTACGTTTATACAACCATCATCCATATACCATATAGCCAACCCGATAGGGGTAAGCCAATTCAGTAATCTTCTAGTAATATGTTTCTTAGGAGTATAGACTGTCCTCCTTAAGGCTTTTATAGTTGGGTTAAGTGACATCTGAGAGTATAAAACTTTGTTTCCTTTATTATATCCACATGTTGATATATACTCCTTAACACCATTATTCTTAAACCCAAACTTGTTTAATAAGTCTATCTTCCATTCTAGAAACTCTCTTTGAGCTTCAGAATGACTTAGCTTGAACACATAATTACTAGATATTGTTCCATCTCCTAAAAGAAGGCCTATAAGTAGGCTCTTTTGTTCTTTACTAAGTTTCTTTGTTATTCTTCTAGCCATTTACCTAATATTAATAATTAAACATTAGATAAAAGTTCCTACTCCCTCACGGGATAGTCGATGAACTTTCATCCTTATAAACACAAAGATATTAAAACTTTTGTCAATTAACTAGTCTTATTATCCAAATATTTATCTAGGATGCTTAGCTGCGGATTGTCCAATCTTAACCTTTTTTACTTTACCAACAATAGTTAATTGCCGCCACTAGATGTATTACTACTCTAGTTTAGTAGGTTAAGCTCTAAGGAGTTCCCCGTCAATTCACGAGATTTATTATAGTGACTACAATATTAATATGTCACCTAACTAAACAGTTAAAATTAGGTCAATAGTCACTTCCCTGTAGCCAAGTTTGCCAGTGAGATACATGTACTACGTTCTTGTCAGAATCATTAAATGCTACTGCTTTCATCTTCATAAATGACTGCATTGTCTGTGCCGGAATACGAGCTACAGTAAATTCAAGAGATTTCTGGAATGATACAAACTTCTTCTTAGCAGCAGTAATCTTTTTAGATTTCTCTAAAGCCTCTAGTTCATAAGCTATTTTAGATACGCTAAAATCATCTTTAACTAATGCTTTAGTATATATGTCATATAATCCTTTCAATAACCTGTCACTTCTGTCCTTACCCTGTTCTATAACTCCTTGTAATGTTGCCTTGTCTTTAATATATTGACTAATTTTAATGGAATCAAAATCGTCAGTTTTATAAATATCCATTACATTATCGGGAGTACTAACAACTAAAACTTCTTCAACAGAATTACCATCAATCGCATTATAGGATGTTACCAACTCATGATAATTACCTTCAGCATCGTAATATCCGCTTTCATATAATTTATTGCCATCTTTATCTATTCTAAAGATACTATCTCCAACTCTCATGAAGTCATCGTCAGTAAGAGTTTTATTAACTGATAGCTTATCTATGATAGTAGTAGATGTATTAAATGCAATATATACGTGTTTACCACTTCCTCTAGTAAATGCTATATCAAATAATTTAGTTTTAGGAGTATGGTATTTATCATACTTATTAACAAAGAATTGGTATCCTTGTGTAAGTACATCATTAATACTATCATTAGGACCTAAATTAAATTGATTAACATATAACTTACTAATTACTAATTCAGCAGGATTATTAACTAGATTTTGAATTGGAATAGCTATATTACCATTAGGCAGTTCCATTAAGTATCTACCTTCCGGAACGTATTTCTTGCTAAATGCTACTGGATCTTGATTATATTCCAATAACATATCTTCAGTAGCAGTCATATACCCTTTATCTAGCAACATGAATGTATTCTGAACATCAGCCTGTAATTTAGCTCCTATTTCTTTAGGAAGCTTCTTATACTTCTTACGTTCAGTAAACGATGCTTGTATTGCTGGCATATCGAATATACTATGTCTCTTGCCAGTTGCATCATCCCAGTATATTTCGGCAGGTTTCAAGTCTGTAGGTCTAGTAATGTCAGTATAGAATGTGGAGAAATTCTTCTTGACGAAATTATAAGAATCATAATCGTTTACATATACTAACATATACTCTCCTTCGAGTTTCCATCCATTATCTTCCAAGAACTGAGGTACAGTTAATGCTATATCTCTATTTAGTCTCTCTAACTTAGACAGTGCCTTATTAAGGTTATCTTGAGCCTTAGATAGTTCAACCCCTTCACCATCTCCTCTATTAGCTTGATCTACTAGTCTAGTATACTTGCCAACTTCTAATTCGGCAAACTTTTTATTTCTAGTAGCGTCACTATTAATCTTGGCAACTACACTAGCCACTTCTTGGATAGGTATTTTAATTCTATCTCCAGGTAGTAATCTATCAATAGAATTAGCTGGTTCAGATTCAATTTTAGCCTGCTCTCTTTGTAAGTATTCATCTACTGATATTCCTTCATCAGCTGCAATTCGATATAAATCGTCATATATATAATTCTGCCCTCCAATTCTATGTACCTGTATGATATTATATCCAGGAGCCATAACAGCACCCATACCTGGGAACTTTCTTTTAATAGCAGTCTTATTGATGTTGGACGTAAATGTAGATAAAGCCTTAGCAAATATAGAAGGATCACTATAAGGAATCTTATAAGCGTCAGCTCCATGTGAAGTTCTACGTTTCCTATCTAAAGCAAACTCCTCCTTAGCTTTCTGAATGATAGTTTTGGCAGTTCCTAATTCATCGCTGTTCTTATTTAATTCCTTAATAATAGCTTTACCAAATATCTCATACAAGTCTGATTTGACATCAGGATTATCAGTAGGTTTTATTCCAGTAAGAACATATACAGCTTCTTTAATATTACCTATAGAAGCTAATGCAACTTTACCTAAGCTTTTATATGCATTCTTAGCCATATCATGAGTAAATCCCATAGATTCAAGAGCTGAAATTACCTGAGAGAACTCGGTCATTGTTGACTGATGTTCTGGGTCGGTAACTACGTGGTCAGCATCCATCTGCATACCTAAGCCATCAGTATTGAAGTGCATTGTCATTAATGGAGAATCATCATACCAAGAGCTATCTGGATTTATATTTTGAGCTCCCACTTTGATTGCAGACTTATTAACTAAGTAAGCAATCATTTTATATTTGAGTGGCTGGTTGGTATTGCGTTGAGTAGGTATGTCTCCATTGGCTTTATACTGTCCTATATTATTAACATAAGTAGCAGTTACGGCTAATGAAGCATCGCTATATGCAAGTTCTCCATCTCTAAGTGATTCACTATAAACTCCTCCTAAAGCAGCATGTAATTCAAATAAAGAATTAATTGGAACGTTAGTATCAATTAATACATTAGCGGCACCTACTGCTTGTATTGGATTTCCATTTATATCTACCAACTGCTTACTAATATTATACAGTCCATTTCCTACTTTGTCTAGTCCTAGTATCTCATAATGATTGTTACCGTCTCTGTAAAATATTCTATCACCTCCAGTGACATCTCTTAGAGTCATTGGCTGACCAAATAAATTTACAGTAAGGTCTACATTAGCAGGAACATCCCAATCAGCTGTTGATTCACTCCATTTAAAATCAGACATCTTCTTGAATAAATTATATAATTTAATGTCTGATGTTAATGATTGACGAAGCCTTTCATTGTAAGCAGAGAAGGTAGCAAACTTTAATAAAGCTGCTGTACCATATCTTCCATTATAATCATGTCCAATAGGTTTCTTATCTTCTCCTACGGATGAATCTTGTAATGATAAGTTCTCCAAATAAGACATAATAGGATTACACCATGCAGAACCGTCATGTGCATCCACTTCTGCAATTTCACCTTTAAAGTTATATACAGGAGCTCCGACATCACTCATTACAGCTATTCTATACCAGGGTGGTACTCCAGTCAAACTATTCTGATGTAGATACTGTAATGTAGCTGGTACAATCACATTACGTTTTAACTCAGCAAGTTCTCTAGAAGAGTGTTCCATTTCTATTCCGTTAAATGAGTCAGGATCTAAACTACCATATTTAGCTTTATTTGGATGTGCAATGCTACTACCAGTAGTTACTAGTCTAAGGTTCTCTGATGTTAAGAAATCAGCTACAAAGTACCTTTCAATTAGAGGATTTAGAGTAATTTCTACATCATCTCTTAACCAATTACTATCTAAATCAGATAGTCTAGTAATATTAGTATTACCCTGTTTAGCTAATATAAGTTCTTGAGTATTCTCATTTACCCATAGTCTTTTATCAGCTCCTAATAACTTATCCGCAGCCTTTCTAAGAACTGTATTACTACGTCCGTTGGCATATACTAAAGGGAATGACATATTATTGTCAATCATGTCCTTAACAAACTTCTTACGTTCTCTAAGCATAGCTTTGTTAAACACATCCTCTTTAGCATACATTTCTGTAGCAAGGAAGTTTAAAAGTTTATTAGGAATCAGGCCTTTCTTAGTTTTGCCATTGAGTTCAAATGACCCTCCTTTATTAGTGTGAACGTTATCAATATTAGGGACTCCAGCAGCATAAGACATATTAGTGTACTCACCTGATGTAGTAACTGCTAATAAATTAGTAAAGTCTTGGTAGTCAAGTACATCTACCAATGAAACTGGTTCTTTAATATCAAGAGAGTCTAAAGCACCTACTATACTACTAGCATCCATAAAATCACCAGCTGCTTGTGCTGCATCTAATGCTTGTAACAGTCTGTTTCTTTCTGAATCTAGAGATTCATTATGTTTAGCTATTTTAGCATTCTCAGCATCTACTTTACTCTGTTTAGATAGTATTCTGTTTGCAGCCTCAGGATTAATAGCCTGCAATCTTTGTAAGTATGTCTCTAAAGATTGTCTGTATACTTCTTTATAGTCACCCAATACATTATTGAATACTTCCTTATAGTAAGTTCCTACAGTTCCTTTGATAGCACTAATAATGTCTTTAGTAGGTGAAGTAAGTAAATTAATAAGTAATGGCTTACCATTCTCATCAAGTACATCTATCTTATCTACACCAAGCTTCCACATTACAAATGTTCCCTTATCGGAATATACAGTAGGTTGTACATTGATAGTTACAGGTGCATTGCCATTCTTTGGTCTTAATAAGTTTCCATAGAAGTCATATACTAACGAAGAATATCCTATTTCTGCAACCGAGAACTTAGTAGCACTCTTCTTTATTCCATTTCTACTAACTACATCAGTTTTTATGGAAGTTCCCATTAGCATATTAGGATTTCGTCCAAATAGCGTATTCTTTAAAGCAGAACTAGGATTATCAAGTATATGCTTTTTAACGTAGCTCCTAGTCAGTCCAGCTAAGTTAGCAATCCTGCTGTTAGGTATATTATTACCTTCAGCATTCTTAATAACTGACTTATATATTTCTCCAGTTACTACCTGTTCAGCTGCTACAATATCATTAAGTATATTAATTAAATTAGGTCTAATAGCCTTTAATGAGTTTGAGGCTTTATCGTAGTAGAACCTTTCATTATTATCTCCTAACTTCTCATTGTAATAGTTCAGAGTTTCTATATACGAACGTAATGATAAATTCTCAGGATTATTATTTTCATATCCATCATATACTGTATTAACAAATGCAGAACTGCTTGCAACAGCTACTAATTTATCAAGATAATCAAGATTATTAGCTTCATTTACATTTCTGAATGCAGCTAGTAAATCTACATTGCCTCTTAAGAATCCTGTATTAGCAAAGTCATCTATAAATTCTATTAAAGATACATATAATCTTTCTCCATCAGTAAGTACCTGTGGATTGTTCTCTTCATATATAGCTTTTAACTTAGTAAATGAAGGTTCTTCTAATATAGTATTTAGCCTTCCAAATTTAACGATATCAGAGTTTGATAATTTAAGCTTTCTTTGTCCTTTACTACTAACTGCATTGCTGTTATAAATTACAGTAACCTTTTCTCCTTTATATGGTAAAGTAAAAGAGACGTCGCCAGTAGTAGCGTTACTAACAGATATTCCCCACCTATTTAATAGGCCAGTCCTATCTGCCATAAGTTCGTTAGCAATATCAATATCATTCTCTCTCTGTATTTTACGTCTATTTACATTAGATTGCTTAATTTCAGAACTATCCAAATCTCTAGTATCACTATTAAGAGCATATTCTACATATCTGGCATTGTTAGTTCTATCTACAACTCCAGATATAGAATCTAACAAATCGTAAGTAGTGATAGCTTTAGAAGTAAGATAGTCTCTATTTGCAATATTATATAAAGAGTTGAATTTATCTTTGTTATAGAACTTATCATAGATAGATTTAAATACGTTAAGATCGTTTACTTGGAATACCTTAGACCTAGTATCACTATTTAATATTTCCTTAAGAATTTCTCCTAAGTAATAATTAGGGGCGGAATGTAAATTTAAAACTAAATCCTGTAGTCTCTCCCCAAAGAACATAAAGTTGTATTCGTCTTTAATCTTGCTAAAAGAGTGAACGAATTGTTTTAAATTTAAATACTTGTCACCTATCTGCTCTCCAGTAACATGATTAATTACAGGAGTTTGTTCAATAAGTAATCTAGACACATTACCTATTTCAGATAATGCATCTACATTCTCATTAGTTCTCCATGTTTTAACCATATTAGAACCAGATCTAAATTGGTATTTATTAGTGCTCACAGGTAGTTCTATTCCTACATATCCCTTATTCCTAATTTCCATATTCTTTCCGAATAAGCTTTTAAGAATAGTATCGAAGTTACCGTTAGATAGAACAGCCCATGCATTGAATCCATCCACTAACATCTGATTCTTATAGAATCCTTCTATGTTTCTCTTCTTAGATACGAATGCACTGTCTAACGCAGATTTAGATATGTTTTCAAATATACTAGAAGCGGCATCCAGAACCTTCTGCATATTCTCTACATTAGGAATTCCATCTAGGTAAATAGTATCTAGTATAGATGCATCAGTTTCTATACCTTCTTCAGAATTAGCTAATTTAATATAGTCAACTAATTTCTTAAATAAGGTATTCTTGTATTTAGCAATATAAACATTTAAATCATCATTGCTCTTAATAAGTCTACCGTCGGCAAAATTAACTAATGATGCTTCTATAATATTATACCTAAACTGATTCAGCATATACTCCTTAACTACAGAAGCAGAACCGTAAATATCACTAATGGATGGAGTTGCGACTCTTCTCTCCAATGGTTCTTCAATTACTTGAATGTCCTCAGGTTCGTCTTTAATGACAAGACTCTTGTCAACTTCCTCTACTGTAGAGGTTTCCGGATTAATACTGAATTTGGAACTTAATGGTACAGCATATTCAGCTAATAATTGTTCCTTCTGTGCATCTGTTAATCTTCTGGATGTTTTAATAAAATCTTCTAGAACCTCAGAAAGCGAGACATATTCTGCCTCGCTCTCCAGGTTAAATAGTCCAGTATTCTTCAAACTGTTGTAGAAGTCGTCTATGAAATTAGCAGTAGATATTACTGGCTCTTTCCTAAACTTTAATACTGTACTTCTTAGAGCAACCTCAGCATCAAGTCTGTGTTGCCCTATGTCAAAGTTAGTACATGCCATTTCTTATTAGATATTAAATTTACATCCTTGACTATCAATAATGTTCTTATTGGAAGCTAAAGAAGATATGTACTCTTGCACATCAATTAAATCATCATTGTCTAACTGCTCATCAGTCAATAATCCTTCAAAATGGCTGTCAACTAGTTTGGCTTTATCCAATATAGCCTGAGCCTGTTCTGGAGTTACTGATGATAGAGACATTAATGTGTTAATTAAGTCAGCAATTTCAGATTCCCTAAGATTATCAAAATCGTTAAGTGTATCTGCGAATATCTTTAACTTCTGTTCTCTAGTTGGATCAAATGGAATTTCATACATAGTTGTATCTGCAATTTCTACTTTACCATCGAGAATAGAACCTTTTATTGTTTGTCCTCCCTGCAAAGTTACTGTAAATTCCTCTAGATTACTACCATTATATTCAACATTCTGAATTGCAGAATTATCAATAGAACCATCTACTTTCTTAGGTAGTACAGACGGACTCTTCTTATTTATTTCATCTAACAGGGTAGAGTAACTATTTATAGTTAATAGTCCAGTGTCAAGAACTGTAGTATAAATACTTAATACAGTGTCATTATTAATCTTTAATTGTCTATTATTAACTGCATCAGAAAGCTTGACAGCTACTGAGCTACTATATTCTTTAATGATATCATTAATAGCAGCATCCCCTTCAGTCTCATATCTAGATTTAGCTCTGTCAGCTAAATCCTGTAAGGATTCATATCCACTTATATTAGACAGAGCTCCCATAGTTGACAAATTCATTCTGGAATTGAACTCGTCTCTCTTAGCATGTAATATATCATCCTTAAATTCTACTTCTTTTAAACCAGTAGGGTCTATAGTAATTTCGAAATTAGGACTTTCTATAGCTACATCTATATGGAACTGATCTAAGTTATTTCTAGTGGGATAGAAATCTGAGGGTTGACTGTCATGAGAAGTCTGAAATCTTGGAGTATAGAATATTCCATCTATAAATGGAGCATATGTTGTAGTAGGAGCACCTTCCTTAATAGTTGGAGTGCCATGTAATATAACATTGAACATATTATTAAGTACAGAAAAAGCACTAGTCCTACCTGCATCTCTGACAGCTTCACCTATGCGAACATTAGTTGCTTCTAGTCTAGTTTCTATAGGTTTACCATCCGGTCCTTTTGCAGTGAATGAATAAGCATCGCCTGCTTTATAACCTTTAGTGTACATCTTATAGATAGAAGATAGCAAACTAACAACTTTAAAAGATCCTCCCATATTTCCTAAAGCTGAGGCTGCATGTTTGACAGTTCTTACTCCATCACTGAATTCTATCTCTCCATTATCAGATATAAGTTGCTCTAGGATATTATCCATATTTCTTCCTTCTGTTCTAATTGTGAAATTAGTATCCTTAGGAAGTGAAATGTATTTACCTAAAACATCAAATATTTCATTTAATATAGTATATTGAGCCTTAGCAACTGCTGGATCTATATATACTCCATAAGTAAGTTTTCTAGATACTTTACTACCTGCATTGAATTCTTTCCATTCGTTCTCACTAAGATTTATAGGTCTAACTACCATACCTGGAGCATTAGCCTTAATAGCATCAGCATAAGTAAGTCTAAACATAAATCCATTATAAGTAGAAGGATTCCAAGGAACTCTTTTAGCCCCATTAACTACAGATTGGTCTAGCAGTCCATTGAACTTATCAACTTCAGTCTGTCCCCTTACTTCACTCAGATTATTAGTAGACATATATGTCTTATAAGCATCTAAGAAGTTGTTAAGTCCGGCTCGATAATTCCATAATGCTACTAACATTCTAGCCGCTGTAGTATTACTTCCATATGTACCTATATAGTCCTTAACCTGCTGTATATCAAGTTTACTCTTGCCATCATCGTCAGTACTAGTTAAATCACTGAATGATAATGTAAAGTAGTCATTTATAAATGAACCATTAGGGGTAGCTACTATAGCTCTAATGATTGGCGGTACTCTATCTGCAACTTCTGCATTTGCCTCTTCATTAGAAAGACCCCTTGATTTAGCTTCATCAAATGCTCTTGCTCTCTTCTTCTGCATTTTGATATACATATCTGCTAGATTTGATTCAGTAACTTTCTCCCCGTCTATTTTGAGATGCTTATTAGTAGTTGCAAATACTATACCTTTACCTCTGACTGATTTATCGATCATAGCTACACCACCCTGTCCAGTATATCCATACATAGGACTTATTAGAGCATTAGGAAAGGCTTCTTGTAGCTCATTAAGATTCCAAGTTTGACCTGGTACCTCTTTTAGTCTAGTTGCCCTAGAGAATGTAATGTCAGATTTATTGATTTTAAAGTATTTAGAAGATGTTGGATTAGAATTAGACCATTCTTGCATGTTCTTATACCACTTCCTATACTTAGATATAGCAGCATCTAACTTGTTACCATGAGCTTTATCCCATTTCTGCCAAGTGTCTGGATTAGTAAGTTTACCCATAGTAAACTGAATATCCTTACCTCCATCTATACTGACTCTGTAAACAATATTAAATGCAGTAGACTCTACTTTAGTCTTATCATAACCTTGTTTGTCTCTAGCTATATCTGTTCCAGTGGTACTAGTATCGTCTTTACGAACTTCAAGATAGAAACTTCCATTATTCCATACATCTAATCCTAACTTAGCTAAATATGCATTACCACTATCAGACAGTCTCTGTAAGAAATCTTCATCAAACTTCTCACCAAATGTTAGGTAGTTTCTAATATCCACCAATAATGATTTAGGAGTAATCAATTGATTAGCAGTATAATGAATTCCATTTTTAGTAAAGACGTTTAAATCATCTATAATATCATCTTTAACTACTCTATCAAATGTTCCGTCCTCATTCTCTAACATACCATATCTCATATACCATCCATAAGCCCTAATTCCAGACATAACACCCTCTATTTCTGAATCTAATACAGTAGTCTTCTTTCCATCCAAGTTACCTAATAATTCATTCTCTATAGGATTATCTCCTTTAGGTTTGGAAGGACTTTTAGGCGTATAAGGAGCAGCTTTAGCAGCTGGTTCAGGAGATTGAGGTGTTTCTTCAGAATTTATTGGAGAAGGAGTATACCCTTCCAATTCTGAATCCAAAGCAGCCATTCTGATTTCTTTGAAGGTGTTAATAATACGTTCTTGACTAGGAGTTACAGAAGTTCTATCTTCCTTAATAAGATTCTTCTCTTTTACATATGCAGATAATCCATTATTAATAATGTAAGTTCCTTCTTTAGAACGAGACATCATAGTATAGAAGGATTTAGCAAAATTAATAAGGTCTGCCCAGTCAGTAGAATCGTATTTAGCAAAGTCTACATCAATAATGAAGTGAGCAGCTTCTGAGCCTTGTACAGATTTAGGAGTGTATACCTTGATTCTACTATCATTCATTCTCTGAATTAACTGATATGTAGGAGAGTTTTCATTATCATATACATAACCTATTTCACCATCAGCTTCCAATAATGCCTTAATATCTTCCTCTGAAATTTCATTTACTATCTTCTCTCCATTTAGTGGATTGTCATCGTCTTGATAATGTTTCAGAATTAAATTACTAGTAATTTCATTGAATATTCTATCTCTAACTTCTGCATCATTATCAGCGGTCACATTATCCTTGTTAAAGTTGATCCTACTAAGAATTGCATTAACCTGCTTATTATTATCGTCTTTCTGAACATTAGTAATACGTAAGCTAATATCCAGTTTAGGAGTTCTAACCGTTAATGCTTCAGTTGGTTTAACATTATATATACTAGTTTCTACATTCTCATATCCATTCTGATTTAAATCCCCTAATAGTATTATTGTAACACCATTCTTGGATGCCCAATCAGATAAGAATTGCATATAAACACTATTAACCCAAGTAGCTTCATCAATAAACAGCAATCTAGGAGTAGCATTATCACTATATTCTATATCAGACTTAGCAACTGCTACAGTGTATCCTTGCTTAAGTTCATTAAATTCTACCAAGTCATATAATTTAGATTCAGTATTAGAGCTATTAATGTCCTTACTAAGTTCACCATAAGTCTCATCACCTAAGACATGTCTCATTAAACCTTCTACAGTAAAAGACTTTCCATCACTTCCTAGAGAACTTACCAAGTTATTAACTTGTTGCTCAGACGGTCCAACCTTCCACACAGTAGAATTAGGGTTAATTTTAGTAACGATTCCCTGTACCAACTTAGCAATTACCGCTGTTTTACCAGCACCTCCGATACCATTAACCATTACAGTATTGAAGTACTTTAGTAATTCACTACCGGGTTGGCCTTTAGGAACATTAATATTATCTATAGCAGCATTCATTACTTCTGGATTAACTGCCATAGCTGTAGACATGTAAGCAGCATATTCTTGGGCAAATAAGGGAGCATAGGTAGCTTCTGAATCAGCAAGAGTCTCTCTTAAGTAGTAATCAAAATCAGACTTCTTAAATGCTAATGTGGCATGTAACCACATATAAATATCAAAGTCTTCTATATATTCCGTTTCCGGGCTAAACCTAGTGTTATTTTGATTTACTAAACTAGACATATTGAATTTAGCCCCCAAATTAGAGAACATAGCTTTGAGTACTGTATTTACTGATTCTCCACTTTCAGATACTATTTTATGGAAAGTATCATAAAGCTTATTCTGTAAGTTAGCCAATTCGACGGATATTGCTGGATTATCATAAGCTGCTTCGTCAATATTGTCCAAGGTTGGGGTAGATATTTCATCTAGACCTGCAAATAACTTGGTTCCGTTATATTCTAAGTCTTTTAGGAATCCATATTTACCATTACCTCTTAATACATCGTATAGCAATTTAGATATCTTTTGACCAGTTCTAGCATGTTTACTAAACTGATTTACCCCATTCATTATAGATAAATCAGTTAAGAACGATAGCTGAACAAGAATCTTATCCAGCTCTATATTCATCATAGCAGCTACATCATCTCTAATAACTCCGTACTTCTCTTCTTTAGGGAAATACGTTTCTAGGAAGTAATTCATAAGAGCATTATGACCAAAAGGTCTATCTATGTCTAAATCAGCAGTAGAGCTGGAGTAGATTACTGATTTAAGCATATTAATTGCTTTAACAGCATCTTCTATCTCCTTCTCTTTATTACCATCTAGAATATAATCAGATACAGTAGGCGCTGCTTCAAATCTCCTTTTCTCATTCTCTATAAGGTCTATAATATTAGAAGTGCTTCCAAATACAGTTCTAGTAAAATCCTGAAGATAATCATACACTGGACTGGTTTTAAGTTTAAGCACATCACTACGTAGTTGCAATACTGTTGCATTGTACGGGTTGGCTAGTACTTCACTATTTATTTTTTTAGCAGCATCCTGATATATCTTCTCCATGTTATTAATACGCTCTTCAGTGTACTTCATAACATTATCTGCATCTTCAGACTCATAGTATTCTCCTATAGCATCAAAGTAATCTAAAGTTGCATTAACAAGCTGTTTCTTGTACTCTTCAGAATTAATAACATCATGGATTTCTTTGTTTATGTCTTCTAGGTTCTCTCCATTAACTTTCTCTAATGTTTCTATTAGTTTATCCATCAATGGATCAGGAAGTAAGTTACCACTAGCATCGACGTTTCTACTAATAATCCCATTAGCGAACATATTACCTAAAACAGTCATAACTGCTCGTTCGTTAGAGATTTTATCACCAAGAACACTAAGTAGTAAGTCTTTAGTCTCGGCATCCATAAATCCATAGCCTTGTGCCATTTGAATTACTCCTTGAACTCTTCCTAACACTTCTTGGTTGTACAGTTCAGTTTGTTGTAACCTAGCTTCAGCCTCTTCATCAGATTCGTTGTCCTTTCTGTCAAATACTTGTCTAGTAAACTTCTTATTAAGAACCCAGTCAATGTTACGGTCTACTCCAAATCTAGATTGGAGTTCTTGCTCAGTAACATCCTCCAGATTAAGTCTATCTATAGTAGCCTTTAAATCAATCATAGTTGAGAATACTTCCTTTCTAAATTTGTAATATTCATCAACTGAGATACTACCTTCTTGAAGCTTGTTAGAGAACTCTTTATTAACCTTCTTATATATACCATAAGCAGCATCTAGAGCTTCCATCTTATCTTGCTTCAGATATGCTTCGTATTTAGGTTTCAGAGATTCTATTTGTTCTTCTGATAAATCCTGGAAGTTCTGTTTAGTATCAAATTCAGCAAAATCCTTAAATGTAGCTGCATAATATTGATGGTTAGCTAAATTATCTATAGCAAACAACATTTGATCTGTATAATACTCAGAGAATGAACCGTCCAAGAATTTCTGCTTTTGAAGTTGTAAATCAGAATATTCTTGCTGTAGTCTTTGTAAATCAGCTTGATAAACTGACCCTTTCTTGTCTGTGTCATTTGTCTTATGCTCCAGATCTGCTATTTCGTTGCGTTTCTCAACTATTTTAGAAGTAAGGGTATTAAAATCTTGAAGCATTTTACCATTATAGCCATTAAGAATAGCCTTACCGAATTTCTGACCATCGGATACCTCAATGCTAGCTAAAGCCTTCATTCTAACATCACTCATTACCATCTTGTCTAATAGCTGTTCGTCGGATAGTCCCATACCTTCTTGGTTAATAACAGCATCTAGATGTTGAAAGTAGCTCTTAGTGAGATTATATACTGCTTCATTTTGATTATCTGCTCCACTAGTAGGAGATGTCCATACAGTACCTTCCTTAGTATCCTCAGTCTTAGTAGCAGATAGATTCTTGTTACCTAATTTACCCTTCTTCTTAAGATTATTAAGCTCTTCTATTAGTTCATTAGTACGCCCATTTCTGATTAGATATATAAGCTCTTGATTAGTTTGCTCATTAGTAGCTCTATGATTATTAACCACATCTACACCGTGAAATATAGCGCCACCAATAGCTCCTCCGAAGAAACTCATTCCGTATCTTTCAAATGCATTCTCTCCAGCATTTAACTTATTCTTGCTCTCAGTAAAGCCCATTTCTTGGGCCCAGTTAAATGTAGCTTTAGCTAAGTCAACTACAGCTTCTTCGGACATTTCCTCTAGACCTTCAGTAAGCATCTTCTGAGCAAACCCAGTAGTATGATTTCTAACATCAGACCAATAGTCGGAAGACTTCTTTTTAGCTGTATCAAAGAATTTAGCTAGCTTCTTAGGTTGTGGTATATTAGATTTAGCTAATGTCTGGAATCCCTTATTAACTTCCTCTGCAACCTCTTTAATTGCTTGTCTGTAAGCAGGTACGGAAGTCTTAAGTTCTGGGAAGAATATTTCGCCAAGACCAGTTCTATCAACTGCATACATGCCCGCAACAGCACCCCATGCAATAGCAGCTGCTTCAGCTCTAGTAGCTCCTTGGCCGATAGCATCCTCAAAGGTTTCTAAACCCTGCATCATTGCCATATAACCAAGTGCAGTATTTGCTGCCATTCTATTATTTCTCTTAAGAATGGTTTCAAACGCTTTAGCAGCCTTTAGCTGATTCATTTCTATGACACTGCCAGCTACGTTCTTATACTTCTCTGGATTCTTAAGTAATATTTCGGCAGCTTCTTCTCCTGCTTTGGCTAAAGCAGCTCTTTGTTTAGCCTCTGTTCCAAGTAATTTATGAATACCTTGGAATATAGTTCTCTGCTGTGCCCACTGCAAAGCTACATCCGTCACTAAATCAAAGAAGTTCTCAGTTGAAATTAAGTTCTGCTGAGAATATTCAGATTTAGAACCTTTAAATGTTCTGCCTATACCCTGTAATAAGTTGGCAGTAGGAGTGTCTTGATTTAATCCTATAGTGGATTTATAGATTGTAGGAAGAATATCCATTAATTGAGCACCAATCATGGCACCTCCATATACAGTATTAACGTAGGGAACAAATAGAGGAGCTATTGCAGCTACTGTCTTCATTACAGTACCAGTAACTGATTTATCAAGTCCGTCAGAATCGAAGAAATCATATTTATTAGCAGCCGAACCATCTACAGTAAATGAATCAAATGCCGATTTAAATTTACGTCCGTATGCTTCTCTTCCTCCTAGGGTCTCGTAGTAGTAAGTACCTTCATCGTTATATTTTAAGTCTCCCTTATTATGCTTAACAACTCTTCCAGTAAATGGATCTGTATGTTCTCCATCTTCATCCCACTGTGCAAGAACTAAAGGTTCACCTAATGACGCTAAGAAACCTACTGGATTACCAAATAGTATATTATCATTAGGTGTATATTCCTTATACTTCCCAGTTTTATAGTCGTATACCTTTTGAGTTTGAGCTAGTTCAGAGGCAGTCCATTCTCTATTGTCAGTCCTTCCTATTTGAGATACACCAGTCTTTAATCTATCTGGATTGAGTACTTTAGTTACATTAAAATTAATGTCCCTAACTTTACCATCCTCTGGTCTTAACTGAGAATAAGGATCCCAATCAGCATCATCCATAATACTTTCCTCAAACTCATCATTAGCAAACTTTTGATAAGTTTGAGCGGCAGCATCATACACTTTATTAAAGGATACTTCATCAAACTTACCTTCATCATCCTTAAATTTATCTTGGACATATTTACTATTCTTATAGGTATTTCTATCTAATAATCCAGTATTGTCGGCAGTTAATCCTACATCTCTAAAATTTCCAGGAGTAAACGAAGGATTATCTATCTGCGCTATGAACCAATCATTAGGTTTCTTTACGTTATTCATATTTAGTCTAATTTAGATGTACTAGCTCCAGTAAATGTTGATAACTTCTTAGCTTGAGCAGCTTTACCTTTTATAATTCTCATATCTCCCCAATCCGCAGGAATTGTTGGATCTTCACCTGCTACATTAAGAGCTAAACCAGCACTTTCAAGTATAGGCATGTAAGCTACAGTTCTAAACAGTTCACTTTCTGGAGTAATACCTAACTTACCTTTAAACAAATTCTTAATATTATCAGGGTCTACTTCAGGCATACTTCTGATATTAGTCATATACCCTTCCCCTGCTTTATCTACATCAATTACTCCACTCTTTCCACCAATCCAGCTATCACTACCTCCAGCTATTACATTAGTCATTAGGAATGGTCGGAACTTAGAAGGATTCCATATAAGTTCCCCATCTTTATTTTGATACATATAATCTCCTAAATTGTGAGTATTCAATATCTGTGATAGCTCAACGGCAGTTATATTATTGCCTCGCTCCTTGATTTCTTTCTGAGCCTCTATAAATTCCGGCATTAATTCAAAATCTGGGACAATCTTACCATTAGCATCATATGTGTATGGTAGTATAGCCCTAGCTAATTGTGTGCCATCATATAGTACCTGCCCAAGATTGGAAGAATCTACTCTCTGATTTCCTAGAGAAATAGAAGTAGTATCAACTATACCTCCAATTCCTGAATTTAATAAAGATTGTAATGACCCTTGCGGAACTACGTCACCTTTCTGGTCTAATGGCATCCCATAAATAACTGCATCAGTATGCATTTGATATCCTTGACCCGGATTTACTATGTAAGTGGATTCTACTCCATTCTCTCCAGCATAATAAGACATTATGGGTTTCATGCTCAAAGTCTTCTTATTACCATTACTATCGGTATTAACTCCAGTGGTAGCAGCTTTATCAAAATCAATTCCAATTTCACTAGTATTGTCAATTCCAGATGCAACCATATCAGCCACTAATTTATAAGCACCTTTATTAGGGTCTAATCCGGCTAATACAGCTTTACCTCTTAATAATGCCTTAACATTAGTAGGCATTACAGAGATTAAATAATTTAAAGCAGTTACAGCTTTCCTAGATTGATCTGTATTCTTCTCTGTGATTTTATAAACACCATCTTCTCCAGCAGCTAATAATTCATCAATACCGTCTTTTATATCCTGGCCTTTCTTGGTTCTAAAGAATTCTTTTGAAGTACTATCCTTTCCAATTTTACTAATAAGTTCCCAAATAGTCTTATTAATACTCTCCATACTAACACCATTAGCTATAGTAGTAGATATGTTATTAGCAAATGGGACATTATTAGCTCTCAGTTCAGCTAAATCTGCATTAGTAAGTACTCTATCACCTCTTTCTAAAGTAGATTTTAATTCCGGACCATCTTCTCCCATCACATAGTATCTACCATCTGTACTTACTGCCATTTCACCATAGGAACCATTCTTCTTAGATTCTTCTATAGCCATCTTCCACTGCTCCTTACCCTCTCTAAGTCTAGCCATTAACTGTAGTGTACGTCTATAAGCAGTTGCAGTAGAATTTGGATCTAACGGATTATTCCTATTAGCAAACAAATTACTTACTTCGGAAGCCACAGCATCTACGTCACTAATGAGGCCTTCTTTGTATAGAGCTTGTAATAGGCTCTTATCTATACCTTCTGCCTTATCTTTAGTACTCTCCACATTATTAGAGCCTTCTGTATATGGAGCACTAGGCATTGGTTGTGGAACATTAGTGTAGCCAACGAAGGCGGGAATACCCCCGCCTTGTAGCTTCTTAACTTTATTAATTATTTCCATGACATTCCTTTCTTAATCAGCTCAGCAGTTAAAGAAGACATATGCTTAATTAAATCTGCTTGTTGCTTTTTAGATTCGTTAATATTCTTATGGAGTTGTTTATTATCTTCTAGCATTCTCTTATTAAAGTCTCTTGCTCTTTGCATTATTATTCTGTCAGCTGAATTCATTTTAGCTCCAGATTTATTATAAGGTATTTTAGCTTGAACTGGATTTACTTGCTCAAACAACCAAGGCATCTGAGTTAGTTTCTTTCTTTGAGCTAACATTTCCTGATTCTGGGCATCAACTAATCGATAATAATCATTCATAGCAGCTTTCATTCCCTCTTGATCATTGTTCTTTTGAGCTTCAAGATATCTATCTTGTAATGCTTGTAATTGAGGTCTATATTTAGTAGCACTAGCTAGTCTAGCCTGTTCTAAATCGAACTGCTTACTAGCTGCCCTATTCTGTCTAAATCTTCCTTCAATGCCTGCTAAGTAAGGAGAAATTACTCTTTCATAGTTATTAGTAATTCTAGCAGAATCAATTTGTTTCTTAGCCGCATTAATTTGTAACATTGAAGCTCTGTTTCTATTGGCAACATCAGTTCTTCTAGCCTTAGCAGCGTCAGATTCTTGTTGTGCTAATGTTCTAGTTCTATTAAACATATCTGCATCCGCCATATCTCCTTGGAATCTCATCTGGGCAGCTCTGTTACCAGCTTCTAACTCTCCAGCTAACTGTAAGGAGCCATCGGAAGTTCTAGGTCTAGCAGCTAACGAGGTGAGATTAGAAGCCTGCTTATCAGCTGATACTTTAGCAAGATAGTTACCAGTAATAGGTACTACATTCTCATAGGTATCTACTAATAGTGGCTTTAATCCTTCTTTATATTTGTCTGCGGCTCTACGATTAGCTCTTAATCCTCCAACCATTCTACCTAAAGCAATAATATCTTCTGGTAGTGTTCTTAAACCAGACAGTACATTAGTAACTGCTTTACCCTTAGTATTTAATTTATAACTACCTGAATTATTTGTAGTTTTAATATCTTGAGGGGTGGCTTCTACGTCAGGAACTGTTTCGTCTAATAACCCTGTAGTTGCAATTGGAGTATTAGGAATATTAAATCCTTTACCATCAGTAATACCAGCCATCTTTAGTTTAGGCATAAAATTTACCATACCTTGATTTAAATTCTTAATAACATCTATATCATCGGGAACTAAAGATCTCAATACATCCATTCCCTCCTTAGTAGTAGCTGCCGTACCTAAATGTCTTAAGAACGTTTGATCTCCCTTAAGTCCATCTGCTGTCCACTGAGTTCCCTTGTCTGAACTGCCACCTCTACCAGTAATACGTCCTCTTCTTACTAAATCAGACATAGTGTCTTGATTAACAGAAGTAAGATTATTAAATGTAGTTTGATAAGCAGCTGCATTAGGATCATATGTAAGAGATATGTCACCAGGTTTAGAGGTACCAAATCCTAATTTAGCATAATCTCCCTGCATATTATTATACTTACTAGCATTAGCAGGAGTTATATTACCTAGAGTATTTTTAAGTCCTAAACTATTAAGTATATCATTATTCCAACTTAAATCATCTGCGGACCTAACGTTACGACGTTGTATTGGAGCAGCAGGAGATTGAAATTTAGGAATTACCAATCCACCATCTGCCTTCTTGGTAACTCTATCATCCTTAGATTTCTTTTTAGTCTTAGGCTTAGTCTGCTTCTTAGGAAGTTCCCTCTTAATATGAGCAGTGCTACGTTTAGGAGGGTTAACAAGCTCCCATAAATATCTGGCATTCTTATCTGTAATAGTACTAGGATTAACAGTAATTTCAGTTGGAGTTGGTGGAGTATATATACTTCTTCTAGGAGTCACATCTTCATATCCAAAATCCTTCTTATTCTTAATTAATTCATCCCATACTTTATTATACTCGCGTTCAGGTATAGGTTGAAATATGTCTCTATAAGCATTCTCCTTACTAGTTCTAGCAGCTCCAGCTAACGGTCGTTTGGGAACTGGTTGATTAACAGCCCATGAAGCTAATGCCTCGTTCTTAGCTCTCTGAGTTTCTTTAGACACAGCTTGTCTACTAAGTCTGTCATTCTTAGCCACTTCTCTAGTTCTTGCAATATTTGTAGCAGCTCTAGAAGGCTTAAATTTAGAGTCGTCTACATCTGCCCTTTTACTAGCATCAGCCACAGCTTTCTCCTTGGTGTGTCTAATATAACCTTGTAATTCAGCATTCTCTTTAGTATATTCATTTCTCTTCCCAGTCGGAACCAAAGCAGTAGATTTAGCGTTAGAAGGTCTAGAGCTAGAAGGCTTAGTTTCAGTAGGACTATTAGCATTTAACTTCCTGTATTTATAGGCATTATACCACTGAGGCACCTTTTCAAATCTAGGTATAGATGGGAAGCTTCTTTGCATATTTCCTGCAATCTGCTTCTCAGATGTAGAATATACTAATGGAACTTCTATCTCTCCTTTGGAAGTCATGACTTTCTTAGTTTTATTAAAATCATAGTCATGTCTTATGATAGAGTTAGTTCCCATTCTCCAATTAGCCTTCTTAGAAATGTTAAGATCATCATCCTTTAGCAATAACTGAAGAGCTGCATTTTGATCTGCTAATTTCTTATGACTTACAATTTCATTATACTGATTAGCAGTTAACTTCTTCTCTCCCTTATTAGTAGTTATTTGATAGTCTCCAGTCTTAGCAGCATTCTTAAGGTTGCGTGACTGTATTCCTCTTTTAATTCCTCTACCTCCACCTATTGCAATTTTAATAACTTCTGCAATGTTTCTATAATCATCTACTGTTAAGTCTTTAGGAGTACTTATTGCCTTTTGTAAAGATTGTATACCAGCTGTGCCGTAATTTCCAGCAGTAGCAATTGAAAGTAATCTAGGTGCCCACTTTACCACATTTTTAAGAACTCTACTGCCTTTAGCAGCTGCACCTAATCCTGGAATAAATCCTACTAAATCCAAGCCTATATTGCCAGCTAAACGTCCCCAATCACCTGAATCTAGTCCATCATCAGCAATATCAGCTCCAAAATTAGCTAAGGTTCCTGCAATTCCTACTCCTCCTAATCCAGGAATCATAGATGCTATATCAGCTCCAATGGCTCCTAGTCTAGCTATATCAACTCCGGTAAATCCAGTTTCAGCTGGCTTACGTTCTCTAGCTGCTTTTTGCTCTGGTGTTAAATTAGCAGCAGAGGGCTTAGTTTCGGCAGCTTTCTTAGCAGCCTCCTCTTCCTCTATTCTTTTAAACTTAGATAGTACAGCCTGACGATCTCTCTCATACATTTCTTCATTAGCACGCTTGTTTAAGGCATTCCAATCAATTACATTACCTTGCTGTGCTTTTAAAATCCCACCTTCTGCTTTATATTTGGGAGAATTAGCTATATTATATAGATATTCAACACGATCTTTACCAGTCTGAGTAGTAAGAGCTTCTACCCATCTAAGTTGTCTAGTTTTAGGGTTGTAAACTCTAATAAGTCCTGTGCTCGGATTATAGCTATTAGGAATTACATATTCTCCCGAACCTAACTGCTCCAAAGCTTTACCTTTTATATCTGGATCGTTAGCATTACGTTCAGCAGCTCTTATGTAATAATCTAAGTCATTAGCTAACCTTTGAGCTGCTGTAGTTCCTGGGACTGTTTTACCAATATTTACAGAGTCATAATATCCAGAACCATCTTCTCTATGAAGAGGAACAGTTTGTGTACTTTTATTAGGATTTAAATCATAGGCACTAAAACTTAAAGACCATGGATTATCATATCTGGATTTGTATACACCTTCGAAATTATATGGAGTTACTTCAGGTAGAGTAGAAATTGTGTTATAGTTTCCTATATTGGAAGCTCCTAACTGTCTTATACGTTCCTCTTCAGCAGCTTTAGCATCAGCATGTAATTTCTCTTCTTGAGCAGTATTCCTAGCATCCACTTCTTTCTGAGAAGCTTCATCTAGTGCTTTTTGTTTATTATCAATATAAGCTTGAATTGCCTCATCAGTATATCCTTTCTGTCTAGCCTCAGCTTCCCATTGCTTTCTCAAATCGCCTCTTACATCGACTGTAGCAGTTTGTTCTTCTTGTGGCTTTAACCACCTATCTAGACCTCCACCGCCCAGTTCTGCAAATGCATTATAATCATTGTTGTCTAAAGTTCCATTATTAATAGCTTCTACAAAGCGTTTAGATCTATTGAGAATTTCATCAGCACCAATAGTACCTTCTAGATCATAACCACTCAACATTTCTGGAGTTATACCACCAGCTATGTCTGCCATTAATTTCAATCTATCTTCCTCGCTTCTACGATTAAAGAAATTATCGTTATCTATGTCATTGCCTCCGTACCATCTCCTAGATACTTCTCCAGTGAAGTACTTATTAAAATCAAACTTCTCTTTCTTAGGAGTTACTACTGTAGGCTTCTTATATGTATTCATGCTTTTAATATAGTCTAGAACATAGTCCCCAGCTCTATTATTAGCATTATTATCGGTATTCTTCTCTCCTCCCAGGAAATTCTTATCAAATCGTCCTGTACTACTTAATGACTTATCAGAAACGTTGAATGTACCGTCTCCATTTAATGTAACAGTTCCGTTCTTGATTCCGTCAATAAGTCTAGAAGTGGCTGTTCTGAATGCATCAGCCTTCTTTCCAGAAAGGTTGTTATTTGTAATGTAAGTATCTACATTTCTATATAATCCAGATATCAGATCTGACTTATTATACTTACCTACATCTTTCCATTCAAATAATTCTGGTTCTTCTGGAGATTTACCGCCACTGTTATACTTTCTAATTACTTGTGACATACTTATATAAACTAAGAAAGGAACATATACTTAATCATATATGCTCCTTTCTAACTTTGTAAATGATTATCTAACTCTTCTAAGTTTAGAACCATTTCTAGCGAATGTTGGTTCCTCTTGAGGAGCTTCTCCAGGCCCCATTCCGCCTTGCATTGCTTGAACTAGTGCTTGACATACAGCCATTGCAGCTTCACAATTCTGTGTCTGTACAGCTTGAGCTGCTACTTGAAGAATCTGTTGCATTGGGTCTTGAGCTCCACCTTCTGGTGCTCCACCTTCTACCGGTGCTCCTTCTGCTGGTGCAGCTGCTGGTGCATCTTGAGGTGCAGGAGCTGGGCCACCTTGTTGCATAAATTTAATTGATTTACTTTGAATTCTCATGTTAAATTACTGTTTAACGTTAAACCTTAACTGTCCTACAAAGGTAGTTATAGTTAATGGAACTAACAAGTTAATCTTTCTTTTCCACATATTCAGGTTCACGTTGGTCTTGTTGCTTTAAATATTCAAACATCTTCTTACCAAGTGCCTTATAATCTTTATCTGACTTACTTTTACTAGCTCTTTTAGCCATTCGAATCAGAGTCTTAGTGTTCTTTCTACTGAAGATTCTCTCTCCTCCTTCTAGTTCCATTTGAGTAGAACCATCAGGAGCGATTACTTTCATAGTAGGTACTTCATCATCATCTTCTATATCAAGTTCGTCCCCCTCACTTATTCCAGAGCCTTGATTAACTTCTAGTACTAATAGTACATTATCCTCTTCAGCTATAGTGTCATCGTTTGGGTTGCCCTGATATATTGAGATCACTTCTAAATCCTCATCTATAAAGATAATGTCAAGAGGAATATCAGTATCTTTCATCCAAAATCCTACAGTCTGAGGTTCATCGTAAACAAACAGCATACCCTCATCTTCAGCTAAGGACTTTCTGCCTTGTAATCCCTTAATTTTATCTTCTTCTGATTCGGCTACTTTAACATTATATGTTCTATCACCTATCTCTATTCTCATTTGTTACCAATGTTTAGTGAGTCTAAATCCAAACTTGCAAAGTATAGTGCTCTATTTCCGTAGTCTATAATAGACAAAGTCCTCTCAAAGAAATCAGAACCTATAATGCCTATAATATTATATCCCTCTATTTGAAGCTGCCTTCTTACTGATGATAAATCAGATTCCATAAATATTACATCTCCTATAGATAGTTCGCCTATAACTACATCTACTGTCATTTCCTCAGTAGAACCACCTATTCCATGATATTGTACATCTACTGTATGACTAAATACAAACAGTTCTTGGTGTGTTCTATAATAATCTGAATCTATAAGTGATGTGTTAGCACCAGTATCTATTATAAAATAAGCAGTTTGATTACCTACTTGGCTCTTAACTACAGGTATGTTACAAGCTTCTGTATATTTATTCTCAAAATATAGTAAAGATTCTGTATTAGTAGGTCTATTATTACACCCCACAGCTAAGAAGAGCATGATAATTAATAAAGCAATTCTTCTCATTGAATTTCTTTTAATATTCCGGTATTGTCGATAGTATTATTAAGTATCTCATGTACTAACAACTTACCTGCCTCAATAGCGGACTCATCATCGCCCTTCTTCATTAGCTCTTCAAGCTTATTAGTTACATCTAGGTTAAATATAATCTCATTACGTTCAATCTCTGCATGTTGTACTAACTCGCCACCATCTTCCTTACTAACTACTGGTATGCCTTTATTAGTTACATCTTTAAATTCTGGATTTACATCTTCTAAATGATGCTTATTCTTGTGTAATGCTCCCTCCGGAATTACATTAACTTTACCACCAGATTTAAATTCTGGAACAGAGGCTTTAGTTTTATTAAGGATAGAGTTAGCCCATTGTAATTCTTTATCCAAAATCTTTATTCCGTTTCTACCTATAGCCATACTTCTATATCCGCCATTTAAAGCTATCTGATTTCTAAGTCCTATGCCACTGTAGTTAGATGCTGCAAATGCATCTTGTGCTTCTTCATTAATATCGGCAACTAAATTCTGCTGTCTCTTAGCTTCAGATATTTGAGCATTGGCTTTCTTTCTGGCTCTATTACTAAATAATCCATACTTCTTACCACTCTTAGTAAGAGCATCGTCTACCTTAGCTAAAGACCCTCCGTAAGCAGAACCTTGCTGTTCCCAAGTCTCATTATCTTTATTAATAGTATTAGCTCTTTTACCAAAGGCACTATTTATAATGCCTAATCCGGTTAAATTACCTAATGTAGAACTAAATATAGAATCTTGAGTTGTCATTCCATCAGTACCACCAGTAATGGCATTAATTCCATCTGATACTAAACCTCCAACTTTCATTGCTCCTCCTATCACAGGATTAATTTGCATAGCCATGTTAGCAGCAGCGTCATATGCATTATCTATACCTCTAGTAATAGATCCTTTAGGACCTTGATAAGCATTATTCTCAGGCATAAATGATCTTACTACGTCAGCTACTTGACTAGCAACATTTACGGTACTGCCTATATTGGACTTACTAAAGATGCCATTTCTAGATCTTCCTCCAGAAGGATTTAACGTATTAATAGGAGGTATAGGTGGTAATGGACTGAAACTAGAACCTCCATTCTGTATAGGAGCAAGCAAACCTGCTTGCCCCTTCAGAATTCTTCTTTTATAAGTGTTATGCATAGCTTATTGTAAATAATGTCTTTAATGCAGTAATTATAGCCAGCTCTTCACCAGTATATCTAACTCTAATCTTAATGTACTTATCTCTTAACCTAGTTTCTTTCCTACCACTCCACCAATCAGATACATCTATATCATCTATATTATATCCTAATGTTCTTAAATCACTGGGCATAAAATTCTCAACTGGTGTGCTTTCAGAAATATCAAAACCTTTAAGGTCATTAGGTATTGGAGAATTACCTACAGATATAGGAACCTTATTAGTTACTTCTCCATTTACATTAGATTTATTCCAAGTTGGCTCATTCTTCTGCACAAAGGTAATAGAATTAATCTGTACATCCCAAACATCTTCCTGATAATTCATATTACCTCTTAGACGTCCAGCTGTAGGGTCTTTAATATCTACTGCTTTAGCATGAGTCCATACTCTAAATTCATTTAACTTCTCATTGTATACTATTTCAGTTCCAGATAAGTTAACATAATCTTTATTAGGGGCAGTTTTCAATCTATAGTAATCCTCTACTTCATTAAAAGTATCTACTCTAGCATAATACAGAGGGAACATAGTAGATTTATCCATAGCTCCTGTTGCTATTCCATTTCTAGATATAGGTCTTTGGGAACCTCTTAAATTTAAGAAATTTCTATTATATAAGATGTCAGAGCCATTATATTGATAAAAGTCTTTAGTAGCTTCTTGTCTTATATACATATTCTTCTTATCGTCATGGAAGTCGTAAACCTCACCTACAATTTCGTAATGGAATGAATCTGGTTTAGCTTTATTACTAATAATATGCAAATTATTAAATATCTTATGAACTGATGGATTGTCAACTACTACAAATTCATACTCAAACGGATGTTGTTTACCGTACCAGAAACAGGGTTTAATTGGATCTTTTATATCTATGATTCCTGCCTGACCATGTTTCCAGAAGTCCGTAGTAAGATTCAAGCCGTCATTCACTCCGTTCTCTAGAATTTCTTTAGTAGTAATAGCAATACTAGATTGATATAATCCTAAATTATATGATAGATAATCTCTCCATCCAGTTAAATATTCATTAATATCTGTGGGAACCGTTCCAGACTTATATTTAGCAGTGATATCACATTGAATATTTAGTTGAACTACAGGATACTTCCAATCTGGTTCAGAAAGCATTACTAAGTGATTACCTCCTCTAATGTCGAAATGCTTGTAAAATCCAAAATTGTCTCTAACGATACTAAAAGTCTTCTCATAAGTAACTCCAGTTTTATCATCGTTAGGAACAGCTCTATTTACTAAATCTAATTCCGTAGATTTCAACCCGCCATAAGTACCCCATTCATCAATAACAACGTTAGATAGAATAACTCCATCTTGTGATGTAGAACCTTTCTGGGAAGAACCCAATTTACTTATCCATTTAGAAGTATCCCTATCGAAGCTAAAATATACATTATCAATATTCTCTGAGTAAGACGGAACCCAAGAATAGAATGTAATCCATTTACCTAAAACCTCATTATAACATATATTCCAAACTTTCTCTTCAAATCCGTATAGATTATCATAGAATGTGAACATTACGTCTTGCTTGAATCTATTATAATGACTCTTAACATTCCTAACCCCTATTATTGGAGTCAGCTCACGCTCAGTTAGACTAATGTTCTCATTCAGAAATTCCTGTATCTTAAAATCTGAAATAACTTCAAACTGTTTGCCGTTGGTTCTCCATATCTTTCTTCCTACTGTATCCACTCCATAGACGTAATAGGGAGTCTTGATGACACTTTCTGGCCATTGAGTACCGAATGTATCTGACAACATCATTGGATTCTCTGGCAGCACGTTAGAAGTGTTTATGAAGACATTTCCACCCGAACCTTCTCCAGCAACTGCACGTTCATTGACTGGAATAAGAGCTACTCCATGTTCAAATATGCAAAGTAGATTACCGAACCATTCAACCATCTTCATTAATCCTCCATAAATTCTAGGATAATCCCTATAATGAGTAAACTGGAATACTCTAAGTCCATTCTTGAAAGCATCATTAATAGCTAAATCAGAGTACAATATCCTAGTATCAAATCTATTCTTTATATAAGGCACTTCAGGTAATGTGTATGAGACTTTCTCTCCAACTGTACTTGCAAATCCTTCATTTACTACAGACGATTCTGGAATTTTATAATTACCGTCTGTACTCATTTCTTGTAAGGGATAGAATCCTCTTTTAAGTCCAGTAAGTCCTTCCTCACTAGGATAACTATAATCAAGAGATCTTATAGATAGATTTCTAGAGGTGTAGTATTTAACGGTAATCCAACTTCCAAGTCTAATTGCATTAACGTCTCCTCTATTTATCTTCTCATTCTTCTCTTTATTCTCATTATCATAGTTATCTTTCCAAGTATTATCGTCTACTATCTCATCATTTATAGGAGCTGACGGGTCTTGGAAGTTTCTATTAAGTCTATGAGTATAGTTGCATATATAACAATCTCCTCTATAATAAGTCTTAACATAGCCAGAAACATCTCCTACTGTAGTTAATTCATACTTACTGATTACATCCTCTATACTGACTCTATCTCCTATAGCATAATAAGGAGATGTATCATCATATCTAGTAGTGAAATATTGTTTATATGCTGACGTACCATATCCCGGAGTATATATGTTTATTATATTACCTATGGTAGTATTTCCTATGATTCCGAGATATGGAGAGTAAATACCTCTTACTAAATTAGAAGCATCTTTAGTCTTATTGTCTGATTTAACATACCTAAATCTAAAAGCTTCTTCAGCCTCTCCTGCTCTACCTCTAAATGAAGTATCTTCAATAGCAATTAATGGCACATTGTCACCAACTCCCACTATTTTAGCATTTACTAAGTTATCATCTGAGTTAGCCTTATATCCTGGTACGAAGTAGTTTCTCTCATTATATACATCAATATCAAGATACTTAGATGTAGGCTGCACTCTAGAGTTCTTAGTAAGATATTGTGTTCCAGTGAATAATGAATTAAAATATCCCTGATTGGTGGAGTATTCTGGACATATTGCTGCTCTAGCTCCTAACTCCGACGAGTTTGAATCAATGCTCATTAATCTTTCAGAATAATTCTGATTTAGGATTCTATCATCATCCAAGAACCTTTCAATTTTATATTCTTGAGCAGTTGGTATTGCTGGTACTTCAGAATTTATGTCTCTAGGTAATACATATGCTTGTGCTAAAATTGTAGGAATTCTCTTCTGTCTTACTATAAAGAATCCTTTAACTTTATCTTTCAAGTATTCTGCAACCTCTGTAGGAATGAATACTCCAATTCCACATACTGTAAAGTCTCCTGAATCTGGAGTATAATCTATTTTAATAACACCCTTAGCATTCTCATAATTCTGTGAATCTTCTATCTCGTAAGTTTCTTCATCAACTGCTATATATGTTCGTTTACCCTCACTATCAAACAAGTCGGTAAGCCCATCTAGAGTATATCCATCAACTCCAAATAAATTATCTCTGGTTGGAATTTTATTCTTACCTCTGATATTGTATGCTGGAGATAGAGTTCCGTCAGTCATTACCCATACTATGGCAAGCCTATAAAACTCTTCATTCCAATATCCAACATAATTATAGATGTTCTTAGTATTATAATACTCTCCAGGGGTATTCGAAACACTTATGTCTGTGTAGGTATTATCTACATATCCTATAAGATCCTCAGATTTCTTTACATCAATATATGGGAGAATTCTTAAGCTTATATCAGTTAAATCCTGATACATTTGATCTGGCTTATTAAAGTTACCCAAGAACAGCATGTTCTGACATACTGCCTGGGCTTTAACTTTATCAGCAATCAAATATTGCATATTTATATCTGATATAGGAATCTCAACTGCATTTTCATCTCCAGTAATGATTATATTACATATACCATTTCTTACTGGATATTTCTTCTCTATTTTAAATGCAGTTACAACTCTATTCTGGCTAACATCTGATGTGCTTCTAGTATAGTAAACTTTTAAATAATCATAACTTCCATCAATGTCTGACACTAAGAAGTTGATAGATTTATGACTATTTTGATCAATAAATCCTCCATTGATAGAGAATGGATCACCATCATTTCCTATAAAGCATGATATAATACCTGATTCTGCTACGAAATCAGTTTCGTTATCATCAGCATCTGCATATTTAAAGTATAATACATAGTTTCCTACACTTAAATTTCCATGATGTAAAACTCCATTGAATGTTAATGAGGGAATTGTATTAACTCTTTTATAAAGAGATGTATCTAAATCGAATTGATTCTCGTCATACAGATTAGTGTCGTTATTTCCAATTCTATCTACTATTTCATAAGTATTGTTTTGAAGTACAGAGAATCTGGTGTTTATTAATCTTGGTATGTTTCTATTGTCATTAATAATAAGGTTAACCGAGCCATCGTAGGAAGACTGAGTAACGATATCTACAGGATTATTTAAACTAAATCCTAATAACTCTGTATCTAAGTCTATTATACTTCCAGCCTCAATGACCTCATCGCTATTAAAGCCTACATCGCCTGGATGTCTACCCTCATTATCTATATCCTCAGACAGTCTAAAGTTGCGCAATGGATTGTATTCATATACAATCTTACCTTCAGGCTTTATCTGGCTTAGGTAATAAGATATGCTTAGGGTTTGGAAGTTTAAATTGCTAATTGTAAAACTGCCCTCGGATAATTGTACCATTACTCGTATACGCTTAATTTACCCCAATTGGTTCCTACTGCTCTACTATCTTTAAATTCTATATCTGTTACTGGCAAGCCGTCGAAATACCAAGTAGCATCTCCACCTGCGACTATCTCGAACTGTTTAGTTACTTTAGTAGCTTGTTTAACCATGAGAGTACCGTCTTGTACTTTTAGGTTTCTAACTACATTTGCCCCAGAGGACATAGTTGCCAATTTAACATCTTTGTTTTCTTCTGCATAGTATATGGTACCTGATACGAATGGTTTATCATTATAGTCAAGAGGTACAACTGTATTGTCGTACAATACTGCAACAGTTCCGAATGTACTACCATCTGCTACTCCAACAGCCGCATTATACACGTCCTCCATTCCTGGAGCCTCTACTGTAACTTCAACTGGGATGTTAAAATCTTCATTGTCTACATGATTAAATGTTGCTAGCTTAACTATTTCTGTAACATCCTCCTCCTTAGCCTGCTCTTCTCCGCTAATGATAGCATCCACTTGTTCTAGCACCTTATTAACTTGTTCCTTAATAGAGTCGCTAGTATATATAAAGGAACCATCCTCTGAAATTAAAACCTCGTCACTATATGTAGAAGAACAAGTAAGATTACCTTCTACTGAAGCATCATACTCAGCGTTGTATGCATAGTGTTTCTTATTCAAAGAGAAGAATGTATGAGCTACTGCTGTCCCCTTTTGAATAAGTACATTTTTAAATGTTCTGTACACTATTTCAGTCATTTCCAAGGTAGGATATGAGGAATTACCATAACAGAAGTCTTCTACCCATACATAATCGTTACCATCGTACCATAGCAATATTTGGTTAGAGCGCCCTCCTAAGAATTTATCACTTTTACTCTTTATATGTTCATAGGTGTTAGAGCTATCATTAAATACGTTAGAATGATTGTATGCTCCTGGATTTCCGACAATTACACATATAGGTCTTTCAGCAATAACCTTTTGAATAACCTCTTTTACTTTATCTCTAAAATCTCTAACATGCAAATCGTCCTTCTCCTTTATCTGCCATACACCAGTATCTCCCATTCCTCCATAGTAATTGGGTCTACTCTTGGCATTAGTAGAATCTCTCCAGAAGTAGTCTATTATTTCTCTCTCAACACGACCTCTGTCCCTAGTTCTAAATCCAATTTCTTTAGTATTGATAAGTCTTCCATCTAAATCCTCTACCGGATTAAATCCAAATACGTCTGGAATAGTATCTTTAGTAATAAACGGTACATATGGGTTTGTTAGAGTTATAGATGTACTAACTGTATTAGTGTATAGTCTAGATAAAGTAATCACAGTTAACCTTAGTCTATTAGCAGTATCATCCCAATCGAATTTAAATTGTTGTCCTATAAGGTTGTTACTAGCATCGAAGAATTTACTATCGTCAACATCATCCTTAGACTCATCCCAGGTAGAAGTTTTATCTATTTGGAATTTATACTCCTTATATCCATTAATATTGCCTGGTTTGGCAGTGCCTATTAGAGTAATTTCAGGAATTGTCATTTTAGGCTTAGTATCTTCGTTATCTCTAGATACCTCTATTTCTGTTTCAATACTAGCTTCATTTACTTTAAATGGATACTTTTCAGCTCCTTCAAGTTCATGCACTGGATTTACTGAATATACAAATTCAGTTTTAGAGTTCTTATAAGTGTTATATTCTTTAGCTTCATTAGTCATATAAGACTCGTCGCTAATAATAGGAGCACTAGGAAGTCTACTTAGTAATTTAAGTGCATCCTCTATATTAAATACTAACTTGTTAAGAGTATCTACATCTAAATTAGCAAAGTCATCTACGAATGATTCATCGGTTCTAAAATACTGGGCATTATATAGAGTAGTTGTAAACATCCATCTATATCCTACTGTAGTGTAGTAGTCTTTATTGTCAGTATTTAATTTATAAGCTATTCTAACTAGATACAGTCTTCTTGGTTGTAGAACTCCAAAATTAAAAGTTTCGGTAAATGAACCATTGTAACTTCTTCTTCTTGGAGCTGTATATGTCATTACCTTTGAAGCAGTGAATATATCATAAAATTCAAATATTACAGATTCTATAGCTGTACCATGTCTAGGATAAGCTTCAAGCCCCCAAGTAAGTGTCATAGAATCTGGATTACAATAATATCTCCAAACTTTCATACTTATATCACCACTACCTAGCTTTGCTAAGTTAATAGACCCATTAATTTCTAATCCAGGTAACTTAGTATACTCCATACACGGAATAGCACTATACACTAAAGTATCATTCTCTACGTCCTCCTTTATTGACAAATTGAGTTGTCCTCTAACCTTTCTGTCATATAAACCAGTATTTAAGTCGTATATAGGCCATGATTTGTCAGAAGCAGGATTTGTATGAAATGGCAATGTATAAGTAGCTTTGCTAGAATCCCTGGAAGTACTGAACTGAGTCCCTAGAATAACATTGCTGGGAGAATATTCAGAAGAGTTACCGTAATAGGAATTATAAGATGTATTTACATCAGCAATGTTTGTAACTATGCTACTGTCCGGAGAACCATAAATTCCGTCTGGACAATTGTATTTATACTCCACTTCAAAGATAACAGCCGCATTTTTAGCCGGAACAGTTACCTCTATATCATCATAACTTACATCTACATCTGTGGTATTTCTGTATCCGAATGTAGAAACTCCTATAGAGTCTATAACATTTAAACTAGCTACTAAGTATAAATTCCCAAATACTTTATTATTATAGGTATTTACTGCATGCTTCTTTCTAAATTCGTCTACATCTGTACTTTCAGAATTACTCATAGTCTGAATAAAGTATCCAGAATTAAACTTCAATATTGGAGATGCTGATGCATCAAATGTTATAACTTTATTATTAGCATCAAATCGTTTTAATTGGCTAGTAATGTCTCTAAGATTATTATTAGAGTCTAATACTGCTACAGACAGAGTTAGTAGTTTATTCTTCGGAGATGTTGCCTTACTTCCGGACGCATTTAAGAAATTTGATATAAATAGCTTTAAGCTATTAACATTTGCAGAGTCTAGAAGTATAGTAAACTTATCTCCAGAGCGTAAAATAGTATCTTTGGGGAATATTTCAACCTTTACTATAGTTTGATCTAAAATTCCGTTTAAATATTTAAAGTTACTTGGAGATATAATTACTTTAGCTCTTTCTAATTCTTGACTACTAATGTTTCGTTCAGGGGAAGGAAATGAACCTATCTGTCCTTTATTAGTAAGGGGGTTATAAGATGCAACATATATAATCCCTCCATACTCTTTAATTCCAACAGGAACATAACCAGCAGGTAAGTAAGCAGTCTCTACTCTACCATTACCCATATCATTTTGAAGTACAAACTCATTGCCATTATATGTTATTATAGTAGCATTGAGAGCATTAGTAAGCACATTACTAGGAGTAGTCAATGGATTTAAATCCATTATTATTCCTTCCCCAAATGTATTAATTGCTTCTTTCTTCATATTATAAATATTCGTAGTTATTATTGCTTACTAAGATATCTTCAAACTTAGCAGCCCTATCTCTTGTAAATGCAATCTCTGGAGATTCACATCTAAGTTTATCCTTCTTATAAAAGTATCCTAAATCTATAGGCATTTTAAATTTAAGAAAGTATTTATTGCCGGAGAACGTTAACTTACATTCGTCTAGAATTTTATATACGAACTTATTCTCGAATATGTAATATTTCTTCTTGCGCCCTCTTTTATTCTTTGATGCCATAAAGTCTTCATATTCTTCATCTGTAATAGCTATATAATAATATCCATCCCACTGAATATTCTTTCTCTTATACATCATTCTTACTTTAGTTCGCATCTTCTTTCTGTAATATCTAAAATGCTTTATAGAATTACGTGTTAGTTCTCCTATATAGAACCAATATTTATATTTATGACTATTAATTAAAGTATCGCCTCCAGATACATTAATAATATATATTTGTCTCCATCCATACTTAAGAATCCTTCTAATATCAGCATTACTAAGATACGGAAACTCTTTCTTAACGGCTTCTATATAGTCTGTATACTTCTTAATAATACTGCTTTCCGGCATTTGTATTCTCAGTTATGATGTCTTTATTAATATTGTCCAAGTATACTAATTTCTCTTTAAATATGCCATGATTCTGATAGTTAAATATCATAGAATATGCTGAGAAATTAGAATTTAAGAAATCTATATCCTTCCATTTACCATGCCTTCTAGCATTCTTGAAATCATCTCCACTAAATTTCTTCATAGCTATAAATGACTTCTTACCTCCAGTTGGCAGTTCAAATCTAGCACTATTATTAATAACATCATCTATTACTAATTTAACTGCATACTTAAATACTTTCTTAGCAATTACTTCTTTATGTCTATTTCCTATTAATTCCTCGCACTTCTTAGTTTCTAAATCAAGTTTACTAGTATCAAAGTTAGCAAACATATCATGAATATTGAAGGCATACCCTAAAGCATAATTCATTATCACTTCATCGGTTTATATGATTTATTAAATATCTTTCTATTCCAACTAGTTTTAGCATCTAATATAGTATTCATTTCATTCTGATTAATGTAGATAGAAACTCTAGCTGCATCACACAATTTAAGCCATCTTTGTTCTAATAATTGTGCCTCTTGCAACATGTTCTGATTGTGATTCTTCCAACCTTCTTTAAACCTCTTAGTAACTGCACAGTAGCAAGCTATAGCTTCTTTCTCTTTCTCATTAATCTCTGGAAGACCTTCCTCATCTAATATTATGCCTTTATATAAGATATTGACTTGACCATAGTTCTTGTCAAAGTATAAAGTATCTCCTACTCTTTCATATTTGGCATATTTACCACTTGTATAGAGTGGATCACTATACATCTTTCTAGTCTCTATGTAATTCTCAATAAACTGTGAAGCATAATCTCCGTTAACTGTGTCATTAGTAACGTAGTTCCATTCTTCAAAATTATATGTAACTGCTTCTATTATATCACAATTACATGGTAGTTCTACAGTATTATCAGGACATTGAATGCTAGTAGTATATCTATATAGTCTAGTCCTTCTGTTGCCTATTTTATTCCATGCAATTAGACCAATTTCTTCAAATTCCTCTGGTTTTAGTTCCAGATCATATAATAGATTAGCAGTATAATATGCTGCATTAAAATTCTCTAACATACGTGTAAGTTAATATCTCTTTTAAGAGACATGCATTTATATATTATATCCTAATTATCTTGCTATTTGATCATTAGGAACTATCGGGGCCTGTAAGCTTCTATAATATCTTATCTTCTTCTCAGTTAGTCTCTTCTTAATTTCTGCATCAATAAAGGTCATATTATTAATGTCTACTGGTGAACAACATCCATAGTAATCAAGTTGTCTAGGGTCTTTAGGTATAGCCACTACTGTTAATTGCTTGATAAGCGGGGCATTAAATATAAACCCATCATACATATTATTCTCATTAGGAGTAGTATCTATCCATACATAAGGCTTACGTTTGCCTCTCCTTCTGTATTTATGATAAGTCATTAATGTAGGATTAGTATAATATATAAATGGGTATGTCATATCAGTAGTACCTATATATTCTATACCATCGTCTCCAAACTCTGTTAATAATTGAGGCAATTCAAAATGAGCTATTTCCTGGTCACATACACTAGCATTGCATCTACATCTATCAATACTTTTACAGTCTACTTGAATACATGGAATTGTCATTAATAAGTCCTTTTTAGGAACTAGGCCTTTAATAAAATACTCCTTAATAATTTGGAGTCTTTCGTCTATGATATCATCTTCTAACTGCTCTAATGACATAGATGGATTAGAACTATAGCCTCTAAGTCCACTCATAATATCATTATATATAGCCGATGCTAATTTCTCGTAATATCCCATAGGTATAAAATAGAAATAGGCAGCAGCATTGGTGTGCTACTGCCTATTTTAATTTAGATTGTTTAGTCTGTAATAGCTTCTACAGTACCGATGTTACCTAAAGCTGCTTCAAAATCAGCTGCCAAGTCTTCTTTAACGTAGAATACGTGAGTAGTCATAGACTTAGTAACTTCTCCTACAGCATCACCACCCATAATACCTCTTTCCTTGCAGTAGTAGATAGTATATTGGTTGTACTTAGCTCCAGCTACTGGAAGCTCCTCTTCATTAAGAGCAGCAAAGCGTCTAGCTTCCAAAGTCGGCAGTCTAAGGTCTTTAAGAATCATCCAGTAAGTACCGAATCCTTCTTTAGATTTAACAATGGTATTAACTCCATCGTAGTCTGGATCATCAGCAGGAAGTGCTGTTGCAATAGTTACAAACTCTCCACCTACAAGAGCTGTGTTGAGAGTTGGATCAAATTTCTGAATTTCGGCTTTAGTAAACAGCTGATATTCATCCATTCCTTCAATAACTAAATTGTTACCATTAGCACTAGCTTTAATCCAGTGGTCTCCATAAATGGTCTGAATCTTCTCAATTACTCTAACTGCCTCTTTAGCAATATCAGCTGCCGTAGCAGAAGCATCCTTAACAGCAAATTCGTACATAAGAGGTTTACCCTTAAATACAAAGTCATTAGAGTAGTAAGAATTCTGACTCCCTGACAATCTAATGTAGAGAGCTACTCTATAGTTACCTACACCCTGGTTATCCATAGTAAATGTTACTTTACCAAGTACTGGGTCTGATGCAGCTCTTTTATAAATATGTACTACATTAGGTTTGAGGAATTTGTTTACTCTTTTAAATTCAAAGCTGCCTACAACACCACTACCTGTATCCTCTGGTTGTGCAGACCATTTAGCTTTACCGCTAGAATCTAAATTAGAATTAACAATCAGTGTGTTAGTCCATTTAAACATAATTTATTACTTTTTATTAGGTTGTGACTGTGCTTGAGCTGGATTAGCAATAGTCGTATTAACTGGAATATGAGTTTGAAGTCTTGGGTCACTAGAGTTCTCCATGACTAATTTAACCAGCACATTTATAATCTCTTGGCACACATAATCTGGGAATTCCATCATTTGAGATGTATCTTCTGTTAAGTCTAATTGCTCCTGTGTAAGTCTGATATTCTGAGGAGTTTTCAGATAATCAATGTACACATTAACTAGTTCAAATAGTGATGTGTCTTTACCGTATCTAATCTCCATTCTAACTTGAGAAGTGTTACCAAATCTAATTTGTCCAGACCTTTCTACAGCGTCTACAGCATTATTACCGATTTTAATAGTTTTGGGTAGTCCTCCTGTAACAGTAGTAGTTCCGTCTGAGGTGGTTGCTGATGTAATATCAGTACCACTATTAGCGGAAGCTTGGTAAGGATTAGTGGGATTAGCTACATTTGTATTTACATTATGAATGTAGAAATACGGTCTCTTGTACATAGGTCTCATGTAGAAGTTGTTAATAATCTGAGACCATAAGTCAGATGTCAATCTTCTAGCAGAGAATTGTACAAAAGAATCAGGATTATAGCATTTAAACTGCTTCTTAACTTTATAATTACATACGCAGTTAAGAATATGTAAGTAATCTGAAGGAAGTATTACCTCATAAGTGGCTCCATAAAGTGCATTAGAAGCAGTAACACCATTGCCAGTAACATCATCGCCAGTAACATCATCGCCAGTATATGCATCAGCAGCCAGCTTTACTGGTAAAATTGCTGTAGCTTTCAATACACGTACATCATCTGTAGTTTGCTGATTAATATCATAGATATTATAGCGGGTGTTAATGTATTGATAGACAGCTTTGTTAAATAGGTAATTAAAATCTTCTAAAAGTAAACTGGGAGCCTCTACCTTATTAAGTTCTATCAGAACTCCTTCATAGACCTGTCTAGCTGTCATTCTTAGTAGTTTACGTTATTTATTTCTTTGCTCCTTTGTCATCATAGAACTCAGGATAAACATCTCTCTTAATGAGTTCAAGTACTTTAGCATTAGTAGGATTCTTCATCCAAGAAATTACCGCGTCGTCAGTTGCTCCAAGTACAATTTGATTCTCACTATATAGATAAACTTTATTCTTCACATAAATGACACGTTTGTCCTTAGCATCAATAAATAGCAGTCTAAGTGCAATATCATCACCACGATAAAGATTAATAATCTTCTCTGGTTCTTTAGATGCAATATTCATCAAGAAGTCTTCTACATCGGCATCTGGAGCATTACGCATGTTACGTCCAAGCAACTTAGCCATTTTAAGTCTACCATCAGCACCTTGTGGGTCTCTAATAATGTATTCTTCCGCGTCATGAATAAGTCTTCTCTTATTAACACGTTTATTAGTTTCGTAGCCTGGTCTCTCTACATAGAGTTCTGCACTACCATACCTTTTAGAGTCTCCATCAATTACTAAGTTTCCGTTCTTATCACGTTGATCACGTGACATAGCAATCATCGGACAGTGTTGAATAGAATACCACTCAGCGGCTTGCCAAGGATCGTTTAGGTTAAATGTCTTTCCGTCTTCTATAATAAATACTCTATTCTCTGCAATAAGCGGTTTCCCTTTATCAGCTTCAGATTGAAAGATTATATCACCCTTACTATCTACAGGTCTCACACAGTCTGGATATCTGCCAGTTTGAGGGTCTCTTACTGGATTTAAGAAATACTTCTGTCCCACTTTACCGAATACACTTCTTAAGACAATTACGTTGTCTAATACATCAGCCATATTAATTCTATCATTTTAATTATATTATTAATATCTTGTTAAAATAGTGTGAGGAAGGTCTTATGCCTTCCCCACATTATCTATTATAAACTTATTACACTTCTTTCATAATGAAGCTTCTGTAAGGTGAGAATACACCTACACCAGAGTAACCCCAGTTGATAAGCTTAGAAGCAGCTACAGGACTTGAAACAACTCCAGAGCTCAGTCCGTCAAGACCACCAACACCCGGATACTTGTTAGAAATAAAGTCTCCACCCTTCAACGTAAACATTTGAATAGCAGGTTCACCACTTACTTTATCAGCAGTCAAGTCAAGCATCAACATGAAGCCCTTATCGCTACCCCATTCACGAGAGAATGTTCTATCAACCTTGAATGAAATTGTATTACCACCGATTTCATAAGATTGGAATGTAGCACCAACGTCAACATAACCGTTAGCTTTCTTAGACCACAGATAAGTTCCGCAAGTTTTGAATCTAGCAAGCCACTCTGACAGACAAGTTTGTACATCTCCCCATGCCTTCTCGTTACAGATAAGCACGTACTTGTTACCAGTTGGGTTCTCACTCTTCTCATTCATCATAGCAATAGCTGTAGTGAATGCTTCAACTGTAAGTTTGTTATATGCATATTTAGATGCAAATCTCTCAACTTGTGGGATGATACCATCACCAATATAGATAGGACGACCAGTATCTGGATCGAACAGTGTCGGTTTACCATTCTTATCAACATTAGTCTTATTGAACAGCAGACCATTATTTCTTACATACAAGAAGTTCTTCAGCAAGTTGGATTGGGTCTTATCCATTCTATACATGGTTTCAGACATACTTCCCTTATCCTTACCTTCTCCAATCTTGATAAGAACATCTTCTTGAGCAGCATATAGAGCAGTATAACTATCATCACATCTGTGAGTAGTAATGTATCCTCTATGACGTTCAATATTAGATTGATATTTTACATATCCTTCTTCATGTGCTTCAGGCATAGCATTGGATTGGAATCTTGTAGTATCACCAATTTGGCAACCGCTAAGATCAAGAACACTTGAATAATCATTATCAATCAATCTAACAGTTACTTCCCAGTAATTATCGGCTTTACGAACTGGTCTCTGAGTAACGAAGCATTGCTGCATTGTTTTGTCAATCTTGAAGATATCGTACTTCTGGTAATAGTTCTCTTTGAAAGCCATTACAATCTCAGTTCCGTTCTCTCCAGTTTCAGTTGGTACATCTGCGAACTCAACTCTCTTAATGTAATTGGTTTCTACTTCCCATTCAAAGTACATGCTATCAATGCTTCTGTACTTATTATTTGATTTAGAATCCATGTAGAAGATATTTCTCAAAGATTCAGTTAAGTAGGAGGCAGTTAACTCTGGGTAGAGTCTTGATACTACACCAAGTCTAGTTGGTTTAGTGCCTAGGAACTTATAGAAATCCTCATAAGTTCTAGTGTCGCCCATAGTGGCGCGATTGGTTACGAAATTTGCTACTATCATAGTTATTTAATTAGATTTAATCTAAATCGTTAATATTCATTCCTTTAGTAGGTGCCGTCCTAGGTTCTGGACGCTTAACTACAGTCTTAGTAGGATTAGAGGTTCTACCAGCCTTAGCATCTTCATACCCTTTCTTATAATTGGTACGAGATTGCTCAGTTATCTGATGTTTATAATATTCTGAAATCTGACGTAATGCTTCAGGTCCTTTAAGGGCAAACCATGCCATTTGTACTAGCATTTGTGGGTCCTGTATAGCCCTAGCAAGATATCTGACTCCAGCAGCATCTGAATCTAAGATAAAGGAAGCAATTTCATTCATATCGTCCTCTGATAGGGTAAGTTCAGACTCCCCGAAATCTATAGTCTCATTATCACGAATAGCCTCTAAAATAGAGTTCTCATAAGCTTCATCAGCTTGTCTTTGTTTCTCTTCGTAGTCCTGCTGAGTCTGCTGAATAAGAGCATCCTCTCTTTCTTTATAGACATTACGAAGGCCCGCCATCTTCTTAGTAAACAGAGCTTCATTCTGTTTCTCTAAATCCAACTGGGCTTGAGCTTCTTCGTCTGTGAGGTCTGGGACGTTTGCTTTCAAATCTGCTAAGAATAGTTGTTCATCTGACAAATCATCTACTTGATACTGCGGCTGTTCTTCTAATCCATCGAGATAGTCTTGGATAGCTTGTTGTCTGTGAGCCTCTAAATAATCTTGTACACTTAGATTATTCTGTCTGAGTTCGTTAATCAGATTTATCTCTTCAGGTTCTAGACCGTATTCGTCCTCGGCTGGACTGTAATTGAGTAAATCTAATTGTTCCTCCTTAGTAAGACTAGTGAAAGGTATTTCTTCAATCTCCCCCTCGTCATTACGTACCTTAATAGCTTCTGGATTAATTCCTTTGGCTTTTAGTACACTAGTAAGTAAGTCGTCTTCTTCGTCTGGATTATTATCAGGATTGTTATCGGAGTTATTGTCCAGATAATCACCTTCTGGCACATCTCCTTCCATCCATCGTTTGACATCATCATCTGGGTCTCCAGTATGTACTTGACCTTCTTCACCTAAGATGTCTTCGTCGTCAAATCCTAATTCCGCTAATTCCATTTCCATATTAATTCCCTTTAAAGTTATTTGCAAATTTAAGCATAAATTTTGAACCTTAAAACTGATTGGTAATTTATCTTAATTACTAACTTATTGCATACTTTTATTTGTAATATATATTACATAGCATCTACTTTCATAATAAATATTAACGAATAATACTTTGGTTCCCATTTTAATGGAACTCCCTCTCCTACTTCCTCAAGCGCAGCTGAAGATAAGTCTATTGTGTGTGTATGATTTCCGGCTGGAGAAGTTAACGCATCTGTAGAACTTCTTTGTACTGTTCTATCGTTAGCATTATCACTATCACCTGGTACTGGTGCTCTATATATGTGAGAATGTTCCCCACTTTCAGAGGTTGTTACTGAAGATTGTGAGAACTTATGAGTATGTGGAGGCAGATTCTCTATCTTTAGTTCAATCTCTTCCTTACCTCCAGTTTCTCCAGCAGATATGCCAGCCTTAATAAAGCTTCCTACTAAATTGGGAGTACCTCCAGTTCCATCGCAGATATGCCAGCCAGTTGGTATAGGAGCCTGCCCATTATACATTACTATCATTCCCGGGAATACTATATCCGGAATACAGATTATGTTTACTTTAGAGTTGTTTAAATATATATCCTTAACTTTAGAGCTGTCATATAGTAATGGATATTTCTCCTTAGTAAAATCATATCCAGATAATGTATTATGAAATGTACAATACTCTATAGGACCTCTGAATGTAATTTCTGATAGGTTGTCTATCATGCAATTATTAACCACTGTAGATCCAGAATTCTTATCAAATATTACATTAGATAATGATCCTATAACTTTGACATTGCTCATAGTACCATCGAAAGTAAATGAATTGTTTATAGTACCTAACTGTACATTATTATAAGTTCCGCTAAGAACTATATTATTACCTTCATTTACGCTTATAGAATCAATACCATTATTACCATATCTAGCTGGATTAGTTAAATTTAATCTAACATTCTTAAATGAATCTGTAGAACTTAAATCAGTAGTTCCTCCGAAAGTATAATATAGATTATCATTTATTAAGAATGTCAGATGTTTAAAATCATAATTACAGCTATTTCCGTTTTCATCTGTAAGTTTGGTAATTCTTCCCTTAGCTTCTACTGGAGTCCTTGTTATAGCTCCGTTCTCATCCATAGTAGGAACTAATATTCTATCTTGATAGTTAATATCGTACTCTATAATCCATTCGGGCTTATCTCTGAAATAACCAGTCCTAGTAATGCTGTTAGGTCCTGCGGCTGTAACTATTATCGGTCTTGTATTATATGCCTCAGTTGATTCCTTAGAATCGTCAGAATCTTCATCCTCTACTTCACCCTCATTTTCAATTGTATCATCTTCGGTAGTTAACTCCCATTCGTTCTGGAAATCCATAATACAGTATTTCTGTAAAAGTCCTAAACCCCTATCTTCTATTAACTGTAATAATTCCTTATGAGTAGTTTCTATATATCCAGGAATTCCCTTCCTAACTAGTATATTGTCAACCTCTAGGGTAGACTCACCTCTTTCTAAGTAAAGTCTAAATCCAAGTTTCTCAGTAGCTCCAGGAGACATAAACATGTTAGAAGTAACTTCCCTCTTAAAATTAGCAGGATAGTTAATTTTCATTTCTTGGGGTGTTACTTCTACTATATCAGTATTTCCGGCATTTAAAACTATACTATTAGGACTGTAAATTATAGATCTTTGTTCATCCTGGTAAAGATACATATTACCTACAATTAGGCTATTCTCTTTACCTGACCCTTGTACGACTATAGCTCCTTCAGAAGATTGATCTACCTTACTAACTACAAATTGTTCAGTATATGGATTAGGAATACTAGTAGTAAATTCTATTAGCTCTCCATTCCTTATATAATATAACAACCCAGTTTCTTCTACATACAACATACTATTAGGAATACCTGAAGCTTGTGCCTCTTTTAAGGTCTTATATATGAATCCTATATTTGCTAAGGCTGTATACTTCTCGTCTCCAGTAGTCTCTTGAGGTCCCTTAAAAGAAACATAAGTAGTTCCTAATTCCCCAGCAATATTTATTACATTGCCGTCAATGAGAATGTAAACTGAGCCATCTTCTTTTACATAGTAAATTCCATCAGCTCCTTTTACATCATTTACAGTATCTACTATATTAAATATATCAGAGTTGACGTTTATCTTACCATCTTTTATAAGATCAATAAACACTTTACCCCATTGGATCTTAACTTGGCCTCTAGTTTTAATAATAAAATCGGAGTCGGTACTTCCTATATGATCATAAGTCCTTCCAAACAAAGTTTCCATATTTACTCTATTGTTATCTCTATATTAGAATCATCTCTTAATATGTTCATTAATTCCACAAACGTAGCAGTACTTTCAGTAACCTTTCCAACAACTTTATTTCTTCCAACTAATAAGCATCCAGATGTATCGTCAGCAGTATTACCTACATGAATAAGAACTCCTTCATAACCAGGAACATTTACTAATCTAGGAAGTTTACCTCCATAAGGCTTAGCCCAAGATCTGTTCTTAAATGTTTCGCTTACCACATTCATAACTATCTTGTATGTTCCGGTAGGGATTGCAGTCTTACCATATATTTTAATATCTTTTATTTTACTAATAGGCATTTCAGATGTTAATCCTCTATCAGTATCTTCTAAAGTATCACAGAAGTACTCTCCATTTACATATAATTTACCTATTGTATAAGTACTTCCTTTGAATATGCGCTTTAATTGTAATTTAATCATGGCTCGAATTAGATTTATTTATTTTGTTTAAATTGTTTAAATAGATTAAGTAATTGAGTTATATCCTCATCATTAAACTTAACTGGCTTACCAAATATATTAGTAACGTATCCATCTGGGTATTTATCTTTCATTTCTGCTTTAGCTGCGTTACCTAACAAATCTACATTAATATTGCCGTTTACATCAGTAAATATCTCTAAATATTTACCATATTTATCTTCCATATTCTTAACTACATACGTAATTACCGCTTGACTAGCTACACTGTTTAAATGAAATAAATTAGAAGCTAAATCTTTAGCATACTTGTTAAATGCCTGAAATAAAATTTCTTTATCACTCATTACTTATTCTTATTTAACATTACTTCGTCTAATCTCTTCTTAATTTCAGGATCTTGTTCAACTAGTTCTAATAATGTATTTACTTTATCTTCCTTAGCTTTAAGCTGAGCATGTATATGCTCTTTGCTCTTTCTAATAGTAGCTAATAAGTTATCAGCAGCTATTTTACCATCTGGAGATGCAACATATTCTTGACTAAATTTATTACCTAGAAATGCCATGAACCCTGCTTCGTAAGTACTTTTAGCCATTTGGTATTCTTGCATAGTTGCTAGAACTTTCTGTTCGTCTAAAGACAGAGACCCAACCTCTCTGTTTATTTCATCTAAGATAGGCTGGGTCTTCTGTTGTGCTTGCTGTGCTTGTTGCATAGCTTGTAATTGTTGCATGTATTGGTTCTGTAAATCGGCATAATTGCTACCGAATGGTTGTCCAAACATAAATCACTAGTTTGATGGTGCAGGAGTTGGTGTTATTCTAACATCAAATACTGAATATGCACAATGTCCCTTAACTGGAAGAGAAGTTGGCAGTTCATCCAAAATCTGCTGATTAATAATACTAACTCCATTAGGTATAATAACATCTATTACTTTAGTTACTGTTGGAACTAATGTAGTAATAGTTTCACTAGTAGCTGAAGTTTCCATAATAGTAGAAGTAGATTCAGTAGCTACTCTAACGTTTCCTTTACAATCAGTGTACTGTAAATTGTGAATGACATCAAATTTGGTAACTTGTACGTATTCTGTTCCAGTAGTTGAAACATTAACGACCTTTGCCCATCTTTGAGTAACTGTTAATGTAGACACAGGAGCTACTGATGCATTAGCTCCTCCTGGTAACGATACATTAAATTCCATTACTTGAGCACTTTCTCCTGTTGGTGTAATTTTAACTTTCATACGATAATTAAATAAGGGTTAAATAAATAAAGGGAGACCACGAATTAACGTAGCCTCCCTTGTAGGTTATCTTAAGTTATTGGGCTGTACAAGAAGGACATCTGTCAGTAACTGTATTAATAGCTGTGTTTATAGCATTGAAGTTACTAGCAGCAGTTCCGGCATACATACCAGTACCATAACTTGTGAACGGGCTACAGTATAGTGGTGCAATGCTTGGAACTGGAGCACACAAGTCACTATAAGCATATTTCAGCTGTCCGTCAATCTTGTGGTCTAGTTGTCTCTGCAATCCTGCATCTACAGCCATAATAGCCTTTTCAGTCTTGCAGCAGCAGTTGTCTGCATATCTCTCAGCATTAACTTTATTAAGCTCAAACATTAAAGGAAGAGCAGCAGCTGTAGCAGCTTCTTTCTTCTCTAACTCAGAAATTCTAGAACCTAGTCTAGCGAACAGGTCAGCTTTCTCCTGTACATCTTGTTCTCTCCTTTTATAGAGTTCATCGCAAAGTCTTTGATTCTGTGCGTTATCGCGAGTAATCAAATCAACATACATTCCACTCTTCTCTTGTAAATCTTCTACTCTACCCTTCCAAATTTGATTTGTTAGGACTTGACTTTCGTTACCTATTCTTTCATTAGTAGCAAGTACCCTGCTATTAATGTAAGTATATAGGTCTACATCATCTTGTAGCGACTGCACTCTATTTGCCCATGATAGGTTATCAGCTTGCTGACCTTGAGCCATAGCTAAAGTCTTAGCATTTTCAGCTGCCTGCATTGCGCAACAGTTGTTGTTACCTCCGAAGAGATTACCTAACAGTCCGCCACCATTACCACATCCACAACCTCCGTTATTACCTGAGAATGCACCAAGTGCTGTTCCGATAATACCAAGTGTGAGTGCAGCATTAGTACGACCTTTCTTACCGAACTTATCTTCGGCTTCGGCCATTGTTAAAAATTCTGCCATAATTAAATACAATTAACGATAATAAATACTACATCTGTTGAGCATCCCTATGATGCTTACTATACTTTCTAATTCGATAATGCAAAGGTACGTTAAATATCTGATATATCCTAATTATTTAACACTCGTTAACATAAAATTTATTGCATACCTATAAATGATAATAGCGAACCCCTAAAGTAAGGAATTCGCTATTACTCTTATCTAACTTATATTAATCTTTATATAATAACAGTTTGTGTTCCAGTTTTTAGTTCGAAGGATTTAACTAACTTATATCTACTATTTTCAAATACATAAATATTACATATATCTCCAGCATAAGCTGTTCCTCTGTTCATAGCCAATCCAGAAGAAGTTTTCCAAGTAAATGTATTCGGAAGCAGGACCTTTAAGTATACTTCAGAACCTACAACTGGTGTTATTCCTGGTGGAAATAGATATGCATCTTCATAAGTTACACTTGTAATAGTTAACTTATTATCAGATTGTACTTTCCCAGCTTGGGTAACATTGGTAAATGCTTGAGCGCCACTCTCTGCTTGGGTTAAAGTAATCTTAGCATTTCTCTTGACAATTGTTAAGTTTTCTGCTATAGTTATATACGTAGTGTTGGTTGTAGTTCTCGCAGCATTAACCCAACTTGCATCTGACGAGAATTCGTAATCTAGAGATTCTGTAGTTTCACTACCGTCGCTTTCAAGTACAGTCTTATAAGAATTCACTGTAAGAGTCTCATTAGTTTCCGCCGCAGTCACACTTAAATTTGTTGGAGATACATTAAACGTATATGTAGGAGTATAACCGCTTTGATTAATATAAACATAACATTTTAATCCAGACTCAGCTTGAGTTAATGTAATAGTACCGGATCTAGATGAGCTACCTGTATTATGATCTACAGTGTATGCACCACTACTTTCAACGTGAAGCCAGCTCGCACTAGATGAGAAGCTTACATTAGCAAATTGTTCTCCATTCTTCCTAGATCTATATGCATAGTTTCCAGACCAACCAACAGTGCTTGCAGGAACATCAAATGTAATACTTGTTTTACCAGTATATTCCTCATCAGATTTCCTAATTTCAAACGTGTACTCATTAGCTTTACCAGGCTGGCTTACTGAGATAGTAATTTCCTTATCAGAACCACTCTGAGTTATAACTACATCATAACTTCTAGCATCTACTGAAGTATTCTCTGATGCTGTCATTTTAGCATAATACGTAGGGGAGTTAGGAGGATTATAACCTGTACTAACAGCTTCTCCAGTAATCCAACTAGGTTTGTCAGTATAGCTAAAACTTATTGCATCACGTGAAGTTACTGTACCATCTACTATTGTTTCTCTGTAGCTATAAATTTGGGGCTGAATACTACTTCCAGATTGTCCAAATGAACCACTAGTTGATGTACCACCACTAGTTGATGTCCAAAAGACATAATTATAGGTAGTAACTTGAGTATGTCCAGCCTGAGTAACTCTAGCGTAATCTCTCTTACCGGATTCATCCTGCTCGAAATAGATATTAGCAGTTCTGGACGAGGTACTACTATTTGATGCTACTGTAAACGTCATACTTGACGAATTCCAAGTAATCCAGCTAGGTACTGTAGAAGAATCTATACTCCATCCTACACTTTCAGTTGTTCCTAGTCTGGATTTGCTTGAAGATATACTAATAGAGGAAGTAGTTCCACCAGATTCTCCAACATTTTTATCCCAATTAGAAACTGAGAAAGAATATGTCCAAGCTGGAAGGTAAATATCTTCCTCCCTTACTAGTTGATTAGATGCATAACTAGAATCATTAGTTATATACAATCCAAATCCCAGAATTTCAGTTTTAGTAGCACATTCATTACTAGAGCTTCCTACAGAGAAGTTTGAATAAATCCATCGTTTAGATGCTACTTTATTTGCCATAATTATTTACTTATTAATTTATCGACTACGGCTTCTAAAGCTGCAATTTTATCTTCAAGATACTTTATTTTAACTGCATATATTTCACTATAGTTAACTGTCTTAAAGCCATTCTCATCGGTATTAACCATTGATGGGTATACGGTTTCAAGTTCTTGAGCTATAACTCCATAGCCATGATGTTCTCTGTCTGTTCTATCAAATTCTACTAATCGTATTTTATCAGCTTTAGATACATCTATGGATTCTATATTATCCTTTACTCTCATGTCTGAAGTATCATAGAACCCAGCAGATGCATAAACAGCACCACTTTGTGTATATACTCCTGAATTAGAATAAGTAACAGGACTAGAAGCTTGGGATGTAGCTCCAATTAAATATAATTTACTCGAACTGTTAGTTGAGCCAGCAGTATTCTTAGTATCTGTGTAACTAGTAATATACCCACTATCATTAGTTAGGTCACTGACTTTACTAGGAATAGCTACGCTTACAGCAGCAGATCCATTATACGATTTAGATTGATAACCAGTAAAGGTTAATGTATTAGCTACTTTGTCTGCTGTACCTGCTGTAGAAGGCTTACCTATTGATATTGTCTGTGAGGAACCTCCACTAGGAGTTACAGTAAAGCCACCATTTCCACTTGAGAAACTGTAAGTAGTATTAGTATCAGAGCTAGGAATACCTAAGGCAGTTATATCAGATTTAGTTACTGCTGTAACACCACTGATATGACTAGTACTATCTGTACTAAATTTATACAAGCCAGTAGATTTACTAGCCCCAGAACCAGCTGGATGAGAGTAGTTATTGTACGTAGCTCCCTTAGTAAGAGTCAGCACAGTCCCACTAAATGAAGCTGTAGTTACAGCATTACCAGATCCTCCTACTGTTACAGTTATTTTAGGGTTAGTAGAGATTTTAGCACCGTTAATAGTATAATTGTCAATAGTACTCTTATTACTATTTACTGTATTGGTAAGATTTGAAACAGCATTAGTTCTGCTAGTTACTTCATCATCCAATTTCTTCTCTAACTTACCAAGAGCACCATTGACACTATCAGCGGCCGCTAAAGCTCCGGTAGTAGAAGGTTTGGTGTATCCAGTTATTTTGATATCAGCTCCATCTAATACAGGGTTAGTAGAAATTTTAAAGCCGTTAACAGTGTAATTATCTATATTAGTTTTGTTGCTATCGATTAAATTGGGAAGTGTAACATCCAATTTAACTTTATCTGCTGCTGTCATTACACCTGCCACTGACTGAGTAGCTGCTGGAAGAGTAATGTTGTTGGCTGCACTAGCTCCACTAGAGATAGTAGTCTTACTAGCAGCTATTCCCACAGTAGATGTAGTAGGAGTTACTGCTCCAAGAGCAAAGTTAGCAGTACTAATTCTATCTAATTCTATCTTGTCAGTAGCACTCATAGAACCTGCACTAGTAGAGGATGCTACTGGTAAATTCACAGTTGTAGAAGTATCAGCCGCATTACCATTATCTTTGCTGATAGTTGCTGTTACTTTAGCTGCATTTGATGAGAATGATATATTACTAACGTTATTAATATTCAATCCATCCAATTTAACTTTATCTGCTGCACTCATAAGTCCTGCTACAGACTGAGTAACAGAGTTAACAGATAGAGGTTTACTAATAGCCTCCCACACTCTTGTGTTAGCATTCCATCTCTTGCCAGTAAGAGTTATAGTTAGAGTAGTAGCACTGCTCTGAGTGATACTCCAGCCATTATAGAAGTCAGTAATACCATCCATCTTAACATTATCTGCATAATATGTTCCTTTGAACCATACTTGCTTAGCATCCTTAATAAATACTAGATGCTTGTCTGCACTCACTGTACCATCAGCTAGTTTCTCATTAAACTTAGCTAAAGTCTTGAAATGCAATAGAAACCTAGGGTCTTCTGCCGCCATAGTTATAAATGTTTAAGTTATTAATTATAGACACCATGGAAGTACTAGTGTCTTATTCTACCCAATTTGCCTCAATAGTATAGCCGTCAGGCTGCAAATATATATGTTCGTAACTTGCTGTACCATCGCTGTGCCATTGTATATGCAGATGTAATCTATATCCATCGTTATCTTTATAACAAGAGCCATTAGGCTTAAACTTACCATCTGACCCTCTATACAGCCAGACAGTATGATAAACTTCTTCAGCGACAATTATAAATGCATATACACAATCAATTGGGTCTGTATCTTTTAAAATAGTTCTTAAATCTACAGGTGAATTATAATATACATTAATCATGAACCTATTAGAATCATGTGGTCCTAAAGTAATCCCCCCCCCCGATATAGAACCTGCATCGAAACCATATGCTTCATTACAAGCTTGGACTGTGGGGGTTCTATTTGAACTCAAATTAGTAATATATCCCATATTTTAATATCCAATTGCTATATAATAACCAGGTGATTTATCAAAGGAAACTTCAAAACCGTATCTGGTTACATTATATACATAGTTATAACCATTAGCTCCATCCCCACTTCGTTCTCCTGATACTACTACAGCAACACATTTGGTTGGAAATGGAGTATAAAAACTCAAACTTTGTCTGTCTGTAGTTTCTCTTCCACCGTGACCTGCCTGTATCATAAATCCATTTGGGAACTTAATATATCCACTGGCAGCACCGAACGCCATTTTGAAATCGGTTGAGGTTAAAAAGTTAGCTGTTGCGTCACTTATTGCTTCAGCCACCTGACTTTCTGTCATATAATTGCCACCATAAGCATCATTACATTCTTTCACGGTAGGAACTCTATTATTGTCTTTACCAGTTATTTGTCCCATAATTACTTAGTAATTACAGGAGGAAGGGGCAATGCCCCCCCCCTATTTATAACATATTTATTAATATAAACTCTCTAAATAAGCCCTAACTCCAGCATAAACTCTTTCCATACCTTGCATGTTAGGATGTAGATAATCTGCACTAGTGTAAGTAGGAGGTCCATAATCACTTAAACTGTTATCACAAGTATAATACTGTAGGTTTGGAAAGCTTAAGTCAAAATGTTCCGGGCCTATATAGTAAACTCCATATCTTCTACATAAATTTGCCATAGCTTCTTGATATTCATATTGGTGCTTACCACCACTATTAGCATAGTCTAAAACATTACCTCTATACAATTGGAATACTACTATTTTGGCATTTCTGCATTGCGATTTTAGATTAGCAAGCATAGTTTTAAATGCTCCCATATAGGTAGTAACGGCTCCATCAGCTGTTCCCATTTCTACATTACCAGACACGTCATTGGTTCCAGCCATTACGACTATGATTTCAGGAGCTCCATATTGATATGTATCCACTGTCGAATTAATATGCTTTATATTGGAACATCTGGCTACACTACACATAGCATTATCTCCAGTACCACTGATTCTAGAGCCAGACCATGCATCGTTTCTGATAAGTCTCATTCTGCACTCATTAATAAGTAATCCCCACCATGTAGCATCAATACTATTAACAAACTTGTGAGATGCACTGTAGTAAGTTGCATTACCATCAGTAATAGTTCCTGCAAATGTGCTAATTGAGTCTCCTTGAATAGATATAGTTTTATCTTCTAAGGATGATAGTTTACTACCTCTTTCGATAAGAGCAATTCCTAAAGGCTGGTTAGTGTTTCCTCCAGGAGTTGTAGCATAATTATGTGCTGTATATTGGTACCATCCATTTAATGCGTATTTAGTTCCGAATGGCGTTCCTCCATAAGCAAAAGCACAGGTATCACCTTCTGCATACACTCCGATACCCTGCCCGGCTTCTAAAGTAATGTCCTCTGGAAGTCTCACTGTCTGGACTCCTAATTGCCTAATGTACAATTTCCAAGATTTAAGAACTTTAGCATTAGCTTTACCGTAGTTATTAATTAGGTTAATAGTCAAATAGCCTACTGTTAAAACCTTCAATCTTAGTTTGTAGATGGTTTTACCTACTAACTTTTCCTGTCCCCTGGGATAATAAGCATTATCAACACTGCTTCGAGTATTTGCTGATTCATCTAGCTTGCCCCATTCAAAGTCTGAGCCATCACCTCTACGATACAATCCTACATTTAAATATCCTAAAGAACGTCTATTCTCCCAATCTTCTTTAGGTATCGCTTCTGTTGTTAAGTTGGTTCTCCCAACCCATCCAGAAGGATATGCAGTCTGGTAGGTTAAATCATTATTGTAAGTATATCTAGCACAATCAGCTGTGTACCAAGCACCAATGAATTGCCCCTCTTCTACTACTACATCTTCATCTAAATCCCAATATTTATAACCAGTGGATGTACATACGACATTCACTAAATCTTTAACTAATGAAGCTTCTAAAGTAGGATTAGCATCAAAGATATGTTCATTGAAGATGGAGATTCTACATCTACCTGGAGTGGCAAGCATCATTTTAATTCTATTGATAGGCTTGCCTATGTAAGGCTTGTTATAACACATAATGTATGCTGCAAGAGTAGCTGTGTCTTTGATAGTTTCTGCTACTTTAGTATACATTATATTAGCTTGTCTATATAAAGGACAGATAGGAATATCCCCACCATCGGCAGTACTACTGCCTCCAGCAACAGCTCTGATTTCGTCTTCTGCTGCTTTAGCTCTTTCTGTCTCTGCCTTAATAACAGCCAAATTCTCAGATTCAGCTAACACAGCCCTAGTCTCTTCTGCACTAATATCGTTCTGTAATTTACTGTCAGCAGCAGTACGAGCAACTTTCTCTGCATCTATATTATCCTGAAGAACTTCATCAGCAGCCTTATAAGCTGCATCCATAGATGCTATGTTATCGGAATTAAGTTTAATACTTGCTTTTAAGTCTACATCATTGTAATTAGATAATCCTGCTAATTTGTCCTTCTCAGCAGTGGTGTAATCATTAGTTGATAATTGTTTACCAGATACTTTATCTACTTTAGTATCAACTAATCCTTTGAGTACTTTACCCTGTTCAGCAGATAATGCAGCAGTCGCTCCTCCAGTAGTAAGGTCATCTACAATATTTACTGCTGACGAACCAAATGGATCCCAGTCAGTACCAGTCCATGCATAATTAACATCTGTTTTAGTAACATTCCATACATCTCCTTCCAAATTACCTTCAGTGGGCAAGTCATTATATGTAGGAACTGAACCTTTATAGTTAAGAGGCTTACTTACTTTCTTTAGTAGATTTAATAAATCATCAGTAAAGTCATTAGTAGAAAGTCCTTTACCTTCTACCTTATCAACTTTATTGCTAAGCTGAGTCTCTATGTCAGATATCAATTGCTGAATTTCAGCATCAGATTTAGATGAGCAATACCAATAAGTTCCTCTGGTGTAAATAAATTTGGCGTCTGGAATCCAACAGATAGAAGTGTCCATTATGTTTCCAGCTTGAAGCTCTCTATCAAAAGCTTCTTTATTCTTAAAGTGAATTAATTTCTTATTAATTGCCATATCACTAGATTATATAAAGGAGAAGTATTCAGCTCCTCCTTTATTATTTTACTCTACATCAAACCACTCAAATGAAGCATCTGTATACTCTTTAGCTGCTGCTAAAGTATCAGTATCTCCTTGTTTAAGTAGGTCTTCAATCTTCTTTAATGTATCATATTCGGTAGATACTCCGCCTTTCAGAGCGTCAACTGCCGTTTGAATTTGATCCACTACTGGAGTTTCTCCAACTCTTTCATTCAAATCATTAAGAGCTTTAGCTACAGTAACCTCATCATCATGAATCAGTTTAAAGATTCCAGTGGGAGGAACTGTACTACCATTACCTGGATCTCCAACCTTTGTGTTTAGTTCATCAAATGCTTCATTAGTAGCAACATCTTCTGCATATGCTACGGTCTTAGAACCACCAGGATAATCAACCTTAACTTTACCGTCAATCGAATTAAGAGTTAACTTATTCTTAGTAGTACCAATCTCTGTAACTACATCAGAATCATATTGTCTTTGGGCAACAAGAACTCCACCTTCAGGACTCTCTACACCTTCTTGACCCGGTCTTAATGCTGAAATAGAACCGTCTGCTGGTAAACTAATTACTTTCTTAGCTGCATCCCAGTCTACTTTTTGAGCTAAAGCTTTAGCCGTATTAGTATTCATTTCAGGAATTAATGTATTAGCTACATAAGTTAGGTCAGATTGCAGTTTAGTAATTTTATCAGCATTAGCTTTACCTTTACTACCTTCATAAGCAGTTCCTTCTACTTCACCTAGAGCAATAGAAGCAGAAATTTCTACCATCGTCTGACCATCCCATCTATAGATTACATTAGTTCTACCTTCTGAGTCCGGAAGTCTGTGATTGTAGATAGTATCACTATGAGGCTCTTGACCTTCATCCCAACCATCTACTGTCTTAGTGTAAATCTTCTTCTCTGCTTCAGTATAATATTTATCTCCCACTTCTGCTTCAATACTATCTAGGGCTGCTCTATTAGCTACGAAAGATTCTAAACCTACTACTCTAGCAAGTTCTCCATTTAATTGAGATACTGGTACTTTACCATTCTCGTCAAGAGTAGCTAGTCCATTAGGTTGGCCTTTACTAGCCATGAAATCTAAAATAGCTTGCATCTGTTCTGGATTAATGCCTACAGTTACACCACCAGCAATAAGCTCATGTGTATCAGTAGCTACATAGAATCCGTTAGCGTGCAATTCTGCACTGTACTTTTCTTTTAAACCTCTAAAGAAGAATTTAGCCATAATTATACGTCTGTCCAACTTAAATCACTCAAATATGCAATCTCATTAGCTTGTTCACCAGATTGTCCACTGGTTTGAACTGTAGGTCTTTTATCTATTGGGGTATTTAAATTTAGTGGCATAGAAGGGGTACCTATATCAACTACATCCCACCTGTTAACCATAATAAGATTGCCAGAACCACCTTTGGTATTCTTACCTATAATCATGTCTCCATTCTCTAGTGTAAGGGCTTTACGACTAGGTAATTCTGTTGTAGGTACGTTATCTAATACTGGGATTACATATTTATCATTGTATGTAGGTCTCTTATTAAGTCCATTAAAATTAAGTGGAAGTTTAGTAGTACCAAAATCAGCTATATTCCATTTAGAAATCATAGCTAAATTATAAGTATTACCGTCTGTAGTAGTTCCTAATAAAGTATCATGATTACCCAATACTATAGCCTTTCTATTAGGATTCTCTTCAGTCTTGATATCTATCCACTTAACCATCTTAGACAATCCCAGTTCAATAGTTTCAATCTTCTCTTCTAAAGCTTCCTCAGCGGCTTCTGCTCTATCAGTTTCTTCCTTAACAGCAAACTTTAAGTCATCCTTAGTAGCATATTGATTAGGGTCCAATCCTACAGCAGAATATTTCGCTCCTTGGAAATAGATAGCCTTCTCATCAGTGATGAAGTAAATGGTACCAGGGTCTGGAGTTATGAGTTGATAAGCAGCAAACGTAAGTGCTTGAAGACCTACAGCTGTATTAGTATCCTGCCAGTTAAACTGACATTCAATTCCGTTCTTACCCTTAACTACTAAGACCTTTGACTTGGTGTCAGGATTAATAACTAGATCAGCGTATATACCATGAGGAGTAGTTTTAATATCTACTGTTCTGGTAAGAGTAGGATTATTAATCTTAACTGTAGAACTTACTACACTATCTATCACCTCAGTAATAGTAGTATCAGTCTCATGACCCTTTATATTAAAGGATTCTAAGCTTACGAAGAATTCAGAACCATCAGAATTTGTAAGCTTTAACCATTCTTCTCCTACAATTCCAGGAATTCCATTATCTACATTTTCTTGTGTTAGTTTATGTCTAGTGAATCCAACAACTTTAACATCTTTATCTATCTGAACAGATGTTAGTTCTTGTCCATTAGCATCTAAACCAAATATCTTGATTTTATTATTACTTAACTCCTCAGTGCCTAATTCTACTATGCCTACCTCAGAAGCCGTCACAAATTGTTTAACGGCTTCTGAAGTTGGTATAGAGTTTGGAGTATCCAAGGAATCAGACACTTCATATGAGCCAAAATAGGTCCATAAATAATCTAATTGGCTCATATTCTGTGGTCTTGGTGCTTGTTTCAATGGTTTAGTCATATTCTCCTACTATAAATTGGGCGGATAATCCAGCAGCTCCTATAGTTAATAATATGTCAGAAAGATTATTCTTAGCAGTATCAATTACTAGATTAGCAGATAAAGAACCATCATCAACCATTTGAATTGAGTTTGTATTCTTCTTATCTAGTCTAGCATATACACCAGAAGTACCATTATCTACTAGTTTGACTGCATCAGAGTTCTCAGCAATTTTAAGAGTTGCAGAGATTTTGTATGATGTAGCAGCAGTACCAGTCCAATTAGATACTTCCATATTAATAGAAGATGTATCTATCGGGTCATAGATGTTCATCGTATCAGTTAAGTCGATAACTATCTCATCACCAGTAGTAAGCTCAATCACAAGAACGGGAACGCCAACTTTACTAGCATAACCATTATTAACATCCTCCTGAGTAGCAGGTCTTGAGTAGGCAGAAGACATAAATCTTTCCTTCTCAATATCAATATATGTTACTTTAGGAGTAACTGTTGGTTTAGTAGCTTCATCAGTATTAGGATCTGCATAAGATTTCTTGGTAGTAACCTTTAATCTTATCTTATTACTAACAGTATCGTCCCATTCTATAGATTGAACTAAGTCTTTAGTTTCTCCCCATACTTTATCATAGAAATACTTATAGTCGTCAGCATCGAGTACTCTCTTAATACCTTTACTAGTAAGCTCCCATACATCTCCATCAATTACAGCTGCAATTCCTCCTGTGGTTAATAACTTCTGTTTCCAGGTTCCTGTAGCTCCATCAAATTCAAGTAGAGTGTATCTAGTGCTGCCAGAACCTACCTGTGTAGACATAATGTATTTATCACCTCCAGTTGCAGATTCGGGAAGTTCAGATAACACAGTTACAAATCCCTTAATAATAGGTAGATTTTCTAAGTCAGTAATATCAGTCATTGTATGACTGTGATGAACATCTGCTTTCTTATCTAAAGCCATTTGAGTAGCTGTAGAAATAGGCTTATTCATATCTGACGTGTTATCTACATTACCAAGTCCTATTTGCTCCTTAGTTACATTATGAGGATTATTCTTATCATTAATGTGATTAGTAAGTTCCTCTTTAGTAGCATATCCAGTAGCATCAATCTTAATATTATTAAGAGCTTCTTGAACTGCAATAGAGATTGGTTTCTCAAGGTCTGAAGTGTTATCCACTTTACCCAATCCAACTTGTTCCTTAGTAACATGATGTGGATTATTGAAATCAGAGACATGCGCTGCTAAGTCAGTTTGTAAGGCTTTCTTATCAAGCTCTCTGTCCACTCTATTAAATTCATTTTGCTGTGGTACTGAAATCGGCTTCTCTAAGTCACTTGTATTATCTACCTTACCAAGTCCAACCTGTTCTTTGGTAGTCTGATGAGGATTATTTGTATCCTTAATATGTGCTGTTAAATCAGTAGCTGCACCTAAGAGTTCTTTATCAATTCTAGTAATCTCAGTTTGGACTGCATTACTAATAGGCATTTCAGCGGGAGAATAATTCTCTACTTTGCCTAATCCTATCTGGTCTTTAGTAACCTTATGAGGATTGTTAAAGTCCCTAATGTGATCATCTATAAGTTTATCAGTACTATCAAGAGCATCCTTTAATCCAGGAATATCATCAATTTCGATATTAACAATTCCAGATTGTCCGTTTACAGAAATTACTGCATCAGCATTATTAACTCTAGTCCAAGTACCTCCGGAATTAACTACCCAGTCACCTACAGCAAACGAGTTGTTAAATCTAGTTCCAGCACTAGATACTATATAATACCATCCTTCTTTATCAACATCATCGTTGGATAACATAGGATCATTATCAGCAGCATTCCATGAACCATGATATTTAAGACAACCTTTGATTGTTTCTGGCAATTGATTCTCAGGAACTACGCCATCTTCTAGATCAGCTTTATTATTAGTAAGATTAATAATATTATTTCTGATTTCTTCTATGGCTTTATTGATTTCACTAAAGTCTCCTTCAGCTCCATTCAATTTATCTTCAAGTCCTGGAATGTCTTGTATGTTAATAATAACATCTCCTATCATTCCATTAACTGAAGTAACTAAATCAGAATTATCAATCTTTACCCACTGACCACCCGCATTTAAAATTAAGTCTCCTGGCTCATAATCAACTCCGTTGAATCTACCAGCAACAGTTACTAAGTAGTAGAATCCGTTAGCTTCAGGTTGTTGAGGTTTAAGAGCTGGTGCATTAGTCTCTGCATCCCAAGTGCCTTCATAATGGACTGACTCTCTAATGTTAGTTGGAATCTGGTTTTCAGGTATAATACCATTTACTAAATCCGCCTTATTACTTAACAGATTATTTGTTTCCTCTTTAGTATAAGACCCTACCTGTTCAGCAGTAACTCTATGAGGATTATTGTAATCAGTTATATGGTCTTCTAATCCTGTACCTCCCTTGTCTATTGCATCCTTCAATCCGGGAATGTCACCTATTTCTATGATTACTATTCCCTTCTTGCCATTTACTGAAACTACAGAATCTACATTGTCAATTTTACCCCAAGTACCTTTAGAGTTAACAACCCAATCTTTAACGTCAAAGACCTCTCCAAATCTCTCACCAGCTTCTGATACTATGTAGTACCAGCCGTCTTGAGTTGGATCTCCATTGTTAAGTTGTGGGTCATTATCTTTAGCACTCCAGGTGCCCATATACTTCATTCCTCCAATGATAGAGTCTGGAAGCTGATTAGTAGGAATCTTACCATCTATTAAATCCGCCTTATTGTTAGTAAGGTTAGTAATATCCCCTTCAATATTAGTAATACTCTGTTGAACATTCTCAATATCTTGAGTATGTTGATTTAATAAATCAGCGAGCTTATTATCAATTTCCTGCTTAGTATAAACATCACTACTATTAGCCTTACTATCTAAGATATTCTGTAGGTTTTCAATATCAGCTATTCTGATTACTACATCACCTATTTTACCATTGACAGAGGTTACTAAGTCGGTGTTGTCTATTTTAATCCATTGACCATCTGCATTAATAATGAGGTCTCCCTTATTGTATTGTATTCCGTCAAAGACACCATTAGATGTAACTAGGTAATATTTACCAGTAGAATCTTTATCTCCGGGAACTAATGCAGGTGAGTTGGTAGCAGCATCCCATGTTCCATCATAGTGAACAGAATCCTTAACATCATCGGGAAGCTGATCTGCTGGTATCTTGCCATCTACTAAGTCCGCTTTAGTATCAAGAAGTCCATCAACTTGCTCCTTAGTATATGCACCAGTTTGTTCTGCTGTTACTTTGTGTGGATTATTAAAATCTTTTATATGTGCCTCCAGACCATCACTGACTGAATTTTTAATAGTTTCATTCACCCATGCTGTAGATGGGATTCTATTAGAGCTATCATTTGGTGCTGGAGGATTCTCTACTTGAGGATTGCCCTTAAATACTGGAGAATCAATAGGAGCTTTAGTATCTAATTGTGCATCAACATAAGTTTTATCCGCTTTAGTATCTAAAGCAGCCTGTGTTGCTACTGAGACAGGTTTCTCTAAATCTGTAGTATTGTCTACTTTCCCTAAACCTACTTGCTCTTTAGTTACGTTATGTGGGTTGTTAGTATCGTTAATATGAGTAGTTATTGCACCTTCTAGTTCAGTTTCCTTAGTAGTTGCTCTTTCTATTTCAGCTCTAAGTCCGTCTGATAAGCTAGATTCTGCTGCTGTAGCACGTTCAGTTTCCTTAGCTATAGCATCTGCATTCTTCTCTATATTAGCAGTGTTAGCAGTAACCTTCTCATTAGTTGTAGTTAAGTCTCTTCTTAGCTGATTCTCTGCTTCTGTAGCTCTTGCTACCTCTTCAGATATCGCAGTATCATGAGCTGCATCCTTCTCAGTAGATCTTTCTACTTCCGCTTTAAGTGCAGCTTCTAATTCAGAAATATCTGTACTAGTTGAATCTTGAAGATTATCAATTTGCTTCTGCAAATCAGTTTCCACTCCAGTGGCTCGCTTAATCTCTGCATCTAAATCGTTTCTAAGTTGAGTTTCAACTTTATCAGCTCTAGTAGTTTCAGCAGTAATTTTATTATCTAATGCTTGTTCAGCTGCTTTAGCTCTGTCAATTTCAGCCTGTAATGCGTCATTTGTATCAGAACCACTAGATATAATTCTATCAATAACTACATCAAGAGCTTCATCATTATGAGTTAGGTTATCTGTAGTACCCTTTACATAGAGAGTGTTATCCCTCTTCTCAAGTATTTGATACTTATCAACATACAATCTAACGTCTGCTGATAGTTTGTCAGTACCTCCTCCTAATACATCTTCCTTTTCAAGAACTACAACCTTAGTAGGATGGCTGTTATCAACTTCCCATTCCCTAATAAGTGTTCCTACAGGAATTACTAATTCTTGTTTACTTCCATCAAGGAGTTTAAACACCATTATAATAGCTTCCTGGTCTGGGTCGTATTTAGCACTTTCTACAATAGTAGATAATCCTATAGTATGTCTACTAATAATGTTATCATTAACCTTTACAGTTAAGATTCCATTCTCATATTCAGTTTCTAATTTGTAGAATAGTCCGTCATTCTTAGCTTGAATACCATTACCATCGTTAGTAGAGATTTTAACGTCAGCGGATAATACAGTTTTAGTAGTCTGCTTATTAATAGTTAAATCAACTGTGTTAGTATCTTCTACTTCTAAGTTGCAGTTATTAATAGCTTCGTTAATAAGACTGTCGAGAATTTTAAGTGCATTCATTACTGATGTAGCATCTTTCAAATAATAAGTTTCCTTATCAGGATTATATGCTCCATCACCACTAAGTCCCACACCAACTTGTGTCTGGTCTAGTTCAGTTTGTAAATTAGCATCTGTATTCTCAGATTGTGCTTTAAATTCTCTAACAAAGTCCTCTATTCCTCTAAGAGTTCTAAAAGGTTCAGTTGGAAGAGGATCTCCCATTATATCTGCAACCAGTGTATCTAGTACATCTTGCAACACATCAGTATCCTTGAATCCAGCTAAGAAATCAAGTAATTCTGGAAATGTGTCAATAGAATCAGTATCAGGTTCTCTAGTTGCTAAGAATCTATGTAATTCTTTTGAAACAGCTGTAAGTGACTGATAATCAAGAGTCTTCAGATACTCTCTAATGTCATCAAGTTCAGTACCTACCGTAGCTTTAAGTTCTTCTTTAATAGTGTCTACCTTACCTCCATCTTCTTTTATAGCCTCTCTTAACTCAGCAATTGCTTCTGCTATTTTAAGCAAGCTATTAAGATCTTCCGGAACAACTGTATGGTCAGAACTTCCATAAATTGCATCATCAGCTACTTGTCTGTCATAAATCTCTTTCTCTAACTTCTCTGCTAGCTCCTCTAGACTTTCTACTGAAGTAGAATCAATAAGTTTAGTAAATTCTAACTCATCATTCGTCTGCTTCTTAGTAACCCACCACAGGGATTGCTCTCCTGTGGCTGAGTCAGCTACTAGTTTAAGCAATCCCTTATGAAGAGTTGCAGCTTCTTCTGGGGAGCTGTAAAAGTCCTTTAGGGCAGTTTCATTCTCAAATATGAAGTTGGCTTCCATAGGGAAACTACCCATACGTTTGAAGCTACCAATTAGTTCGGAATACTTTCCCATTATTCTTCGAATTTAAATGTTACTTCTGAGTTTAACATTGCTAACGCTTCTCTATATACATAGAGTTTATATATAACATCTTCTGGAGCTCCTGGAACTTTAAATGGAATATCACTGATAACATCAAATGCTTCAATTCCAAATTCTTGAGCAGGAGTAACAACCCCAATTAAATCGTTGTAATCTTTAGGTATTGCAACAAATAAATGTTTGAGTTCTTTAGGTGATGAGAATTCATACTTGTGTTTGATTTCTGTAACATCGTCTCCAAAGGATTCAAACTTATTGTTAATAGGGTCGTCATTAACTAATTCCTGAAGATATTCAAAGGTTACGTTAGAGGCTACATACCATTTAGGTAACAATCCTACAAACACATGCAAGCTAACTTTAGTAATAGAAGATGCTTCGTACTGAACTCCATTTAATAGTGTTACTACAAATTTAAATTCAGTATCTTCGTAAATTGGTAACGAATTAACTACATGCATTCCGGTTTCAAAATCATCCGAAGTAAAGGTTCCAATTAATTCTCCATTTTGATAAAGTTCAGCATACTGAATAGTAAGAAGTCCACGAATATACATTTCCACTTTTACTGTATCACCCATGATACATGTAGGAGGAGATTTAACATCTACTGCTTGACCATAGAATATTGCATCCATAATTTCTTGGAATGTTACTTCTCTTGATAATTCAGTTTCATCTTCTACAAATCCTACAGTAGTTTGCACTGGACCACTAGTAATCCAAATAGGTTGTAGTTTATCTACTGATTCTCCTATTTCTTCTTTCAGCTTATTCAGCTGACTCATAACTACTAGGTCGTCCTCTTCTGTTCCTTCAACACCTTTCTGAGGTGCAGTAAACGGAACTGTACCATCACGCTGTACATAATGCTTGCTGTAAATCTCTTTAAGAGTACCATGAGGATCGTATTGATTTACATGCTCTTCTATAGCCCCTTTAGCAGCATCTGCTACTAATTGATTAATAATTGCATCAATTTGATTTCTAGAATATGTTTCAGCTCTAGAATAAGTTTCTGATTTCTTGAAGTAATTATTAAGTCTCTGATTTAGTAAGCTTAAGAATCCATGTGGATCAGCATCAACCAAATGGTTAAACATTACATCATCTACATATTTCTTAGTAGATAAATGGTTATCAGCTTTAGGTGTAACTCCTAATTGAGGTCTTAAGAAAGCTACGCTGCCATCACTCTTTATGCAATTGTTAACTAATTTGTCAACTTCACTTTTAGTGTACAATTCAGCCTTCTTATATATCTGGTCAACAGTAACATATACCTTAAGTATTTCTTCTACTAAAGGAATTATATTATGCGGGTCTGTTTTAGCTAAATGACTGTTCAATAAATCAGTCACAAATCTCTTAGTAGTTAAATGAAAGTCACTTACTGGATTAACACCAGTTTGAGGTGCAGTAAATGGCGTAGTTCCATCCTGCTTCACCAGTCCCTCAAATTTACCTTCTATCTGAGGAAGAATATTATGCGGATCGTCTGTAGCTAAGTGGGTATCCATTGACTGTTTGACAGCTTGCTGTATTCTATTGTCAGCCGATGCCTTGTCATATACGTCGTCTACGCCTACTGCACGTATATTTATCCTAGCTATATCTTTATCCGACTCTGTTTTAAATTCCCCCAGATGCCCATCTATAGTTAAAAATTGTGATGTGTCTATAACCTCGTTTGTTGGATTAGCACACTCACTTCCAGAACTACCTGGTACTAAAATAGTGTTATCTGCCATTTATGATTAAGATAAAATTGTTCTACAAATTCAGACCTACTAAGTTCGTTATCTTCTAGCAGTCCTATTAAGCTAATCTGTTCTAGAATTAGCTGATAATCATATCTGTGGCCCCTTTCAATATATCTGAGTAAGTCGGTATACTCACAAATGACTTTCTTCTTAAGAGCATCCACAACCTCTTTCTGGCCACTTTCTAAACTCGGATTTACACAGTCCATTACATCCTCCTATTTGTTCTATGATTCTCTCTGCCTCAGCTAACTGATTAAATTGAACCATATACTTAATTACGTTAATAGCCATCCAGACTAAATCTCTTTTATAAGCTAATTCAGCAATTGTGGTGTCCTTACTCCAACATTTACTAAATCCCCTATTATTAAATATCTGCTGGCACAAAGATAGATAACATTTATTAAGGAAGCAAATAGACACGTAGTTATTGTAAGTTCTAGAGATAGTAGTGTCGTCTATGTTTCTCTCTACTATCTCGTCTACTGTAACAGTGCTAATAGCTTCATTGAAGTACTTATAAATGTATATTCCATCTGAATAGTATACAGTTTTATACATATTAATTGCCGAGCCTACAGGTTTGGCTAACTCTCTATCAAACCATTCCTTAGTTGGCAATACAATATGATATACATTAAACCATCCATCAAATCCAACTGGTAGTGTTACCGACTTATTAGCATCATCGTGTAATGTAAATACTGGCAATTGAATTTCAGGATTATCTACTTTGTTATGTTGTAAGACATCAATTGACACTGTATCAGAGTATTTGAATCTGTACTTAATAGTCGAAGTAGAAGACTCGGAAAGATAACCTTTGTCTCCTACTGCCGTTTCGTCCAATATGATTACCTTACAGTTATCGTTAGTACAAACTTTAATATGTAAGTCCATTATATATTCTTTATTTCGTTATTTCGCTGATTCCCATCATATTGTTGGGCTACTTCTATATCTGTACGTTTGGTGTCATTTTCAGAAGTACTCTGTTTATAATCTCTGTCAGCTTGAGCCTTAATAATTCCAATCTCATAATCATACTCAATCTTCTGTTTATCGAGAGCAAGTTTAGCTTCATTAAGAGACTCAATCTTGTTCATCAACTTCTCCTTCTCTTGACTAGCTCTATCAAGTTGCTTCTGTAACTCTTCAAGTTGCTGCTGTAACTGTTGAGTATTCTGTACTTCATCTCTCCTCTTTTGAAATGCTACACTCAGTTTAGATTTTAACTCTGTCATGCTTCTGGCAGTCATACATTCCATAGCAATGTCAGGATCTAGCTGACCAGCCTTAATGAACTCCATCATTACTTGCTGAATCTTATCTATCTCTTCCATTATCTTAGAACTACTAGTAACATGAACATCATAATCAGTAAAAGTAAAATGTTCAGGTAGCGCAGTAAACACCTTCTGTAATTTATCTCCTAGTATTAGAATTCCTGTAAGAGGTTTACGCTTCCATACCTTCTTAGCTATATTTAGAGAATCTATCAATATATCTTCAGATAGAGTATCCATCTGTTGATAGTATCCTTTAGTAATAATGTATGAGTTTCTCATTCCTACTTTAACATTATTAACAGCAGCTCTAGTTTCAATACCGTCTAACCTTTCTCTAAATACTCCAGTAATTGAAGAGCAAGTGTTCTCAATTCTATCAAGAGCAAGTTCAAAAGCTTGAATAGTATCAGCTTTTAATGAATCATCAAAGCCAGCAAATGAAGTATTGTTATTAAATGCTCTGCCTTCCTGACTGGTGTCTATAGGAGCTATACCAGTCTTCTTATAAGCAATGAACTTCTGAAGTCTCTCTGTTAAATCATCACCTAAAGCTGTAGGAAGCATACTAAAGTCGATCCAATCTCCAGCAGTTCCACTGTTAGCTATTATGTTATCCTTGAAGAATGTAATCAAGTCGTATTTATCTTGAAGATGTGAACATGCCAAAACAAGAGAATATGGTTCATTGCTTCTATTAACAAAGAATAACCCATTTACTGATAATCCACATTTAGAAGGATTATCTTTAGTTCTAATAACATCAGGAGATTTGCCTGTTAATATGTATATAGATTGTCCAATTTTAACACCTTCATATCTATTCTCTATGAAATCATCACCTTCCTTATCAACATCAATCCATTCTACTTCAAATACAGGAATTAACTTATAGTTATATGTCTCGTAATAGTCAGTAGGAAATCCGGGTATAACTTCCTTTCCAGCCTCTAATCCGTCAGTAATAGGTGCTCCAGTTGTGGCATTATTCATAGCACGAACATATATATAACTGCTATCATAATAACCTTCGAACATTTCCTCTAGTTCGTTTATACTAGAGTCATCCAGTTTACTACCATATTTATTCAATATCTGTTGCTTAGTAAGCCATCTTCTAATTACAACTCTATAACTATCCTTAACGTATACTGAATCTGGATTTCTATCTACAAAGACATTACGGGGATCTAATGCTTCTATCTCTACATTATTACGCTCCTTAGTGGGACGTACTTGATAGAAAGACATTCCTGCTACCAATAGATCTAAAAGTAAATTCTTAAGTTTAGTAAGCAGATTAATATCTCTAGACTGAATTATATATTCAATAACATTTTGCGCAGCTATTTCATAGTCACTAATAAAATTATTATTGATTTCTTCAACTAGTTTGTTTATTTGCTGTTCTACTGCTTTATCAGTTATATCCTGACCGTTAAGAAACCTAAGAATTTGGTTATTTAAATGTCTTTGTAAATATCCATATACTTCTTCAGTTATCTTCAACTCTTTATCTCTAGTTATCTTAGATATAGTTTCTTTATCCTTGCATGATACTTTAGGGAGTAGTGGTGTACCTAGATATTCATTTAGTAAAGCATCTACATGCTTTCTGATAAGAGGTGTAAATTCAATAGAAGTAGGATTACCTATTCCAAAATTCTCCTCTAGGTATCTGTACTGCTCAGCATCCCTATATCCATTATAGTAATTGTATGCTTTCTGTAATTTATACTTAGGATATACTAATTCGGATACTGCCTTATCAATATGCTCCATTAAGTATTCATCACCTCTATTGTGTACACTCATTACAACTTTCTAATTTATTATATTGTTTATATCCTAAGAAGTATAACGTGTCTCCTAGTCGTCTATCTCTAAGTTCTTGTTTAAGGAATTTAAGGTATGATTTAGAATCACCTTCAAATGATATAATAATAGGCTTATCTACATTGTTCATTCCAAGAGTAAGTTTATATCCTCTATGTGTACCTTCAGTAGTTAATAACTCTTCTAGTTTTAACTTTCCAACATATTCCTTACAGTATACTTCTCTAAATAAATCTTTGATTGCTACTTCTAATCCTTGTAGGGTCATCGTACTGTGTTGGCCATAAGTTAAACTTAGGTACTATAGCTTCTCTTTCAGGAATTACTCCTTTATGCCTAATACCTCTTTCATCTACCCAATACCCAAATGGTCGTAGTTTATTATTAGGGCTGTCAACTTCCCTGGGAACTACTCCCATTAGTTCTTCATCTCCTAACATACACATTCCCCAAGCTGCTATAATATCGAACTTACGTTTATTCTCGTAACTATATTTAATAGCTTCTTCTAGTATTTCTTCAAACCATATATTATGGCAGTAATCTTCAATATGCTGTGCAATTAAATCCAATTGATGCCTAATAACTACTTCAGTGGCAGGTGCTCCAAACTGTTTACTACGTCCCCCTTGTATATCAGACTGTGTAGCTCTAGGACGCCTCATCAAATGTCTATTCTCCTTATGTTTCTCTCTGAAGAATTGCAGGGTCGACATTCTTGTAGATTCCAGTACTGCTTGACAGTCATAGTATTGCAATATCTTTAAGCATGTCATATGAGCTTCTCTAAGGGTTCTAGGTCTATCTCTATAATAGCATACAATTTTAGGCTCGTCAAGACCATAAGCTCTCTTCATAACTACTACACAGAAATCGGACGGGTCTTGAGTCTTATCAGAAGTATCTTCACCACCCATATCAATACCGTCAATACCAGCTACGTATAAATTTCTAGGAACCGATCCATGTTCTCCTCTAATAGGATGCTCAAGTATTTTAACTTTACCATTTGAATTACTAACAAACCTAACGCTATCTATAGCTTCTTCAGTATGTTGATTATTAGTAAAGTTATATTCCAATTGACCTACGTCAATATGTGGTCCCATTTTATGAAGCTTAATATTAGCTAATTGTTCTGATAATAATACTGTGTTGAACTGATTATCTCCTTCTAGAGCCAATGCATCATCTGGAGTGAAACAGAACTCAGCACATGCTATTAAGTGTTCTTTAGGATTAGCTAATAGAGACTCTCTCTGTTCTAGATAAAATTTCTTAGCCTTCTCAGTATTAGTAACTCCTCTATTATCTACATACCCATCTCTAGCTACGAATGTATATGCAGGAATAAAGAAAGAAGTCAGAGCATAAGAACCATCTTTAGTATGGTTATGCTTATATGGTAGGAAATTGTAACCTCCAGGATTATAAAACATCTTACTAAGTCCATCTAATGCTGGACCCTGATCACCACCAGTTCCCCATACGAATCTAGTTCCGAATTTATTACCCAGAATCTCCACAAGAGCTGTGCTCTGTAAGTAGGTCTTTACTAAGATTGGATTAGAACCAGATTCTTCAAAGAATAGTCTATCTACACGGTCTCCACGAAGCTTACGAGGAACATCTACTACAAATCCTACAATATCTGACATGAATCCAAATTCTTCTCTATCTTTAGTAAGAAGGGAAGCCTTCTTATGCATATCAGAATTATATTTCTGTCTTAAATGTCTCATACCACCTTCAGTATCTGCATTCAAATACTCAAGCTGTTCCCAACATTTACGGAGCACGTCAGTAACGAATTTCTCTGTAAACGCTACATATACAGTATGAGAACCCCTAACGGTAGTATATAGTCTAACTCCAAGTGATGCTGCAATCTCTGAAAATCCGACTCCACGAGCTTTAAGGGCACACACATCCTTACTTAACTTCTCACATAATTCTATGTAATGGAAGTATTCATATTGCTTACTAAAGAATGCTGGAAATGTGGTTTCACGACCAGAACCGGCTTGAGACACGTCAGTATTCTTAAGTCTGTAATAGTTTAAGAAGAAGTAATTATCACCTGTAATCCTATATCCATGTGATTCATATCCTTGATTACACCTTCTAAATTCCTCTACCCAAAAGTCATTATACTTCTTAGATCCCTTAGGATAGGAACAATACTTACCATCTCTTAATTTAATCTCTCTAGCTTCAGTAAACCATGCAGGATCAAAGTCTAACCCTCTCTCCTCGTCTACTGGTCGGTAACCAGTCAGTTCATAAGATAAAGTAGGATCGAAATATGTAATCTCCTCGTTAGCAGTAACATCCCATTCAAACTTAGTTTTAACTGTTGATTCCTTATTAATTGGTTCTACGTAAGGTATAGCCTCTACTAATTCGGGTTCTACGCTATTTATCAATTCTTGAACTGTTTCTGGAACTTCTACTTTCTTCTTAGGTCTTCCACGTCCAGCCATAATTATCTATCGAAATGCCCTATATCACCTTCACCTCTGACTCCAGTTTCCTCTTCCTGTTCTTTCTTATACATGTATTCTAGTGACTTGAGTTCATCCACCACTTTAGAAACCGATTGCATCTCCTTCATCACATCATTAGTCTTCCAAATAGGTCTTCCAGTAATGGGATCTCTTTCACTTAAATCTATAGTATCGAAATAATCAGTAATTTTATCAACTACTCCTTGAGCGGCTTTGATAAGTTTAAGTGCTCTGGATTCATTTTGCATATCTCTATATTTCCTACATGCAGCTCTGAAGACTGGGTCTGCCCATTCATCTTCACTTAAATTAGCATCTTGTAAACAGGCTTGGTGTCTGTCTTGTTCTGCATAATCAGAATAGGGGGACGCCCAGTCTATCATTAGCCATATGTAAGTAAGCTCTCTATAAGCTCTAGATTTATAAATGCCTTTAGGGTCTTCTTTGGTCTTATTCCTCTCATTAGTCCATAGAGCAGCGAATTCCTTAATAAGAAGAACCTCTGGCTCATTTATAATCACTTTATTATTAGCATTATCAAATAGGAATACCTTCATAAATTATTTATAAGATTTGCCAGCTAAGGCTTTCTTCTGAAATCCATTAAACTTCATCTCTCTTGTACTATCTGCTGAGCCAGGACCTCCGTTTATATGACGAATGGCGTCACCTTTAGCATTTGATGGAATACTCCATTTATTGCTAACTGTACCGCCCATATTCTTCTTAATACGTTTCTTAGCTTTACCACCACACTTGAATGCGACTAATGTGCCTCCATTTAACTTTTTACCTATTTTATTACTACGTGCAGCTGCTGCTTCAGATTGTGCCCTTCCACTACCCTGGTCTTTCATATCCACTCTAGTTTGTTCAGAAGGTGACAATTTCCTATAATCAGATGGAGTCATCTTCTTATAAGGAGTCTTCTTGTTACTTAGGTTGTAAATTCCCTTCTTAGTATGAATTGTATCATTCTTAGTGATGGTATTACCATCCTCATTCTTCTTAATTCTCTTCTTAGCCTTTCCTCCGCATTTATCTTTGAATACGTCAATTACTTTATTACTTTCAGCCATAGCCTTCTTTCTACACTTAACACAACCTCCAGCCATGTATTTCTCAACCTCATATCCTTCTGGACATCTACCTTGAAGTCTCTTAATGTAGTCTATTCTAGCTCCGTCTTTAGCTTCCATTACTTTAGATTTATTACTCTTCCAATCCGTATATAATTTATTAATCTCTTCCATACCAGTATCTAATAAGAACTTCTGCAACTCTTCATCGTTCTTAGCTCCAGAGATAGCATATAAATAAGAAGCAAATTCTTTACCATCCTTATTTAAAGTACCTCCGTCTTTGTAAAAGAGAGGGCTGAGAACCCTCTCTTTATTATTGACTGACATTGTTATTCTACTTTTAATAAGTCTTTGGTATTAAAGACAGCCTCTTGAAGAACACCTTCAGTGGAGAACCATCTGCATCTAATACCTATAAAGTAATCATCTCTCTTCTCATCTTTGGATGGTCTAAACGTCATAGTTTCCTTTTTAACTACAATCATCTTAGGCTTATAAGGAATATCCTGCCTAAGAGTTACCACCTCTCCTGGTAAATAAAACACTTTCTCTTCCATAATTACAATTTACTAAATCTCTCCTTTAATCCCTCATTAATAACCACTTGAACTTGCTGTTCAGCTACTACTTCAAATCCCTGTCTGAAGAATGGTACAGGTACTCCAGATGAACGTCTGTAATAAATATCATCACCCGGCTTAACAAACTTACATAAAGGACTTACTTCTATTACATTAGCAACTACTGATAATTGATATTCTGTATCCTTCTCTCCAGTATCTGGATTCTTAAATGCTCCATCATATTCTGGAATAATAAGCCCGCCTTTAGTCACTTCAATCTTCTGATATGGATTTTTAGCATAAGGTTTTACTAAGATGTATGAATTAATAGGCATAATTTCCATTGAATTCATCTTCTCTGTAACTTCCTCAGCTTTAGCAAGCTCGTCTTTAATATTCTCATTTAAAGCTTTAGTGTAAGCATCTACTGCCTTATTATGTGCTTCCACAGCAGCTTCCTTCTTTAAATCTTCAAATCCATCTGCACCAGCAAAGCTAATTCCTTTGCCACCAAACATTAAATCCATTGTTCCGTTGTTACTCATAATTAAATCATTACCATTTACCTGCGGGGCATACAGAATCTAAGTCTCTAACTTTAGCACTGAGTCTGCATCCGCATCCACGTTTATAACCATCTTTCTCTTCAGTTGATACATCTCCAGTTTTAGGATTCAGCCATAACTTACTACTACATAAGTATCCTAAAAATGAATCCTTTCTAATAGGACATTCTTTACAAATTCTCATTCGAGCTCTAGCTATATCAGCATTACTTCCTAGTAGCTCATTTAAATGTCCATTAACAATATTAGCTAATCCCATAGATTCTAATGAGTTTAAATATGGTCTTCTACTATTTAATATCTCAGAACTCAGTCTGAAGGATACTCTAAATTACATTAACTCATTAGAACTCTATAGGCTTCCTTTTATCCCTAAGTTCCTCTAATACACACCGCTTTCTGTGATATTTAAGGAGTCTTTCAACATCATCCTTTAAATACTCTACTTCGTGTTCAGTAACATTGCCTGAATGATCATAATGTACTAATATAAGTTTCTTAACTATAAAGTCTGGATTTATTTGCTGAAGCATCCATGCATATAAAGATAATTGTAAAGTATAATGTACTTTATTACAATCCATTAGATTATTGATAGGATACTTCATCATTTGGCTCTTCTTAGTTTTAGTATCGAAGAATGACTTCTCATCCAGTTTCTTGTTGGTCTTATAATCTACGATATAGATATCATTACCATCCTTAATTAATAAATCAATTTGTCCTGCCAATCGTACTACTCCATCGTCAGATTTGTAATAAATTAGATACTCTGGATAAACGCCTCTTTCAATATCTAATTCATAATAATCTGCACTAACTTGAAATTCACCTCCCACTCCATACTGTTTAACTGTACATTTCTTTTTACCTGTATACATATGCTCTAAATCAGAATGAATAGAAGTACCTCTATCGGTTGATGCTTTATTGGTTCTTTGCCATTCATCCAGTATGTCTTGCTGTACAGAATTAAATTCTGTTTCGTCTAAATCATATGTATCTATAAAATACTTCTTATCGAATTTCTTAGTATCCAGTAGATGTTTCTTCTCCATAGAGAACTGCGCAGGACTTAATAGTTTCTGCAATGCTTTATACTGTGACCAGAAATCTGAGTTAAACTCTTGACAATACTGACCAATCAATGTTGTTACTGAAGTATGTCTTCTACCATCATTCTCATTCCAATAGGTGTGGGTTAAGTTGTTGAAGCACACCTGACCATTCCTTTTGTCCACTTCCATAATACTCTTTAAATTTCTCCTTAACTGAGTTATAATCTAGTAAGATAGATATGCGTTGTGCATAAGGAGCTATAACTGAATTATAATATCCCAAGTGATATTGCTTCTTATTCTTATACAGTATAACTATCATTCCTTTAGGGTCCTTTAATCCCATCAGTGGATAGAGGGCTGCTGATTTAGCATCACATTCCTCTAATAAAGTACACAAATTGGGAAAGGTTCTAAAGTAGGATTGAATACTATCCATACGTAAGAACTGATTATCATTTATAAGCTCTATCTCCTCACCGTAGTTCATATACTCCAAATCAGTCCATAATTTAATACGAGCTTTAGTATCATAACCTCTTCTTCTTTCTGTCAAGGCAGTTAAATAACGATAAGACAAGCCATGAGTGCTATTTAGCGTATTATGATAATTTAGTAATAATACATTAGATGCATCTTTGTCTCCTTTCAGAATTGCATCCACATAATCATTAATGATTGGAGTAATCATCTTAGTGTATTCTTCAGCAGCTGCTTTATCATAAGCCTCTACTTTAGTATAATCTTCTAGAATAGCTTTTGTGTGGTTAGATATATGTATTTGCAGTAATACGAACGCCAAACCAACTATTATGATAGTTTTAACATTAGTATTAAGCTTATCTATCCACTCATACAACAGTTTAAGCTTGCCCAATAACATTAATCTGCCAATTAGAAGTTGATAGTTAATAATTCATTAAATTCCTTAGTACTTATTAACATTAACCCTACTAATCATTAATTCATCTAATTCATTTGATTATTTGCAAATATAGCCCTAAATTTGTACACAACAAAGTGATTTAAAGTGTAATTTAATTATGGAATTCAACGCAGAGCAATTAAGACTATTGGGTGATTCTCTAAGGGACAAATTTATTAATGCAGACTTAGATAGAATCCCTATGTTTGCTAGTGGTAATAAGCTAGTCAACAAAGATAAGAAAGGTAATAAGATACATATTAAGAAGAAGAATAGAGGTAAATTTACAGCATCAGCTAAGAGAGCTGGACAAAGTGTACAAGAACATGCACGTTCTGTACTTAATAATCCTAATGCTACTCCTTTACAAAAGAAGAGGGCCAACTTCGCACGCAATGCAGCTAAATGGAAGCACTAGTTATGAAATTTAAGTACGATAAGCAAAGGAAACTATTGTTCTTCATAAATCCGTTACTTCCAGTAAAAGGATATCAGTATATGAATATCTGTGGTATTCTATTTACTAGAAATGAATCAGCAATAGATAGAATGACTGATTCAACGGTACGACATGAAGTAACTCACACTAAACAAATTATTGAGATGGGAATCATATTCTATTATTTATGGTATGTGATTGAGTGGTTAATTAGACTGCTAATTATGGCTGATAGTCATAAAGCTTATAGAGCTATATCTTTTGAGAAAGAATCTAGAGCAGCAGGGGCTGATCCTAATTACAACAGAAAGGTGTTTCAATATAGATGGATTAATTACTTATAATTATTAAAGATTGTATTTATGTCTAAGGTAAAAGAGGATACCGCCAAGGTTGACAATACGGCAGTAGTTAAGCCAAAGGTATTTGAAAGACTTAGGGTAACACCTAGGAAATACGAACTTGTCGACCTTGGTGGTACTCCGTCTAATGATACTAGAACTCCCGCTGAGAGAAATAAAGATTATCTACATCCTATTAAAGGAGCTAAAGAAAGATTCAAAGCTTCCATGAGTAATGAGACTAATCCCTTAGTAGGTATAGAGCGAACAATACTTCCTTCAGCAGCTGGTGCAGCACTAGTAACCACTCCAATAGCTTTAGCTAAGGGTGCTGGTTATGGATTTGGTATTGATAAGTTAACTGGGGGATGGGGTAATATGGTAGAAAGAACTACTGGTATTCCATCAGAAATTGCTCAGTATACAAATCCAGGTGCTATTATAGGAGGTGCAGCAGGTTATAGATTAGATCAAAAGAATTTATTGTCCAAGTTTATTAAGGGAGATGCTGATTTAGCTTGGAATCCTATTAATAAGAATCATTGGATATTTAATAAAGAAGCCAGAACTGCAAGTAATATAGGTATGGCTGTTACTAATAGATTGGCTCCATTTCTACAAGGTGTGGAGAAACTCCCTCTTAAAGTTGCCGCATATAAGACAGCTAAGAGAACTAAAGGAAATGCTTCCGTTACTTTGTCAGAAATTAAAGGTAACCCATCTGATTATGCTGGAGCTTCTATACTTGGTGGAGGTAATTTAGAGGGCAGAAACTTAGTAGCTCAGTACATATTCGGAGAGAATCCAATTATTAAGAGAGTATTCTTTAATAAAGCTACCAGTAATATTAAACCTATTAGTAATAATGAAGCTAAGAGAGGATTTAGTCATGGTGATAGATATGAGCAGTTATACCCTGGAATATATAACAGACGATATGAAATGCGCTCTGTAGTACCACAAGGACGACCTCTTAAATTTAGTAGCTCTGAATTTGCAGAATACGCCGGAAATAACCCTGTAGGTAAAGTTATAGGTAAAGAAGGAGACATGATAATGCGTACAGGAGATACCGAGTTTATGGTCTTCAGAAATCCTGGAACTAATTATGTAGGACCTATAGATGATGTAGGTGGTCATGTGATTAAACTTCAAATGGATAAGGGCAAACTAAAGCAGACTTCTCAAGACATGTGGAAATTCAATCCTGCTGATTATGCTAAGAGATGGAATGAATCTCCAAATGCTCCGGATCAAGTAAGGCTTACTAAACAAGCAGCTTTAATGGATAAGGTAGGAACTCCATTTATATTACAGCAATCTAATCCTATATGGATTGAAGGTAGATCTGTTAGACAGGCTATGAAAGTAGGAGGTAAATTTACATTTAAGAAATCTCCAGCAGTCAAAGATGCAGAGAAACTTAATGGTAAACGAGATATGCGTAAGAAGTTTGTTAAGTCTAGCAGACCTACTTACAAGAGACGTATTCGTAAAGGACAAGTGGGAATGAGATTCGTTAGTTATGTTCCAGTAAACAATCCTACAATAGATTACACTGACATTACTAATCCTATCAATCCATTCAGTGAGTATTACATACCTACTACATATAATACAGAGCAGGCATTAGTAGTACCAGAAAGAGAAGACAGTAAGTCTGATACAGTAGAAGAAACTCCAGTAGTAGCTAGTAAGCCTATAGCAGAGCCAGTAGTCAATAAGCCAGTAGCTAGTAAAGTAGTAGTTGATAATACTGCCAACTCAACTTGGAGTAGTCCTTATAAGGACAGAAGTAAATGGATGGCTGACCTTACCAATGCTTATAAGAGAGCAGGTATCACTAATGATAATGCAATTAGAATGCTGGTATCACAAGATGCTTTAGAAAGTGCTTGGGGACGTTCTGCACAAGGTAAATTCAATTTCGGTAATCTGACTACTGGAGCTAAATGGCAAGGTGATTATGTGACTGGTAATGACCATGATGCAGCAGGTAATCCAATTAAACAGAAATTTAGGTCTTATAACTCTATGGATGAGTATGCAGCAGATAAGGTACAGTTCTTAAAGAGACTATATGACTTTGAGGAGAACGATGATATTAATAAGTTTGTAGCTAAGCTTACTGGTTCTAATAAAGGTAAGAGAAGATATGCAGAAGCTAGGAATTATGCTGATACATTGAAGAAGGTATATAATAGCTACAGAAGTGGTGGAATTATTAAATATCAGAACTCTGGTAAATTAGTAGGTAGATATTCAGACAGCAAGGGAGAGGAAGGATTATTAGCAGAACTTCCAGAAGTAACTGTTATTGGTAATAAGAATTATTACTTAGCTAATAAATGGAACAGCAATAATATACAGTTAACTTCTGAAATGCCAGTAAGAGCTTATGTTAATAATAATGGGCAATTAGATTACACAAGACAATATAATCCAAGTGCAGGCTATGTAAGTGGTACTGACCCACTAGGAGAATTTGTAGTTGGTAATGCAGTCCTTAATAAGCCGTTACAGTTAGTAGGTAGAGCAACTGAGTATGGATTAGCTAAAGCTGGTAACAAATGGGCTAGAGCTAGAGTAATTAGTAAGACTATAGACAAAGGAACTCCTTCAGTTGAACCATTACCTAATAATGTAGGTTGGGGGCCTAGGCAGTCCATACATGTAGTACATGATAAGAATAGTGCTAGATTTCCAAAACTATACTATCCAGAGAGATGGGATGCTATTTATGAAGGTGCTCCCGAAGCTGGTATATGGTATCAAGGTAAATTCGGCAATCCAAGAACAGCAGCTAATCATTCTATTCCAGGTAAGGCAGAGAAAGCAGCTAAGGCTAGAGAGAGATTTGCCAAGAGACCTTATAGAGTAGAAGGTGACTTAGAATTAGAGAGACCAATAGTTACTGTAGGTGATGTACCTAATAGAGCAGCATTAGAACGAGCAGCAGATAAGATGAATGCAGATGGTGTAATATTTAATAATGTATATGATAATGGATATTCTAATAACCAAGTAATCTTCAGCTTTAGAGATAACTTGAAGAATGGTAGACTGTTTAAGAAAGAAGCTAATACGCTAGCCTCTAATAAATACCCTCCTTATGATATGGCAGTTAACTATAATCCAGACAGAAGTCTGAATGTAGATAAAGTACATAGGGATGTAGCAAGGGGAACTAAGGAAGCTATAGATTTCTTGGAATCAGATATTAAGAAGGAGACTGATTTATATAATAAGAAACTAGCACAGAGGTTGGGATATAAACATTTCACTCCTTATTCTAAGGGAGCGGAAAGAGCTAGGGTTGAAGTAGTGCCCGATTATGATAAGATAAGTTATCCTAATAGTGGTGACGCTGGCAAGGTAACACTTAACTCCAATCCAGCTGAGGACATACTAAGTTATAATGTCTTCTATAATTTACATCCTACATCATTCCATGAAACTTTACACCGCGGCCTTTACGGCATGATTAGTAGGGATAAAATGCCAATAGGAGGTAACTTGTTTGAACATATTGGGCGCAAAACTGACACTAGAGACTTCTACAGCTTTAAGACCAAGAAGTTATTAGTTCCAGAGAATGAAGCTCCAGATTTAACAACTTATAATTACTTATTTGAAGAAGGAGAAGCAGCAGCTAATACAATGGAACTAGGTAAGAGATTGGGATTAAAACCAGGACAAGAATATCCAGGAAGAAAGGCTTTGGAACAAATGCTTAAAGAGTTCTCCGAATCTGGCAATGAACATTCTCATATGCCTAGCTATTTAAATATGAGGCATCCTAAACGAGTGTGGGATGCGTTAACTGGTAGATACTTTATATATCCTACAGCAGTAGGTACAACATTAATAGGAGGAGCAAACAATGATAATGACAAATAAAGAATATACCAACTTTAGTGGAGATTTATTTGCCAAATTTAAGGCAGGGGAAATGACAGCAGAGGAAGTATACGCAGAATTAAATAAGGTAGAAGGCGTTGTATTCTCTGGCCCACCCAGACGTAACTTGCCAGAGAAGACTATTGAGGAGATTGAAGAAATAAAACGAGAATTCAACATTAAATGAATTAATATGGATAATGAATTATCAGAACTAATTTATGAGGATTATGGTAAATTCCAAGTTCTTAATGAAGCTAACATTATACGTACTGACGAAGAGATAAAAGAATTGTTTAATTGTAAAGGAGAATGGGAAGTTACAGATGGAGTTGCAGATATGAGTTTCTAATTATTAAATAAGAATTAATATGGATAATAAGTCTGATAAACTAATTGTACACTGGTGGAAAGATGGTAATGTGAATGACGTAATATCTACTATAGGATATTTGGTGAATTTAAATGCTAAAGAGATACAATTGGCAATCAATAAAGGAATAGAGGAAGACATAATTCATATACCTATGGATTGGGTCTTCCAATATGGCAAACTTACTAGTAATTAAGTCTCATCAATAATTTGGCTAGAAGGAGCAAGCTTAACACCAATAGGATTTACGACTTTAAGTCTAGAGATGCCAGTTTCTGCATCATACATATAGACTACTGCTCGTTTTAGCTTACCTCCTATGTAAACAGCTTCTTCTAATTTGTGAACATTATTGTCTTCACTGATATATACCATATCTCCTTTAAATAACTTTCTATCAGCCATAATTTTAGATATTAGAATTAATAATGCAAATATAACAATAATTATTAATATTCCAAGACATCCTAAGAGAGTATGGAACGCATTAACAGGTAGATATTTTATATATCCAGTAGCTGGAACAATAGGAGGAATAAATTATGATAGAAATGAGTAGTAGTGAGTATGATGAACTGCTTAACGACCTTTATGCTAAGGTTGAAGCAGGAGAGATAACTGAAGAAGCTTGTAAGAAGATGTGGAGTGTAGATAAGATATGGATGGCCCCAGACATTCGTATACCGCACGATATACCAGATGATTATATACTACCAAATAACAATACTTAACACATCTCATTAGTTTAACTACTTATTAATCAGTAACTTTACATCATAAAACAAAGCCAGACTGCTTCGGACAATCTGGCTTTGAACTTATCTACGTGGCAAGCTTCTCCAGTGACTATGAACGAATTGGGTTCCTTCATAGCGATAGTAGGAGTTCACGAAGACAGTTTTTACCTTAGATGAGTTCTCATAACCTATCCTCCAATTAAGGGTTATTAGATAACTAATCTGCCATGAAGTAGCTCTTAATTCTCTTACGAGATGAGGATAGCTACTCTGGCAGCAAAGATATAAATAATTATTAATATCAGAATTGATAGAATGAAATTTACTACATTCCTAAAGCAAATGTTTACCTCACACTCTGGAATTAGTAGTAAGAGAGTATGTGGGGTAATAGGATGGTTTGTAGCAGTAATAGTATTAATTTATTGTACTGTTATGTGCGTACAAGCTCCACTGATGATAGATACCTTTCTATTATGTGTGATGGGATTATTAGGAATTGATAGTGTAACTGGTATATGGAAGAAAGGATTTATACATAAGGATGAAGATAAGAAAGAATAAATAAAGCCCAGCCTAGCAATTAAGCTAAGTTGGGCTTTTATTGTTATAATTATTGCTATGTTTATTGAGAATGTTACATACAATTATTTACTGGCACTAGATATAAATGTGCCAGAGTCATATGGGTTCCAATTACTAGTGTCTCTACGTATAGTTGTCTGTCCTAAGTTAAATTGCGGAACTTCTACTATATTGTCAAGAACTTTAAATAATTCTTCTAAGGTTAAGTCTGGAAGTATTTGATGTAAGTTCTCTAATGTTCTTCTAACGTCAATCATAATAGTATATTTTAGCAAATTGCACATCACCTATACTAATATTAGGCAGTAATATTTCATATAGTTCCGTAGATTTAAATGTATCTTTATATTCCCTAGGGACTAATAGAGTGTCAACATGATGTCCTCTAGATATTCTAGCTAGATAGGAAATCTTATTATCATCAAAGTCTGTAAGTTCTAACATTATAGCATTATAATGTCTAGGATAGTTTCCACTAAGTATTATCATAATCATTTCTTTAGTTTTAACATAGAGTTGGCAATGACAAAGTCCCTTCTTTCCATTTCTCTAAACTCTTTACACATACATACTGTATCTTCATCTCTTATTAATGAGCAGGGACAATATCTTTTACCATACTTATCTTTATTATGCTTTAATCCTGCTAGGACTGTTTCCTTTACTTCTTTATTATCGGTTACTCTTATCATTTTTATATCGGTTTGTAATTTCAACTAACCCAACGCCTTCATGTGGATTGTGAAGTAAATCCAGAACTGCCTTATTAATTTCATTATCAAGCTCAGAACTAACTATAAATGGTTCTGGTTGAATTTCCTCAATAACTTGTTCAAACATTTGCTCGGTAAGTGTATTATACCAGGGCTCTTCTAATACCATTATAACCTCACTCATAAATACATTGTCATTATCATAGGTAGGTAATAGTACCAACCATCATATACATATGCATCTCTAAATAATGCCTCTTCTACCAATTCTATTTCTTGCATGTAAGTTCTCATTTAATTTACATTATCATAATGAGAATTAGCTGCTATATCTTCTAATATAATAATAGTATCGTATAATTCATCTGGAGAGAATGAAGTTATATCCGATATTACTGATTGCATATATTCTTTAATCTCATCCAAAGTCATTACTTTAAATTCATCTTGACTTAAATGTTGATGTTTTAGATGCTTATTTATAATATCTATTATAATTAATAGATTACTTTTATCGCTCAGATATAAGTCTCCCTTCTCGGGGTGGGAAGCAACCGCAAATATATCTGGATGCTTAGTAATCATTAATTCATATTCTTCATCCGTTAAGAGATTCGCAAGTGCAATTGCTTTATTATGTAACAACTGCACTTCTTTTAATGCGAATTCTTTATTAATTCTATCAATTTGTCTCATTTACTTGATAAATGAATATACATTAGCTAGTTGGGCAATATATTCAATATTAGCCTTATTAGTAATTCCTTCTGCTATCTTATCTAAAATGAGTGTTTCAAGAACTACTTTCTTATCAGCTAAATCTTGATAAGGATTACTTATCACAGCACTTTTAAACTCATTTTCTGATGCTATTGTAGTAAATCCAATAGTATCATCTGCTTCTACGCGCGAACTTGTAATTTCTACTTTAGGTTCTTCTTTAACTTTAGATTCTTTAATTTCTTTAGCCATGCTTTAATAAATTTTAATTAGTTACTTAATGTGATTAAAATTCACATATTTATTATTATTTAATTTGATGTTACAAAGTTAGCTATATATTATTAATATACCTAGTAATATTATTATATTTAATATATATTATATATTATATAATATAATTTATAATTACCATAATATTATATTGCCAACTCGAAACTGTAGTAGGTGTAGTGGCAGTCTGCGCCCCTGCGGGGCTAGCCTGCAATTAATAAGATCTATAGATTGCAAGTTATATTCCAATTTAATATAATTATATATTCCAACTTGAAATTTGGCAATCTATATATAATTACTATAATACCATCACATAAGTACATATAATAGGCGCGGCTGCCGAAATTGGCATTCGCTTAGGACTGAGCTAAGTGCAAGATAAAAGATAGTAAATTATTAGTACATAAATTGCAAATCTTGTATATGTCGCACTCTGTAGTACGGGGTGCTATATTTATACCCCTCCCACTCCCCGGGGGTGTTATCATATTATATATTGCAAACACGACAGTTTGGTATATATCTCGAATACGACAGTCGTGTTACCCCTAACACCCCTCACCTATCTTTGGAGGAAAACAAAAGATTATATCTTTGTTGTTTCGCTTCATTTATTATTTGTTTCACTAAATTATTACAACTATGAACGAAAGTAAAGTTAAAGAAATCAATCGCAAAGCGGCTGCAAATTTGGGTATCAAAGCTCAAACAGTAAACCAACTTCTTAACCGTATGGGTGTAAATCCAGAGGCTTTAAAAGTAGGCGACATTATTAAGATGCCCGAAAACATTTCATTGGCAGATGGCTCTTTGTCTGCAAACATGGTTAACGGTAACCCATTCTTACAAGTTGTTGTTACGGTTAACGGAGAAGCCCGCAACCTTGCTGTATCTACTTTAAACCGTGTGTTTGTGGATAGAGAAACACGCGCAAGAACAACGCCCGTTGATTTGTTAGACGAAGCCGACAAAGCAAAAGCCGTGTTTAAACACTTTGAGGGCGGAACAGTAGATGACGGTTTGCAACAACTCAAAGGAAAAGAGTTGGAAGTTAAGCGTATCGAAACGTTTGAGTCCGTAACTCGTGACGGTGCACCCATGAATGTTAACGTAACGGCAATTATCGAAAGATAATGCTTTATAAGTAAGGCACACATACAACATCAGTATTGTGTGTCTTACTTTTTATTACGCTTTGATGTTCTACTTTCATAATCATAGTATGTAGAAATTTACATAAATGAACAATAAATTCACATTAAAAACTGTGTATGGTATAGTACGTAGCAATAAACTATATAGTCATAATGGAATAAGATATAATCTTAATCCAGTTATCATTGACAACGCTACTGGATACTTTACCATTCAGAAAGTAGGATATGGCATTTATAAGCTAATAAAGTATATGTTAGTTCCTACAACTGAGATGACAAATAAATAACAAGATATTAACTTAAAACCTCGCTATGTATAGGTAAATAGTATAAAGTTATGAAACGTTTCAACAAACAGAATTGCACATCTTCAGTAAGAGCACAAATCACAGATAAGTGGGGAAGAACCATTACATTAATGGGCACACATGCATTTGATTGGACTATCTATGTAGAAGAATCTACAGGTAATATGACAATCACAACATGTCAGAAATTCTCTAAAGGTGAACAAGCTCGCAAGCGTTTCCAAGAATTAAAGAAGAAGCGTTAATAAGACAACCAGGAGTCTATAAAATAATCACTGATGAGACTGGACGAAACTTCTGCTATATGCAGGAGTCTGATTAACAATTTAAAACCTCGTAATGTAAAGGTCAATTACATATACAATTATGGTAACAGTAGCAATCGCAACAGGATTAACATCATACATTCCTATGATGTACGCAGATAATCTTGAACAAGGCCTGCAAGTATGTAGACTTCTTAAGGAAATAGAACCAAAAGAAGTGTATACAGTAGTATCATCAGCTGACCTCTCACTCAACCTAGAGCACGTTAAAGATTATAGCTGGAAGGAGGAATTAGTATAAACAGAGAGCCAGCGCTGTAAAGACTGGCAACCGGGTTTAGCTCTTCTGAGTAGTTGCAAATGCTTAGAATCCTCTACATGCAAAATGGACATAATGCGTGTAATGCCCAAATTAAAACGTTCCTGCTTCATGCGTTAAAGCAGGAGTCCACATGATTGTTTTAATTATATTAATTTTTAAGTTTTAAACAGCGTCCTACATTGTAGGTTTCGGTAAGGCTCCTCTGCCGAGTAATGCGTACAAGAGCTATGATAGACTCACAAAGAAAATGTATTTGTGAGTAAATAATGGTAAAACCACATTGCTTTAAGTAGTAATGTGAGGACCATTCCTCCACGCTTTCAATAATACAAACCGTAATGACGGAGAACCAAGAAGGGGAAGAAAGCTAGAGTTGTTAATCGTAGCGAAAGCTGCGTTCCACCATTGTACGTAGGGGTGTGTGGGTAATCGGCTAAAGGAACGTTCTGTTATAGTATGTTGCGAGTACTGTGACACAAGGGATAGCATGGCGGCTCGGAAAGACGAGCTTTACTTGCTGGTAGGGTAGTTTAAACCAGTAGTGCTGTATCTTTTAGGCGGTTTACTAGTAACGCACTTAAAAGTTTAAGGATAAACCGTACAGGAAACCAATTCCGATTTATAAGTTTGGTGACAGCCTGGAAAGACAGGCACTATATTCGTTACTAATAATGTAGATCCAGTATCAAGGGGCCGTGGATTGATACATGTCGGTTTAATATGACGGTTTACGCTACTCCCTGGGCAAGAATAGTATAACAAAGTCCCAAAAGATTGTGTATACTCTAAACTTTAGAGGATTGTGCTATACACTCTATAATCCGAAGTATTCGCACAGTACAAACTTGGATAGACGAAGTACAAGTCTAGACCTAAAGTTCTAAGTTATCTTAAAAGAGAGGATTATAAGGACTTTTAAAAAACTCAATAACATCCCAAGACATTGAGGGCACCAGTTTCTTAGTTGTTTGTCCTTGTCAGACAAATGTAATAGATTGCAGTTGCATGCAAGATTCTAAGTTTTAGGTGTAAAATGCAAATAAGTGTATCATAATATATAAAGTTGTTATTTACTTTAACCCAAGTTTGTTGTGAAATAGGCTTGGGCTAGAACCAGTAGTTCAATTTCCGGAAGAACATTCTCATCTAGAGAAAGGTTAGTAGTTCGAATCTACTCTGGTTCACATATTCTTATTTCTTTATTAGCATCATCATAATGGGTACGCCCTGAGACTATGTAGTTGTTGTGATAACAACTCAAAGTATAGTGGCACAGGAAGATGAAATTGTTTGAATTTAAATTAATAAATACAGTAAGTTAAAATTATTCATTCTCCCGTGATGGGAGCGGCATCATGACTAAGCCTTTACGTGGCGATGCTATAAGTAAGCTAAACAAGCTGAAACTAATTAGTCACTAACAATTAGAACCTCACAACGTATAGGTAAGTTGTACAAGATTATGAAACAGTATTTCTTCTTAGTAGCTGAATTAGTAAATGGTAAATTAACACCACTTAAAATTACTCTTCAGTCTTACAATGCTATTAAATTTGGCAGGACGTATGCAAAGAAACATCCTGATTCTTTAATATCGCTTTACAAGCAACCAATCTCCAACAGTGGTAAGGTTACTTGGATTTGTCATCTGGAACCATGGAGCTCAAAGGAATCGGAATCTATCATGACGGCTGAGGAACAAGTGCAACTTGATATCCTTTCTGACAATGACATGTTAATCAAAATTAACGGCTGAGGTAGCTATTATTAAATATTTCACTAAAACCTCGTGAGTGTATAGGTAAACTCATTAAATAAAGTATGTCTAAGCAAAAATATAACATCGAATACAAGAATTATGCAATGAAGGTTATGGAATGGTTCTATTCCATTGAGACGGATTTCGACCCAGATAAGCATGAAGTTGGAGAGTCAAACTATAGTATTGTAGTTAACACTGCTCCCTTCAAAAGCATGATTGTAGACCTTACTAGAGTAAATGGTAAGGTTGCAGTTATACTGCAATATCCATCATCTTCAGTTGCACAAGCAATGCACACTAAGCCCACTATCAAAGTTTATTATCCAAAGCACGTAGAGAAGTCATTTCATGATTATGATGAAACTGGCAAATATATGTATGCCGCTAAAGTGGATGATACGTTCTGGTTCTTTGAAGAGCGTATTAGTGGAATGCCTGCTTCTTTCGGTGGAATTAACACATCATTTGGAATGGACATGACAATGCCGTTCTTAGAACAGCAGAACTGGGAAGAATATGACATGTCTGATTTGGACGAAGAAGAATAAATATCTAAAACCTGGCAGTGAGTAGGTTAACTGCCAATTTATTTATGAATAGTTTCAATGAGAACTTAGAATGTCTTAAGACTGTATTAAAACGCAAGGATTTATGGCAAGACCTTTGTGATGCATATAAAGAGGCTCTTTGTGAAATAGCTGATAGAACAAGAATGGATTCTTGGATAGCAAGTAAGTTGTTCTTAAAGTATAATTATGGCATAGAAGTGAGATCTTCAAAGCCCTTACAACCTAATCAAAGAGCATTATTTATTAATGACAAGCTTTATGCTGTTATTAATGTAACCCAAGCTAATGCAATCCTCGCAGCTAAAGGATTACTGTGGTTAGGTATGATTGAAGTAGCAGCTAGTAAGGACTACAAACCTGGCATATGGAAGACAGATGTCCTCGACTTACGATATCAACTCTTTAGAGTAGCTGGACTTAGTGGCTTTACTAAGAAGGCATTAGTAGACTTATCCACGGCGTTTGGCAGTACTATCCGCTTCGAAGTAGTTAATCCTAATAGCCCTAGAAGAATTGTAGTAGTCAAAGAAATACCAATCTCTGAAATCGGTAATCTAAACACCTTTATTACTGATCCCAATGAAGACCTATGGGAAATAAAGAAGGCTAAAGAGGATTATTATATAAATAAACTCATGTCCCTAGAGACTGGTTCACTTATGAAGGATGCTACTGTATGGTTTGATAATAAGTCAATGCCATTAGATACATTCAAAGCCAAGTGTTTAGGTCAAATATTACTAACTGGTCCATATAAGGTTTATATTAAAAGAACTGGAACTCAGGTGGACAAATTAAATACTTGTAACATGTCTGTTACTTCATATACCGTGACATTTAAATAAAACAAGTTATGATAGATGTAGATAAATACAAAGCTTTATTGCAGCAGAATGAACAAGCTGAGAAATCTTCTGAATTTGGTGCAGCCAGAAAGATATTGGAGGAAATGGTAGAATTGGCTGTTATGAACCTTACAGATGCAAAGGTGCCAGAGAACGCTCATTTTGATAAGGTTGAAATTGGCTGTAATAGAATAACCGACTGTCTCAGCTTAGTAGGAGTTGCAAGGAATGGTAGAAGGCTTATAGTGGAGTTCAGTTTGGATTACACTAAAGCTTATGTAGGTAATAGACGTATCGAGGTTGACTTGTCTCCAGAGGAATCTGAATTAGTAGCCTCATTAAGGACTAAGGCAACAAATAAGATGCGTCACGCTCTCAGAGAACTTATTGATAATTTTAATGTATTCTCTTATACTTGCAACACTTTTATAGGTACTACTCGTTACGGTACTAAAGGGCAACTGATGCAAGAATTTAAGGAAATACTTATTAAGAACATTCGTGAGGCTATTATAGACAACATCAGAGACGAGGATGATATACATGCTAGACTGTTTGAATATGTTCCAAATCTGTATGACGAGGAACTTACATCTGGTGATATTATTGAAGTCTTAGAATCTCACGGATATCCTTCATATGATGTTCATGTAACCAAATAAAAATATGAAATTATACTTTAACTTTAAAGGTAATTACATAGTAGCTAAACATAACGGTGTTATCATTGATATGCGAACTGGTATTCCTACTGATGCTACAGCTGACGCAGTTCTCAATTCTTATAATAAGGAGACCAGCAGTGAGTGGAGACCTGTCAATATGGCCCAATTCGGCAAAGCTATGTTTGAATTAGTTGACGGTTCTGCTCACTACGCATTCATTGATCACCATAGAGTCAGAATCTGCTATAAGTCTGATGATAAGGCTACATATGTAAAATTTACTGGTGACTTTCCTAGATATTTCTGGAAAGGACTGTTTAAACTGATTGGTGATGTTATCTAGAATACAATTTAATGATGGACAGGTGGTTAACGTGAATCACCAATCCATTTCATTCAAGGATGATGCAGTTCTATTAGGTCTTGGTAGTAATAGAGACCAGTTAAAACACGTAGAGAATGCTTTAATTGATGTTACTCACAAAGTACATCATAAACCTATGATAGCTGTAGAGATAGCCTGTGACAAGATATCTCTAATTACAACTATCTGATCAGCATTCTTTCCATCTAAAGAGAGTCTGATGAGTCGCTGGAAATTGCGACGAAACACTTCACCGAGGGCAGGCGGTGGAGTGTCACTCTTAATCAATACTAATAATTATGAAGGTGGATAATATTATTATAGATATAATACTAGCATTAGGTGTTATATTTATGTTATGTATGGCTTCTGATGATTTTACATTAATCACAGCAACCATTATGATTGTGACAGCCGTAGGTATCTGGTATATGCCAGATAGTAAATCAATTAATAAATTTAACAAGAAATGAGAACATTAGAAGAAATTTTAGCGTCAGAAAGACCTCAAGTGGATGAAACTCCTAAACGCAACTATGAGGAAGTTATAGGAGAAATTAAATCTCATATGGCTAGAGCTCTTGATGAAGTAGAATCATTCAAGGAAGGTATTTCATGGGGAGTAGGAAAAGGTATCACAAAAGATACCAAACATACGGTATATATCCTTAGAGAGGATAACGAGCCTGTATTCTGTCTGGAAATGAGTGAGCCTCCTTGTATCCAAAGCCCCGAACTTACTGACAAGAATGGCGGTTTTGATATTACTGAAGAAGACGCTGCCATGTTAGTAAAGGCATTTGACAGACTGGATGCAAGTATAGATGCCTATAAGGAACACTTTGGAATGAATGATATTACTGAGAAATCAGGCATTGATATACTTAAACTCTTAAAGAAATTGGATCCGGATACATTTGACAAAGCTTTGGAGAAGGCAATGGATGAGACCAAGAACTTCCGTGAGGACGTCATTAAGAATAAGATGAAAGAACTCGGTATTGAAGCTCCAGAAGTGGTATCCGAACTAAGAGAAGTATTTGATACTTTATTCAAGGCTAAACATGGACTCTAATCTAATGACTGAATAATATGTTACAAATCTAAGGCAGACATGTTGTGAAACACTCTGCCTCTCTTATTTATTAACTATGCATAAAGTTATAGAAGGTTCTCACATCCTTATATGTGATGTAGACAAATTTAACAAGGAGCTGCTTAAGTTCCTTATTACTAATGTGTATGGTATTAGGCTCTATGTGTCTCTAGAACGTATTAGAGACAATATTGAAGCAGAGCTTAAATGGCCTTATGATGAGCATATAGACATGAAACAAGTTATTGAGGAATGGGTATATACTTCTAAGTATCCTTCTGTAATAACCACTTCGATGTCTTATGAATCCTGCATTGAACTTATTAAGGATATACAACCAGAGATTATAGTATATAGCTGGATGCGTAAACAATCTAACGTACAATACCCGTTTTGATGTCACATGCCGAAATATTCAATGCAGTAATGACTGCTCTTGATATGTACAACGAAGGTTGGAAACCTGACTGGGAGGATGGAACTTATAAATACTGCGTCACTAGATGTGGTAACAATATAATTCCAATAACATCTCGATTCGATTATCATTTTATTTCTTTTAATAGTGCTAGTGTTAGACGGAAGTTCATGAATGAGCAATGTGAGTTGCTTAAAGAGTTCTTCCGTTAACATTCTGCAGTGCTATTCATTTTTTCATTCATTGATAAGCTTTTAAGTCTGAAATGGGTACGCCAGTGGCACAGGAGGATACTGAAAGCTTTGGGTTGTTTCCCACTCCTGGCATGAGAGTATAATCATGCTACTATGGGCCATACATGGAATTGATTCATGATGACTGGGTAGTAAGACGTGTAGAGTTCGTACCAACTCTTATAAAATGATACACAAATTTCAAGTGGCAACACTGAAGTAAGAATGGCAGCTTAAGCTGTGGCTTATCGATATCATATTGATTAAGTCGGGTTAATGGGGAGACCTAGAAACAGAAGAGGTTTGTATCTAAGTGTTATAACGAGACCTTCGGGGAAGAATCATAGTACCTATAGGTTACAGTGAAGCTTAGATGCATTAACTTGAAAGCCAAAGGTTAGTAGAGCTGAAATCTCCACTGCCTATCTATGGGTTACAAATAGAAACGTTCTCCAACGTAAATGGAGTGGTGGAGGGACGACTTCGGTCAGCCCAGGTTTGGAAGCGTCAGCTTCTGAACCTTTAAGTTTGGTAGTTTGTAAATTAGCTTTTGGCGTACTGGTTTGGCTATTGCAGCCTAATTACCTGGTTCCAGGATAAGACTAATAAAACTGTCTACATGCTGAACTCAACAGCTGATGTAATAAAATAGAGACACACGTAATCTTATTATTTAGAGTTGTGAAGACCGCGGTTCGAGTCCGCGATGGTCCACTTATTAACTAATTAAATCACTTTGACATGGAAAGAGGTAACATTGATTTTGGTAAACTTCTAAATGGAGTTACCACAGAGAACGTTTATGTTCTTACTAATGATAACCGAAAGGTTATCGAGGCTTTGAGGTTCTTACCCGGAAACAGAGAAATCAAACCTAAGAAGGTTGAGGACTTAGTAAAAGCTTATCAAAACAAGGATTATATTCCTCCTATTCTAGTATCAACTCCTTTCAGGTTTGTAACTGAAGGTAATCACAGACTTGCAGCTGCTTTGGAATGTCTTAAAAGGAATATTCCATTTACGTTAAGAGTATACTTCTATGCCGACGAATCTGCATTAGAAACTGCCCGTCTCATTAATAATACTCAGAATAGATGGAAGGCACATGACAAACTTATGTCTTATGTATATGAGAAGAAAGAACCGTATATGATACTAAAACAGTTTATGGATAAATATCCATCTATATTTATTCGTAATGGTGAGTATATGGTACAAGCTGGCTTAAGTCTTCTTTCTGGAGGTAGGACAAGAGCATCTTTAAATACTGCATTCTCTAACGGTAAGTTATTAATTAACGAAACCCAGTTAGAATTAGGAGAGGCTATGATGGATGAATTGTCATTAATCTCGGAAGTATTAGGAACTCAATCTGTATATGCTAGAGACCACAGTACTGGTTGGATGAAAGCACGTACAAGACTTGGTATTCCTTTTACTAAGTTCATAGTAAGACTTAAAAGAAGAGCTGCAACTTGGGAAGAGCCCAAGGACACTACTGAAGCATGGTTTAATATGTATATGAAGATAGCAAGTTTATGAAATTAACAATTAGTAGTCAATCCCAATTTGGGGTGCACATCTGTCAGTATCTATATGATATGGACAGCAATTTCGCTAAAGAGAATCAATCACTTCCCTTACAAGATATTGTAGCGCATATCTTATATGCTACGAATAGAATTAGAATGGGAAATGAGCCAATCACAACCAAAGCAATTGCTAGGATTACAGACTTTATAAATGAAAGCCTGCCAATCTCGGTAGCTTGTGTATTTGGCGATGAAGAATCTGAGAAGGATTATATTGACATCTCAGAACTGCAATCACTTCAAACACTAAAGGATATTAATTCCAGAGTTAAGCAGTTTTACGCTCCAGGCTTGAAGATTTCTTTGCAAGTAGTTGGCAGAACTTCTTATGTTGAGAAGGTTACTAAATTGGCAACTGTATTGGGAGGTTTTACTATAGGCAACCTTTCTGATGTTCCAATCACTGTATCATTCGCACATTATAGAACAGCTGACTTCTACTATAAGAGCATTCCCTCCAAGAATATCTTGAGAGGAGGTTATATACCTGCTTGGGACGGTAAAGGCTATTTGCACATTGAGTCTCCACATGAGATTAGAAGTGCTATCGTTAATAATGGTCAACTGGAAACAATATCCACAACGGTTACTCTAGAAGACAACGGGACATCCGTAGATTTACAAATTGCATATTTAATAGGGTAACTTAATCTTAGATAATTCTAAGCGCAAACTTGGTCTGATGAACTAAGAGTATATTCCGGAGTATACTTTGACTTAAAGGCGTTATAAAGAGTTGAAACCTGTACTATTCGAATAACGGAAAGTTCACCTAGGGGTGGAGATGGTTTGAGTCCATCATAGTATTGTGTAAGAGAGAATCTGCACGGTCTACGTTATAATCAGCACGTAGATAGGTCATCAAGTGAACCTCTTTCCTCATTTGATATGGGGCATGTAGTGTGTAAGTAGCGAGTTGTATTAAGCTGGCTCAATGTCTATGTGTCCCATTTTATCAATTAGAATAAAGAACTCTCAGATTAACCTGCTAATTTAATTTTACAAGATGGAAATGAATGAAAGGCCTAAAAAGGCTTGCTCTAAGCCCTCTCAAGGTGGGGGACGAAGGTATACAAATCCTACTAAAGTATTTGTGGACCAATTCGTAAACCTTGCGCACTATCTTGAACCACGTTCTTATGAAGACGTTAGTCAAGATATGTATGAACTGTGGAAGGCCAATCCAAAGCTGTGTGTCAAATTTACTGCCTATGTAAGACTTATTACACGTAAATGTAGAGTAGTTACTCCTAATGGAGTTATTTACTTAGACACACAGCGAGGAGGTGGTCTAAAGAATGAAGGTTTATTAAGAATGATGTGGTTGGCAACATATCATAAATCTACATTCCATGCCAATATGCCTTACTTTGCGGCAGCAGGATGCTGGAAGGACTTTATTAATATGTTAGTAATGGATGCTCAATTACATGGATACAAGCATAGACTAGATTGGGATTTCTTTAGAAAGACTATTTATGCTGGTTTAGTAGAAGGGCAAACATGTGACTTAGTAAAGAAGTATCTTCCTAGAGTTCGAGCTAATACTATATGTAAGACAGGCGAGGCGAAAGCCCGTAACATAGTTGCTAAATATCTAGCTGAAGGCCTTTATGGTAAACCGAAAGAGGAAGGAGACTATTCATCTTATCGTAAGTATAGAAAGATGAAGAACAGCGGTACAGTTATGAAATGGCAGCAATTAATAAGCCATAAGAAATTACTCGACATTGACTTTGATACAGTTCCAGGAAAGGCTCTAGCACTGCTAGTAGGCTCTAAATTCCTCAAACAACAAGGTCTTGCAGAGAAGTATCAGAAATGGCTGAAGACTCGTAGAAAGCCCTGTAATGACGGATTTGTGCATAATTTATTTAAGCCATTTGGACTTGATAAAATTGCAGAGTTCGTACCAGAATTCATGGGTTCTTCTATAGATGTTAGTTTTAATACATTCGTGAAGAATGCTAAGCTAAAGAAAGTATCACCACTATTAGTAATTAGAGACATTAGTAATTCTGCTTATTCTGAGATAGAAGCTACTGAAACTTCTGCTTATAGTGTTGGTAAGGCTTATGCTATGTATCATTCCGAATTAATGCCTGTAGCGTTCTCTGGCATGTATGGTGTATTTGCCAACAATAGATGTGATTTACGTAAGTGGGAAGGTACAACTCCTACTAGTAAGTGGATTTCAGATACTGAGGAAGCCTTAGTAACTAGTCCAACTCTGTCTATGATTGCAGATATGCTTATATCTATTAAATCTGGAGGAATTCGGGAAGGTGAATTTCCAAATGGCTGTTTGGTAATTAGCGGAGCATTGGGACATTTAAGAAACACCAGTGAACAATTCATTGAATTTAAATCTAAACTCTTAAAAGCTGGATTTAGCAAAGAGTTTGTTAAACAGTTTAAATTAATTATTTGGCATTTAGCCTCTAAACAGACTAAGCCTAAAGTTGAATTGATTCGCAATGTTTCTAACTGTTTCTTTGTTAACGGATTAAGTCAGTCCACTGCTGGATTTATAACCGGAGAGAAGAGATTCCAGAATCCTAGTACGCCTAAAGAGTTGTTCGATTACATGATGAATCAAGAACTCTTGAATATGATGGTGTTAGAGAAGGACACACCGAGAAAGAATGCAATCGTGCAGAGTAAGCCTGCAAAGGCTGAGAAGCCAATTTATAATAAGCGCACTGTGTCCACTCAACAAGGCTAGAAGATTAAATTCCTTATGTAATTAGAAGTGCATTACAAATCAAAGACAGTCTAATTACATATCTAATCTATTAGATGGGATTTATTTGAATGATGCCTGTGAGCGGTAAGGCTAGTAATTTAAGTTAGAAGACTTACATAATTTGTAAGTGGTGTGGGTTCGAATCCCACCTAGCTGACTATTATTACTGTAGTTTTAAATTACTCATAAAGAATTTCCGATAGTTGCATCTGTGTCATTGCCATTACTACTTAAAACAGCAACTATTGGAAATGGTCATAAAGGCTTACAGTCTGTGAAGATAGTAAGTCTATATCCAATTAAATTTCCCCATGTTGTATTTAATACATATTAACTTTTATATGTGAGAAGGATTACTTATCTTTGCACTCACAATTCATCAGTTAATATGGATTGTGTGATTTGGGCACGTAACCGGTAATTGGTAGCCGCGTAGACTGTAAATCTACTCCTTAATTGGACTGGAGGTTCGAGTCCTCCCGGGCCCACCCCACACTGCGATAATTAAATACAACATCTGTTGAGCATTCGCTCAGCAAACCCTTCTATGGTTCGTGAGAATAGTAGAAGTAAACTGCGGGATTCGTATAATGGTTATTATAACAGCCTTCCAAGCTGAAGATGACAGTTCGATTCTGTTATCCCGCTCTCGTTTTAAATTTGAAGTATTATGAACAGTGTAAGTGAAAAGATTAAAAATGAATGTTTAGACGGTATGGATTTCGAGAGGATATTGGAAATATATAATCTATACATAGATGTCAATCAGCCTTGTGATTTCCATAAGTTGGCCTCCTCGCCTATAGCAGCTTCAGTATCATGGAATGGTAAATTCCTGACTGCTAAATTGTTGAGAGAGACAGCAGAGAGGGTTATTGACACATTACTTGATCCGGAATTTTATAAACATTTAGATGACACTTCTGATGTATTTGCATATAATGTCGGTCATGGAGGTTTTACTGCTAGAGCTACTGCCATTAGTGACGATAACACAGTAGAGTCACTTAGTCTTAGTTGGACTCCATTCGTCAGTGAAAGTGAGTGATGAGTAAATGCTGTATTATTAAAAGTAATACTCCAGAACTTAGACAAAGGTTAGAGCAATCTGGAATAAGTGTATGTATATGTTCATCGTTTAAAGAAGCTGATTGGCTCTGTTGTTGGGAATCCAATATGGCTTATGACGTGCATGGTGTTTACCCTGATGGGATAGATGATTTGTCCAAAGAAGCTTATCAGGAGGATTTTATTAAGGAAATAAATCCGATTATATGCGAATCGGAAGATGAGTTTATTAACATGTGCAAACAATTTAAAAGGAAATGATTATGCGGTAGATTTCTTACAAACCACCATAACAGTTAGTCTGTTATTTAGAAATTACAATTTTATTAACTTATTAACAACTAATTATTATGGCAACAATTAACGATTTTAAAAGAGAAATTAGCGAATTAGTAAAAGCACAGAAGGTCGCTAAAAGAATTAATCATCAATCAGAAGTATATCGTAACAGAGGTTTATTACATGCAATGTATGTAGCTTATTACATTCTAAAACATAAACTGGTTGGGGATGCACAAGAAGCTTATTACAAGCAAGTATTAGATTCTTGGAAGAAATTAAAATTCAACGGCTGGTATGGTTGCTCCGGTGGAGATTACTCAAAGGAAACATGGAAATACTTTGTGAGTAGAGTTGATTCACTAATTGATGCATATTCTGATGAAGAGACTGTATGTGCTGATAGACCAGAAGCTTGATGTAGTTTATGGTTGTGTACAAGGTGGTCATGCAGTAGCACAGTGGTTATTGGAACATCCTAATCAGAATTGGAACAATAACTACTTAATCTACTTATATGCTGACTTGGATAAATGGAGAGTTAGATTAGACCTTACTAATAAGGATTACTCTATATTCCGTGAACCAGACCTTAATAACCAATTAACAGCAATCGCATTACAAGATGATGGTCGTATGTTCAAGAAACTTAAATTAGTAGGAAATTACTGAAACAAGGCTCCATAGCAGTTAGCATGTTGCAACTGGTCTTACGGGGGTAAGAAGTAAGTAGTAGGATGAATTGGCGGTGCACCTTAAAAGCATTGCCACACGCTCCATTAGTTCAGCGATAGAACAGTAGACCCTAAACCTACGTGTCACAGGTTTGAATCCTGTATGGAGCACTTTGCGGAGGAATGAAACGGATATATAAATCATACTAGTCTCATAAGCTAGTTATATTGGGTTCGACTCCCATCTCCGCAAGAATCTCATAGTCGAAACCTCCACGTGGTGAGATTCGGGTAACGCTAATTCGACTAAAGCTTGATGTCTTATATTTACTGCATAACTAACCATGTAAATGGAAAGAAGTATATAGGTAAAACTACTTCATCCGTTAGTAAGAGATGGAAAGAACACTGTAGAGATTATAAGAAGGAGAGATGTAAAGATAGACCTTTGTATAGAGCCATGAATAAATATGGAATTGATTCATTTAGCATAGAAATGCTCGAAGAGTGCTCGTCAAAGGAATCTAGCGAAAGAGAAACTTACTGGATAAATGAATTTAAAACCTATGGTAATGGTTATAATGCCACTACCGGTGGAGATGGTTCTATTATTTGGAACTATGATGAAATTCGTGAGCTTTACGCTGCTGGACATTCGATGAAAGATACTGCTAAAATAGTAGGATGTCATCCAGACACAGTGTCTAAAGTAGTGAAGGACATTAAGAGGTCTCACAATAATAGCAAGTCACGTTGTGGCTCCTGTAAACCTCCAGTAAAGATAGAACAGTACAACGAAGATATGCTTGTGCAAGTGTTTGATAGCGTAGCTGATGCAGCACATTGGTGTGTTGATAACGGTTATGCTAAGACATATAACGGAGGTGTTAGAAGCCATATCTCTAATGCAGCTAAGCACAAGACTAAGACAGCATACGGATATAGATGGGAATATGCACAATAACTCCCATCTCCGCAACCATATAATCCATAAATGATTATTTTATTTAAGAAGACGTACGGCACACGCCTCTTATATGATTAGTATTGGTAGCGTCTTCTGTGGATGGGCAAGTAGCTCAGTAGGTCTAGAGCACTACTCTGATAAAGTAGGGGTCATAGGTTCAAGTCCTATCTTGCCCACGTCTTGATTTCGAATTAATAGGAAGTCTTACAGCATAACCCATGTCAAGCATATTTAGACTTCCGCACTCTGGGTATAGGAGAATAGGTTAATCCGCTAGCTTTGGGAGCTAGAGAGTGTCGGATCGTACCCGGCTACCCAGACGATTTATTTGTATGTTTATTTAGTTTCACTAGATCCAATCATTAAGACCTTAATGATTAAACCGTTTCACTTTCGCCTCACATTAGTCCATTGACATGTGGGCGTGCTAGAGTGGCTTAATAGGCAGATCTGCAAAATCTGTATTCCTCGGTTCGAATCCGAGCGCCCACTCTTCGATTTAGTGAAATATAAGAAGACGTCAGCACTTCATGACTTGGCAACCGCCAATTTATTCGTGTGATTTAATTCTGTCTTCTGTAGGATGACTCCGGAGCATGTATGGATATGCTATAGACTTTTAATCTATAGAACAGGGTTCAAGTCCCTGCGGAGTCACTAGGAATGCTTTAATTAAGCAACTTGAAGTGCAAATTGTATTCGACCACTCGGTCTGTGAAGATAGAGTGGTTTCCTTTTAGATTATTAATTTACTGACTAAAACTGAGTTATTATGAAACTATTTAAGTTAATTAAGAAAGCAGTTAAGTGGTATTTCATTCAAGTCTCTAAGACTTATGTAATGACTCCCACAGGCATGATAATTCCGCATGGATAATCATGCTGCCGCCTGTCAGTAGGAAATATATAGATTTTATGACACACAGATTTATTAAAGGACTTATCATGTTTCTAATTGGATGCATGATTCTATTGTTGCCAATACTAGTAAACTTAGGAGATATTATAGGAGTTCCAATCATAATTGGTTCTATGATAGCCATTATAGGTTTCTTAATAATGCTAGATGGTGTTTAGTATTTAAATGGCGAGTTAGCTCAGTGGTAGAGCAGTTGGCCGTTAACCAATTGGTCGCAGGTTCGAATCCTGCACTCGCCGCAATGTTTAATTTTAAACGTATTTGATTATGTTAACAGAATTTGTCGTAGGTGTGATTATGATCATATACATCATGTGGATTGCTAATTCTGGAGATGCGTGATTATGAGAAATGTTAAGTTTATATTACAACTATTATTAGGATTTGTATTAATTCTAATAGCAGTGTATTCTCCACTAAATGAAGATGGCAGAGTTGCTGTAGGTACAGCGGGTTTTATAGTAATGTTCCTTACAATCATTCAGGATTGGTAACTAAAATGCGTCCTTAGCTCAATCGGTAGAGCCCCTGTCTCCAAAACTGGGTGTGTTGCATGTTCGAGTCGTGCAGGGCGTGCGAAACTGATAACCTAAAGTGTCGACAGCTTTAGCTAAACAGTAAAGGTCTACTGTCGAGGACCGGAGTAATTCGGAGAGTGTCATTGAGTATGTAATCGAAAGATAGATGCTCTCTTATTAATGGAAGGGTGGCAGAGTCGGTTTAATGCGACGGACTTGAAATTCGTTGGTCGTGTAACAGCGATCCCAGGGTTCGAATCCCTGTCCTTCCTCTTATTAATTTATTAATGAAAGATTATGAAATTGAAATTTAAACACGTTGATCAGCTCAGTAACAATAAGAAAGCAAGAGTAGCTTACAGAGTTATAAGATTGTTACCAGAGGAGCCGGTATTGAACGCATTCTTTGATTCCGAAGATGTCCCTGAGAACTTAGAACTTGCTGTTAGAGCCAGACATAAAGAAGCTGAAGAGCTTATGAATGTTAATCTTCCAAAACTTCCTAGGAAGATAAAGAAGAGACTTAAACGTCTTATTGGGACATTATACAATGGTTATAGTCTAGCTGTTGCTATATTAGACAATGAACGTGACACTATATCCAACGAAGTACAGCAAGGATAACAGCCGTTTGCATGCTATTCTAATTAATAAGTTTAAGGGAAAGCGCACACCTATATTATACGGGTATTTCTCATTTGTTAAAGAACAATTCTACATATCTAATACAGCACCTGGTGTGCGTCTCACGTATGAAATACGAACAGAACTTATTAAGGAGCTGAGAAGGTTTCACTGGAATTATTCCTATAACATGGATGCTAAAGCTTATAGAGATTGGCTAAAGTATCACAGTGTATTTAACTATTAAAATTTAATTATCGTATGAAGACAATCAATTTATCGGGACTAGATATGAAGAAATTCATTGGTACTGGTTACAATCCAAGTCAGGACATTGTTAATATTAATGGACGAGACGATGGAAGAATTAAACATGAAAGAATCAAGAATTCACAGAAACAAATTGTGGAGGAACCTAAAGAAAGACCAGAAGTATATTACTAGGATTAAACGGTCATTTCCGCATTGGTATATCTGTAGCAGTAATAAGTGGCGTAAAGCAATAAGCTGGACTGAACTTTATAATGCTAAGAATACCTTTAGGTTTAAAACCATGAGTACTCCCTGTAGTTGTGCAATATGTAAGGGAGAAAGATATAACAGATTGCAATATAAAAGGACTACTAAAGAACTGATAGCTTTATGTTCATAAAATAGTATCGCCTAAGAAGACATACAGCAGGTGTCATGTTACATATGATTACAATGTCTTCTGTTAATGCCTCGATAGTTTAAGGGATAGAACAGTGGCCTTCATACGGCTGGTGAGTCCGCAACTCACTGTTATTAATTTCAACAAAGCATCCATTTACTTGTTTAATTCGTAATAGATTCGTATCTTTGAGGTACGAATTTCTAATTTAGACGAATATGACAAGTAAATGGATTGACGAGAAAGCTCAGCTTGAGCATTTAATTTTGGTAGATAAGCTCAGTTATGAGGAAATAGGAAGAAGATATGGTTGTTCAGGTACTAATATTAAAAATGTAGCGCGTAGACTTGGCATAGAGCTACCAGTTAAACGTAAAATTAATCCTAAAGAAACATTCAATAGGAAGTACAAATACTGTTTAAACTGTGGTGCAGAACTTATTAGTTATAACGGAAGTTATGGCAAGTACTGCGGCCCTAAATGTCAATTTAAACATGCTCATATGCTTGCTTACAAGAAGCTTTTGGACGGTGATGAAAGTATAATGAGAGCTAACTACTCTCCTAAGGCTTTCAAGAAAGATATTCTAAAGGAGCAAGGTGGAGTATGTGCTATATGTGGTATGAAGCCTATCTGGAATGGTAAAGAGCTGGTCTTTATCATTGATCATATAGACGGACATGCATCTAACAATCGTAGAGATAATTTACGATGCATATGTCCTAACTGTGATTCACAGCTTGATACTTATAAGTCTAAGAACAAGTGTGGAGAACGTTCCTACTACCGTTACCATAAAAATGAAATTAATAACAATAAGGATTAGGTTCGACTCCTAGTTCTTATACTAAGCCACATATCTGCGTTCGAATCGCAGTCGGGGTACTTATTAACTAATAATTAAAAATGTATGATGCTGATTATTTATATTATCGGATGTGTAGTTGCTTTGATGGCTGTGTGTTTCTATGAATATCGTGACTATAAGAGAAATTCTAATTACACTTACAACTTGTGTGACTTATTAATGGAATTAACTCTTGTAATAACTTCATGGATTGGTGTTGTTGCAGTTATAGTATTTGTATCTCCAGGTATAGTGATGTTTAGAAAGAAGTAGTATGTTGTTCTTATGGATTTATTCGGCTGGATGCATTGCTACTTTATTACGTACCATAATCGGATTAATTATTGAGTACAAAGTAAGGCAAAGAAATAAAGAACGTTACGAGTTCGACTATGGAATGTTACTAGTTCTGACACTGTTTGTAATTAGCTCCTGGATAGGTGTAATGATCGTAGTATCTAGTAGTAGCGAAGATGTGTACAGGTACTTAACTAAGAAGTAACAAAGCATATAAAATGAATAATAGGTTATTAGACCGGTAAATAACCTTCCGTAGCCAGTCGGACGTTGGAAGCTTATAGTCCTACGATAGTGAGACTAAATCTGGGCTGTGTAGTGTAATCCGGGAGCACATCATCCTTGCAAGATGAAGGAGGAGTTCAAATCTCACACGGTCCACTATTAAACTAAATTGAATAATATGAGTGAAGAACTACTTGAAGTATCATGTGAACAGTATGAAAAAGAATTAGAATCGCTTAACGAGGTAAAAGAAGAGGTTGATAATTTATTATCACACCGTAAAGCTCTCAAGTCTTTAAATTGGATGTTTTATGCTAATACAGTTGTATTAATTGCTACTGTAACTCACAGTATCTTATGTTATATAAATGAAGCATTCACTACTACTACACTTATATGTGCATTAGTAGTGTTATACTGTAATTATTCAACCCATAAGTACTATAAGAGAAGCAATGATAGGATAGCCATTATTAATAAAGTTGGGGAAAGCTACAATAGATGTCTTGAACTACTAGAATACTTGATAGCGGTATTAAACGAACTTGACGAGACTGATAACCGAGACAAGTTTGTAGAAGACGTAGGAGAAGACTTAGCACTAGCCATTCTAGAATACGAGATGTGTAAACAAGTATTTGCAAATGCAGTGCGCGAAGGTTACGAGAATGAGTAACTATATATGGTGTTATTAGCTCAGTTGGTTAGAGCACTTGATTGTGGTTCAAGAGGTCGTCAGTTCGATTCTGACATAACACCCTTAGTATCTTATAGACATAATATTAACTTTAAAATTAATTTCCAGTTTGTTTCATTGTTTATTATTCACTAAGATACTATAATGCCGAGGATGTGGTCTAGGTGAAAGTCCTAGAGGTGGATGTGGATACGTTGCGTGACACGGTAATGGGAGTAGGTGCGATGGCAGTCTGTATGGCGCCTTTAAGATTGTACAGCACTGAAGGATTCAAGTTGTCCAAAGTTAGCTGGCGTAATAAAGCATAAAATCCAGTGAAGACGTATGTGTAGGCAGTAAGGGACAGTAGCGCAGGTGGTCAGTTCGCGCTGGACTGAAAATCCAGAGATAATGGTTCGATTCCATTCTGTCCCACTATTTATTAACAAGATTAAATTATTAACAAGATGAGTGATGTGTATTATATCATAGGTGGCGTTGCCTATGGTATCTTTATCTTGCAATTCATAATATCATGGGTTGCAGGTGAACTTGATGTTGATGTGGACTTCGATGGAGATGCCGATTTCGACATTGGTGATGTTGTTTCATTTAAAGGTCTTATTCATTTCCTGATGGGATTTGGAGGATGGACTTCTATTAAACAACTACTAGGTTATGAGATAACCTGGATTGATTGGTTAATAGGATTCTTTATAGGTCTTGTATTTGTGTTTATGCTGTATCATTTATATAAATTCTGTATGAAATTACAGAACTTTCCAACCGACGAACCTCTTGTATACTTAGCAGGAAGACCAGCTAGAATATATGTTCGCTTAGATGATAAACGCTATTTAGCTTTTATAAATATAAGTGGAGCATCTAGAGAAGTAGAACTCGTTTCTATTTCAGGTACTTCATATGCGGTTAATCAAGTAGTTACAATTCGTGAGGTTATGGATAACACATTGTACATAGATTAAAGACTCATAAGATGGAAATGACAACATTAATTATCGTAGGAGTAATTGTATTAATAGCAATTATTACTATCATTGGGATTTTATCTCGTTATCGTAAATGTAAATCTGATGAACTATTAGTAGTTTATGGTAAAACTGGTTCTCACAAAGAGAAGGTAAATGAACTTGATGCCAAAGGGAACCAAGTCAGCAGGGAAGTAGAAATTAAAACTGCTAGAGTGTATCACGGTGGAGCTGCATTTGTATGGCCTATCATTCAGGGATATGAAGTAATGTCAATGCGTCCTATTCAGTTGAATTTAACTCTCAAGGATGCATTATCAGCGCAGAATATTCGTGTTACTGTTCCTACTACAGTCACTGTAGCAATCAGCCAAGACCCATTAATTATGCAGAATGCTGCTAATAGATTACTTGGCGTTGATGATACAGATAAAGAGAGTTTGATTTCAGACATTGTATATGGCCAAATGAGGCTTATTGTGGCTTCTATGGAAATTGAGGAACTTAATTCTAATAGAGATAAGTTCTTAACTCAAGCCAGAGACAATATTAATACTGAATTAAACAAATTGGGTTTGTATCTGATTAATATCAATATTAGTGACATCAGAGATGCTGCTAATTATATTGAGAATTTGGGTCAGAAAGAAACTACTAAGGCTAGAGCACAGGCAGAAGCTGCTATTGCTGAAGAAGAGAAGAAAGGAGCAATTCAAATTGCCCTTACTACTAAGGAAAGGGAGACTAAAGTAGCTGAAACTACTAGAGACCAGAAAGTAGCCATTGCTATTACTCTCAAGGATCAAGAGACTACTATTGCTGAAACTAATAAGGATAAAGCAATTAGATTAGCCGAAACTACTAAGGAGCAGGAAGTTAAACTGTCAGAGCAGCAGAAGGAACAACGTATTGCTATTGCAGATCAACAAAAAGAGCAGGAAGTAGGAGTAGCTAAAGCTAACACTGAGAGGCTTTCTAAGGTAGCAGAGCAGGAGTCTATTGCAATTTCTCAACAGACTGAATGGGATGCACAAGCTAAAGCTAATATGGCTAAATCTAAAGCGGAAGCAGCTGCTAAAGAACAAGAAGCTGAATCAGCTAAGCAAATTCGTATTGCTGCTGCTCAACAGAATCAGGAGGCTGAGACAATTAAAGCTGTTCAAGAGAAGGAGGCTAGGACTGCTGAATATGAGTCTGAAGCTCGTAAGAAGACAGCTGAAGCTAATAAGCAGGCTGGAGTAGCCGAGCATATGGCTACAATTGAAGTGTCTAAGGCTAAAGGAGAAGCTGCAAAGGCTGCTGCTGATGCCGATAAGGTTGCAGGTATTTCTAAAGTGGATGCAGAAACTACTATTGCTAGAACCGAGCAAGAGAAGATTGCAGAAATTAAAGAAGCTGAAGCCAAAGCTAAAGAAGCTGAGTTGAATGCAACAGTAATTGTACCCGCTAATAAGGCTAAGGAGAAAGCCATTATTGATGCTGAAGCTGTAAAGCAAGAAGCTATTCTTAAGGCGGAAGCCAAAGCTGCTGAAATTCTTAAGGAGGCAGAAGCTAAGGCAAATGCAACTCAGATGCAACTTGAAGCTGAAGCTGAAGGTACTAAGAGAAAGTTGCTTGCAGAGGCTGAAGGTAAGAGAGCATCCTTGATGGCAGAGGCAGACAAGATTACTGCTGTTGAAATGGCTCCCGCAAAAGCAGTAGAGAAGATGATTGAATGTGGTATGACTCCACAAATGATTGTTCAATATAAGACAGTGGATCAGCTTAAAGGCATTGCTGAAGCATCCGCAGAGATGTATGAACATATCCATCTTGGACAAGTTACTGTTTATGGTAATGAGAATACTGCTGGTAGTTTCATGGCTAAAACAGCTGAGAATCTTAATCCAGCATTTGAACTTCTCAAGAGTATTCCTTTTAAGAAGACATTTAAAGAAATGTTTGTCGAGGATAAGAAGGATAATCCAACCGAAGACAACTTTGAAGCTGTGAAGTAACAATCTTTTACAGCTTAAGAAGACGAACAGCATTAATAATGATACAGCAAGGTCTTCTGTAATTGGAGGTATGGGTGAGTGGTCTATACCAGCACATTGCTAACGTGCCGAGCTCTGAAAGGGTTCCGCTGGTTCGAATCCAGCTGCCTCCGCGCTGATTAATAAGAGTTGTGAAATTATTATTAACCTAATTACTAAAATTATGGTGAAAGTGTTAAATTCAAGGGAATTGATGAGTAGAGACTTTAAGTCTATACCCGATGCGGTTATCTTAGCTTTTAATACTTTAATAGTTAAGAATTGGAATGGTCTGGCTTCCGCGTTTAAACAATCAGATGTGATTGCCTATATAGCATCTGATAATATAACAGAGGAAGAAGCTATTAAGAATCATTGGTTAGACGTAGAACCTATTTATAGAGCCAATGGATTCGGAGTAAAGTACGTAGGAAGAGGAAGTGATGCAGAATTCACTTTCTGGAAGGCATAACGGATGTCGGGTTCGTCTAATTGGATAGGACGCATGTCTCTCACACATGTAATACGGGTTCAAATCCCGTACCCGGTACTAACTTAATTAATAAGGATTTATATGAAGGAAATTAATCGTGTATTCTTTGGCGAGAAGGGAATTACTTCTACTTCCGCTAATCATTTAGCTAATTTGGCTAAAGAATGTATGGAATCTAATCGCAGAGCCTTAGAGGGTGTGGGATTTATTACGAGTACTGTAAGATTGTTAAATGGAGGTGAAGCTGCCATTTTAACTGAAGGTAGAAACGAACAATACCTATCTTCTGTACCAGAACTTCTTGAAGAAATCGCTGAAATGAATACTTTCTGTGCTTGGATGCGTGAAGCTATTAAGGCTAAGGATGAGGAACTAAGCCTCATTGATAATGCTGATCTATGTGATTACCTTGAGAATCTTTCCGAAATGCCCGAAGTTCCTGAAAGAGGTATTATGTGGAATGAGAAGGATGCCATTGCTACATTCTCTATTGCAGAAAGAATGGAATACTATAACTTAGAAGCTGAAGCAGCTACTCTAGGTAAGTTTATCCATCCAGACAAACCGTTCTCTATGGCACGTACTGATATGATGAAACGTATGGTACAGCCTAATAAGCTAATAGGAGAAGGCGTCAATGCAATGATGTATCATTTCGTCCCATCAATTAGCTCTGATTTAGTAGAGGATTGTTATATGCAACTACAACAGAAACATAGAAATGTTGAAGGAGCATTGAATAAGTACAAATACAGAATCAAGAAGCTTGTTGAGGAACACAATCTGGAACTTGAACGTAAGTATAGAGATGCACGTGAAGTCTATAATATGACAATGCAAACTAAAGGAACTGAGTTCAGAGCTTGGCAAATCGAAGAGCGTAGTAAAATTGCTGCTCTTAAGATTGTTATTCCAGAAGCTCTTACTAAGACATATGAGAAGCTGAAAGCTCTCACTACTGAGGTGTAGAGAACCTGAATCGCTTTAGATTCTAATCTCTCTTTGCGTGAATAGGAAAGGTATAAAAAGTTTATAGCAATTTTAAGATCTGTTTCCACAGATCTTGGCATATTAACTTATAAAATGTACTGACAGCTGCATATAAAAACGAATCCTTAAAGGTCGTTATCTTTGTCTTTGCTCATGCAGCTGGTCTTAGCCTTTGAGTTAGTTTTAGACTATGCTTATACCTCCTATTCATGACTCTTATATTCCCATCTACTAACTGGTTAGGTAATCACCCTTTCACGGTGGAAATACGGGTTCGAGCCCCGTTGGGAATACCTTGTACATAATCCTTCCAATCAAGTAACTGATTAGGCAATAATAATCATGTACACTCTAAGGCGACGTAAGGGATGGAAGCTTAGACGGTAGTTAGCACTGTAGTACGCAATGGTGGGATAGAAACGGCTAACACCCACCCTCTGTAGACTTAATTAAGTTAAAATATGCCCAGTCTCATTAGCATACCAAGTTATTTGAAGAGATGGACACCTATCAATAACATTGGGAATACCTCAGCTGGCGGGAAGAGACAATACACTTAGGAACGGAAGTTGAATCCTGTGTCCGGGAACGGAAGTTAAGTGTAGGTAAGCTAGCTCTATGGTGCATTGGTCTAAAGGTTAGGATACTAGACTGTCTATCTTGGGGTACGGGTTCGATTCCCGTATGCACCGCAATCTTTGATTTGCATAAGAAGACTACAGCAGTATAGTTTTATATCAAAGTCTTCTGAAATTGCCTCCTTAGCTCAACTGGCAGAGCAATCGTCTTGTAAGCGATAGGTTATCGGTTCGATTCCGGTAGGAGGCTCGATGATAGTCTTAGGCTATTGTTAGATTATTTTTAACACACAGAGATGCTTATGAAGTTAACATGTTAATGTGAAATGTAAATGAGCAGTTTTAAAGAGAAATTGAGTAAGAGTGGTCAGAGTGTACTTGATGCAAGAGCACAGAATCTGTATGAATTGACTAAAATTGAAGAAGACAGATTCGTTCAGGACTGCAAGTTGAAAGTACTCCGTATTCAGGGAGAAATCAATAAGCATAATGATCTTGCCGTTAAATCAAGAGACTCTTTGAATCCGGGAGAGAATCTGAATCCGGCTGAATGGGTAAAAACAAGACATGAATTGGCACGTAAACTGCGTGTTGCAAAGATTGAACTTGCTCTAGCCATGCAGGTAGACGAAGAAGAATTTCCTGCTGATGCAACAGAATCCATTAATTTGGATGATGTAAAAGGAGACATTACTAACCCATTAGATAATTAATCATGGGAAGTGGTGTTTACAGTAGTATTGCTTATAGCACTTTATCCGATGATAGAGGATATGCTAAAGCATCGCGTGACCAGCTCTTTAAGAACATTTCAGTAAATGCTAGTAATACAGCAGCGTCATTTAATGTAAATGCACGTAGCTTTAATACTCAAGTTAAAGCTGAAATGGTCAATGTTGGAGTTCGTGAGTGTCGTGACTCCCAAGAACATCCATACTCTACTCCGATAATCATTGCACTGGATGTTACTGGTTCAATGATGAATACTCCTTATGAAATGATTAAGAACCATTTACCTAAGATTATGGATTCTGTCATGCAAATGGGAGTACGTGATCCTCAATTGTTGTTTATGGCAGTTGGAGACCACGAATACGATAGATATCCTATTCAGGTTGGACAGTTTGAATCTGATACTGAGAAGATTCTAAATTCATTAGAGTCCTTAGTAATAGAAGGTGGAGGTGGTGGTAATGCAGGTGAGAGCTATTTATTAGCTCACATAGTTGCAGGATATCACACTGAAACCGATTCTTGGTTCAAAAGACACACTAAAGGATTCTTGTTTACTATTGGTGATGAACCTAATCTACAAGGAATCCCAGGTAACAGTTTGACTGAAATTCTAGGGTATCAAAAAGGTGCTGGTTCTATTAGTGCTAATGAAGCAATTCTGAAAGCACAAGAGCAGTACCATGTATTCCACATTCACATTACTAATGCCAGTTATGGCACAAGGGTGGCTGAATCTTGGAAGAATCTACTTGGACAGAATGTACTAATGTGCAAATCTGATGAAGTGGATAAAGTAATTGCTAAAGCAATTAAAGACAATTACGAGGAGCCTGTGTATGCAGAAACTCCTAGTGATGCTTCTAGTAGTACAACTACCGAAGACAAACAAAATTTCTATTAAAATCATGATTAGTATAGTGTTAGGCTCATTTATGGGCGATGAAGGTAAGGGACAGACGGTACATAATATATGTGCTAAGAATCCAGAGAACTCACTTGTAATAAGGTTTAGTGGTGGACATCAAGTTGGCCATACTGTTAAATACGGAGACCTTATGCACACATTTAGTAACTTTGGAAGTGGAACCTTGCTAGGAGTGCCTACATATTGGTCTGAATACTGTACTGTAGACCCAGTAACCTCTACACTTGAAGCAATGGATTTAAAGAAATTAGGTATTACTCCTAAAATTATTTATAATCCATTATGTCAAGTCATAGTACCATTCGACGTCTATTCCCAAGTAAGTGACGTAGTAAATCTACGTCACGGTACTGTAGGGACTGGTTTTAAAACGTGTTTAGACCGAGTGAAGTCGGGGTATAATCTTATGGTTATAGATTGCTTGAATATACATATTCTTAGGGAGAAAGTTAATGCAATAGCAGACAACTATTATCACATGAATAGTGTATATCCATCAATTGACTTGGATAATTGGTGCAGAACTGTGAATGCATATTTCAACACTGTCCAAGTAAGTACCTTAGAAGCTATATGGGAAGATTACGACAATCTTATCTTTGAAGGTTCTCAAGGTATATTATTAGACCAAAGATTCGGAATAATGCCCCATTGCACTCCATCTAATACAACATCACAGAATGCTCATCGAATACTAAAACAAATTGGATGTAATGACACCGTTACGGTTAATTACGTTACTAGACCATACATAACGCGTCATGGTAACGGTCCGTTTCCTTCTGATAAGCCAGTTAGATCTGTTGTAGATCCCAACAACCAATTTAACGACTTTCAGAAATCTTTCCGGGCTATAGAGTTTGATCCAGTTTTGTTTAGGCATAGTCTCAATATTGATTCTATGTTTAGCCATAACGTTCGCAAGAAGGTTATAGTTACTCATTGGGACGAAGCTACAGACAAAGATATGTTTATAAGACCTAACTTTGAACTGTATATTTATGAAGAGTATGTAAGGGAGTCATAGTATTCCCTTAGTAATTGGACTATGGTGTAACGGCAGCACAACAGGTTTTGGTTCTGTTTGTCCAGGTTCGAATCCTGGTGGTCCAACTACTAATTATGATTTTAATATGTTAATGAGTTTGTTATTAATAAGACCTTACTATTAATTGTGTTAGTCTTAAAGAATTAAGGGCTCATAGCTCAATTGGTTAGAGCAAAACACTCATAATGTTGAGGTTGTCAGTTCAAGTCTGGCTGGGCCCACACAATTGATGATAAGAATCTTTTATGAGGAAGGTAGTAGGTAGCATTGACGGCTACGATGTCATTTATGTGGAAGGCAAGAATGTAATATTCTGTAAGAATACTGCATTACCCTACCCATTGATTAAAAGTATTATTAGGGGAAGTGAATGTAGAACCACAATTGATGATAAGAATCTTACCGTCACTCAAGATGGTTCAATCATTCAATTAGGTTGTTTAACTACAACCAGAGAGAATTGCGAGGCAATTATTAAGGAAGTAAATAAGATTAATAAACCTAACAAGTAATGGCGAAGAACATTATTCCGCAAGGAACCACCGCTGCTATAGCAGCTAGAGTTAACAAGTACGAGGAATCTCAGAAACAGAGAATCATCGAAGTGTGCCAAAGTAATATGAAGTATGCAGACGTTCTGGGCTTCATTGAAGGCGAAATCAAGCAGTCTAAGAAGATGGCATCATTCAAGTACACACTCCTATGTTGGAAACCAGATGGCGTGTATCAGCTGAATAGAGCTATCAATGAAGTGTTTGGTTCTGCTGTTAGTAAGGAGGATAAGAGTCCTTCCGGCAACAGTAATATTGACACCGTAGATGTTATCTTAGCTGATGGCTCTCGTACTAAAGTACCTTTTGGTAAAATCTCTTTGGAAGAACTTGGTGAGGATTCTGAAATCAATATTAACTATGACAACGACCGTCATTTACTATTGGTTAAAGGTCAGTGCCAATTCAAGTACCAATCTCTTATTGATGATATTGTTGAAAGAACTAAAGAATTGCTCGCAACTGAATCTATCTATAAGAACCAGGCACTTGAAATTACCAATCTGAGTGAACCGAAGATTATGACTCTAGCCGGTATCGATAAGCAGTTTATGGTTCTGTCAAAGAAGACAGAATTTGAGCTGCAACCGCTCCGTTCAAGAATCTTGTATCCAGAGAAATGTATTGCAAAGGGTATTCCTTTGAAGTATGGCTGCTTACTGGAAGGTAAATATGGTACTGGTAAGACCCTACTGGCATTTAAACTGGCCAAAGATGCGGTAAACAACGGATGGTCATTCGTATATCTAAAAGACCCTTCTCTGTTGGCTGAAACTCTCCGTATGTGTAAAGTGGTAGACCGTTCAGGTCATGGTGTTATTGTCTTTGTAGAGGATATTGACCAGGTAACTAGAGGTAACAGAGATTCTGCAATGCAGGATATTCTGAATACTTTGGATGGTGGCGATACCAAAGATATGAACGTAATCACTTTATTTACTACTAATCATATTGAGCTGATTGAACCTACCTTCTTAAGAGGTAAAAGAATTGGTTCTGTGATTACTATGGATTGTCTTGATGCTGAGACAGCTGAAAGGTTTATTCGTGAAACATTCTCCGAAGCTGAAGGTTATAGCGTAGACGACGACTTGTCAGATGTATGTAACTACATTGCTAAAGCACAGATTGCTCCGGCATTTATGGCTGAAATTGTAGAATCTACTAAGTCTAAGCTTATCTTTACTGAAGAGACCCATGTAACGTCGTTCCATATTAAAACCAGTGTTGAATCCTATCAACGTCAAGTTGGTCTTGCTTCTAAGAAAGCTGTTATCGAAACTCCTGCTGATAAATTAGCCGCTGGGTTAATAGGATTGCTTGGAGCCGATAAGATTGAAACGACTTTAAAGATGTGTGAAACTTATTTCGAATATAGTCGTAACGACTTTAAAGATTAACACTGACTTTGGGTTAAAACTAGAAAGGGAGTGGCAACACTCCTCTTTCTTTTATTTATAATGAAGTATCTAATAGTTATTTTATTTATGTTGCTATGCAGTCCTAGTAATGATGCTAGAGGCTTTCATGTTAGCGTAGTTGGAGAAGAGAGAGTAATTGAGTTTGAGAATAAATTCCCTCAAATAGTTAAGAATGAAGCTGTATATATAGCATATCTTCAGCAATACTACAAGGGGAATGAAGATGAGTTCATTAAATTATTAAAACGGTAATGGGGTAGTGGTGGAATGGTAGACACGTCAGTTTTAGGCACTGATGCCTTCGGGTGTGAGAGTTCGAGTCTCTCCTACCCTACTAGAGTAGTAACTTTAAAACTTATTTAATTATGGCAGATAATTTGAAAGAAATCTTTGAAGAAGCAGGTGAGTTTGCTGAAGCAAATAATAACAAGCTTACATTAGCCGATGCAGTGGTATTGATTGCTGAAGCATATGAATTAGGACTGAATACAGCAACGCAATTATTAAGTGTAAAAGATGCCAACAATAATTGACTTAAGACCTGAAATTGAAAAGGTTTCAGGAAGGATTGCAATAGTAGCTTTGTTAATACTATGTTTATGTATTAAAGTATATACTACTCAGTTCTGGCATGATATGAATGTTGACCACAGAGTTAAATGCAAAGTCATAGACAGAATAGTAGAGGATGAAACTATTACACAAGATGGTAATTCTACTACTAAGAAGGTAAATAAACTTGTATTACAAGCTGAAGGGTTTAATAACACATTTAAGCTAGCCGTAGACACTCCAACCTGGAATAGGGCTATTATTAATGGTGTTAAGAATACATTCTATTTTAATATATCTAGAACCGAGTACGGACCTTGGCACAATCAGCTTATATGTGTACTCTTACTCTTAGTAACTGGAAGTAGTGGCTGTTCGTTCATAGTGTATAGTGTGCGTTATATAACTAGTATAATAAGTCATAACAATGGTAAATAATTTGAATGCAGAAGCTCTACGTAATGCCCTAGTAGTTGCTTCTATGGAGTATTGTAAGAAATACTTGGAAGGGCAGAATGTCGATAAGACAGAAGATATTAAAGCTCAGATTGCTAAGCTGGAAGCTAATGGATTAGGTAGAACTAAGAATGCTGAAGTACTTCGTACTCTATTAACTGCTAAAGGTTCTAGTAAATCTAGAGATGAAATTGCCTCTCTTATTGACAGAATCAAGAAAGTTAGTCCCTCTTGTATGATAGTTCCTTATGATGATTTCTTTAAAGTATTGAAGAAGTACAACTTAGCTTGTGGTCCCATTTCAACTTATAAGGGAGTTATCCCTGAAGAGAACATTGAAGCTATTGTAAAGGCCGGAGAGGAATTGCGTAAAATAAGGAATATTAATAACATGCAATGGGTTCCTAGAATAGATATAGATTCCGATATGCCAAAGAGTATAGTAAATGAAATCGTTGAATACTTCTCAAGATTCCCGTTTGTAGTGGACAATATCTCTTCTGGATGGCAATATATGCGTGCTATAGGACACCCAGAAGTTGAGGACAGTGTAAGCTTCAGTCCACTTACCTTAAATGACAGTGACTGGTGTATAGCAGCTCCCTATGATACTATGACAGATAATATAACTATCAGAATGTATTCAGGTAAAGAAGAGGCTAGAAAACGTCAGCTTGAGGATCCAATTGTCTTTAAGGCAAATGAAATAGGAGCAATTATTGCTACTATGTGGGATACTGAAGCTAAGGATAGCATCTTTGATAAATATCGTTAACTTATGAATCCATAAGAACATAAGGAGACAAAGCCAGACTAGCCGGCAGTGAAGCAAACGGGAGGTATTAAGGTTACATTGGTGACGATGTAAACACGACGAGCTTTATGTTCTTATTAATGGCGAGATAGCTCAACTGGTTAGAGCGTGATACTCATAATATCAAGGTTGGGTGTTCGAGTCACCTTCTCGCCACATTACTAATTAATACTTAAAGATTATGTACGTAAAGTTTGTAAAAGACGATAAGACAATAGAGGAAGTATCAATCTCATCAGAGATGATTCCATTCCCTACAGACACAGTGGTGCTAGAAGCTGGCAAATTTACTGTAGAATCCAGAGAGTATGATATACTTGATGGAACTTGTACAGTTATCCTGGACCAGCAAATCACTTGGACAGAACATCCTCAAGAGTATAATGATGCAATGCTTGCATACGAGAAGCGTTGGAATAATACAATTGATTTGTCATGTGAAGACTTTTTTAAGATGAAGCAGCTTGTGCAGAGGGGTACCAAACTACAAGCAGTTAAGCATGTAAAGGAGTCTACCAAATGTGGTTTGAAAGAAGCCAAAGATTTTGTTGATACTTATTGTGATTATGTATTAAATGACTAGAAGTAGACGTAAAATTCCTATTGTTAAAGGACCTAAAGTTAAACGCAATTGGTATAACCGAAGGGTTAAGAGACACCAAAGGCAACAGACTAGAGATATTCTAACACTTAAAGATATCCTAGACTATGAGATTTCTTCTAGTAGGGAGATTGTGAACGATTATGATGTATGTGATTATAAATTCGATTATAGGTTTCTAACTCCGTTTATGAAGAGACATGGTTCCTATGGTGAATATGCAAAGAAAGTATTAAGGAAATGAAATGGTTGTATCGTCTATTAATCAATTGGATTGATAGATTAAATGAAGAGCAGTGTGAAATATGATGGTTTTAAGATGTGTATTGGTAACTTTAGCTGCAATGTCCCTAGGAAGTGCAGTTCTAGCAATGATATGGAATGCCAATGATAAATTCATTAAAGTAATGTTCTCCATATCAATGGTAACTACAATAATGTTACTTCTTCTTGCATGTATTGTATAATAAGGATGGCGCAGTGTCGGAATTGGTATACGAAACGCACTTAAAATGCGTTGCCCATTTGGGATTGAGGGTTCGACTCCCTTCTGCGTCACAATTAAAATTATGTTGTATGCATCAGTGTGATTATTGTTGTTGGTATAATCCAGCAGGGTATTGTGATTGTCCGTTAGTAATGAGAAAGAAGGCTTGTAAGTCTGCTATCAAGACTAAAGAAAGGACTGAAAATAAGGTAGTAACGTCTAAAGCAGTTAATAATGAAGATTTATGAATTTCTAAGAAAGGTTACTAAAATTGAATTGTCACAAGTCAAATATGTATTCGGTGACTGGGATTTAGCTTTAGAGGAATACGTCAATAAATGTGAAAGGCATCGTGCGCCCAATGTAATGGCATTATTAAAACTGTCATCTACATTGGGCGAACTTGTTGATTTATACAGAGGTCTTGAACTTAAGAGATATCCCATTCCAGAAGCCGAGCTAGAGGCTAAGAAACAACGATATGACACTTTAATGGAATATTGTTTATGTGGCAATGGAGGACATTTATCTATGTTTGAGAGAATAACTAACGGTTCTAGAATGGAACAGAGATTAAACTTTATTTACGAAATGCAATTAATGGCTAATGCTATACAAGGTAAAGATGTTGGCAGAAGGAAACTCCTTCGTAACTTCAGAGAAGGGAAATTCCATGACTCCTCTAATCAAATCGGGACAAAAGCATGTCTTAAGTCCAGTAACCCTAGATAAAGTAGAAGTGGGAGATATTGTCTTTTGTAAAGTCAAAGGTAGATACTATACTCACTTAGTCAAAGCTAAGGGAGATAGAGGAGTCCTTATAGGCAACAATCATGGTAAGATTAATGGATGGACTAAATCCGTGTTTGGCAAAGTGACTAAAATATTGTAATATGAAAGAGCTATTAAAGAATTGGATACTGAAACTAACGTGTCGGCATAATTGGAAGGAATTAAAGCACATGAATGTATACATGAATGATGAAGAAATTCCTTATTCCCATGTATACCTTTTGGTATGCACTAAGTGTGGTAAGTTTAAGCAAGTGAAAATGAAACCAGGCTAGAGACTGGATTATAATTAACTCTGGCGATGAAGACTAAAGCAGAGTCTAGCATATGGAATAAGATGTGCTCCGAAGTACAAGGAGTGGGGTGGTTGCAGCATACCTCTTTAGGGACATAAGTCTTAATCACTGCTCCAACGCCATTAACAATCGTTTTGATCGGGTCCACAGTACGCGTAGTGGCAGGGGGTTCGAATCCTCTGATGGCGACATCCCTTAAGTCTTGTAACTAAATAACTCTTATGATAATAGGTAAGAAAGTAAATAAGATTACTAGTTCTTCTCTGGCAGAAGAATCCTCCAAGATTATTGATGCATTTCAGTCTACTGTTAATAAGTTACGTGATGTAGCTAAAAGAGCAGATGATGAGAAAGCAGCTAAAGAACAAGAGATTATTTTATTACAAACTGAGACAGCTAATCTTAGCGAAGTCTCTAATAAAGCAACTTCCATGGCCGATAAGATTGGAAGTTTACTTCAATAATCAAATGGGTAAATTAATAGACATTAAAGACATCGAATTTGAATTAGACGAGTTTCTTAATGCTGAGTCTTTCTTAGATTTAGCTAAAGGAGACATAACTAGAGCCTTTGCATTAGGATATCTTAGAGATGAGTTACAAGAACCTCTTCATGCAGCTATAGATGCTGGTGATAAGGGTTTGCGACTATCTAAGTCATTTGATATGGCTATACAGAAAGTTAGACCTTATGTAAATGATATGACTAAGATATCTGATGAAGAAATGTCTAAGGATGATTTCTCATTGATGGAAGTATGTAATGCTGTATTAGATCAGCTTACATATGAAGAGCCTGAGGATGAACTGTATGTTGCATTCGTATTAGGAATGTGGACATTACATTTACTTCACAAAGCAACAGAAGCTGAAACAGATTCCGACGAAGATTTTGTTGAAGATCCTACAGCTGATGCATAAGTATACAATATTTACTGATGGAGCATACTCTCCTGCTAGAAATCAAGGTGGAATAGGATTCGTTATCGTGGAAGATGGAAAGGAAGTATTCTCCTACAGTAAAATGTATGTAAATAGTACTAATCAAAGAATGGAACTAATGGCAGTTATAGTCGCATTAGAATCCATTAAAACTAGCTCAGAAGTCATTATAGTTACTGATTCCATGTATATAGTAGGTACTCTTACTAAGAACTGGAAAAGGAAAGCTAATACTGACTTATGGGCTAGACTTGATAGGGCTATTGAACGTCATAAGCTTATAGACGTGAGATGGGTCAAAGGACATAATGGTTCTGAGTATAATGAGAAAGCTGATAAGCTTGCTTATAATGCTAGCAATGAATTAAACTTAAATATGTATGAAATACAAGAAGAAACAACAACGTCTTAGAGACCGTCAAGCATGGTGGGATAAGCAGTCTGATACATTCAAAAGGGCTACTACAAGACCAGGTTCTATTAAAAAGAAAGCATAAAGATTATGGACACACAAATTGGTACTAGACCCCAAATAGGAGCTCTAGAGATTCATCAAGCTTATATATTAGCCAGCTTAAACTGGTTGCAACAAACCAGAAGCTTAGAGATGAATCATGTTGCAATTGAGAAAGCTGAGAAAGCTAAGTTACTAGGATTTGATCACTCTTCAGTTATTACAGATGCTGAGAAGTATATGAATAACTTAGAGACTTTTAAATGCTATAACTTCTTCTCGCAGAACTTCCCTGGATGCATTATACTCAAAGAGGAAGATTTTATTAATCTGAATGTTAAGTATGGATTGGTATCCGGGCCACTATCGTATTATAAAGGTGATATACCAGAAGATAATCTGGATGAAATCTTGGCTACTAAGACTACACTAGACTCGTTAACGGATAATAAATACTCTAATCGTGATAATGCTCTTATTACTAACGTAAAAGTCAATGTCAGAAGGAGTAGTACTTCAAATCCATACTCTCACTATAACTTTTATCGTGAAGAGCCTGTTTCCGAAGGTCTAATATTCTTACAATACCACAAGAAAGAACTTCTAGCGTATCCATTTGCCAAGTATTGGAATGGAAGAACTGAGGGAGTAACTATGTCTCATACTGCCTGTAAATCTACAGACTTATTTATAGCTGCACCAGTAGACGATATGCAACAACTGGTATCTTTTACTGAAACTGAGATAAGAGTAATACCACGAAGTATTGATCCGTTTGTATTCCAAGTGACCCCAATAGGTGTTGTTATCTATTCTAAATGGGGAGAAGAAGCCAGTGATGCTATCTTTGATAATGTAAAACCTTTATAAAATTTAATTATCGTGGAATTTATTGATTTTAAACGAGCAGTTTATAAGCAATTTGATGCCTTAGCTAATAATGCTGATAGATTGTATTTAACTAATGTTAATAAGGATGAGCTGTGGGATTGTTACATAGATTCTTATCCAGAAGACGAGAGACAATCACATACGTGTAATTGCTGTCGTCAATTTATCAAACCTTATGGCAATGTAGTTGCAATAGTTAATAACAAGTTAGTAAGTATTTGGGATTCCTTAGTGTTAGATGAACCTTATGCTACAGTAGCCAGAAACTTAGCCCAACTTGTTAAATCTAAACCAGTATGTGACGTATTTGTTAGTAAGGTGGTTAAACTGGGTACAGATAAGAACAATGTGTGGATAGAAACTCCTACGAGACACGTACATACATGGAATCATTTATTTTACAAGCTTCCTAATCATTTACTTTGTGCAGTATCTGATTCTGAAGAAGCAGTAAGAGGAGCACTTCGTATCAATAAAACAGTATTGAAGCGGGCTTTGGATGAGTTATCCATGGATGCTTTTGACATTGTTCTGGATTTGATTTCACAAGGTTCTTTGTATCGTGGAGACCAGTACAAATCCGATCTAGAGGCATTTGTTGCACTTAAGAAGAAATATGAAGTAGTACCCCGCGAGGAACGTGATAATTTCTGCTGGGTTGAATCTGCTAAAGTTGGATATGTAGGACGTATTAGGAATACTGCTATAGGCACTTTGCTTGTAGACATCTCCAATGGACGTGAACTTGATGAAAGTGTAAGAGCTTACGAGAGAATAGTAGCTCCTGCTAATTATCAAAGACCTAAGACAATAGCTACTAAGAAGATGATTCAAGCTGCTGAAGCTAGGGTTATTGAACTAGGGCTAATGGATGCACTTCCAAGGCGACATGCAGAAATTACTGACATTACAGTTAATGATGTAATCTTTGCTGATAGAAATGCTAAGAAGTCAATGCTTGGGAATAGTGTATTCCAAGATTTAGCGGAAGATGTTCCAGTTAATCCTAAGAAATTAGGTACTGTTGCTGAAATATCAATTGAGGACTTTATTAAGGATGTTGTTCCCAATGCTACCAGTATAGAAGTTCTATTAGAAAGTAGACATATAAACAACCTTATGACTCTAACAGCTTCATCTAATAAAGATGCAAAGAATCTATTTAAATGGCCAAACAATTTCGCTTGGACATACAATGGAGACCTTGCAGATTCTTCTATTAAGGATAAGGTGCAGGCTGCTGGAGGTAAGGTGAATGGATATCTAAGGTGTTCTCTTGCATGGTATAATGGTGATGATTTAGACATCCATATCATACAACCACGTGATAATGAAATCTATTATTCACATAGAACTGGAGCTTCTGGTGGGGTGCTAGATGTTGACATGAATGCTGGTGGTATACATTCTCGTAAACCAGTAGAGAACGTTATCTGGGAGGATGAACCGCGTATGGAAGGTATGTATACCGTATATGTACACAATTTCTGCAAAAGAGATTATCACGATGTTGGATTTACTGTTGAAATTGAATGTAACGGAGAAGTACGTGAGTATACCTACACAACAGATCTTCGAGGTCGTGATAAAGTGACAGTAGCCAGATTTGAGTATTCTAAGGCCAAGGGAATTGTCATACATGATGTCCTTCCGAGTAATTCAAGTGATAAAGAGACATGGAACTTGTCTACTAACAAATTCCATAAGGTATCGTTACTCACTCTGTCTCCAAATTATTGGAACGGTGCAGAAGTAGGCAATAAACACTATTTCTTTATCTTAGATGGGTGCAAGAATCCATCTCCAGTAAGAGGATTCTTTAACGAATATCTTAGGAGTGAACTATCTCAGGATCGTAAGACATTTGAGATGTTAGCTAATAAGATGAAGGCTCCTTATTCTGATAATCAGTTGAGTGGTTTAGGATTCTCATCTACCATCCGCAATAGTGTTATCTGTAAAGTTACTGGCAGCTTTACAAGAACCATTAAAGTTAACTTTTAAATGAAAATGTTATGTTTGAGAAAGCATCAAGGGTAAAATTACGTTATTCCACTAATCGTGGAGTATTATCTGTTGAAGATTTGTGGGATTTATCTCTGGAACAACTTGATCCTATTGCTATTAATCTTAATAAGAGGCTAAAGGAATCACAAACCGAAAGTTTCATTAAGATTCGTACTAAAGACACCACTGAACTTGAATTGAAATTCAATATTGTAAAACACATTATTGACGTTAAGTTGCAGGAACAGGAAGAACGCATTGTAGCTGCTGAGAAGAAAGCTAAGCGTCAAAAGATTCTTGATCTCATGGCTAAGAAACAGGATGCAGAGCTTGAGAGTAAATCTTATGAAGAATTGGCTAAAGAGCTTGAAGCATTGTCTTAAGTTATGAATTCTGAGAGAGAATTAGAGAAGTGGCAAAAGGTAAACAGTGCAGAGACCAAAGAACAGTTATTTGAAGCTGTAGATTTTATTTGCGCTGATGAACCTAATGGACTAATTGGTACTACTGGTAAATCATTTACTGCCGACAAATTGAAAAGAAGCATTAATGCAGCCATAACTGGAAGGTTTAATGCCAATGTTGTTACACGTAGATACGGTTTAAGGCAGCAAGTATTGTACTTAATGTACTATGGTATAGAATAATTATAATAGAGGGGATGTAGGCTTAAAAGCGGCCATCATTTAAAGAGTTGCGAGTAGGTTTCTATTGAAGTATAATTAGGCAGCATCCTTACTGATAGCCTCGAATCAAGAATGTAATAATGTCGTTTAGAATACTCATGTTGAAACTGCCTATATAGACGGAGGAAGGTAAACGAGATAAGAGTGAAACTCAGTCAGAGCATTTGGCGTAACAGCACACCCTCTATTCTTTAGTCTTATAGTTTAACGGATAGAATACCATACTACGGATATGGAGGTTTCAGTTCGATTCTGAATAAGACTACTAATTTAATAAATATGGAAAGAGAATTGTATAACTGGTTGGAAAGAGAGTTCTATAAAAGTAATCACACTAAATATCATAGATATTTTAAAGAATGGATTACTAATATATGTCCCCATCAAGTTGAGGGCTTTAGAAATCAAATGATTGGCCAACTAACTAAATCTAAAGTGAAATGACAGATGTTGTAAGTGTTCTTAAAAAAGCTAAAGAATTATTTGTAACCCACCCTGAATACTGGGGAATGTGTTTCTGTATAGAACACGCTATGGCAGGAACCGAACGTGGAATCACTATTTATAGCCAACGTGATATAATTACCATGATTCCAGAATTTAACAGGAAGTTTCTAAATGCTCCTAAAGATAGGTATGGTAAAGCTTATTGGTGGACCCCTGATAGTGAGGAAGGACATAATGCTAGAGTTAAAGCATTTGATAAACTTATTAAGTATTATGAACTGGATAAGAAGAATCATGAATAAACTGTTTATTGACAATGAATCGTTTGATATTGATGAAGATGATATTACCATGTCACAAATAAAGAATAGAATTTATGTGAATGGTAAATTAATATCCGAAGTCAATAATGATAGTGTACATATCAGTTTTACTGGTAATGTAAAGGAGCTTAACTGTAACACATGTGACATTGATGGAAACGCTCTTACTGTACATGGTAATAGTGTCAAAGTTAAAGGTAATGTAGGAGGTAGTATAGAAGCTAACAGCATCGAAGTAGGTGGTGATGTAGAGGGAGATATTACTGCTAACTCTGTTAAAGTAAGAGGTAAACATACCGGATCTATTAGTATGTAACCGTCAAGGCTTGATAGCTCAATAGTATAGAGCATCTCCGTCCTAAGGAGCAGGTTGTGGGTTAGAGTCCCACTCAAGTCACTAAAAGGAGGCTTAAATTAATTAGATTATGAGAAAGTTATTTGATTTCAGCAAACTGTTAGAAGGAAGTTCAATGAATGCGGAGGAAGCATATTCGGTTGCAACGTACAATGAAGTAGTAACTCAAGAAATTATACTTAAGAGGTTCATTAGTACTACTGACAGCTTTATTAAGGCTAAAAGTGAGAATAATTACTTTAGTCTAGTAATGGATTTAAATGATGACGAACTAAAATCTATTGATGACATTCTTAAATATTACGAAGAGAAGCAATTCTTTGTAAAAGTAATTAATAAGGAAGGTTATCCCGGATTGGTAGGTAATTACTTGTTTATATCCTGGAAGAGGTAAATTCTTTATTCTAATATAACTAGTGGATGTATATGAGAGGATATATCTACTTTAGGCATTACGAATGCCGTGAAATTCAATACTATTGAATTATATCATTACGTATTAGTAATAACTTCTTACGAAGTGCGTGTTAGCTGTTGCTAGCATTTGTAATTATCATATACGCATATGAACTTTAAAGAACAATCACAATTGGTCACTGTACTTAGGGATAAATTTAAAGAACCTATCAGTGATGATGTTATCAAAGAGTTATTCGATAAGAAGAATGAGATTGCTGCCTCTGATGTAGGTACTTCTCTTGAGTTCGATGATTTCTTTGTAGAAGTTATAGTCAGCTGGATTGGTACTGATTTAACTTCCCAGAAAGCAAACCTTCTTATTGAATTGATTAACTCCGATAATGGTGCAGTGGACGATTCAGAGGACGCACTTCTGGAGGAACTGGCGGTTTGTGAGGATTTGGATGGACTTAAAATTGATGATTCCTTCCGAAACAAATTTCCTGATTATTTCGAATAACATAGCAGGTCATGGTATTTACCAGCCAATTGCTATGAGGGGGGGGGTTTAGTCTCCTTCCCACTACTAATATGTAGTACACCTAGTAATAAATATTGCTATTATCGCAATTATGTGCGATGAAACCTAGCCGATTAGCGGCATTTATCGAGTAGTGCATACTTGTACTGCCGTATTGGGTCAAATTTAGATTAGTTTATTTAGATTATGCTTTATCTTTAACAGAGGTAAGGTCTAACCTATATAGCTGTCTGGGTTTGACCCTTATTTTTTTTGAATCTAATTATGATTACATTTGAATTTGTTGATGGTTATATATCACCTGTTTTAAGTACAGGAGACATCATCGAGGTGGATGGTAGTTACTTTGAAATAGCTGAACCAGTTAATTCTAGTGGCTCGTGCAAGCATTGCTACTTTAGAGATGAGCACAACGAATGTAGGTTAGAGTACTGTCCATTAGCTGGTGCTCAGGTATTTCTGAAGACATTGAAGAATAATAAACAAGATGAGAGGGGTGAGCAAGCTAAGAGCATGGCTGAGGAGGAAGGGATTTACTTCTACTGATTATGTAGGAACCTCAGAATATTTTACTATTGAAGGATTTCCGCCTGTAATAAGAATCTCTGACCATGTAGGGAGAAAGGGTACGGAGACTGATAAATATGTAAATATAATACCAGATGGAGTTGACACATATATATTTGTATATGACAGAGTTACTAAAGCTATGACTTATAAGGAACTCACTAAAACTCTGGATGCATTATTACATTTATATATTACCATTCCGACCTTTCTAGCTAATAGAGCTTCTATGAAGAAGGGTTATGATGATTCTGTTAATGCAGTTAAATTAGAATATGCTAGTAAAATAGCCGACCAGAGAGCAGCCCTTGTTAAAGGCGCTGGTACGTTAGTCCCCATTATAGCAGACTTACAGAGACTCTGTAATATATTAAACAGAGAGAAATGACAGTCGTAATTATAGCATTGGTAATGTATGGAGTATCTTTCCTATTGTCTACATTGGCTGATTACTTAATAAATAGTCACTGTGAAGACCCAGATACCTTTTATGAATCTCTAAGTGATGAGTTTTATACTATGTCTCTGTGTCCATTCATATCACCGTTTGTATTTATTTGGCTAATTCACAAGATACTCAAGGAAATGGAGATTAACTAATTTATAAATTAACATTACAAAGTTGATGGTAATAGAAGAAGCTGATTTCAGAATGGAATCTGTAGGTGATAGTTCACACTTCTGGGATTTGTCAGTGCTAAGAACTGTCAAATCCAAGGAAGGAGAACGGCAAGAATTAAAGATAGCAGCGTATGGGGTGCCGTTGCTTACATGTCTTAAGATTATTGCCAATTATCGTGTTGAAATGAAACATCCAGAATCCATGTCTTTAGCAACTTATATTGCAGATTATAGAGAAGCAATACAGAGATTAGAAGAACTGACTAAAGGTATTTAACTATGACTTCAACTGTAGGGGTGACTCCCAAGAAAAGGTCAAGGAGAGTATATGAATCCGTAAAAGTTATGAATTGTACTAGGTGTGGTAGACTTACTAATCACACGCTGTATGATTATGAGAAAGGTATCTATAAGTGTAATACTTGTGGTACTATTCATACGAAGTAATTAACATTTAATCTTATCAGTAAAATGGAGAAGAAGACTTTTAAGGAGAAAGAAAGTCCAGAGGACAGAGTTAAGAGACTTAGAATTAGAGACTGGAATGATGATGCTTTCCTAGTAGCTGAGCATCTGAGACAGCCTAGTGTTAAACCTCGTGACCCTAATGTTTGGACTAAAACTCCAAAGGAGCGTAAGCTGTGGAAGAAATTTAGAAGAGTTCCTGCTCCTAATTACAATTGGTCTGAGCCGGTTAAAATCATAGACATACCTGGAACTTTGGTAGTCTATGTAAAGGGTGGTAATTTTACTACAGGTAAGCTTAACCCGAAGACCAAGAAACCTATACCTAAGACTACGTTTAGTCATAAGTGTATCCAGTCTGACATTCCTTATATTTTAGGGAAGTATAAGACGCCCAAATCGGAAGTACTAAAGTATTCCTGGAATGGTAAAACGTACAGCCCAGACAATCTACCATTCTGGGGACGTTAAACTAACAGAATATCCCACCTTTCTATATGAAGTGCAATTATATCTCATTAGAAAGGATGGGGCAGAATGTGTAGGTACCAAATTCTTCTCTTCTGATAAACCTTTAAGAGTTAAAGAGTCGCAGTTCATCAAGATGGATAAGGAGATTACCTGTGCTAAGTACATTACTTGGATAGGAGCACCATTAGATTATTTGCGAAATAATAACTTTAAAGTATTTAACAGTGAGAAAGCTAGACAAAGACGGAAATCCAATACAAGAAGTAACAAGTGATGGAGTTCAAACAGTGGGTGCAGAACCTACTATGAAATATACTGAGAGAGTTATTGATACTACAAGACGTAAATGTCCTTTATCGTCGGTAATGATTGAAATGTTAGTAAAGCAGATGTCTGCTGAACTAGCTAATCATGCTTTGTATATGACATTCGCTAATTACTTTGAAGTAGAAGGACTTCCTAAACTTGGCATCTACTGGAGAGGTAGAGCTAAAGAAGAGTACCTACATCATTCGTGGATATTTGAATATCTAACCGAGAATGATGCCTTGTTCCAGTATCCCCCAGTTCCTCCTATTAAAGTAGATATCGTAGATAGAATCATGCCTTTTGCTGCTACGGTAGACAGGGAAATTGAGACTACTATGAGTATCAACAAGATTGTAGACCAGGCTCAGAAAGAAGGAGATTGGGCTACATTCCAGTGGCTAAACGGAGATGATGAAGATACTGGTATGCTAGTTAAAGAACAAGTAGAAGAAGAGTCCATTAGTAGAACTATTCTTGATATGGCTAGAGAACAAGCTACATGGCTTCGTAAAGAGAATGCCATACTTGACTTCTATAATGGTTTAGGTAGGAAATAATATCTAAATAGAAGATTAGACCATCTAAAGAGATAAGACTTATTATCTTATAAAGTTAATCTTATGAAAGAGAGAGTAGAATATAGAATTGATTCCTTTAGTGATTACGCAAACATTGAACGTAAATTCATTATGGCAGCAGTATCACAAGAAGTAGATGCTGTTATTACTGATTATAGTGATTCTGATGCAGTTCATTGTGATGGTGTAAAGAAACTATCAATAGGGGTTGCGATATGTAACCCGGAAGATGAGTTTAACGAGGAAGTAGGTAAAACAATTGCCTTAGGTAAAGCTCGCAAAGGAAACAAACATGCTTTCTACAGTACAGATCCAGGTTTAATCAATCGTGGTGTGGTAAATGCACTCTTAGATCAAGAAGTTGCATTCTTTAAACAATGCCCAGGGAAGTATATTGCTGGTTATAATACAGCAAAAGAGGTATATGAATTAGATTCCCGAATGGTAGAAGTTGAACTTAATCTGAATGACAAGGAAAGAGAATGTTTAGACACATTGCTCACAGCCTCACCAGAGAAAGTGAATGATATTGTAGATTTGTATAATCATTACTATCTGCAATGAGTAAACCATTTATAATAGGAGCTACTATAGCCATTATAATAGTTGTAGTTGGTTTATTACTAAAGGAAGATCCTGTAGTAATGCCAGATACCAACAAATATGAAATGACTATTGATTCGCTTAATAAGGAAATAAGAGATTTAGCAAATACTAATGATAGTATTCTTAGTGTTATCGCTACTAGTAACGGTAAAATAGATACTATAAAGTATACATATGAGAAGGAGTTTATTAATATTACTAATCAGCCTATTGCCAACGATGTGGTGTTCTTCACAGAATATCTATCCGAAGTTGGTAAATGACTCATTAATAGTTATAACTCCTAAACAGCTAAAGTCGACTAATCTTATATTCCTGGAGCATAAGAAGTTAAAACTTGAGAAGGTAGAACTTATAAAGCAAGTAGATTCTTATGCCTTACTAACTGCAAACTTGGCTAAAGCTGATAGTCTACGTAAACTTCAACTGGAAAGAGCTAACATGCACATTAAGTTGCAAGATACAGCTATTCAAACACAGCAAGAGCAGTTACGTAAAATAACTAAGAAGAATAAAAGATTAACCACTTTATCAACAAGTCTAGGAGTAGTTACTGTAGGAGTAATAATGGCCTTATTATTCAAGTAATTTACTAAGACACAACTAACTCAGAGGCGCATGGCTAAGAAGCAATCCGAAGACTGTGACAAAGACAGAGATGGAGTTAAATACAAGTATCCTGAGCGCACCTGTAAAGAATGTGCTAAATATCCCTGTTTCAGAGGTATTGAGAAGAGTGTATGTGACTTCGCTAAATACGGTTGTGTAACTTATAAAGATGGTAAAATTAACACTAACGAATCAGAAGAATGACTGAGTACAACATTTATGCAGGGTTGAAGGGTAATATTACCTATCAAGAAACAGAAGAATTCGAAACACAACAAGAAGCTCTAGATAGAGGTAGAGATATTGCCCACGCAGATGCAGAAGCATTTGGATGGAATCCAGACGATCTAGAATGGAAAGCAGTTCCATTTGAAGAAGATAACATTCCTGAAGATATGCGTGTAGGCTCAAGATATCTATGATAATAGAGACCTTACGTGTGCGGCTTGTAGCTGCACAAGAGAACGTAGGTGGCTATATTCAATATGTGTTTGAAGACTTAAAAACTGGTGCATATAAAGCGTGTACGCGATGTCCCAATTGGGATAGTCCATTCCTAGTAGTTGGGGACATCGGATTCTTAAAATATAGGGAAGTAGTAGCTGGTAAGGATACTTGGTACGATTCCGAGAATAATATTCAAGTTCCTTATAAGAATACTGACTTTTATTTTGAGACTTTTATTTACGAGAAGCCACCAGAAGGTGAGATTATACTGTAAAAGATTATCTAAATTAAAGAGATTAGACCATTACATCAAATTAATATGATATATCTGTATGTTTAAAGAGAAATTGGCAGCTGCTATGAATAATATTAACTCCTTCGTATGGAAGGGTCGTAAACAAGAAGTTAATGGAGAATTAGTACAAGAGGAGAAGCGTTTGGTTGATTGTACTGAGGAAGAACTTCGTAGTTTCTACGCCCATTGTGAATCTATGCTTCACAATACTAGCAAGGAGTATCCTGGTCGTTATGTTTTATTGGACATTATTAATGACCAGAAGCAGCGTTGTAATGCTGAGCTATTCTTAAGATGGCTAGAGCAAGAGCAACATCTGCCTAGATTTAAATTCTTAGAGGCCCTAGTATCTTTCCTAGACATTAATAAGGATGCTATAGACCCTAAGGATTATCCGATTGACGGAACCATGAATAATTGTCCGGAGGAATTCAAAGATATTCCTACTGAACTTGTTCGTGAAGGTTGTTTGGACAGACTGGGAAAGTTCAACAAGCAACATATTACACTCACATTCATTCTCAAGCAAGGTCTCTGGTTTACTGCTCAGGAGAGCAAGGACTTGGTAGAGAAAGACTCTGATGGTCAGCTGAGAGACAAGCTTGTAGTGGCTAGAGAGAGATTAGGTCTTAAACCTACCGCTCCCATCTATATTACTCCCAAAGGATTGAATTATACTCAATTAAGAGCTATGGTTAATCTGAAGAGTAAGAAATATACAGAGTTAACTACAGACCAACTTAAGGTTCTCAGAAATAGAATACTCTATTCTTTGGCTGAAGAAGTTAAGTTCCACATCTCTCAATGGGAAACTCGTAAGGAACAAATTAAAATGGTATGTGATGCTAAAGGATTTACTCTGTAAATTATATCTGAATTGTAATTGGTTGACAGTTATTAATCCAGATTATTATGTAATAGCTATGCATTACTTAATTTAATTTCATTATAGTCATATCACAAGACTTAAGGGATAGATGATTTAATTTAAGGTGTAATAGCTCTTTACATAACAAATGGCAGACTTATTTGGAAATATTACCAGAAGTGAACGTCAAGCTTTAGGTGTTCAACGATGGGTTAATAACAGATTATGTGGAAGTCTAGTCTATTGTACTGGTTTCGGTAAGACTAGAACTGCCATTATGTGTATGAAGAGATTCTTGGCTAAGAATCCTGGAAAGAGTGTTATAATAGTAGTACCTACAGATGCTTTGCAAAGACAATGGTTAGCAGATTTAGCTGAGCAAAAAGTACCTAAAGTTTATCAGGTGCTTATCATTAATACTGTAGTAAGAAAGGAATGGAATTGTGATCTATTAATACTTGATGAGTGCCATAAATATGCCTCCGATTTATTTGGAAAGGTGTTCGAAGTAGTTAAGTATAAAATAATTCTAGGCTTAACAGCAACTATGGAAAGGCTTGATGGTAAAGACAGTTACATCAAGAAGTATTGTCCTGTAGTTGATAGAGTAGATGTTAGTGAAGCTACTGCCAGAGGCTGGTTGTCTCCTTATAGGGAGTACAAAGTCTTAATAGAAGTAGATGATCTAAGCAAGTATCTAGAATTAAATAGAGAGTTTTACGATCATTTCTCTTTCTTTAACCATGATTTTACCTTAGCTATGGCATGTGCTTCTAAATGGCAGAAACGCATTGAATTAGCTAAGAGAATGTGTCCTGATTATGCTAATAAGCCTGACGAATTTAAGGCTATTAATAAACAGATTCTAATACATGCAATGGGGTTTAACAGAGCCCTGCAAGGAAGGAAGCAGTTTATATATAACCATCCTAAGAAGATAGAACTTACTGATTTAATATTGAAGCACCGTCAAGACAAGAAATGTATTACGTTTAGTAAGACAATTAAGGTCGCGGAGAAGATTGGATATGGTAAAGTGTTATCTAGTAAGGAAACTAAGAAGAAAGGGCGTATGACCTTGGAGGAATTCAAGGAAGCTAAAGTGGGAGTACTTAATACCTCTAAAATGTTGGACGAAGGTGCTGACATTCCGGGATTGTCTGTAGCTGTTATTCTTGGATTTGATTCTAGTCCTACTACTAAGACACAAAGAATTGGCAGAGTTATTAGGAAGGCGGAGAACAAAGTGGCAGAAGTATTTACCTTTGTAATTAAAGGAACTGTTGAAGAAGAATGGTTTCGTAAAAGTACTAGTGGTAAAGATTTCATAACCATAGACAGCTCTAATCTGCTAGATGTCTTAGAAGGAAGAGAATTTACTCCTAAGAAGAACAAAGAAACTAAAATGATATTTAGATTCTGATGTATACCGTAAACTATTATGACGTAATAGACCAAGAAGTTGTGTTACCTTTGCCAGATACTACTGCGAATGTAGACATATTTGGTCTGTTACACCTATTAGAGAGACATTCTAAGGCTAGCATTTGCATTGTCTCTGCTTCTATAGGGAATAAGATGTTAGATGTACCAAGCCTTATGAGAAGCCTCAAATTTAGGTAGATTCAGTTGGTAGTATAAATAGATTTGATTATCTTTGTAACTCATATCGAGAATTTGAAATGACAGTTGAACGTATAGTTGAACTATTTACTCTTACTTCTGTATTTGATGCTGTTGCTACTAATGGCATAAATAGGAAGGGAGAATTTACCTTTAATGGTAAAGTATATGATTCTAAGGCTATGGCTAAAAGACAGGAAGAACTCATTGAGGATTTCTTATCTCCATTTGAAGTAGCTGAGGATGCTTATGTAATTGAGGACACTGAGAAATCAGAATAACACTATTGCAGCATAATAGATTGGTAAGTTACTAACTTATTAATCATTAGCTTGGATAAATTAAAGACGTCTTTGGACAATCAATTGTTAATGATGGAGCAGTATAGACTTACTGCTGAGGAGTTGTTAATGATTGAGTTATTATTTATAGCGCAACCAGAAGAAGGTCATGGAGAATTCCTTACTAAATATCTTGGATTGCCTATTACTAAAACTGGATTGAGGACTATCTTACTGAGTCTTCAAACTAAGGGAATTATTACTAAGAAGTATAAAGTCCCTGAAGCGGGTCAGAAGTTTGACCCCGAAACTGTAATCTTTAATGAGAATTTCATGAGAAATTACAGAAAGTACTCAGGAGAACTGGGTCAAGAATTATGGGATGCTTATCCTCCAATAGGTATTATTAACGGTAAAGAATATGATATGCGGAATTTCGCCAAACGATTCTTTACTGAAGATGAAATGTTCTTCCGATATGGTAAGAATATCGGATGGAGTAAAGATAAGCATAAAGAAGTACTAGAGTTAATCGACTGGGCTAAAAAGAATAAATGTAATCTGCTTAATAAGAATATAGCTGATTTCATTATATCCAAATCTTGGGAATCCATTAAAGCATTTAAGGAAGGTCACTTTGATGAAATGGTATTTGATACTATAACAGAATTATGACACATACTAGTAGCTTGTTAAATCTAATCGAAAGAGGTAGAAGAGGTGACAATCAAGGATTATCACTAGGTCTGCCCAAATTAGAACAGATTATTGATGGATTAACTCAAGAAACATATTACTTAGTAGCAGCAGGAACTGGTAATGGTAAAACCAGTTTAGTACTTCACTCTTTTATTTATAAAGCACTTCTTGATACAAGTCAAGATAGAGATTTACAGTTTATTATATTCTCATTAGAAATGAGTGCAGAGCAATTATTAGCTAAACTGCTTTCTATTCACATTTATGAGACTTATGGTAAACAGATATCTTTTAAAGAATTGCTTTCTAGAGGTAAGGGGGTGACATTATCTGATGAGGATTATGATTTAGTTCAGGAATGTATTCCATGGCTGGAATCAATAGAAGACAGACTTATAATACATGATGGAACTTTAAATTCAGAGAAGTATAAAGAAATGGTTATAGCAGACTTGAAGAAGTTTGGAACCTTTGTTGATGAAGACACTTATGTACTTAATAATCCTAATCAGATCATAGCTATAATTACTGACCATTTGGGCTTAGTAAGACCGTTGCCAGGTCGTAGTAAGAAAGAAGAGATTGATACTATTTCTGCATATGGGGTATCATTTAGAAATAAATGTAAAGTATCTCCAATTAATATTATGCAGTTTAATAGAAATTCTAATAATTCTGAAAGACTAAAGCAAGGGTTACAGGAGCCAGATTTGTCCGATTTGAAGGAAAGTGGTTCTCCTAGCGAGGATGCTAATGTTGTATTAGTATTGTATAATCCATTTAGGAACAAATTGTCTTCTTATAGAGGATATGACATAAAGGAACTAAAGGATGGATTCAGGTCATTACTGGTTCTTAAGAATAGATTTGGTTCGTCTGACATAGCTATTGGTACAGGATTTTATGGTAGATGTGGTATCTTTAAAGAATTACCTATTCCATCTGAAATCAATGACTATGAGAGGTATAAACATCCAGATTGGACTATCATCGACTTTCCAGAAGATGAAGCTAAAGCTAAACGAGATGATTTACGCGTAACCATAACATTATAACTTAATGAGCCAAATTATAGGACTTGGAGGATTTTCAGGTAGTGGTAAGTCTAGTTCGCTGCAATATCTGAATCCTAAAGAAACGTTTATTATTAGTTGTACTCCAAAACAATTATCTATTCCAGGATTTAGAAAGAATTATAAGAAGTTAACTCAGGATAAGGACAAGAATTACGTTGGTAACTGGTATTTTAGTAATGAATTTGCTAAGGTAATGAATATTATGAACGTAGTTAATGTTAAACTGCCGGAGATTAAAGTCTTAGCTATTGATGATAGTAATTATCTTCTCTCTCAAGAAGTAATGTCTAGAAGTGCCGAGAAAGGATATGATAAGCATATTGACTTTGCAAAGCATTATTATGACTTAATTCTTAAGGCAATGACTCTTCGAGACGATTTAATCGTAATCTTCATATCACATATTGTGAATGATGGTAACGATTATGATCCTAAATACAAACTCTTCACCACCGGTAAGATGTTGGACAGAAGTGTTAATATTGATGGACTGTTTAATTATTTGCTCTATGCGGAGAAGATAGTTAATGATGAGGAAGTTACGTATAAATTCAGAACTAAATCCTTAGGTCCTGATACTTGTAGAAGTACTGCTGGATGTTTCTCTGACTTATATATCGAACCTAATATGAAGATGGTTATTGATACAATTAATAAGTTTGAATTAGGAGAATGATAGTTAAAATGCTATTAACCCTAGACTTTGATCCTGCTACTGGAGAATATAAATCTCTGAAGCAGGAGATAGTCAAGGAGGAACCTACCAAGAAGGTTACGGTAGAGGTTGAAGATACAGCGGAACCTCAAGTAACATTAGATTCCAATAAGTATATACTTAATAAGGCAGCTGCTGCTATGATAGGTGCTACCTGGGGAGATAGAATTAGTATTAATTACCAGAAGATTGAAGGAGTAACATTCCCAATTATTGGTACTGATGAAGCTTTTGGTACCAAAGGTGGTAATAAGCTTACTAAAGGTCTATCTGTAAGCTGTAGAGGTAAATCCAATGAGTTATTAAGACAGTATGGAGATACATTTACAGTAACTAAAATGAAGGGCTATGATGATTTGTTTGTATTAGTTGGTAATGCTGACAGACCTATAGAACCTGAAGTAGATAACATAGAAGTTAAGGAAGATTTTGACAATGTAGATTTGCCACTAGACACAGAGATTGAAGATGAGTCAGCTAAAGAGATTGACCCATTAACTTTCGAACTTTAATATTCTATTAGAACTATGTCAATGAATTTCAACTTATCCAACACTAACGGTACATCATCAATCAAACCTAGACTGAAACCTTGGGAAATCCATACTGTACTCTTTAAGGGTGTAACTTATAGCGAATTCGCTGGTAAGAAAGACCCAAGTACTACTTGGAAGACCATGAAGATTTCGTTTGAGAATGAGAATGGAGTATATGAAGAGACTATATTCTGTCCTAAAGAAGGTGATGATGTGAGACCAGTAACCTCTAATGGTGGGGTAGAACGTGAGAATCCGTCTAATTTGGAGAAGTTTAAGTTTATGTTAGCTCATGTTGGAGAACAACTATCTCCTAAGAAATATGAGAAGTTTAAATCTATGACCTTTGCGCTTCCCGATGAATTTGAGAAGCTAGCTAAGACTTTTATTGAGATTACCAAGGACGCTGTTAATAAGCAGACTAAACTGAAACTGATTGCTAATAAGAAGGGTGAACCTTGTTTGCCATACTTCGTTAATATTAGTAAAGCAGGTGATGCTTATATCTCTAATAACTGGTTGGGTGATAAGGTCTTCTTCTCTGATTACGAAACTAATCAGATGAATAAACAGAAGAGTAACGGTCCTACAGATATGCCGGGAACAAGTTCTGATGATTTTGGGGTAGCAGGAGACGCTGCATCAGCTAATTCAGACCTTGACTTTGATGTATAAGAAATAATTAGTAACTTTAAGGTTCTAACATTAAGTATCGAATCAATATGGTATTAGAGTATGAACCTAAAATTACTAAGAAGTATTTACTTGAAAGGCAATCTCAGGAGACATATCTTGAGTATTATCTTGGTATCCCAGTAAAGAAGGGACTGTTTAAATCTCCGTTGAGAAATGATAACTCTCCTACGTGTTCCTTTTATAGGAATGCGTCTGGGGATATCATCTTCAATGATTTCAGTGGACAATTTTATGGCAATTTTATCAGTGTAGTAATGTATAAGTATAGCTGCTCTTATTATAAGGCTTTACAAATCATTGCTAATGATTTTGGTTATATCAAACACAAGACGTTGCCTAAAGGTAGTAAGCCAGTAATTAGTAGTACTGAGTTTAAAGACAAGGGACCTGCTGTTATACGGGCTGAAATACAGGAATTCACTGATAAAGAGCTGGAATGGTGGCATAGATATGGAATTACTAAGGATATTCTAAAGAAATTTAGAGTGTACTCATGTAAAACTGTATTCCTGAATGGGAATTATTATGCTACTACTGGTTCTCAGAACCCCATATTCGGCTATTATCGAGGTAAGAACGATAAAGGCATTGAGTTATGGCGTATATACTTTCCATTTAGGGACAAAGGAACTACAAGATTCCTTTCTAATTGGAAGGCTATCATGTTGCAAGGAGCTCATCAACTCCCAGCAGAAGGTAATCTGTTAGTAATTACTAAAAGTATGAAGGATGTAATGTGCTTATATTCTTTAGGGATTACTGCAATAGCTCCTAATTCTGAGAATCTATTCATAACTGAATCTCAGTTTGAGAAACTCAGCAAGAGATTTAAGAAGATAGTAGTGTTCTATGACAATGACTTAGCTGGAATTCATAATATGAATCGGATAAGGAAGCAATTTGGAGTAGAATGCCTATGGATTCCTAGATCTTATGGAGCTAAGGATATATCCGACTTTCATGCTAAATATGGTAGAGATGCAACACTTAACTTAATTAACGAAGCATGGAAGGTACTGAAGAAGTAAAACCAAAGAAGAAACGTAACGGTGCTTATGCTAAACGTAAGGGTAATAATTATGAACTTAAAATTATTAAGGAATTAATTGAACTCGGTTATAAAGGATTGAAATCGTCTCGTAGTGAATCTAAGAATTTGGATGATGCTAAGATTGATATTGCAGAAACCGAGGACAAATTACCTTGTTATGTTCAATGCAAATGTACTAAGAATACTCCATCTATTGCTGAAATCATCAAAACTTGTGGACGTAAAGACAGACCATTAGTAATAGTCTGGAATAAACAAGTTGATAAAGGTGTGAATATGGGCTCTGATGGAGAATACGTTATGATGAGTAAAGATTTCTTTTACGAACTTATTAAGAAGTCTTAGTAAGAGATGGTTGAAATTTATGAAGACACTTTAACTGAAGTAAGACTTACCTACGGCTTTGATTTGTCTTATGAAGTTCTATATTGCCTTAAAATTTTAAACTAAATAAATGAGTACTTACATTCTACCATGTTATGGTCTTAATAATGGAGACTTGTGGTTAGAGAAAGTGAGAGCTAGAAGCTTCACAGAAGCTGAAGACAAGTTCATAAACTTGTTCGTTGAAGATTATGATATTGATCTACCTGGAGATTATGAAGAACTAGGGGTAATCATGTCAAGAGACAGAGAGATAATTATTGGTGACATCTATGATATAGAAGAATTCTAGAATCATAACAAGATGCTATTGAATGTTCAGAATAGGATTAGATATAGATGATTGTTTGGCTGGGTTTTGGGATGCTTATTGTGAGCGTTTTGATACAGCTAATAATCCTCACATGCTTAAAGACCATATAATTACTAGGAATGTACAACAGATCCTTAGTAAGGAGAGAGATTTCTGGTTAAATCTCCCAGTTATTAATAGACCTGACTTTATTCCAGAGCTGTATTGTACTAAGAGAGTCAATAATAAGGCATGGACTAGAGAATGGCTCAGGAGGAATGGATTTCCTGACAGACCAATTTATCAAATGGTATACCAGCATGGTAACAAAGCTGATATGATTAAAGGTAAAGTGGATGTCTTTATTGATGATTCTTTAAGTAATGTAATCAAATGTCAACGTTCTGGGGTGCCAGCGCTACTGTATCATACAGACAGAACTGTTGACTTCCCTATGTTCAAGGTATTCTCACTAAATAGAACTGAGATAATCGATGCTTATCTATTTATGAAGCAATATGCTTGAGGAAATTAAAATAACACCACTAATTGAAACCATAGAATATTTAGACATAAGTGATGAAGAATACTTCGGGGATGCTTATTCTGATTACATCAGTAACTCTAGATTGAAGCTAATAAATCCAGAGCAGGGTGGAAGTCCTGCTTTGTATAAAGCTGGTTTAGAAGCGGACTCTAGGTATTCTGACTCACTGTATTTTGGTTCAGCAGTGCATGAATTAATACTGCAACCAGAATCATTTATTCTTGTAGAAACAGTTAATAGACCTACAGCTAAAGCTGGATTCATGGCGGATGAATTATATCTTACATTTGTAGCTAATCATGTTGTTACTGCTGACGAAATTATAGCAGCATCAAATAAAATTAGCTATTATAAGGGTAAAATGGATGCTGATAAGATGGAAGCTCTACGTGTTAAATGCGAAGACTACTATGCTCAGCGTACAGCCTATGAATGGGGAAGTAAATATGTTGCCGATAAGGTTCCTATTTATTTAGATCCCAAGTCTAGAGACAAGCTACGAGAATGTCTCACATCAGTTGAATGCAATAAGCAAATACAGTCATTACTAAAACCAGAAGGTTTATTTGCAGAACCTGTTATAGCTAATGAAGCAGCCTTATTAATGTCTGTGTTAGTAGAACATGGTGGCAAGAATAAAGTATTAAAACTTAAAGCTAAACTTGATAATTTCACATACTGTCCTGATAGCGATGAGTTAACACTCAATGACTTAAAGACAAGTGGGCATTATCTTACTAAGTTTGGCGAGAGTTTTGATAAGTATCATTATGCTAGACAAATGGCTATGTATATGTGGATGCTTAAACTGTATATTGAGAACACATATAAGGTCAAACCTTCTTTAAAGGCTAATATGCTGGTAGTATCTACAGTTCCTGATTTCAGGTCTGGAGTATACCCAGTTACTAATGGCCATATGAAAGAAGGATTCTTAGAGTTTACTAAGTTGTTACGTATGGTAGCATACTACGAATTGTATGGATACGATGCTGATGGAATACTATGAACCAACTCTGAATGACTTAAGGGAGTATTATAAGGATTACTTCAGTTTGGGGTGTTTAGCTTGTGATATAGGAACTAAGTTTGCCTTAATCTCACTAATATGCTTCCTTACTAAGCAAGCCAGAAATAAGACTCCTAATGCTACTACCTGGCAAGTAATTCAGAAAGTTCGTAAGGGCAAAGAGTCTCATAACTCTGAAAGGATTCTTAAAGGTCTTGCAGTTATCTGCGACGATTTCATGAGAAATACCACAGAGTTCCTTACATTCGATATGAAGTCTTCTAAGGAAATGGTTGATAAAATCAATGAGATTCTCGATAAAGAATTACCCTGGGAAGATTCAACTCCAGATTTACCATTTTAAAGTGTATGAATAACACTAGATATGTAAACAACAAGGCTATTCTTAATAAGTTATCCGATTTAATAGACAAGTATCCAGACATGAGATTTAATCAACTGTTATGGGCTACTGGAATAATCACTAATGATGAGAATGGCATAATAGATAAATTCTATGAAGAGAGTGAAGCTACATGGCGTGGAATGTGCAATAATACATTTTGCTTTCCACCTAATGATAATAGTTAAAATAATTTATCGTATTATTTATTAGTCATTACTTGTCCAATTGGAGATAAAGTAGTACCTTTGCAGCATCCTCCCTGAAAGAAGAGGTCAGATTGAGAATACAACATTAAGATTATTTTACATCAGTATTGCTTGGTAATCCAATATTAAAGCAGTACCTTTGTAATACAATAACAAAGAGATTACACTCAATGGAATAATGTTTAAAACTCAATTAATTATGACTAATCAAGTAAATTTTAAGAAAGTAGAAGTTAAAGGTTACACTAAACAAGAAGCAGTTGCACAAGCCCCATTCCAAGTAATTCGTGATGCTACTCAGGCATGGAAAGCTGCTGGTAAGCCCATCACTGACAAAGCATTGAAGGAATTCTGCGCTGAATATCTTACTAAACATACTAAGATGGCTGCTGGTGTTGGATGTTCCATTACGTTTGAGGCAGGTTCTGCTGACACTCGCGAGCGTCCGTACACTATGATTGACATTAAGAATGAGAAGGGTAAGAGAAAGTATAAGACTGGTTATCAAGGTATTAATCCTGCAACTGGTGAAGTACTGTTTATCAATTTCGAGACTAAGACTAAGGCTAAAGAAGTAGCTAAGGAGCTGTACACTAAGAAAGACTACACTGGTGACGTATATTGCAAGTATATTAAGGCAGTAGTTGAAGGTGAGGATGGTGCTTTTGAAGTTAAGTACACTCCGTCTAAGTCAGCTAAGATGGGTACATATATCTGCTTTGGGGTTGAAGGATAAGTTATAACTTCTATTGACCTTAAATATCAAGGGGATTATCTTATGTTTAATAAGGTAGTCCCCTTATTCTTTATAGATACTTAGTAGCAAAGAGATTAGAAATTTTATATTAAGGCCGAAAGGCTATCTAATTTACATCAGTAATATGAGAAACGAAACTCTAGTCAAATTGATCAGTCACTTACATAACGTAATTAAAGATAACGTCAGTATGAATGCTTATGCTGAGAAGACAGGTCTTCCTCAGAATTATTTCTGCAATAAGCGTAAGCAACTGGAGTTTGACTATGAGGCTAACAAGGTATCTAATGAACAGTATTCTACTGTCATGGATTTGTTTAAACAGATTAAAGAACGAGGTTATGTTGGAACTACTAAATCCAAGGCTAAGAAGACCTCTGAAAAGACTAGTACTGGAACCATTCAGTATATAAGAGACACGGAAGGTAGGATTATTGCCTATGAATTTACTGTGCCTTTGCGTGATAAAGCTCCTTTAGCCGGAAGACTTACACGTGATGAAATGAATATGATTTATAGATTGTATTCATATTATGGCTCTTCTATCACGCAAAGAGAAGTTAGCCGTAGCTTCCCAGAATATTCATTGGAAGATTTCAAGAAGATTCTGAGAGTGTTTAATATTACTAAGGCTTCAGCTCCATTTGCTCCTCATATCATAGAGGAGAATACTCCTGAACAGCTTCAAGTTATGCAACTAAGAGAGAAGGAGAATGACTTTCTTAGAGGCATAGAAACTCAAAGGATAAAACAGAATGAATCCTTATTAAAGAAATATGCATTAGAGAATGCAGAATTAAAGTCTAAGATTGAAGATGGTAAACATATTCTAGAAGGTTTAGACATTAATAATTTGTATGATTGGGGCAAAGCACCTATGATAACCAATGGTAAAGACTTAATCATTTGGCTATCTGATATTCATACTGGAGCAGCTGTATCTCCACAATCTATTTATCAAAATCCTTATAATGAGGAAGAGATGAAGAGAAGATTTGATATGATTCTTAAAAGAGTATATACAGAAGCCTATCATATAGGTGGAGGATTTGAGAATATTGTTATCTGTAATCTTGGAGACTCTCTAGATGGATATAATGGTCAGACTACTAGAGGTGGACATGACCTAGCTCAAAATATGAGCAATAAGGAACAACTGCATACTTATATAAAACTAATGACTAGTTTTATTAAGTCTATACAGGAAGAGATTAAGCATTCCAATTTATATTATTACTGCGTTGGGGAATCCAACCATGACGGTGATTTTGGATATGCTGCTAATATAGCATTGGCTGCTATACTTGAACAGTTCGATATTAAGTGTCAAGTATTTGATAAATTTATCGGAGAGTTCAAACTTGGTGACGTTACTTATGTAATGTGTCATGGTAAAGATAACAAGGATATGTTCAAGAATTTACCGCTAACCTTAGATGTAAAGACTGAGAATTTTATTAATGAGTATCTAGATAATAGGGGAATCTCCGGTAATGTAGTCTTTGTAAAAGGAGACTTGCATCAGTCCGCTACTACCTATGGTAGAAGATTTACTTATAAGTCTGTAGGCTCATTATTTGGAAGTTCTGAGTGGATACACAAGAACTTCGGTAATACTCTTGCATCCTGTGATTATAGTATTGTAGATGGTAAGAACACGTTAGATGGACGAATTATCTTACAATAATGTAAACAATGACTTTAACTATTGATGATGTAATAGCTCTTAGAGCTAATTGTGATGACTATGTAAATGCTTTTAAGGCGTTAGAACAAAGTAAACTAGACTTTCAACGAGCCGAGGATAATCTTATGAGTAATTTGCCAGCTGTTGGATTTAGAGTAACTGGCCAAACTAACATAGATGATTTTCCTACTATTGTTAAAGATAGTATGATTTCTAAAGCCTCAAAGCAACTAGATTCTAGTAAGATAACCATTAATGACAGAGATGTAGAGAAACCTGTCCATCCTGTACAGGGATTGGTGGGAACTCCTATTGAAATGATGAGTGGTGAAGTAAAGTATGCTGAGGATGCATTTTGTGGAGTTACTGTGCGAGCAATTATGATAGACAATCATACATTTAGCGGTGGTGATACCAGAGCTACTTGCACGGAAGCCCTAAAGTATTTGATAAATCAGCTTTTGTTAAAGGATATCGAGCCAATAGAAAAGCAATCTACTAAGTTGTTAGTAAGACTATATACAATTGCTAAGAAATGTGGCGTTGGTTATTTTAATTATAATACTATGCCTTTTGATGGCAACAATGCGAATCCATTAAGAGCTGTATATTATGCTGCTAGATTACTAGAATTACCAAAGCCGATATTGTACTGTGTATAATGCAACTGACGATTGATCAACTGTTAAATGGTAAAGCAACCAGAATAGGGAAACGTAATTACTTCCCTACGGCTGCTTATGTAGAACCCTTTCTAGAAAGAATGTATAAGTTTACTAGTAACTTTATAGTGGAAGCAGAACTCCCTAAGCAAGTTACTAGAACAGCAGATGGAGAGGTTAATGCAGATGATATCACTTATAATCGTGTACTTATTCAAGCTGTAATGCCAGAGAATTGCAGAATAGATAATCACGATGAAGTTATTGGTATGGTATATGGATTAGATGTCCGTAAACCAGTAGCTAAGATTTATAGAGGTGCTCTTAATAGAGCATGTACAAACTTATGTGTCTTTGACCCAGAGTTCTTACAAGTTCAGAACTTAGAGTCTGAGAAGCCCATCAATTATAAAGCTGTTGAACACCTTTTATCACAAACCAGTGATATTAAATTGATGTTGGACACCTTACATAATACTACATGGGAAGGAACTCCAAGTAATATAGACTCTAATCTAGGTAGATGGGTTAGAAACGCTATATCTATGACCTATAATGGCGGGTATGGAGACGTAAAGATAGGAACAGACCTTGTTGTTAAGGCTTATGGTTCTATGTTTGAAGACCCTGATTCTAGCTATTATATAGGAGAGGGTAATGAGGTGGATATGTTTACTGTGTATAATGCATTTACTCAGTTAATTAGTAATGACAAGGGCAAAGATTTGATGAATAGAGCAGAGAAGACTCTATTACTAAGAAACATATTAAACTTCTAAATTGAATGTTAGTAATTAAAAGAAATAAGAGAGTAGAACCTTTCGATATTAATAAGATTGACGCGGCTATTACTAAGGCGTTCAATGCTGTTAACGAACCAATTGATTCCGATATTTTGGATGATATTAAAGATGAATTGTATATTAACAACATAGTATCAGTAGAAGAGCTTCAAGATCAAATTGAAAAGGCTTTGATGGCTTGTGATTACTATGATGTCGCTAAAGCATTCATTTTGTATCGACATAAACAAGCTGAACTCAGAGCATTAGCTGGGAAGAAGCAGTTTATTAAAGATTATGCCAAAGCATCTAATGCTGCTACAGGTAGTAAATATGATGCTAATGCCAATGTTACTGAGAAGAATATAGTAACTTTAAATGGAGAGTTGTTTAAGGGTGATGTAATTAAAGTTAATAGAGCAATCCTTACAGATAAAATTAGGCAGTTATATGGTGAAGATTTAGCTAAGGAGTATATTAGACAACTGGAATCTCATGAACTTTACAAGCATGATGAAACATCAATTATGCCCTACTGCGTGGCTATCACTATGTATCCGTTCCTACTTGAAGGGCTACAGCCAATTGGAGGTTTGTCTGCCAAGCCTAAGAATCTGGACTCCTTCTGCGGTATGTTTGTTAATCTGGTATTTGCTATCAGCTCACAATTCGCTGGAGCAGTAGCTACTGGTGAGTTCCTAATGTATTTCGATTACTTCGCTCGTAAAGAATGGGGTGATGATTATTGGAAACGTCCAGAAGAGATGGTTGATAAACATAGAAATATTGATAAGACTATTGAACAGAAGTTCCAACAGATTGTATATTCAATCAATCAACCAGCAGCTGCTCGTAACTTCCAATCAGTATTCTGGAATATCAGTTATTTTGATAAGAATTACTTTGAAGGTTTATTTGGTGAGTTTGTATTCCCAGATGGAACTAAGCCCATATGGGATTCTTTGAACTGGTTACAGAAGAAGTTTATGACTTGGTTTAACGAGGAGAGGACTAAGTGCATATTAACGTTCCCTGTGAATTTCGCAGCTTGATAGAGTAATCTATCTCGAACAACTCCTCTAATTGCTGGGACATCTTAACATTAATTAATGGTAGAAAGTTAGGAAATGTAAGTAAATTACATTATCTTTGCACTAGATAATTAGTATTAAGACAATCAGCAGCTAAGCATTATGGAAGAAATTTGGAAAGAAATCCCTAACTATGAAGGGTACTTTGAAGTAAGTACTTTAGGTAACTTTAGAAGTAAAGATAGAATTATCAAGTATAAGCAATCTGGAACTCGTAATTATCCTGGCAAATCACTTAAAGTAGAGGTTATGCAAGATGGTTACAGTAGGATTGTGTTAATGAAAGAAGGTGTTAAGAAAAGATATATGTGTCATAGGCTTGTAGCTGAGACGTACATACCAAATCCTGACAACAAACCTTACGTTAATCATATAGATGGCAATCGTTCTAATAACTGTGTAGAGAACCTAGAATGGTGCACACAGTCAGAGAATGAAAGACACTCTGTAGATGTACTTGGTAAGTCTATGAAGGGGAAGACTGCTCCAAAGGCAGTCAGATGTATAGAGAATGATACTATATATAAATCTATGAGTGAAGCAGTACGCCTTATAGGTAAGCCATCTTGTGTGGAAGGGTTACATAAAGCTATCAATGCTAATAGGTTGTATCATGGATATACATTTGAGTTCTGTAATGAAAGTTCAACGACTATCTCGAAAGAGAGTACACTGTAAGCTATTGACAGTGGAAATGGGGAGAATCCTAATAGGATTGTGATATAGTCTGACCTGTATGGTGACATACAGCAGTTCATAAGAGAACGCATATAGTGTAGCGAACTATATGGAACATATGTGGGAAACTGTAGCACTTCTTACTGATGGAGAGGATGTAGTAGATAAAGAATGGGCAGACTTTACAGCAGAGATGTATAGTAAGGGACACTCATTCTTTACTTATATGTCTGATTCAGCAGATAGTCTGTCAAGTTGTTGTAGACTTCGCAATGAAGTAACTGATAATCAATTTAGTTATTCTCTTGGAGCTGGTGGTATTGCTACTGGTAGTAAATCTGTAATGACTTTAAATATTAATAGATTAGTTCAAGATGCAGTTAATAACGGATACGATATGATTGAGTATTTACGTGAAAACGTTCAGAAAGTTCATAAATATCAAACTGCATATAATGAATTACTCAAAGACTATTTAAATGATGGTTTACTAACTGTCTATTCTGCTGGATTCATTCATATGAAGAAACAGTATTTAACTGTAGGTGTTAATGGAGTTATCGAAGCTGCTGAGTTCTTAGGAATTCCAGTTAATGATAATCCTACTTACAGAGAATTTATGCAATCTATCCTTAAAACTATTAGCGATGAAAATCGTAAAGCTAAAACTAAGGAGTTAATGTTTAATACTGAATTTGTGCCTAAAACTTGTGGGCACGTTAAACCCAATCTAATTGACTTGGAACCACTACGTGAGAATCGTAGGCAACAAGGGGCAAGCGTAATGGCAGCCTGAACGACTAAACGAATGGGACTCTCAGCAATGAGAGTATGTGATAGTCTGCACTACATGGTGACATGTAGAGGAAATCTGAAGTGATTTCCCACCTAGTACATTTGTTTTATTGGTGGAAATGTAGTATCTTTGTGTATTAACTTTAATAGAAGGAACACTAACATGAAGAGAAGCAATTCATTAAAAGGAACTAAATGCACAGCTTGTGATGCTGAAGCATTCGCAAGATTCGAGGGAGTACCTTACTGCAAGAAACACTATATGCAAATGTATCATAAGGGTAAGATTACAACAAGAACAGTCTATGACCCTAATGAGTACATTTTACATGATGACTATGCTGAATGCATTACCTACGATAAGGAAGGTAATGAGACAGCTAGAGTTAAAGTGGATTTGGATAAGGTAGAAGAGCTGAAACAGTATAAAGTATACATTCGTAAACAGGGTGGAGATGCTTGGTATGCTGCTATAAGCGTAAATGGTAAGAAGGTATTACTTCATAGGTATCTAATGGGAGTGCATGAAGGGGAGTATTCAATCAAATGTGTAGTTGACCATGTAAATGGCGATAAACTAGACGATAGATTGGAGAATCTCAGAGTGTGCGAGCACAAAGATAACATGAAAAACATACGCAAGGATGGTAAAGTAATTGGAGTTAACCAGTTAAGAAATGGCAAATGGGTAGCACGTATAATGCACAACTATCAGACTATTAACCTGGGAAACTTTGATAATGAACAAGATGCCATCATTGCTAGACTTACCAAAGAATTCGAATTATGTGGTGATTATGGTCCTAACAGGGACTTATATCATTTACTAGGTCACTGCTCCAATGCTAGGGAGCAGGCGTAACAGAAGGGCAGAGAACCTAGGAGTTAAACATGCTAATTGGGATAGAAAGGCTGGATATGTAGTCCCTAGAGACTGCTATAATAGTTATTTCTATGCCGTTGAGGATACCTCTCTTACTATTCTTGACAAGTTCAAGTTGCATGGTAAAGAGTATGTTCAATGGCTTGATGGCGGTTCGGCTCTCCACATGAATCTAGATGAACATCTTAGTAAGGAACAGTATCGTAACTTGTTGAAAGTGGCAGCTGTCAATGGTACTAACTATTTCACATTTAATATTCCAAATACTATTTGTAATGATTGTGGACATATTGATAAAAGATATCTCAAAGAATGTCCTAAGTGTGGTAGTAAGAACATTGATTATGCTACTAGAGTTATCGGTTATTTAAAACGTGTTAGCAACTTCAGTCAAGCAAGACAAGAAGAAGCTAGCAGAAGATTCTACGCACATGCTTAAATATGTAGGATATGATATAGTATTCAGGGAAATTCCTGATGAAACCACTCTTGCCATTAATATATCCAATTGTCCCTGCCATTGTCCAGGCTGTCATAGCTCTTACTTGGCAGAGGATATTGGAGAACCTCTAACAATTACTAGGATAGAGAAACTCATTAATGAGAATAAAGGTATTACTGCTATCTGTTTTATGGGTGGCGATAATGACCCTAAACTCATTAATCACTATGCTGGTTTAGTAAGGGCATTAACTACTACTAAGATAGTAGATTCCTTTATTATTCATAAAGAGGTAAAGTTTCCTAAGGTAACAATTCCGGCTGAAACTGAGATGCAATGGCAGGAGACAGTACCACTTAACATAAAGATTGGGTGGTATAGTGGTAGAGCTACATTAGCAGAGGAAATTGATCTGAAGAACTTTAATTACGTTAAGCTCGGCCCTTATATTGAAGAATGTGGACCACTTAATAATCCAAACACTAACCAAAGGCTTTATAAGGTTATAGTTGAGGATGGAGAGTACAAGTTAACAAACATAACTTATAAATTTTGGGATAAATAGTTATGAATAAGATAGCTTGGTCAGATGAGCAGTTGTATGCTATTGATAAGATGATTAAGTTCTTAGATAGTCCGGAAAGAATATTAGTTCTTACTGGATATGCTGGAGTAGGTAAAACAGCAGTTATGAATGAATTCGTACAGTATTTAGATAGTACCAAAGGAACAGAATTCTTTAAGTTGTGTGCTCCTACTCACAAAGCTAAAGCAGTCCTAGAGATGGCTACAGGCTATACAGCTACTACATTACATAAACTATTAGCATTATCTCCCAAGCTAGATATATTTAACTTAGACTACAAGGATTTGAAGTTCTATTCTGAAGGTATGGGTAACATTCCTAACAAGGGATTAATTATCATAGATGAAGCCTCTATGGTTAGTGATGAACTTTACGATCTACTTGTAGACTATTGTGAATTTTATCAGTGTAAGATTCTGTTTATAGGGGACATTGCCCAAATAGCTCCCGTGAATAATGGAGGTCTTAGTAAGGTGTTCGAACATGAGAATGTAATACGTCTTACTAAGATATTCAGACAAGATGAAGACACTGCCCTAGCACCCATATTATTAACATTAAGAGAGAATCCTATAGCTAGATTTGAAACACGAATCGGAGAGAAGGGTTCTCTCTTTTGCTATAATAATGCTAAAGAGTTTATGCTAGATGCCTTACCAGAAATTAAGTATGGTATGACACATAATAATGTAAACCATACTAAACTTATAGCGTATACTAATAAGCGCGTAAAAGGTTTTAATGATTGTGTCAGAAGATTATTATTTACAGACAATGAGCCATATCATAAATCAGAGTTTCTAACTGGGTGTGAGAACTTTGAATACGATGGCGACATGTTCTTTAATTCTTCTGACTATATTATTATTAACATACGCAGAACCTCTAGAAACATTCCTCATTTTATGAGACTTTCGGGGTTCGAGCTGGGCCTATATGATAGCGTTGATAAGAGATTAATGAACGTATTCATAATAGACCCAGATAATATAAATCCTGACTATTTACATACACTTGCTCAGAAGATAGAATCTGTAAGGCTTGATGCAATACAAGCTAAAAAGTGGAGTAATAGGACTAAATCTAAGTATTTATGGGGTATATATTTCGATATGGTAAAATCGTTTGCTACTCCAGTTCCTCTGTTATTTGATAATAGAGTTATTAAGCCACAGACGTTCGACTATGGTTATGCCATAACTGCACACAGAAGTCAAGGGAGTTCCTATAACAATGTGTTCGTAGACATGGGTAATCTAAAGTTGGATAGAGATATTAATGAACTTAGACAGCTTCAATATGTATCTTTATCAAGAACCAAAACTAATGCTTATATATTAAGTTAATTACTATGCACTACACAGATTTTATTAAATTAGCAAGATTAAAGGGATTTGAAAATCCAGGGCAGTTATATATGACTGCTTATCATTTAGGACTCAATACTGCCACTGAAGCAGAGTTAGAACCATTTCTAAATACATGTTCCGAAGAAGAAAGTATATGGAATGGCATCTATGAATACAGAATTAACGGTAAAGTTATTCTTATTCTAGATGATGGCGATGCTAATAGGGTAGTTAACAACTATAGAGACTCACTTAAACAAACAATGGAGGATCAGTCTAATCAACCATCTGTAGTGACATGTAAAGAGATGGCTGATGCTTACTATGACAGTATATTTGATGTGTTTGATACTGTTCAGGAAGTAGAACTAGAAATAGATGGAATTATATTTCCTAAATATTATATAGTTGAATGCTAACGTTTAAATATGTTTACGATAGCCAGTCTTCCACTAAGTTGAGAGATCAATTAACAGAAATGGCTGGGTATTGCTTCAATTTAGAAACCTTCGATATAAACCATTATAAGGAGCGTAAGAAGGCATTTAAGATTAAAGGGAGTTGTAGTGCCAGAGAGAATCCATTCCTAGCAGTCTATGATAATGATTTATTGGTGAAAGCATTTTATACCGAAGCTGATGAATGTAAATTTGAAGTCATTATTAAGTGGTTCAAAGATTACTCTTTGGAACATGCTAAAAAAGGATATATGACTATCACTAAGATTGAGGGAATTAATAATGCTAGACAAAAGGTAGGGTTTACAGAATCAGGTGTGACTCCCGCCTTTACAGAAGGTCTACCATTAGTCCTTGATAATACTGATAGGTGGTATACTACTTCTAATATAATGTCTATAGATTGGAATAAAAAGATATTTAAAACTAAGAATTCAATTTATTCGTTTACACTCAATGAAAGTACAAGTAATTAATTTATCCAACAACAAGCTTCCTCAGTACGAAACTCCCATGTCAGCAGGCATGGATGTACGTGCAGACTTTAGTAGAGTGACAGTTGATAATCCTATTAAAGCTTTTGGTGACTGCGAGGTCGTATTCGCATCACCTAAAATGGACGGTAATAAAGTAACTATGCTAAGATTGGATCCAGGAGCTAGAGCACTTATTCCGACTGGACTGAGAATTGCTCTTCCAGAGCCTACAGATGGATTTGTGGCAGAATGTCAAGTAAGACCTAGGAGTGGACTAGCTCTGAAAAAAGGAATTACTGTACTTAACACGCCTGGTACTGTAGATGCAGATTTTAGAGATGAAATACATGTCATTCTTATCAATAATGGGCATGAAGCAGTATGGATTGAAGACAAGGAACGCATTGCACAGTTAGTCTTCGGCTGGGCTGCTAAGGTTGAATGGGAAGAGGTAGCCAGATTAAATGAAACAGATCGTAAAGGTGGATTTGGACACACTGGAACTAATTAATTATTGTTTAAATTTATATGTTAAACTCAGAAGAAGTAATAACTAGAAGTAAGCAGATTACGGAATTAGGCGTAGAAATCCAAAAAGCCTATGCGATGCAATTTGAATATCGTGCAAAGGCGGAGGAAGCAGAGGAGATAGCTAAGAAGTTAACTACAGAGCGTGCTGAATTAGTAAACTCGCTCATTAAAGATTGTAATGAATCTGTAACTATTGACGATCTTGATTAATTGCATAAGAGTGTAAATTAATATGGACATATTAGTAACTAAAGACAACAAGGGTAAAACTAGAGTAGTTGAGATTAGTTACGAATGGGATGATGCTCAACATGGGTTTGTTATTAGAAGAAAGACATATCAATATGGTGGTAAAGTAACTGTACAGCCAGAGATATGGATTTATAAAGGTAAGGTTAAAAGAACCGTATCTGAACAGGCTCGATTAGAGTATAACTCTCATTTAAAGAAATACACAGATAAAGGGTATAAACTGCTACCATCTTCAATTAAAATTAATAATGCTGTAGCAGTTGAGGCATTTGTTGAGGAACACTTAGGTAATGGTGTTACTGATTCAAATGGATTTAAGAAGCATATGTTAGCTAAACAAGCTGACAAAGTTGCTACTAGTGTGTTTGATAAAATCAAATATTGGTACGGTAGCAGAAAGATAGATGGAGTTAGATGCTCCTTCTATTGGAAGGATGGGGAAGTAAGAACTGCCTCTAGAGGAGGTGGTGATTACGATGCTTCAACTTCCTTCATGCGTCATAATCCAAAACTTATTCAATTCTTTGAAGAGCATCCTGATATTGTATTAGATGGTGAACTATATAAACATGGTAAATCTCTACAGCAGATCAGTGGTGCAGCAAGATTGGAGAAAGATACAGCTGGAATGGATTGGCTTGAATATTATATTTATGATGTAATGGATAGTACCAAAACATTTGAGGAACGACTAGATATTCTTCATGACATTACTGATGAATTGAATTTAGGTTTCAATCCAGAAAGAGAATGGGATGATGGAGAATTGAAGTTCCAAATAGTTCCTCAAGAAACAGTTGTTGGTTGGGCTAATATACAGAAACTACATGACAAGTATGTAGGTGAAGGCTTTGAGGGAATAGTTATTCGTGATCCTTCTAAGGTATATAACTTTGGAGGAAGAACTAATGCTATGATTAAAGTCAAAATGTATAAGGACGCAGAATTTGAAATTGTTGGTTATAGTGAAGGATTACGTCCCGAAGACATGGTATTTGTATGTAAAACTAAAGAGGGTAAAGAGTTTGAAGCCAAACCTATGGGTCCTCGTGAGTTAAAATGGGAATATCTTGACAGAATGGATGAAATTATTGGTAAGATGGCTACTGTGAAGTACTTCTATCTTAGCGATGAAGGTTGTCCTCTACAGCCAGTTCTAAAATGTATTAGGGATTATGAATAAATATGACATCCCTAGTAAGGTTAGAATAGCCAATCATTGGTATAAAGTCACTTTGTGCGATTTTATAGATGATGGTGATACCTTTGGTTCTCATTGTAATCTAACATTAGAAATAAAGGTAGCAGAATGCATGAAGACTGATGATGGAAAGGTAATTAATCTGACTGAAGAACAGATTAAGAATTCTTTCTGGCATGAAGTGTTTCATGCATTCAATTATTACTATAACAACAAACAAGATGAATCGTTGGCACAAGTATTTGCTAACTTTATGCGTGAATTTGAACTTACACGAGAATGAATTATATAGTAGCATATAGAAGGGAAGGTAAGCCCAAAATCCAGTTCTTTAAATACAGGGACGATATAGCTTATGATGAAGATACTTTAATCAGAGATGTAGATGATGTCATTAGAGTTATGAGAACTCATTATCGCCCAGATAATGATGTGTTCTCAATTCGAGAAACATTACTAACTATCAATGATATGAGTGATAAAAAGATACTGGACATACTGGCTACTTTATTTGTAACGTTAGATGATAAATAAAACATCTGTATTATTAAGCTCTAATATAGCTGATTTAATGGTGTCCCTTGCTGGCAACTCCCTTACTGATGCTGAAAAGGATGATTTGTACCAATCTATATTTGATTATTATCTTGCTTTATTAAAACACTATGATTCGGCTACAATTCAAACTATGAGCGATAACTTCGATAAAATAGTATGGTAAAGACTACATTCCTACATGCAATTCACTCTCTTACTAATATTGTAGAGCAAATGAGAAAGCTTTACAATATGGGCATTGATATAATGGAAAGTCCACTAGTAACCAATGCTGAGGATTTAGCAATGTTACTTCTGTCTGAGTATTATAACGAAGAAGGTATGGACTGGATTCAATGGTGGGTGTATGAGAAATCAGAAAATCCACATATAGTTGCTACAGACGAGCAAGGTAATGAGATTCTAAAGAACATAGATGAACTCTATGATTATTTAGAAGCTAATTGTAAAACCAAATAAATTTTTAAGATTATGGAGAAACAAGTATTTGACTTTGGAGAAGCATTATCTATGATGCATATAGGCGAGACAGTTACTAATCCTTCTGGTAGAAGGTATACTATGCTTAAGGGCAGTATAGTATGTTATCCAAAGCCTAACTCTAATCAGTATTACAAGGTAACTAAGTGGTTCCCTGATGCTGTAGAGCGTACTGATTGGACACTTGTATAGATTATCTATTTACAGACGGAAATTATCCGTAATACATGCGTATAAATCAATCTTCTAAGTTTAATGTTAATTATGCAGCTAAGATAATTCAAGTAAAAGATTTCACACCACACCCTAATCCTAAATGTGAAAGGATGAAATGTGTTCATGTAGATGGTTATATGATATCCGTATCTAAGGATACTCAACCAGGGCAATATATATATTTCCCTGTAGGATGTCAGATTGCTAATAAATATTTGGCAGCTAATAATCTATTTAGACACAATGAATTCAATGCTAACAAGGAAGCTTCTCCAGGTTTCTTTGAGGATAATGGTAGGGTAAAGCCTATTAAGTTGCAGGGAGTTCCTTCAGAGGGATTTATAATGCCTATAGATTCGTTATATAAATGGCTGGATTTTATAGGAGAATCTCATGAAGTAGTTACCAATTTGAAAGAAGGAACAGAATTTGATAGTTTGGATAAACATATACTTTGTAAGAAGTATGTAGTGAATCCTCCTAAAACTTCTGGAAATTCTTCTAGGCAAGCTAAGCAGCCTAAAGGCATTAGTAAATTAGTAGAGAATCAGTTTAGATTTCATTATGATACTGTTCTTATTAAGAAATGTCCTTGGGTTATTAAACCTAATGATATTATTAGTATTACTTCCAAAGTACATGGAACATCAGGTATTTCTGCCGATGTACTATGTAAAAGACCATTAAGATGGAAAGACAAGGTGGCTAGCTGGTTCACAGATGTTCCAGACACTAAGTATGACTACTTATGGTCTTCTAGAAAGGTAGTTAAAAATCAGTATTACAATAAAGAAGCAAGTGCAGGATATTATGGTTGTGATATTTGGGGTGAAGCTCATTCTAAATTGTCTCCGTATCTTACTAAAGGACTTACTCTTTATTATGAAATCATAGGATGGCTGCCTACAGGTCAGGCTATTCAAGCAATGAATGGTAAAGCTTATGACTATGGTTATGAGAGACCTATATGGGATCCTACTACTCAGACTACACCGTATGAATATGGTAAGAATTTCGGTATCCAAATTTACCGTATTACTTATACAAACCCAGATGGTGTGGTATTTGAATTCTCTGCTAGACAAGTACAACAGTGGTGTAAAGATAAAGGACTTACTCCGGTAGAACAGTTATATTACGGATATGCTAAGGATTTATATCCGGAGCTTGATGAGACTGAGCATTGGAATGAGAATTTTATCCAAAAGCTAGCTAATGATAAAAGGTTCTACATGGAAGAACTTTCACTTACATGTCACAATGATGTACCACATGAAGGTATAGTGATTCGCATTGAGAATGGTTTATCTGAAGCTTACAAACTTAAATGCTTTAGATTCTTAGGAGAGGAGTCTAAGTCATTAGATAAAGGAGAAATTGATATAGAAGCAGACCAGTAATGAATAGGTATTTAATTGAGTGCATAAACGACTGCAAGAATGAATTTGTGGTCGCTTATGCACCTTCTATGTATGATGATAACATGTCTAAAGCTGCTGATGATTATGCTTACGAATTAGCCGTCAGCATAGTTGACGATGAATTTATAGTAACAGCAGAAGGATATGATTACGAGTATATGACAGACGAAGATGTCCTTAAAGTACTAAATAGCATAGATTGGGATGAATATTATAACTATAATATCACTCCATTTGAAGGTACTGATGAGGAGTTTAACAAATATCCACTTATATATGACGGAAGAAGTATCTAGTAAGCTAAGTTTATTAACCCGTAAGCTAGCAGAAGTAGGACAGCTTAAAGGCGAAATAGCTGATAAACTGTTTGAGGAAGCTGATGCAGGAATTATTACTAAAGAACAGGCGTTAGAAATTCTAGACACATATAACTTATTGCCTACTGATGGCTATGTAAGTCTTCCTCCCTATCTGGATAGCTATGAATACTTTGAACGATATTCTAAGGTTAATTATATGGACTATACTGTCCCTGAGAACTTTGAGGAAGGCCAAAATCTATGCTGCCCACTCTTTCCAGGCATAACATATGAGGAAGCCATTGATCAATTGTATGGATTCGTTAAGAAGAACAGAATAATAGGATGCGTCTATGACTGGTAAGAAGGGTTAATACAGTCATTTGATAAAATGGAAGAATAATATTTTTATTAAAATGGAAGATTTTAAATTCTACGAAGTTGGTGGTAAGATACGCGATGAGCTATTAGGTCTTACTAATAAGGATGTTGATTATGTAGCTGTGCCTACAGAGGCAGTCTATAGTAAAATTCACCCATGTGAAGCTCAGCTTAGTCCAGCTCAACTAATGTTTAAAGCATTAAAAAGCTACTTGGAAGAACAGAAGTTCGAAATCTTCTTAGTAACTCCAGAATGTTACACTATACGTGCTAAATTCCCAGAAGGATATAAGTATCAAGGTGTAGCAGACTTTGTGATGGCAAGGAAGGAAGTAGGATATGTCCCAGGCACTAGGATTCCCATTGTAGAACCAGGTAATCTATATGATGATTTATCTCGTAGAGATTTTACTGTCAACGCTATGGCTAAAGACCCTGATACTGGAGAGATTATAGACTACTTTAATGGCAAGACTCATTTAGCAAGGAGGCTGCTGGTAACCCCATTAGACCCAATAACAACATTCGATGATGACCCACTAAGAATACTTAGAGGTATAAGATTCTCTATTACTAAAAGGTTGCTAGTATCTCAAGATATGTGGCAAGTTATGAAGTCTTATGATTATTTCAATAAAATGCCAGTAGTATCAGAGGAGAGGATAAGGGAAGAACTAACAAAATGCTTTAAATGTAACTCATCTTTAGCATTGGGATGGTTATCTGAACTTACTGAACTGAGAGATTACATCTTTAGTAAAACCAATTTATGGCTTAAGCCAACTAACGAGAAATGAGTAGTTATTTATCATTTTATTTAGTGCCTAAAGCACATCCAGAGGAGAGGCTACTACTTCAATCATTCAGTAGGTCTAATGAGGTGTATCAAAGATTCTTTGATAATCTTAGTATAGCATATGCTGGTAATGAAGAGAAGTATACTAAACTCACTGTTAGTGATGTTGAATCAGTAATTCGAGACCTTGATGATGACATTGCTAAAGCAGAAGCGAGGCGAGTAGAGTACGAGAAATTCTGTCATGGCAATTCGGAACTTATAGAGGAGATGATATCCACTAAGGAATATATACGGGATTTACAAAGTACTAGAGATTACATATCGTTTATACGAGACATTTTAGCTGACTTAGATTATAGCGGATTTAGTGATGTTTTATGTAATATTGATTAATGGAAACTAGAGTATTAGTAATCTGTAGAGGAATTCAGGGAAGTGGCAAAACTAGTTTTGCTAAGCAGTGGTGTCATGAAGACCCGGAGCACAGAGTAAGATTTAACAATGACGATATTCGTAACATGCTGGGAGACTATTGGGTTCCTAGTAGAGAGGATGTTGTCACTGCAACTTATAACACTGTACTAGCTTATAGTATGGAGAAAGGTTATAACATCATAGTTGATAATATGAACCTCAACCCTAAAACTTGTGCAGAGTTAGAGAAGATGGTTAAGGACTTTAACGAGAATTATACCTACGATTGGAAGTATGAGATTGAATACAAAGATTTCTGGACTCCCGTAGATGAGTGTGTTCGTCGTGATGCTAAAAGAGAACATCCTATAGGTGAGAAAGTTATTAGGCAGACTTGGAGACGCTATAGAGACTTCATAATTCATGAGGAAATTATGGCTGCTAAGGCTAAAGCATTAGTTCAAGACACTAACCTACCAGCAGCAATTATAGTAGATATGGATGCAACTGTGTGTCTGAATACTAGTGGTCGTCCATTCTATGGAGAAGGTGCAGCTGAAGGTATGCTTACTGATGAGCCTATTACTCCTATTCTTGAACTTATTAGAAACTTCTGTGATAATTATCCTGCCAAGTTAATAATACTAACTGGTAGGGAAGATACCCCAGAAGTTCGTAAAGCTACAGAACAGTGGTTGGAGAATAACTTCCTACATCCAGATATGATTCTTATGCGTCCCGCTAATAGCTTCGTAGCTGGTCCTATATGTAAGAAGAAGCTCTATGAAGACAACATCAAAGGTAAATACTATATTCCATTCGTACTTGAAGACAATTGCAAATGTGTGGAAATGTGGCGTAATGAAGGTCTGATTTGTTTACAACCTAATGAGGGTAAATTCTAATGAGACTATTACAAAGACTAAGGAATTTGTTCCTGCCTGAAGGTGAGGTTTCAGACGGATTTCATACCTTTGATGAGTTATATCACTACAGAATGCTGTACAATGCAGCATTCTTTAACAGCTTGGAAGGTAAATATGAAGTCCATAAATCCTACAGACATGCAGATGGAGAACTATGCTTTGGAGGAGGATGGTTTATTGTTATGGCTAACCTTCCTACGGGTCAAGTGAGCAATCATTATAGGGCGGAAGAATGGAATCTGTTCAATGTTCCTGAAAGATGGAAAGCTGATGAATGGGATGGTCATACTCCAGTTGAGGCTGCAAACAGATTATATAGGTTCTCTTTATATTATGACAAATGGCAATATTAGTAGGACAGTTGATTGAAATTCTCCAAAGGTATGACCGAGACAGGGAAGTTATGATACATACTCTCAAGGGAGAGACTGTAGATGTTAACGGATACTTCGTACAGAGAGACCTAGATGATAACGGGTTCTATTTAACAAATTTAGATGTAATTCCAAGTGACTGATATGAAACAAGAAATATGACGGATTTTGACAATAATAGCATACTAAATCTATTTATATGGGGAGTTCCTTGGCTAATACTAGGAGCTGTACTTGGGTTTATAACTTTATTTATAGTTCCAGCTGCTCCTTTATGGGCATTTAGTATTGGATTGCTCCTTGTAACTACAGATAGACTAATTGAAGTAAATAAGTATAATAATGAGCGAAGAAGAATTTCACAAGAAGCGTAAACCATTTTATTTGGAGTCTGACACACTACTAGTTAAGTTTCCAACTAGTAAGCATATGGATTGCTCACATGCTAAATGGTTTAGTGAGATTGGTTACCCGTTTGTACACACAGTCAGAGGTTATTATATAGAGGATGAGTATATAATGCTGTACTGGAATGATTTTGAAATTCCTAATGTAAATGCTAGTGTATTCTCTTATTTATTTGACTTCTTTCCAACTATTAAGTGGATAGGTCTAGGATGTAACAAAGGAGCATTAGGAGAAGTATGGACACCTAAACTTAAAATAACAAGAGGATGATAGTAGATAATTTTGATCAGATATTAGATATATTAGAGTTTAATGACCCTAATGAATTCTACTTCTTACAAATTATCCAGCGTAAGAAGGACGGTTGTGTAACTGACACAGGTAATAATGGCTACAGAACTGTTAAGACTTATTATATATTCAGCAGAGAGCAGCTAGAACGTAAAAGAGCTAAAATTACTGAACTGTGTCAGAGTAATCATGCAAGAGCATATATAACTTTGAATAAGCGTAATGCTGAGCAAGTTGCTTGTACTGCAATTCAAGAATATGCTAAATTAATTCAGGAAGGCAATTGTTATCAAGGATATAGGATTTGGGATTCTTCATGTGGACATACTAGAGCTAGAGGTTATAAACCTCTTTGGATTGTTGATGTTGACAGTAAGAATGAAAATTATCTCAACAATATTATTAACATAGTTAATAATTGTAGAGGTTCTCAAGACGTAAAAGTAAAGCATATTATTCCTACAGTCCACGGATACCATCTTATAACAATAGGATTTGATACTAATCAGTTTGCTCAACAGCTTGCTATTAGGAACTTAGATTCTATTGATATTCAAAAGGATCATCCCACATTATTATACTTTGATACCGGAAATTAAGACTCGGTAACGAGATCTGTTAATAGATTACTTATTATTAATTTATGATTATTAATTAATGAGTAATTTACCTTTAGGGGCAGATTTGGATCCATTTGCTCCATATAACATAGAAGAGAAAGTCTTTAAGATTGATATTAACGCTAAAGGATTAGCATGGTATGAATATTATGGACATCTAGATGTAAATGAAGCTGTAGAAGCTATTAAGAGTAGAATACAAGCCGCACTTAGTAGTTTAGGAGATGTTGATATTAGTAATATTGACATAGAGGTTTCATGATATATCTAGTAAGTAATCAGAAATCACTATTTGAAACTGATGCTTATAAAGAACTGTCTCTGTCTGACGCTATAGACATGATAATGCCTCATAGTTGGATAGAATATGATAGTGAAACTGCTGGTCTTGATCCATATACAAAACCTCTATTGTGTACTCAATATGGTTTAGGAGAGGATCAGATAGTTATTGATAATGTAACCATTCCAATTGAAAAGCTTAGATGTGTGCTTGAAGATCCTACTAAAACATTTCTAGGTTGGAATATTGCGTTTGATTTAAGGTTTCTATATCATCATAGAATAGTTCCTTATAATGTATGGGATGGAATGATTGCTGAGAAGATACTCTATCTAGGGTATCCTCCTCAGTTTCATAGTCTTGCTTTAAAAGCTGCCGCTGACTTCTATCTTGGTATAGATATTGATAAAACAGTTCGAGGACAAATTATCACACAAGGTTTAACAATACCAGTAGTACAATATGCTGCTGGTGATGTTATGTATCTTACTAAGATTAAAGAGAAGCAAGATGCAGAGCTAGAGAAGAAAGAATTAACTAAGGCTGCTGAATTTGAAATGAAGTTTACTCCAGTAATTGCTTATATGGAATATTGTGGAGCTAAACTTGATCCAATCAAATGGAAGCAAAAGATGTCGAGGGATAAAGAAGAAGTTAATAAAGCAGAAGCTGCTCTTAATAAGTGGGTAGAGGATTATTATGAAGAACATAAATCTTCTACTGAGGGATATATTAGAGTATCTACCGAAGAAGTTCCCATTATGGAAGAGTTTAAACTATTTGATTCCCTTAACAATAATATGAGTAATGTAAAGAGAGTTCAGAATCCTCAAACTGGACTTATTCATTATGAGTATGATAAAGCATTTCCATATGTAACACGTAATCTACAGGGAGATTTGTTCTCTGGATTTGATACTTGTGCTAAATGTAATGTAAACTGGTCTAGTAGCCAACAAGTAGTGCCTTTATTTGAACATCTAGGTCTTAACTGTACTACTATAGATCCAAAGACCAAAGTTAAGAAGAAATCTGCTGATATAAAGCTTATTAAGCCACAAGCCAATAAGTGTACTATAGTTCCATTATATGTAGAGTATAAGAAGGCTAAAATACTTGTTGATACTTTTGGGCAGAAGTTTATAGATAAGATTAATCCAGTTAGCGGACGCATTCATCCAGATTATTTTCAATTAGGAGCTGATACTGGTAGATTGTCTGCAACCAACCCGTCCTTAATGAATCTTCCACATGATCCGTTTACTAGAAGTTGTTTTATAGCAGATTCTGGATATAAATGGATCAGTTGTGATTATAAAGGACAGGAATCCTTCTTAATGGCGTCTATTGCTAATGATGTGGCTATGTTGGACGAATTAGTAAATGGAAGTGGAGATTTACATAGTTTAACTGCTAGAATAGTATTCACTGATATTCCTGATGATACTCCATTATCTGAAGTTAAGGCTAAATATAAACCTCTTAGAGATGCTGCTAAAGGGTATGAGTTCTGTTTCAACTATGGAGGAGATTGGAACACTTTAATGAAGAACTATGGTCTTACTAAGAGAAGGGCTCAAGAAGTATATGATAATTATATGTCTGGTTTCTCTGGATTAAAGAGATATCAGGAATTCAGGAGGGAAGACGTTCTAGATAAGGGATATATCCTTCTTAATCCTATTACTAAACATAAAGCATTCATATATGATTGGGATAATCTTTGTAAGATAGACAGCGAATTGGGTTCTCCAGAAGCTAAATATATGTTAGGATCTAACGGTGATAATTATTACAAAACAAGCTCTCAGCATTTGAGGAGGAGGTTATCTGATTCAATGAAACAGTCAATAAATTATCCTATTCAACATGCTGGTTCTATGTGTTTCAAATTATCTGCCATTAAATTCTTTAATTGGCTAAGGAAGAACAATTTGTTATTCACAGTTAGATACTGTGTACCTGTTCATGACGAGCACAATGTCGAAGCACCTGAAAATATTGCTGAAGAGGTAGGCAAGATACTTGTGAAGTGTATGGAAAGTGGAGGTGAGCCATTCTGTACTAGAGCACATTTAGGTGCAGATATATCTATTGAAGACTATTGGGTACATTAATTATGACAGAAATTGAAAGAAAGTATTTAGTAAAGAATAATAGCTATAAAGTACAGGCTCAGAAAGCAGGATTAATAATTCAAGGATATCTTGGAGATAATCCTCTATCTGAGACTAGAATAGCTATTAGGGAGAATAAAGGCTGGCTATTTATAAAAGCTAAGGGAACTCTTAGTAGGTTTGAATGGCGGCAGGAAATTCCAAAGTATGAAGCATTAGAATTGTTAAAACTTTGCCCGAACGTTATACGTAAAGTACGTTATATAGTTTACCATAAAGGTAACAAATGGGAAATTGATGAGTTCTTGGGAGACAATGAAGGATTAACAATTGCTGAGTGTGAATTAACTCAGGCAACTTTGAATCCAGAATTGCCTGATTTTGTTGGAGACGAAGTCACAGAAGATACAAGGTATTATAACTATAATCTTGCATCTAATCCTTATTTGAATTGGGACGATGACTCTGAATGATCTAGAGAATACAATGGTTGTTAAGCTAAGGAATGGTGGACTGTATGTAGTACTTACTGACGTTAGGATCTTTTGTGATAAGATTGTTGATAAAGTTACCACCATATTTGCAGCTGATAATGGTTATATGAATATTTCTAGTTATGCTCCAGATATGACTGTGAAAGGTAGTACCAACTCAGAATGGGACATAATGGAAGTATATAAAAGGGTTTATACTGATGTTGAGGAGAAGAGGAAGGAATTTCCCCACACTGCTCCTTGTGGACTTCGGTATCTTAAAGACCCCAAATACCTACAGTCTATATGGTCTAGAAATGCTCCAGAACCTATAGATGATATAGTACAAGATGAAACAATTAAAGAATTAGATGAATTTGGTTCTAAAGAAGTAACATTTTATTAGTGCGTTTAATCAAACCGAAAGTAGAAATTATTAACCAGAAACCAGGTGTTGAAGGTCTCTTCAAACACATGGAACTGTGTGCAAGGACTTGTTACAAGTCTGAAGATAAGATTACTGAAGATAGTGCCAGAAAGTTTATTGATAATGTTATTGTAGCTAGAGGTCATACTGCTATGTTAGAGCATGGCACTGTATATCTTAAGATTCCTTATGGAATTATGTATGATACAGGGTATTTCTCTAATGAAGCTATAGCTACTAAATATATTGATAATCCATATTCTATAGTGCAAAACAGTCAAATTTATGATTATTGGTGTGTGACTAGTAACTATAGAGTACTACTTCAGAATGGCTGGCTTGATGATTTGCAATATTTATGTGAACCTACAGAGTATCATGTTAGACGAATAACTGTAAGGTTTATATGTGATATGGGAGTTGCCAGAGAGTTCTGTAGACATAGAGTATTTAGTTTTGCTCAAGAGAGTACTAGGTATTGTAATTACTCTAAGGCTAAGTTTGGTAAGGAATTAAATTGTATAATACCGTGCTGGTATAAGAATATGTTCGAGGGTAATTCATATAATATAGAATTATGTCATACTTATGATTTAACTATATCTGAAGGATTGTCTCGAACTGAAGCCGCATGGATACAAGCTATGTGTGAGGCAGAAAGTACATATTTCGGATTGTTGACAGAGGGTGAGCCTGCTCAACAAGCTAGAAATGTATTACCTTTAGCATTAAAGACAGAATTAATAATGACTGGTACTGATGAACAGTGGGCAGGATTCTTCAATTTAAGATGTGCACGTGATGCTCATCCTCAAGCTAGGGAGTTAGCAATTGAGCTGAGGGATAGGATGATATTAGCAGGTTATATTAATACTTATGATCCAGGGAGTATACAAGTTTAGAACTGATATCAGAAGAACTAAACGTGAACAGCACAGAGCTGATCAAAGAATCTTCGATATGCAGATTAATAGGATATGTAGATTAATATTATTTGTTAAATATTTATTCACATTTAGAATGCAAGAAGCTAAAGCAGCCTTAGACCTTGATAAGGAACTATCCCCAGAGGAAGAGGTTAAATTAAGAAACATGATTAGTAAATATCTAAGTAGAACTCCATATGTACGTGAAGCTCCTAAGATTGGAAGGAATGAAACGTGTCCATGTGGCAGTGGTAAGAAGTATAAATATTGTTGTGGTAAATGAAGCAGTTTGAATTTGACCCGGAGCATACTTTCTTTACGTCTGATACTCATTTTGGTCATGCTAACATTATTAACTTATGTAAGCGTCCGTTCAAAGACGTAAACCATATGAATGACATGTTGGTAGAGAACTGGAATAATGTGGTCACAGATGATGATACAGTCTTCCATTTGGGAGATTTTGCTTTGGGTGGCAGTGATGTATGGAATAAGGTTTTATCCCGACTTAATGGTAAAATATACCTAATACTCGGGAATCACGACCACAAGAACATACGTCAAGGTTACATGGATAAGTTTGAGGCAGTAGTTCCACAAATGCAAATAAGGATAGAGAATCGTAGTATTTACTTGAATCACTATCCTTTCTTGTGTTATGGTGGAACATACCGCAAACCAGTGGATGCTGTATGGCAATTATTTGGGCATGTGCATTCAGGTCCAAATGGTACAGGAATTGATGTTGATAGATTAAAATATTTATTCCCGACTCAATACGATGTAGGAGTTGATAATAACAATTATATTCCTGTGTCATATATACAAGTAAAACATATAATTGAGAAACAAGTAAATGAAGGCAATTAGAGTCTGGTATGCTGTTGACAGAGATGGAGAAGGATACTTCTATACAGAAGCACCTTACAGAGATGTTGACAGTGAAATGTGGAACTGCGATGGAGAAGCATATTCCGCTACAAGTGAATTGTTTAATGGTGTAGAAACTCCAAACATTACTTGGTATGATACACCGATAGAGTTTGAAATGAAGTATGAAATTGCGGAGAAATCTTAGTGGTATATTTATCTTCGATAAACTAGAAGGAGAGGAGAAACCCATTCCTACTTGTATTGAAGATTGTACTCCAGAGACTAGACTTAAATGGCTAGAAGGATTGGAGAAAGAGGCACTTATAAGATGTGTAGAACATCTATGCGATACTCTTAATGAAATAGGTGAAACATTTAACATTTATAAAGAATAAGTATTATGGCAAGAATTATTAGTAGTAGAAAGAAGTATGTTCCAGTTAAGGACTTAAAGGTGTATCCTAGTAATAAGGAAACTATTGAAGTAATTCCCGATGATGGATTTAATGGAGCACATCGCTACCGTGCTCGCATGTGCGCTGGTTTTGTTAATGGAAAGACTAAGTATGTGGATGCTACTGATACTATTCAGTTTGTCCACAAACATGAAGATGGCACAATAACTCCAGGCTGGCAATCAGAACAGCTTGCACTCATCTTACTCGACAGAGTAAAGAAGCTAAACGAGAAGTTCCCTTGTGAACAGAATGCTAAGCAAGTAGAAGCACTTGAAGCTTATCTTGATGCATGTAAAGAACGCATTGACGATAGGCTTGATCGTAATGTGATGGGAGACTTGAAGGAATGAAGGTAGTTATGAACAATGCCGAAATGGTTCCTACTCCTAAGAAGGGAACCATAATCAGATTTGGAGACTTCGGATTAACTGTTATAGGTATTTACGTTGGCCGCTCTGATGATAATGGGTATATGGTAGTTGTCTTACAACATAATGCAACGCCACCTGGAACTTTAAAGACTTATAAGGAATTATCTAGATGGTCTCGCTTCGAAGGATCAATAACTCTTAGTAATGACTAAAACCTATGTCGGTTAAAGTAATTCATGGACACAGTATAGAGATAGAACTTGGTCCTTCGTGTCCAAATCCAGGCATTAGAAGAGAACTAGAAGCTCAAGGTAAGCCTTATATGTGTACATCGGACTTAGCTACTTGGGTTGGTGTTGATAACAAGTGGTATTATGTATATAGACCTGGTATATCCACATCAATAATTCCACTTTTAGAGCTTACTAAAGATGAAGATGAAATGTTTGACTACTTAAAAGATATATCTGAATTTGGACATGAGAATCCCCATAACTAGTCCAGTAGGTAAATGGTGGGTAGTAGCTGTACAGGAAGGAGACTTATATGTTACAGATGGCGATGCGCCTACAGCAACAAGGGGTGGCAGCTGGCGTGGAAATGATAACAAATTTCTTTGGACCTCGGCTACAGACGATGTGTTTAGAGATTGTTTTATTCCAACCACTACGCCTGATAAGGGCCCACTACAGTTTGAGATTGACGAACAGTTAAATACGACTTGGTATAAAGAATGAAACGAGCATGGTATTGTAGAGACTTAAAAGGAAGTCTTGCTGATTATGTATATTTATATGTTGGATACAATCCTCCAACTATGAATGATGGAAAGTGGGAGGAATCAGACGACGATGGTATATTTTGGTCGGAAGAAGACTTTAATGACAGCCTTAATAAGTTGTTCGGAACAGTTGCTTTCCCTGAACTGAATAAAGGGGAATGTATGGAGATAGAACTTGTATGTGAACTTAAAATGAAGTAACTATGAGGTTTTGGTATTGTATAGACGACATCGGAGATAAATGGCTTTATAAAGGGTCAGTAGCTCCAGTTAAGTATGAAGATATATGGAATAACTCTGATGAGGAACCAGAGGATTATGAGTGGATACCAGAAACGGAGATTGAGGATGTCTACGGTATAGACTTTATGGAATCACTTCCTAACATTGACGATGGAGAGATGGTTGAAATACGGATTAAATGTACAGCCGAGAAATGCGAATAGGAGCAACATCTGATTTACATGGAATACTTCCAGAAATAGAACCCTGTGAGTTATTCTTCATATGTGGAGATATAATGCCACTGTCTGTTCAGTTAAATATGCCTGCTTCTCTAGAATGGTTAAAGACTGAGTTTATTCCGTGGGCTAACAATCTTCCGTGTAAACATGTTATATTTATAGCAGGTAATCATGACTTCTGGTTTGAAAGAAATGGAGGTATGGAACCTGAAATATATGAAACATTTAATAAACCTACGGATGGTAAGCTAGTATACCTCCATCATAAAATGTGGGATTATGATTACGAAGTAAAGCCTGGAGTCTTTGTTAAACTTAGAATCTTTGGAACTCCATACTGTAAGATCTTCGGTAATTGGGCATTTATGCGAGAATCGGAGACATTACAGGATAGATATTCCGATATTCCCATAGATTGCGATATTCTACTTTCTCATGATGCCCCTAAGATGTTAGGTTTAGGAGAGATACATACTGGAGCATGGGCAGGTAAAGATGCAGGCAATCCTTGGCTAGCAGACGAAATAATGCGTAAGCAACCAGATTATTGCTTTTGTGGACACATTCACAGTGGTAATCATGAATTACAGGAAATTACAGGTATTCATTTAGCCAATGTAAGCTTAGTGGGAGAAGATTATAATATTCATTATGAACCCTTATACTTAAATATCTAAAATGAAGTATACAGTTAACACTCCTGAAGTAATATATAGAGGACCCAGTTTGTGTACACTTTTAGCAATTGTATTTATAACTCTTAAGCTATTAGGAGTTTCTGCTGTAGCTACTTGGTCTTGGTGGTGGGTGCTGGCTCCATTATGGATACCAGTTGCCCTTGTATTCGGAATTTTAATAATTGCTCTAATAATTATAGTAATTGGGGCTGCTATAGCAGCATATAGTAAGTAGAATGGACAAGATCTTATTAATTGTAGACCCACAGGTAGATTTTATCAGTGGGTCCTTAGCTGTAGAAGGAGCTAAAGAGAAGATGGATGCTCTTGCTAGTGCATTACAGAACGGTGAAATTGACTGTGACTATGTAATGATTACTAAGGACTTTCACCCATCTAATCACTGCTCCTTTAAAGAGAACGGAGGTCAATGGCCTCCACATTGTGTTAAAGGTACTACTGGTAGTTGTATATATGCCCCACTATGGAGTGTAATATGCAACTACGCCTATTGTAAAGATACAGACATCTTTATTAAAGGAGATAGTACTGACAAAGAAGAATATAGTATCTTTGATAATCTAGAAAGTCTTTCTGTTATATCAGACATATTACTTGATTTTGAATCTGACCCAGATAACGAAATTCGAGTAGTCGGTATAGCTGGTGATTATTGTGTGTATGAAACCATTTGTAGTTTAATAGCTATGGGGTATGCAGACAACATAATAGTAGATACTAAGTATATAGCCTCTATAGACGGAGGAGATAAACTAGTTGAACTAATTAAAGAATATAACTTAAAATGGGATTAATTTATGCTATTTCAGTACTGGTGTTTGTATATGTAATTGCTAGTGTTTATTCTAATGAAGTTACTAGGCCTTATCTTACTACTAAAGTAGTAGTGTTTACGGGCATAGTAGGCTTGATTCCTTATGTCAATGCTATTCTAGTAATAGGCTCTATAGTGCAGAGAATAACTAACCATAAAGAGTATAGTACCTGGTCTAAGGAATATAGAGATGGTAGAATAATAGAATCATTACAAACTATCGATTCAATAGTGTGTAGAATTATAGAAATGTTTAAACGAGATGATAATTAAATCTATATTAGATACAGATTTATATAAGTTTACAACTTCGTATGCTTATATGAAATTATTTCCTCAAGCTAGAGGAACTTTTGAATTTATTGATCGTGATAATACTGAGTATCCAGAAGACTTCATAGAGAGACTATACTTGGAGCTTGGTTCCCTAGGAATGTTACATCTTGCTAAGGATGAACAAGAATATATGAATAATAATTGTAGATTCATTCCTCCAGTCTATTGGGAATGGCTATCTTCATTTAAATTCAATTCTGGCAAAATACAAGCATCCTTAGATGAAAACGGCCACTTACACATTAAAGTAACTGACTATCTTTATAAGGTTACTTTATATGAAGTACCTATTCTTGCAATAGTATCAGAATTACGCAGCAGAATATTTGATAACAACTGTGATTTGGCTGACGTTATTAAGAGGCTATCACCTAAAATTAAGCTTTCTAATGTTGCCGGGATTAAATTCTCTGAATTTGGTACTAGAAGACGATTTAGTTATAATGTGCAAGACATAGTAGTATCTACAATCAAAGAGGGATCTATTTATTGTACTGGTACTTCTAATTGCCATTTAGCAATGAAGTATGATATGCCTATGATGGGAACTCACCCACATGAATGGTTCATGTTCCATGGTGCTATGTATGGTTATAGGCAGGCTAACTATATGGCTCTTGAGAACTGGGTAAATGTGTATGATGGCGATCTAGGTATAGCATTGTCTGATACATATACCTCGTATACGTTTATGAAGAATCTGTCTCGTAAGCAAGCTAAACTGTTTGACGGAGTACGATGTGATTCTGGGGATGAATACAAGTTTATAAACGATATGATTAGTCGTTATAAAGAACTTGGTGTTGATCCCACGACTAAGACCATTGTCTTTAGTAATGCCCTAGATTTTGACAAATGTCAAGATATTATGGAATACTGTAGAGGTAGGATTAGATGTTCATTTGGTATTGGTACTAATCTTACTAATGATACTGGTTTTAAGCCAGCTAACATTGTAATGAAACTTACTAGCTGTCAAATGAATTCTAACCAACCAATATTTGGTTGTGTTAAATTATCAGATGATGCCGGTAAACACACCGGTAAGATTGAGGATGTTCAAAGGTGTTTAACTGATTTGGGATATGCATATAGAGTACCTTAGAAAGACTGTATACGGTTCAGTAATGAGCGTGGAAGAATTAAATGAGCTGGGAGCACAGGGATGGATTCTCTGTGCTGCTGTTAAAATGACCGAAGCTCAATATAACTATCTGTTTTATAAACACAGTTAATATGAAGTTTGAATATAAAATGTTAGAAAGAGTCTATCCAGTATCAGAGAGTGAATTAGACGCTCTAGGGTCTTTAGGCTGGGAATTAGTAGGAATGGTATCTCATGAATATTCTAAACGTGTAGACATTTCTATTTCTACTAAGATTTCAAGACTTATATACACATTTAAACGTGAATTGAAATGAATAACTTGGATTATAGTAAAGTGTTTGAAGTCCTAGTAAAGGAGACTGCAAACTATGTAAAAGTTAATAATCTCAAGGCAATGGTATTAGGCATCAGTGGAGGAATTGACTCCACTGTTGTTGCTGCTATTTGCCATGAAGTAAGTAAACAAACTGGCATTCCACTTATAGGTAGAAGTCTTCCTATTAAGAACAAGAGTGACGAGTTTGATGTGTCTAAGTTGGTGGGAGAAGCATTATGTAACGATTTTAAAGTTTATAAACTTGAACGTTCCTATCGTGCAGCTCTCTTTGACGCATGTGCTGATGCAGGTGATGTCAATATAGCTAACTCTTACTATCTCGATGAGTTGGAAGAGATGCCAAGTAGAACTCTGATTGCTAATGGTAATCTTCAGGCTAGATGCAGGATGATGTATTTGTATGATATAGCCAGTCGTTATAAAGGACTAGTAATGAGTACAGATAATCAGACTGAATATCAGCTTGGGTTCTGGACTATTCA
>ERZ791740.25-NODE-25-length-164817-cov-32.351404_pt1 | contig 164817 bp, 131 predicted proteins | sample MGYA00510041_ERZ791740 | MGnify/ENA primary metagenome ERZ791740 (study PRJEB30046, sample SAMN00791959) | human gut metagenome | study: EMG produced TPA metagenomics assembly of the A metagenome-wide association study of gut microbiota in type 2...
TTAAGTCTTATTTGTTACCGCTTACCGCGGCGACTTGTATATAATATCATCAGGTCTACATGTTGTCAACAACTTTTTTTATTTTTTTTAATATTTTTTCAATTAATTATATCTCCTATAATCAAATTACTATATACATACATTTTATGTAAGTTATCCACTATATATAGTTTTGCCTTTAACAAATGAAAAAAGCACTTTATCTGATTTCTTAAATCATAATAAAGCGCCTTTGAAAATCATTATTATTTAATTATAACTGTCCTGTCTGCTGATATGCATTCCATGCTTTCTGATATTTGAATGTATACATTATTGCATATACAGCACATATTATAATAAGCCATCCACCTGGTCTTCCAGTTAATACAATCATATATATAAGATTAAATACTGAATACACTCCAAGTATAACCGCACATACTCTGCTCTTTGCAAACTGGATTCCCAGTCCAAGTCCTACTACAATAGCTACATCTAATATGCCAAATACATTTCCTCCAAGAATCACATTTGCAACTAATGAAATTGCACCGATAACATATGCTATTATTGCTGATGCCCTGATATTTTTAGCAATAGGCTTAATACTCTCACACTGATCAAATTCTTCCTTTGTCATTCTTGTTGTTCCAGCATACATACTCTGCGGCATTCCATACTGATTCTGCATATTTGTCGGATATCCTGCACCAGACTGATATGAGTTATTCTGCTGTGTGCCCTCATCACTTGCTAAAGGTGCTCCACACCCCTTGCAAAACTTTGCTCCCAATTCATTAGCCCTGCCACATGACTGACATATCATATTTCTATCCTCCTGTTTTATCTTATTGTACTAAACAGCACCCGTGTTATTGGATTATAATTATATAATGCCTCTAAAAATGTATTTCCATGTATCTGCAATAATATATTAGAGGCTGTCTCTGTTCCACTTATTGCTGTAACAATCGTGAAAAATATCCACACAACCACAATCCCTTCTATAAAACCTACTACAACACCGCCTATCTTATCAGCCTGTTTAATCACTGGCAGCCTTCTCACAATTCCCGTTGCAGAAATAATTATTCTGAGTGCTATAAATATCACAACCATTATCAATATATATACAATGGCTGTCAATACTATATCTGCCAATCTCACTGAAATTATTTTCAATGTAAGTTCTTTTACTGATGTTGAAGAATAATCTTCTACTATGCCCATGATTTCTGATTCTGGAATTTCCTTAAGAGTATTTGCCATACTCTCTGGTAAATCAACTTTATCACTTATCTCCCCTATCATCACATTCATGGATTTTATATAATTTGCAATCTGGCTGGTATCAATATTTACGGGCAGTTCATTTCCCTCAGCAAAATAATTATCTATTTCCTTATTATTAGACAAAAGTTCGTATATCGACTGTGCCAGATTTTCATCTATATTAGTTCCTCTTTTTATAGCCGATGTAGCTACAGGTGCAATTACCACCGATGCCACAATCGTTACAATCATCGCAGCTAGTGATAAAACGATTTTTATGACACCCTTTCTCCATCCTATAATGGCAAATATTCCTAAAATCAGTATAACTCCTATTAAAAGCATCTTCTGAATCTCCTTATCATTTTAATCTGATAGTCTGTATATATTTTGAATTAACAAGTGTATAACTTCCTCTGTTTCCGGTAGGAAGAACATTTATAACAGGCATATCAAAGTCTATATCAGCAAGCACCTTTCCTTTCATATTCATAAGAACAAATGTTGATGAATTACTCATCACCACACTTTTGCCATCGAATTTGATATCTGTATACTGTACTGCAAATGTGGTGTCAAAAACTTCTTTGCCAGACATATTATAAACCACCAGTTTATATGGATCACCTGAATCAGAATTATCCAGAATCATGCCTATGTACTTGTCACTATAAAATATTTTTTCTATTTCATTATTAATTTCTATTGTATGCTCTAAGCTTGGGTATTCTTTAATCTTATAAATGCTTACAACATTTTCACCGACAGCAACTGCCTGTGTATCATCAATAAACTTTACATCACCAACTATGACATCATCATAATTAAAGCCACCAACTACACGCTCTGTTTCATTCTTTCCAACATCAGAAAAATTATAAAACACAACATTTGTTTTTATTTCATCTCCACTCACCTTTATAAATGATGCAATCAGTTTTTTGGCATCTGATGATATGCTTATGTCCAATGGATATCCATCGCCTGACAATGTTGTTTTGACGCTGTATATCTTGTCGCCATTTGTATCATACATATTAATGTAATTAGCGTTGGTATCTTCTAGAACAGCTGCTATTTTTCCGCCTGACGAAACTTCAATCTGAAGTATTGGCATTGATGTATCTGCCTTGCCAACTTGTCCATCGGCATTAAACGAAAATGCACTGCTTCCATTTATATCAGCAACAGCAATTGAATTACCACATATACTTACCGCAGGATTCTGCATTGAATATGTCTGATTCCATATTACTTTTCCGTTACTCTTATAATATGAAATTCCATCATTACTATATCTTACATATCCATCTGCAAATGCTACATATTTTGATGATTCAATATCATCTCTGTTTATCGAATTAGTAATAGCATATGATTTGTAATCATAATTATCTATAACTCTTAATACAACAGCATATACTGCTATTGCTATCATCATAATCACCAGAATTACAACTGCCCCTCTGATCTTATGTCTGCGTATTTTCTTTTTTACAACTTCTTCATCCAGAACATCCTCATCATTTTCAGATGATGCTGCAACCTCTGTATTTATATTAATTATTTTCTTTACCGGGGCATTTCTGTCCCCATTAAATCTTGATTTTCCAGATATTATATCTGCCATATTAATCCCCTTTTTTAATTGCATGCAGTAACATAGCTAATTATACAATATTGGGAAATTTTATCAAGGAAGTTTTATCTGCTGACCTATATACAACACATTTTCATCTTTTATATCATTATATGCAATCACTTCTTTACATTTTGAGGTATCTCCATAATACCTTTTGCATATTCCCATTATTGTGTCGCCAGACTTAACTGTATATATAACAGGTTCTTTTACTGTAGCGGCAACTGTCTGTTCTTCTTCTGGTGTAACAGTCGTTACAATTACACTCTCTGTAGCTGTTGCGCTAACGCTTGTCTCCTCTGCCGGCGTTTCTGCCTCTGTAGGATAAACCCCACCTTCAAGTTTATTTACTGGCACAACATCATCCTCTTTAGTTGCATCATTTCCTGACATCTGAACCATCAGACTGCTGATTGACTTGTCAAATTTTTTCATTTTCTGATAATTATTCATCAGATTAATGCCAATTACCAGAATTACAACCACCATAAATGCACTTACTCCATACATAAATCTGGCACTTTTCTTCTGTTCCCTCAGTTCTTCTTTTTCTTTTATTATGTTTCTTATTGATTTCATAACCTTATCAGGACCTTCTTCACTTGAACTTCTCTCACGTCTTTCAAGCATATATTCCTGCATTTCATAGTTTCTTTCATAAAAACATACATATCCTTTTTGTTTTTTTAACTCACCATTTTCATAAAGGTAGAAATTCTCTTCCTTCTCAACCGTATCAATAAGATAAAATGTTTTCATTGTTCCGGCAAAATTATCCAGATGTATCTTCTTTAATTTCATCATTCTCTCTGGCGTTACTTCTGGTATTGCCGCAAACCATCCCACAACAGACAGATTCGGAAAATATTTTTCTATATCAGAATATATGCCATTCCATACATTCTCGTTAAAATATATTCCTTTTTCTTCTACCTCCTGCCCTAACTTTGCCTTTATTATGCCTTTTATAAAGACGCATTTTTCCTCTCCATCGATCTGATTCTCCCCCAAAAGAACCCCCGCCTGTGAATCTGCAGGATTATTGTATGCTATGGAGTTTATATATGTAAAAGCATAATCTTCTATATATATTTTCTTGTCAGAGCTTACTTCACCTATCTGTTTGATATTTTTCGGTCTTCTTACGGCCGCACCCCTTGTAACTTTTTTAGACTTGTCCGAGTTTTCCTCATTACATATTATCTCTATCATGGTGCCTCCTTCTACTCTTATTCATCAGAATAATATCACCACAATTAAGAAAAAATTATCAGATTTTGTCAGCACACAAAAAAATATTCAAAAAGTTTTTTGTAATAATTAAAGTATTCCCAACGTACACATTATTAAAGAGTTTGTCTCATTAAATAATATCCGGAGGTATATATGCTTTATTATTTTGATTCCAAAAAAACTGCTTCTTCTATTAAAATGGGAAAAATGCTTAGTACTATTGTAAGCCAGACCATCCTGCCAGAACAGGAAATAATTATTCTTTGTATTGGAAGTGACCGCTCTACAGGTGACAGCCTTGGTCCTTTAATCGGTCATCAGTTTAAAAATTATGTTACTCCCGGATTATATCTTATTGGAGATTTACACGAACCTGTTCATGCAGCCAATCTTAATTATTGTATGAAATCAATAAATAAAACTTTTGACAATCCTTATATAATTGCCATTGACGCATCATTAGGAAAAGAAGAGCATATAGGGTTTATGACTCTTGCTACAGGACCGTTAAAGCCTGGTCTTGGAGTTAAAAAAAAGCTGCCTGAAGTTGGAGATATCCACATCACAGGAATTGTTAATTCTTCCCGCGAAATGGAATTCTCTACACTTCAGACAACCCGTTTGTCAATTATATTCCAGATAGCTGATGCTATTGTACTTGCCCTCAGAACTTTTAATGACGATTATTATATACAGCAAGTGCCTGCGCTATCGTATCTGCTGAGTCAGACTTCATAATCTGATTCAGCTCAGACAATTTGTCCATACTCATAAAATCCTTGCCCAGATAAGCTTCATAATTAGATGAGATATAAATTCTCTGTTTTTTAACCAGATCATCAAGATCATCATACTCTGCCTTTTTCTTTTGAAGTTCAGTTTCCATACTGCTTAACTTTTCTTCATATCTTTCATTAATTTCATTTACAATATCTTTCTTTGTAGTATTCTCAAATTCCTCCAAAGCAGCATTCTTTTCTTCTTCGATTCTCGATATCTCATCATGCAGACTATTGATTTTTGAATCATAAGATTCAAGACCATACATATCTTCATTTTTATCTTTTTTGATATTTTTCTCGATTTTCTTAATACGCTTTTTATTGTCAAGAATCTGTATTCTGGTATCCTGAGCTGCCAGTATCGTTTCTTTATGTTTTAACAACACTGCCCTGTAAATGCATTTTATAACCAACATGCATATCAGGGATACTGCTATACAATATACTAAAAGAATCCACTGTGGAATAACCGGCAGTACAAACAGAATAACTGGAACAGCTGCAAATATAACCAACAGCAGTATTACATCAATAACATAATCCAATAGTTTCACAGGATTAAAAACCGCTATAAACATCTGGCTATTACATATCTTAGATATATTCTCATGTATAAATGCTTCATTAATCTGTTCTGCCAAATCAGAATTTTCTGCTCTTAAAGATGCTGTCTCTGCATTAATTCTATCTTTTACACCAGCCATCTTTGCCTTATCTCTTGCTGCAGTTACATTTTTTATCTTTTCTTTATCTGCACTTATTGATTTGTCATATCCATCACATATAGCATCAATACTGGCTTTTATCTTAGAATCTGTTTCATTCTGCTTTTCTTTTTGAGCATTATCTAATTCCTTAGATATATCCTTCACACTTTCTGAAAGCTTTTCCAGCCTTTCTTTCTTGGAATTATGTTCTTTCATATCGCCAATAATCTGCTCAAGCTGTTTCTGATTACCATTCAGTATATTCTGTTCTGCCATGTACCCACCAACTTCCGTATATACTAATATTTCATCTTAATTACTTGTTCTCACGATAATAATTGATAAGACAACCATCAAGAATTATCTGTCTCTCATCATCTGTAAGTTCACCTAGCTTAAGTTCGAACTCTTTCATGTCCTTATTAACAACAAAAGCTTTGATTGTAGATACCTTGTTCTTAATTGCATCCTGAATCTCTGGAATGAAGATATAATCTTCATTCTCAAATGGAAGTTCTCCCTTATCAATTATGAATGGAAGCATACCCCAATTAATAAGGTTAGAACGATATCTCTTAGTAGCGTATTCATTAGCTATATTAGCCCATCCGCCAAGTACCTTCTGACATGAAGCTGCCTGCTCTCTTGCTGAACCGTCACCCGGCTTAACTGCAAATATAGTACTTCCTACTCCAACATTAGACTTGTGGACATCATATGTCTCTTTAATCTTATGCATGATTTCTCTAAGCTCTGGTAATGCTTCTCCCATGCACTGTCCTGCTTCTCTTGCCTTTTCAGCCTTCTGTACTTCCTTGGCACGTCCTACATATGCAGGATCTTTTCTTGAAAGTGCAAATTCAGCAAGACCAAGAGGATTAGATCTGTATGATGAAGTCTCTCCTGATGGAATAAGTTCATCGGTTGTTGTAACAGGATCATGTATCTCAGATACAACCTTAATGATAAGGTTCTCTGGAAGTGCAACCATTTCTGGCCAGTCCTTGATATTAGGACCAAACTGGATTTCCTGTTCCGGATCTGCAACACCCTTGCTGTCAAATACTCTGTTTGCATAGATTGAGCTGTCAAAATGATATGCTGGTCCTGTGAACTCTACATCCATATCTGTCGCTGCTGTAAGGAATCCCTTATTAGCTGCTGTTGCGGCAATAGAACGTGCATCCATAAGTGCAACAGATGATATCTGACCATTCTGTAACTTAGAGCCTTCTCTGTTAGGGAAGTTTCTTGTTGAATGTCTGATTGAGAATGCATTATTAGCAGGTGTATCTCCTGCACCAAAGCATGGTCCACAGAATGCTGTCTTAACAATTGCACCTGTCTCCATAAGGTCTGCAAGTCTTCCATTTCTTGCAAGTTCAACATAAATAGGTGTACTTGCAGGATATACACTGAGTGTAAACTCATCTGCGCCAATAGACTTTCCTTTAAGAATATCTGCTGCAGCACATATATTCTCAAAACCACCACCGGCACATCCGGCAATGATTCCCTGATCAACATAAAGCTTGCCATTCTTAATCTTATCTGTAAGCTTATATTCAACCTGTCCATCAAGACTTACAAGAGCCTTCTTCTCTACATCATGAAGAATATCCTCAAGGTTAGCATTAAGTTCTTCAATTGTGTAAGTATTGCTTGGATGGAATGGCATAGCAATCATTGGCTTGATTGTACTTAAATCTACATATACAACGCCATCGTAATAAGCAACATTTCCCGGATTAAGTTCCTTATAACTCTCACTTCTTCCGTGAATATCATAGAATTCCTTAACCTTATCATCTGTTCTCCAGATAGATGAAAGACATGTTGTCTCTGTAGTCATAACATCTACACCAATTCTGAAATCAGCACTGAGTGATGAAACACCTGGACCAACGAACTCCATAACCTTATTCTTAACATAACCGTTACCGAATACAGCACCAATAATAGCAAGTGCAACATCCTGAGGACCAACACCCTTAGCTGGTTCTCCTGTCATGTAGATAGCTACTACTCCCGGTCTGTTAATATCATATGTCTTATTAAGAAGCTGCTTAACAAGCTCTGGTCCACCTTCGCCCATAGCCATTGTTCCAAGAGCTCCATAACGTGTATGGCTGTCTGAACCAAGAATCATCTTGCCGCCTTCAGCCAGCATCTCTCTTGCAAACTGGTGGATTACTGCCTGATGAGGTGGTACATATATTCCACCATATTTCTTTGCACATGTAAGTCCAAACATATGATCATCTTCATTAATAGTTCCGCCAACTGCGCAGAGACTGTTATGACAGTTAGTAAGTACATAAGGAATTGGGAATTTCTCAAGCCCTGATGCTCTTGCTGTCTGGATAATTCCAACAAATGTAATATCATGTGAAGTCATCTTATCAAACTTAATCTTTAACTTCTCCATGTTTCCAGATGTATTATGGCTTTCAAGAATTCCATATGCAATAGTATTCTTAGAAGCTTCTTCCTTAGTTACTGAACATCCTGTTTTTGCTGCCACTTCATTTACAGCAGAAGCACTATCCTCCACAATGTCAACGCCATTGATAAGATATGCTCCTCCTTCACTTAATTTAATCATGTTTTCTCCTCTTTCTATATCATTGCGGTTTCCCGCTTAATATCTGATTCATACCCTCTTTATGCTAAAAACATATAAAATTAAAGATAAGGTGTAACCTTTTCTACAATTGATGCTATAGCTGCATTGTCCGCAGTTCCCGGAACCCAGCCAACCTTAACTGTATCACCTTTAATTCTTGGAATAATATGCATATGAAAATGAAATACTGTCTGCCCTGCAACTTCTCCATTATTCTGTACAATATTAAGTCCGTCAAAATCCAGCGCCTTCTTATACGCCTTAGAAATCTTTGTTGCTACTTTAAATACATGTGCTGCCGTGTCATCATCCAGTTCATATATATTGTCAAAATGTTCTTTCGGCAATATAAGCACATGTCCTTTAGCGGCTGGATTAGCATCGAAAATAACTTTTACGATATCATCCTCATAAAGAGCATTCGTTGGAATCTCGCCGTTTGCCAGCTTGCAAAAAATACAATCATCCTTTTTCATACTATTTCCTCACTTTGCGCGAAATTTGTCGAAATACTTTTGTTTACATGTATTTCGAATATGTATATACTTTAATATATACTTTTATATGATAACTTAAAGAAGGTTCGATTACAACCTCATAGCAAAAAACTTATTAATTTAATGTCTGAAAGGAATTTTTAAATGTTAAACTATGATGAATACAAGAAATTAAATGAATTGATAAAATATTCTCCAGACCTTGAACCAATTATTAATAAAATGTCCTTTATCTCGCCATCTGAATTATCTATCGATTATCATGACATAAAAAATCATATAGCCTATTTAAAAACAAGTTTTCAGCTTCTTAAGAAAAAATGTCCGGAATTGTCTGATATCAAATACTTTTCGCGTATGGAAAATGTTTTATCAGAACTCATACATCATATGGATCGTACAACCCTGTACCGCTATAGTATGAAGGATGCAGATATATCTCCTGTCAATATAAATGATATTCTTTATGAAATGCCTGACATTATTGACGATACAATTGACAATGATTGCAGCTTCGAGTTTAATCTCGGTAACATCCCTGATATCCTTATCAATTATGACCACTTAAAAATGATGCTGACAGAAATTATATTAAATGCCTGTGAAGCCTCGGAATATACTGGAGAAATAACTCTTTATTCTGAAAAGTGTAACACTTCTGAAATACATATAAAGATAATAAATGATACTACAGTCCCTGCATCAGGCTTCCCCCATCTGGAACAGATGGTACAACCTTTTTTCTCAACCAGGCAAAATCATTGTGGAGTCGGACTATCCATTGTTCACCAGATATGTATGAAATACAATATGGCTTATTCACTTACATCTGATAACAATAAAACCATATTCAGCATTATTATTCCATGCAGTACTGACTAATTAGCATTCAGATTTCAGATTAATTCTGAAATCTGAATATTTCATCAAGCATTCTTAATGTTTTCAGATTACCCCTCGCTGTCATTGCTCCCGTCATGAATGCTCTATGGAAAGTCTGCTGTCCATTAACAATGTTATCAAATGTTTCTTTATTAAGCTTTCCTATTACATCCGCATTCCTGTTCTCTCCAAGTTCTACTTCAATGTTACTTCCATCAACATATATACTGATGAGTTTATCTTTATCACTTATTGATAACATATATGTACTTTTATACCCTGGTGAAGGAGTAAAATTGTCTTTAAAGACATCTATATAATAATTATCTCCTCCATTTTCCTGATCATTAAGCAGTTCCTTATATATGCTCGCAAGCGATTCAATATCCTCTTTTTGTGTTTTAACAAATGTATCATCAGACACATATTTAGATAACTGCTCACTCTCTTGCGGAGTAAGTTTTATAGTATCTTTAAGAACATTATTCTTTATTGTCTGACTGCTTGATGGTAATTGCTTTATTTTCTGCGAAATTGTTCTATATACATTTTCTGCATACTTTTCAATTATGTTGTTATATTCAGTATTAAATTCAAAATCTGTTGTATCATCAATATATGCACTTAATGACGGACCTATCTTTCCTCCAATTATCTCCCATGAATTATTCAATGCCAGTGTAACTTCTCGTTCTCCATATGTTCTGGCCATTACAACAGGAAACATATATACATCAGATACCTGTGATTTATCCGAATATAACCAGCATGAATCCAGCAGAGTCTGCATATAGCCACCCATACCTACCCATTCCACAGTTGTCGCAAAAATAACACCATCCGCCTCTGTTATTGTCTGTGATAATGTAGTTATTGTATTTTTCATCTCATACAGGTTATATCTTGTCACATTGACATTAAGTTCGTTAAGTACTTCCTGAATTTTGTTAATAGCAAAAATTGTAGGGTCATCAACCAGACCTCTTCCACCGTAGTATATATTAATATTCATCTTAATAATCCCCATATATGTTTAATTATGTATATCAGTTATCATTGATATATTAGTGTGAATATAGCATAAAATCTAGCTTATTTCAACCTTGAAGGAAACTGCTGCCAGCTTTAATATATCTCCGTTAAAAAGCTGCCTCTTTTCATGATTATTAAGTCTTTCCCCATTAACATATGTACCATTCGTAGCATTAAGATCCTCTACAGCATATATATCCTCCGATAGCTTATCATTATAAATACAACAATGCATCCTGCTTATAACCTGTGCTTCCACTATAACATCTGCCATTTTGTCAAAACTCCCTATAACATATGGATATTTGTCCATTTCAATAGTACTGATATTTTCTAATTCTTTTGTATGCATTAAAGGATTCTGCACACCATCATCTTCCACCATATGTAATTTTAAAGTTTTCTTTTTCCCAGACGCCCCAATATAGTCTGACAAAAGGATTGTTTCATTACACATATCGTCATACACATCTGTCTTATCTTTCTGTTCAGATTCTCTTTTTTCTTTTATCACATATGGAACTTCCTCTTTCTCAACAATAGTAACTGTATTCTCTTTCACATGATGTTTTTTAGTATAAAACAAAATTCCTGTTCCCGATCCCAATGACACAAAAGCAACTAACGATGGTATGTTTATTGGCATCATATCAGGCAATATTATATTAACCAGACCAAATGCTATCATCAGGGCCCCCACAATTACCTTTCTGGAAACGACTTTGTCTGTCACTTTTTCCTCTTTATCCACCTTAATCTGTTCTGGAAATACCGAAATAATTTCTTTTTCTTTATACTCTTCAATATCTTCCTCTATATTTTCGTGAACAACTTTCTCTTTATATTTATCTTTCTCTATTCCTCCAAACATCCTTATCAGATTATATGGATCATAATCACCAACTAATACTTTCTGATATACCTCATACAACTTCACAATACATTCTTTTTCAAGACTATGATCAAAATGTTCCAGAATAAATTCAAATAATATTTTTAATTCTTCATTAAATGTATTTGAATTAACCCTTGTATGATAAACAAAATATATCTTTCTTGTTCCTACATCCATATATAAATACTTTGGCTCAATTTTCACATGATCAATATCAAGCATGTAATCATCTGCTATTCTTACCATCTCTGACAGATTAACACATATTGACTTTACATCATCCATTGTCATCTTTCCGTATTCATAAAATCTGTTGAGCTGCTGTTTTGATGTTATATCATAATAGATTCCATATCTGCCATTTACCGAATACATAGACATTTTCAAAAAATGATCCGGCTTATTCCGCTTTAACATTTTATATTGATAATCCTGATACTCATTATCATCTTCTATAACAAGATAATTACTATTATTCTGATGTTCATATCTTACATTAATATTTTCACTCTCCAAGTTATTTCCTCCCCTAATCAATAGCCTCCATTATTGCCCTCATAATTCTTATACTTTTTTCCGGTTCACTTTTCTTTATTGAAGAGTTATCCACCCTGACTTCATAATCATGTGAAAATATGCATCTTTCTTTTAAAAATCCCTCTGCTATTTTTTCAAACTCATTTTTTCTATCAATGCTCATATCATTTAATTCATTTTCTATTGCTGTCTGGCTGATAACATTTTCTTTTATAATTTCATCATGAATGCTGCATGTAAAAGAAATTATGATAATAATTATCATTGAAAATATTGGAATAATTACTGCATTTTCCACTGTATAAGATGCTCTTACCCACACAATATCACCCCCAGATATGCCAAAAACATGTATGGGATAAATGCTATTCTGTCTTTAGCTTTTACCCTCTTCAGCACCAGCAATATTGCAGCAGATATACTTACTAAAAACAATGCCATCAAAAGAACCCCCACTGCTTTTTGAATTCCCGCTAAAAATGACAGTACCCCCAATATAATCATATCTGCCATTCCAAGCATTTGTCCCCATACACTAACAAATATAGTCACCATTGCATATATCAATATAAAAATAAAATATCCGGTTTCAATCTGCTGTCTATCCCTGATAGCAGATACAAGTTTCAATAATATTGACATTACCGAAAATATAATCAGTAAAGCAAGGGGAACTGCTTTCTTTTTAATATCAATAATTCCCATTACTAACAGCCATATTATAATAAACAAATCTGTTATATTCACTTAATCCATTTCCTCCCCGGCACACTTTATACAACACCTCATAGTTCTCTCTGCAATCTCTCTTTTAATCTTTGTAATATTATGCGAAAGTGCATCACATGCAGCAGATGTATGATATCTACGGCCATATGGCGTATAATATACAGTCGATGACTCCCCCTCACATCTGCTGCATTTATAATATTTAGCACCCGCCTCATTTCGTAATTGTAAAATATCACTTATGCTGGCAGACTTTATCTGGTGAGATAAATATGTACAATCTATGTTGGTATGAAAAACCGTTCCATTTTCTGTAATATATACATAAGTGTCTCCATCAGCATAATCTGATGGTTCATATGAACATTTATCCTCTCCAAGCCACGCATCCGTTATACAATGTTCCCGGATGTATATGCCCTGTTTTCCCCATATATTAAATGGATTCTTTACAAGATATGTAAGCGTAATATTTATTTGTGAACCATTCTCAAGTATCTGTGAGCCCGCAAAAACCCAGCCTGCATTTCCTCCTGTAATATAGTTATCTTCAGCATAGGACATTCCTATTTCTTCAATAAAAACTGCCGTGACCTCTGCCATTGAAATAACAGACCTGCACATATCTGCATTTTCCCCTGTATTCTTCAAACTACTAATAACGCTGTCTTTATCATTCTCAGAAATTGTCTTTACTGACTCACTTATATATGCATATCTGTTTATTTTTCTTACCGTGTTATACAGTGCATTATTTACCTGTGTTCTTATCATAAATACATAAAGCATAAATATAATTGCCACTGTAGCATAAACAAAAAGTGGAATTACAAGCGCTCCTTCTACAGTTGCCGACGCAGAAATGTATTTTTGAGTCAATTTTATGATAAAAGGTTTATTTTTAATCTGACCGTCCCCCTTTCGTTAAAATGAAGATAAAATGATATTTCCTGTTTCTGCGTCGAACTGCTATTTAGAAGCACCTATGCTGCTAAACCATGTTATATATACGAACATTTCATATATTGTTTATATATCTTTTGCCGTCCCGTACATTTAAAAAATGCTCTTGCCTGTGCTGAAACTATATAATCTCTCATTCTGAAATCACTATGGCCAAGACTAATCATTTTTAATTCCATAGCTCCCATTGTACGATAATTCTTATTTTCCATACTTTCCATAACAAGCAGCATTCTTATATATCCTTCATAATCTATACCGGAATTATTATTATCATTATCCACATCAAAATTCATTGATAACAAATTTTCTAATGATAAATTCCATGTATCTTTCGTTTTTACAAGTTCTATTTTTTCTCCTGAATACAACTTTCGCAAATCAACAACTGCTTCAGCATATGCCCATACAGATAATACAAGATACTGCCCAGCTTTAATTATTGCCATATTACCTGTAAATCCTAATGCTGTTGCCGCCAGACTATATGCTTCTGCTTTCTTGCTCTGATCCGTTATTAAATAAGCTAAATTAATACCTGTTCTAATTCCTGACAATTTCAGCATAACCTGTTCAAGATTATCCTTATCGCTATTTTCGCCCCCAATAATATATTCAAGGGTATAATCCAGACAGTCATTTTCATTACTGTCTTCGTCAAGATAATCAGTATAACTATTGAACTTTGTCATAAGATACTCATTCATAAGCAAAGCATCTGCCGTTTTATTAAATGCAGAATCATTATTCTCATATTTATCTGTTATTGTTGATGCCAGATCTGAATAATTAATCACCTTTGATGAAATTTCATCTGTGTTAACTACCAATGCCAGTATTCCATCCGTTATCAACTGTTTTATTTTTTTCACTGCTGACAAACCATTTCCCTTGGAAGTAAAATCTATGCCTGAATAATCGAACTCCAATCCCTTAGCCGATAATCCGGATAAAAGTTTCCTACATCTTATAACTTTAGGTCTTACAGACTTACAATCAGCCTGTAATAATTTCACATCCAGTTCTTTAAGTACTTTATATACTCCATCAAGAATAACCTCATTTCTTTGTAATGCCTGTTTTAAAATTTCTGTATCACACATACTTTTCTTACTAGATGTTTCTGTTGTCTGCATATATTCAATATCAGACATCATGCCTTTATATAATTCTTCACCAAGTATCTCTCTGTTACTCTTAATTTTATCAATACATTCAGATATACTATCATCCACTCCCGTCTTTGCAGATTCATATTCATCCAATACATTTAAAGCCTCTTTCGTTTTTTCTCTGCTTTCCTCTAATGCTTTACTTAAAGCATCATAATTTCTTGAATATAGTGCCGCATAAGAATTATTTCCTGATAATTCACTCTCTTCATCACCTATCTCATATAATCCATCCACATCATCTATCATATCCTGTAATATTTTATATACATTGACATAACTAACAGCACTGTTTTTCACCGAATCATAAATCCGTGAATCACCTACACCAACAGATATCATAGAAACTTCACCATTAACCGCCATTTTTGCAAATCCATCTGTAACAGCTTCCGGCTTTCCACTTTTTATTACCAGTCCCGTATCGTTTGTCTTAACTCCATCAACCAGCTGGATTAATTGTAGAATTTTTTCATCGATATTCCACAATTCTTCTTCACACTTTGAAATATCAGATGCTATTTCATTTATTTTTTCAGCCTTTTCTACCTGCTCCTGTGTATTCTTAAACATATCTATAACTTCAGAATACACTCCATATTTCATATAAGCTGCAATTTCTTTTGTCAGATAGTAACCACCATCAGAGGTTATATATCCAAAATCATTAAATTCAACTCCCGTAAGCTCAATTCCTTTACTGCCCATGTCTGTATTCTGTCTAATATAATCCTCTGTATGTCTTTTTATAACATCTGTTTTCTTCATTACTAAAATGTCATACTCATCCAGCATATCGTTATGATAACAGGAAAATGCCCCCTCCATTGCCAGCATACATGCAGACTTGATATATGTATTTCTCATATTGTCTGATACTGACCTTATACAGGTCAGTATCAGGGATAACACAAGTGTAATACTAAGTGCTGCCATTATTGTAATCTGGGCTTTTATATATTTTTTTAACACCAGATCCTCCCATTAGATTTTATTAGCCTGACTAGACATCTTAGACAAAATATTATTAACAAGTGCTGTTATCTGATTTTTAAATAAGATAACCAGTCCAACAAGCACAATAGTTATCAGCACCACTTCTACAACTCCCATTCCATCTTCATTTTCCCAGAACTTTTTAACCTCATAACACATTTTTTTCATACGCTTCTCCTTTCTTACCGACTTACAACCCTACATCCTGAATTTCATTACTGCTGGTATCATAATGATTGCCATTACTACCACAAGCATTAAAAGCATAGGAAATAGCAATTTTGTAGTCGCTTCTTCACCTTTAATCTTTGCTAAATTTTTTCTTTTATCAAATGCTTCATTAACTTCCACTTCTAACAATTCCCGTATATGACTTGTACCTTTTCTTAAATTTGTCTGCAATAAAGATGCCAGCTTCATATATTCTCTTGTATCACATCTTTTCCCAAACCTCTCATATGCTATTCCTTCTGATATTCCTGCCTGCATATTACAGTCTGTTTCATACATTTCTTCATAAGCTGGTCTTAAAATGAACCCTTCATTTTGTTTTTTCCTATTGTAGTCATCTGCTATCTTATGCCATGCCATTCTTGTAGTCATTCCAGCTCCTAAAAGCAGTGTAAGTTTAGAAACTATTTCAGAATAATCATATACAAGTTCCTTTTTTCTTTTATCAGCAGCGTCTTTACTTTTCTTTTTGTCCATAAGAATAATAAGAATAACTGCAACCCCGCCAAGTCCTATAAATACAACTGGTGAATTTGTCTCATTTCCATATTCATAATCAACAGCCTGTCCATCTATATATTCCGGAAGCTTAATATCTGATGACTCCGGATTACTATCCACTGCCTGTTTTATCCCATCCTCTGTATGAACCTTTATACGCGTATAAGAATCATATTGAGGTGCAGTTATATTTACCTCAATATCATATTCTTTTCTATACTCTCCATATTTAGTGATTAAAACTAACTTAACTCTCCGTTCATCCGAATCAGAAAATCCACGATTATTAACTTTGCCATCGTAACCTACAAGTTCATAATCAGTTGAATACCATTCCAGTTCCACAACTCCATTTTGTGCTGTATCGCACAAATTCAAGTCAGATGTGACATGGTTAAGATCTGTATTTTCTTTCAGCATTTTTGTCTTTATCTCTTCAAATGCATTATCAAAATACTCAAAAATTTCATTTTCAGATAACTGCCTTGGCTCAATATTTACATTAAGCTGTGCAAGAACTTCACCTTTTTTATCCAGCACTTTTATCTGCTTAATCTCATCTGTTTCACCTGGCTCAGGACGCGTCAATGTAGACATCACAGCTTTATCATGCTGATTTAAAAGGGCACTCATCACCGAAAACACAACACTTACAACTATTGCTGCAATTATCTTTTTCTTTAAATCAAAATTTTTATCATTAAATAAATCTAATTTTATTCTCTTAAACTTCAATATTGACAATCCTCTTAGACCACACATTAGAAATAAGATAGATAATAAGACAACCTGTCATAATCAACATTCCCGATACATTGCCATATAACGGTTCTATAAAATCCCTTGCTGTCACCTTAAGATATATTATTATTAATGCTGGTATTGCACTCATAACCTTTTGTTCCATTCTTTTTCCACTGACAATTGTTTCAACTTCCGATGCCACCTCAGTTTTTTGCTGTATAATATCTGCTGTATTTCTTATTATAGATATCAAATCTCCGCCGCTGCGTTTTGCATACCTGAACACTTCCGCAAAATACATAATATCCTCAACCTTGCAATCATCAGCAAAATCAATAAGAATATCTTCCAGATTCTCATTCTGATTAATTCTTATTACTATATTTCTGAATCCAGATACAATATCCGCATTTTCTCCATAAAGAAGCACCAGCTCATCTATTGCCTGCGAAAATGAATTTTCAATTGAATACCCGACATTTAAAGCAAATGAAACCGACATTATTCCATCCTTAAACTGTTTTATAAGAATATTTCTGCGTTTTGCCTCCTGCAGCCTCTGTGATTCCTTAAGATGTATAAAAATGTACGGTGACAAAAGTAGAGCCATCAGAATATTCTCGTAAAAAATATATGCAGCTATTACAATAACTACTATTCCCTCAGCAATATACCTTACATTACCAGAGAGTAATTCCTGCTGACTTAAGTTTCTCCGTCCTTTTAATATCTGCATTCTGCCTGACAAGTTCCCCAAGTATCCTTCCATCTTTGCCTTCGCCTTTTTCAACAAATCTGAATAATGGAGTAAGTTCAATCTCACCGTTTTTATAATCTCCGACTTCTGCAATCTGCACCACCTTTCTGCTCTTATCCCTCTGCCTTGCAAGATGAACTATAATATCTATTGCTGAAGCTATCTGTGTCCTTATTGCATCTATGGGCATATTCATTCCCATAAGCACCATGGTTTCAAGTCTTGTAAGCATATCTTTGGGGCTGTTACTATGTCCTGTAGACAGACTGCCGTCATGTCCCGTGTTCATTGCCTGAAGCATATCCAATGCCTCTGCACCTCTTACCTCTCCAACTACAATTCTGTCAGGTCTCATTCGAAGACTTGATTTTATTAAATCTCTGATTGCTACTGCATTATTTCCCTCTGAATTTGCCATCCTTGCTTCCAGCCTTACCAGATTTTTAATATTATGTAACTGCAATTCCGCTGAATCCTCAATTGTTATTACACGTTCATCATCAGGTATATAATCTGACAACACATTTAAAAATGTTGTTTTTCCACTTCCCGTTCCCCCAGAAATAAATATGTTATATCTGCTTTTAACAAGTTTTTCCAAAAAATGTGCCGCCTCTTCTGTTATTGATCCAAGTTCAATCAACCGGTCTATCGTTAACGGTTTATCATAAAATTTTCTTATAGTTATTACGGGGCCATCCATCGCAACCGGAGGTAATACGATATTAACTCTGGATCCATCCTCCAGTCTTGTATCTATAATAGGACATGCTTCATTGACCATTCTGTTGGACATTGCTGCTATTCTCTGTGCAATATCTGCAAGCTTCTGCTCACTGTCAAAATGTTTATTCCATTTCTCTATATAACCTGATTTCTCATAAAAAATATTATCCTTACCATTAACCATTATTTCCGTAATATCAGGATTTTCCAATAACTCCTGCAATATATCCAGTTTTTTTATAGAATTATATATTCTGTTTCTCAATTCTTCTTTTTGTCTGATTGAAATAATTTTCTGTCGGCTCGCATCATAAATACAGCTATCAATCACAGAATACAACTCATCATCTGTAATATTGCGTGCTATATCCAGATTCTGATAAACATTGTGACGTATCTGCTTATATAATTCTTCCATTATTCTTCACCCGGATTAAGAGTACTTTTTAATTCTTCATAAAAATCATTAAATGGCAGCTTTCCCCACAAGTCATCCAGGGTAATATCAACATTTAATTTTACCTGTACTTTATTGATACTCTGCACAATATTATCCATCCCCTGCTCAATCATATATTTTTCAAGATTTTTAATTCTGCAATTTTCTATATAATCATCACCAAGAGTCATGTAACATTTATCACAACAGCCCAAAACATCCCATGGCATTCTTATACAATCCCCTATGTCAATGACAATATACGAATATCCCATTTCTCTTCCTATCCCCTGTACAAATGTACATATTTCTTCTGGCTTTATATCCGCAATATCTTCTGCACAATCTGCCTCTGGTATATAATCAAGCCTGTCACAATGATTTATTGCATTGACTATATTTTTGTGAAACTGATTATGGTTCTGCCTGAATGCATATAATGCATCCGACAAATTCTCTGTACTTTCACTTTTTAAAATATTTCCAAGACACGAAAACACTTCAAAACTTATAAATAAAGTATTTCCGCTTTCTGATAATACCCGTGCCAATGCCAGTGACAGCAGAATACGTTTTGTATTATTAAAGCCATATACACCAATAACCTTAAGCATTCCGCTTCTCTTAATTATATCTTTCCTGTCATATCTCATAACTGTATGTAAAAGCTGATATGACGGCTGATATTTGCAGACTCCTATCAGTTCTTCTTTTTCTCTGGAATTAATCTCTTGCGCATCATCATCTTCTTCGCAAAGCACAACAGTTTTACTTCCAGTTCTTCCCGCATCATATGCGTATGCTTCCTCACTTATCATAAGCACATCCGCCTTTTTTTCGTGAAGATAGCTGTCAAGTTCTTTTTCCTTTGTAAATACCTGTGCATTATAAGGAATTTCATTATCATCATTTATAATCGACATTAATCTTTTGGCATAATTTTCATCAGAATCATATATTACACAGATATTATTTTTCCCCATATTGTCACCCCCTAATTATTTTATATACTCACAACAATTCCATATCCCAACACAACAACATATGCAGCCAGTGTGGCTATTGCATAATGAAATCCATGAACTTTCACCTTATATCCTCCCAGTTCTACCAATCTGGTCTTTCTTATACACAACTCAACAATTCCGATAACTGCCCCTGATATGAGCGATACTGCAATCAACCGGGTAATTATTACTTTTCCCAGCAATAATCCAAGTACTGCAAAAAGTTTTACATCACCTGCGCCTACTGCTCTTACAGCATAAAGAATCAACATCCCTGATAATCCCGCCAGGGTACCAAGCAGATAATCTTCAATATGCTGTCTGGTAACACATCTGATACAAAGCATAATCACCCCTGTTATCATTCCTGTCACAATCAGATAATTAGGTATTCTGAAACCTTTTACATCCTCTGTTACTGCCCGTATAATTAATACCAGCGCAATAACTGCTGATATAATATCTGTCACTTATCCACCACCCTCCAAAAAATATGTATAGAATTACCATTTACTGCCTATACTTTTAATACAAGGCATACAATGCCCCTAATCTTGATATTAAGGAGTAATTCTATTGAAAATGTTTGGTAAAAAAAAGAATCCTGCTACATATGATGAAAAATATCTGTTACAGGAACTTATGATGACTAAAAAGGCTATGTACACTGCCTATTCTAATCTTGATAATGTTACTGATCCTGATCTGATAGACTGTTATATCTACCAGCTTAACTCGGAACAGAAACGGTATAACTACCTTCTTGCAAAGGCAAAAGAATCCCAGCTTTCTGCGTCTGAATTCTGAGTTTCATAAGAATTGTTGTGTTGTACAGATAATATACATTCTATTCTAAAAATTGTCAATACCTTTTGTATATTTTTGTTTAAAAAATCATATCATTTTTAATTGACATTTATTCAAAGCTAATATACCATTTATATAAGAATTTCTTTTACAGATAACGAATTACAGAGGAGATATATTATGAAACCTAAGAAATCATTTAATCCTTTTATAGCTACAACTATAATATTCTTTATGACTACAATTATGTTCGGTCTGCTTGTTACTGCACTTGTTATTAAGAATAAGAACACATCTGTCTCAGCTTCTTCTGATAATACTGCAACAATCAGTGATGAAGACATAGAAAAATTCAAAGCTGAGGAACGCGAAGACATATTATCTGATATGAAACTGAAGCTTGTTAACGGTGACAGTTCCTTATCAATATTCAAGAGCTATTTCCCTGATAATATTGTCTATGTTAACAATAAGAACCAGTATGTATTTGCAGACATTCTTTCTGATGTTGCCAAGAACAATTACAAGGATGAGAATTTTAAGCAGGACGATGCGGGAATTATTACCTACAGTGATAATGGTACTGTCATTTCACATATGGGTGTGGATGCTTCTAGGTTTCAGGGGAATATTGACTTTAAGAAATTAAAAGAACAGGGCGTTGAATTTGCCATGTTAAGATGTGGTTTCAGAAGCTATGGCAATGGAATCCTGAACACTGATTCTTCATTTGATACATTTGCAAAAGACGCAATAAAGAATAATATTAAGATTGGCGCATACTTCTTCTCATCTGCAATTACGAAACAGGAAGCTATAGAAGAGGCTGATTATGTTCTTGATATTATCAAGCCTTACAAGATTACATATCCTGTAGTTATTGACTTTGAGGAGATTTCGGGCGATTCATACAGACAGGAGAATCTGACTACTGAAGAACTTACAGATATCATAATCGCATTCTGCGACAAGATAGAAAAAGCAGGCTATAAGCCAATGATATATTCCAACCTCAAGGGATTCGTTGGAAGACTTGACCTTACCCGCTTAGAAAAATATGAGAAGTGGTTTGCCTACTATTCAGACACACCTTACTTCCCATATGAATTCTCTATATGGCAATACACTGAATCAGCTAAGTTAGACGGTGTCAGTGGTAATACCATAGATCTTAATATTAGTTTTAAAGATTACAATTAATTGTGACTCACATGCTCACTGCGGAATTTCTCAATCATTTCCCTTGTGAGACTGATATGGTCATCAATTACATCTATATCATCTGCCTTGACCCATGTGCCGACCGATAACTCATCTTCTTCAAGAGTTATTGTGTCGTCACCGTCAAGCTCACAGAAGTAACCAAGAAGCTGAGAACCGCTGAGTCCCCAAGGCTGGCTCTTATAATAGGTGATATTTTTAACCTTCACACCTACTTCTTCCATAACTTCTCTGCTTACAGTTTCCTCTGTTGTTTCACCAATCTCAGTGAATCCGGCAATAAGCGCATAATTCCTATAAGTTCTTCCTGCATATTTAGTAAGAAGAATTCTGTCCTTATCTGTAACTGCAACAATAACAGCCGGACATATCTTAGGAAATACCATATTCTTACAGCAGTCACAGCGTAACATTCTCTGCTTGTCATCATGCTTGAGTGGTTTTCCGCATCTTCCGCAGAAATGATTATCCCTGTACCAGCCATACAGATGAAATGCAGTAATAGCCGCATAAGCATGCTCTCTTGGCTGTGCCTTACGGAAAGAATCGACTCCTATGAATTCATATCCTCTGACGAAAGAATACATATCCTTGTGTACAGCTGAATCAGCCATCTCTCCCAAGAATGTGCCTCTTTCGAGGCTTCCTGTCTTTCTTGCGAGAAAAAAATGTTCCTCATCAATTGACAACAGATATATGAATTCAAAGTTATCCACAGCTTTGTCTCCATAAGAGGACTTTATCCCCTGAACGAACTCATCATACTGTGGATATATTAATACATTTTCTTCAGGATTCTGTGAGTTAAAATGTCCTGATGGTCTTGCAAGCAACGAGGAACCCTGAAAATAAAACACAGTGTCCTCATTGCCTGGCTTAAGATTCTTATACTGATTGTCCAGATGTTTTGGCCATATATCCTGTATCATATCAGAAGAACACCATCTCTTCCTTAGGTGCACCTGTCTTTTCTACGCTTTCAACGTAAAGAACAGGACCTTTCTTCTTATATGCCATCTGGAATTCATACTTAATAGTAGCTGTAACCCATATCCATTCTCTGTTTTCAAGCGAAGCTATGTTGTTGTAGAAGCTGATATAACCAATAAACTGTGTATCTTCTGCACAGCATGTCATAACCTTTCTTCCAGGAACGAAATTCTTATCCTTAAAGTACTTGTTCTTAAGAACCTGTCCCTTGAATCTTACCTTCTTACCTGCGTATACTTCCGGTCTTTCAGACACATCCATATACCAGATACCATAATCTTCGTCATCAACCTGAATAACATCAGCATTGATATCGTATGGAAGCTGTTCAGATATAGCAACCTGGTCACCCTTCTCATCCTCGAAGATAATCTGAAGTGCAGGATTTAATGCTCTCATGCTTCTTCTGTAGCTGCCAAGATCCATACCTGACTTGCATCTGTTAAAAATAACCATGTCCGCATATTTAACAGACTCTGCAATAATGGACTTCATGTTAGCCCACTGTAATCCAAATGAATTGGCGTCAACTAAAGTTATAGACTGGTATACCTGCCATCCTCTTGGCTTTTCACTTCCAAGTAAAAGTGCCGGATCCCACATTCCATTGTACTCAACAATAACAAGCCATGGATCATACTTTTTATCCAGTTCATTAAGAGTCTTGATATTAAAATCTTCTTTCTCAACAACAACCATATCAATTCCGTTGTCTTTAAGAAGCTTCTCACTGTACTCCTCTTCGCCTTCTTCACACACAATAAGAAGCTTGTTCTTAGCATCCGCAAACTGTCCCATTGCTATAGTATCGGAGATAAATCTTGTTTTACCGCTGTCTAGCTGACCGTTAATCAAGAAAATCGGAATCTGATATTCCTCATTTGCCATATTTATCCTCATTTCCGCGCATTTGCGCTATCATTTCATTATAAATGCGTTGTATAAATGTGTTCTTCTATTAAACACTGATTAAACTTCAAAAAGTTCCTTAAGAGCATCTTCCTTAAGTTCAGAACCGATTACGCAGATTCTGCCTGTGAAATCAGCACTTCCCTCACGAATCTCATATTCTTCTGGTACAAGGTCAAAATACATCCATGTTCCATCTGTGCAAGGAAGCATACCCTTAGAACGGAGAACCTTACCATAATCTTCACTCTCAGAAAGCTTCTTTAATATGCTATCAAGCTCTGCCTTATCATACTTCTTAGGAGTCTCGGTACCCCAGCTTGTGAATACGTCATCTGCATGATGATGGTGATGATCATGCTCATGGTCATGATGATGTTCATGCTCGTGGTCATGGTCGTGATGATGCTCATGTTCCTCGTCATGATCGTGATGATGTTCGTGCTCATGCTCGTCATCATCATCGTCATGATGTCCGCCACAGCAGCAGCATTCTCCATCTTCATGATGATGGTGGTGATGCTCCTTCTCATGCTCTTCATAAGCCTTCTGTGCTGCCTCTGCAAGCATGTCTAACTCAAGGTTAGTAACATTCTCCATTGCTCCAAGAATCTTAGTTCCATCAATATCATCCCAAGGAGTTGTGATGATATGTGCATTAGGATTAACACTCTTTATAAGTTCAATAGCTGTCTTTAACTTCTCTTCAGAAACATTCTGTGTTCTGCTTAAGATAACAGTTCCTGCATGCTCAATCTGGTTATTAAAGAATTCGCCGAAGTTCTTCATATATACCTTAACCTTAGATGCATCTGCAACTGTTGATGCACTGTTAAGAACGATTTCATTCTCAATGTGAAGGTCTTTAACAGCCTTGATAACATCTGAAAGCTTGCCTACACCTGATGGTTCAATAATAATTCTGTCTGGGTGATATTTGTCCACAACTTCCTTAAGAGAAGTTCCGAAATCACCAACGAGTGAACAGCAGATACAGCCTGAGTTCATCTCTCTTATCTCAACGCCTGAATCTTTAAGGAATCCACCGTCAATACCGATTTCACCGAACTCGTTCTCAATAAGAACTACCTGCTCTCCCTTTAAAGCTTCCTTTAAAAGCTTGCTTATAAGTGTTGTTTTACCTGCTCCCAAAAAGCCTGAAATTATATCTACTTTAGTCATCTTAATCAACCTTTCTGCAGTATATGACTGCTCTTTTATCTCATATTTTCAATTATACACTTCTTGTCAATCCCTATTTGAAAAGAAAATGTAAAATTTTATTAAAAATATTTAATCAGACAGAGATTCCCATGCTCTGTCTTAATTCATCTGCCTTCTCGCCAATCTTTCTTAGCCTGTGGTTTACACCCGATTTACCAACCGGAGGGTCTAACAGCTCACCTAATCCCTGAAGACTCATGTCAGGATTCTCAAGTCTTAAAAGTGCAATCTCCATCAGACTGTCACTTAAACTGTCAAGTCCAACTGTATCCCTTATAAGCTCAATATCCTTAATCTGCTTGACTGCCGCTTCAATTGTTTTGTTTAGATTGGCCGTTTCACAGTTTACCTTCCTGTTGACATCATTGCTGATTCCTTTAAGAATCATGACATTATACAGATTCATCTGTGAAACAACAGCTCCCATAAGATTAAGGGTATCCGTTATATTATTCCCCTCTTTCATGTATACAACAAAACTGTTTTTTCTTACAATAACCTTTGCATCAAGACCAAAGAAACGAAGCATGTCCATAAGAACGTCCGCGTCCTCTTCATATTTGCATACAATCTCATAGTGATAGAACTTGTTCGGATCGCTTATAGAACCACGTTCCATAAAAGCGCCTCGTATAAATGCTTTCTTGCAGCAGTCCATTGCTACAATCCTTGGGTCAACGAACACAGGCTCAATCTGTGTGAACTGCTCGTCACACCATTTTAATGTCTGTAATATTCTGGCAACATCACTCTGTCCTGTAATCCTTACAACAGTTTCCTTGCCATTCTTAATCACTTCATTCGTATCAGCATCTGTCTTAATGCTAAATATTTTCATTAACAGATCACTGAATTTCTCGACTGACAATTCATTTTCCGTAACGAACTCCAGACACAGCTCACCGTTATCTGTCTCGCTTACATTGCCAGACATTCCCATAAACGCAGCAAATTCCGCAATCTGGCAATGCCTCGCGGAATCTGTTTTCTTAACTAACTCTTCTTTTACCTCTGATGAAAATGACATACTTAACCTTTTCTCTTAGAATCTTTCTCAATATCTCTGTGTTCAACCTTACAGCCATATTCAGTCTTACTTATAATGTTATAAATCTCATTGGCAAGTGTAACTGAACGGTGCTTTCCACCTGTGCATCCAATTGCAATAACAAGACTGTTCTTTCCTTCCTTAACATAATTAGGCAGAAGGAACTTCAATAAATCATCTATCTTTTCCAGAAATTCTGTTGTCTCCGGAGCTTTCTTCACATAATCCTGTACAGGCTTATCATTACCGGTAAGGTGTTTAAGTTCTTCAATATAATATGGATTAGGCAGAAATCTCACATCAAACACAAGATCTGCGTCTGCAGGTATTCCATATTTGAAACCAAAAGAAAGAACTGTAACAAACAGATTCTTGAAATTCTTATCGTCAAAGAATATGCCCTCAAGCTCTGCCTTAAGTTCCCTTGTAAGCATCTGGCTTGTGTCAATGATAACATCCGCTCTTTTCTTTAAGAACTTCAGTTCCTCTCTTTCCAGTTTTATAACATTATCTATCCTGTCATGATCGTCCTTAGCAAGCGGATGTGTTCTTCGTGTCTCTTTATAGCGCTTTACAAGTACCTCATCACTTGATTCAAGAAACAGTATTGTATAGTTATAATGCTTATCAAGCATATCATCAAGAACAGAATCCAGCTCCACAAGTGCATGACCACTTCGTATATCAACTCCAATTGCAATGTTGCTATATCCGTCCTCTCCTGCATTGGCAAGCTCCGCAAACTTTGGAATCAAAGATATTGGCATATTATCAACGCAATAATATCCCTCGTCCTCCAGCACATTAAGTGCTGTTGATTTTCCTGCTCCTGACATACCTGTAACAATAATCATCTTCATCTTATCATCTTCTCTTTCTTATCAGTCTTTAATTACCGTTCTCTTCAACTATCAGACGGCTCAGAATCCGACCTTTACAACCTCCAGTTCAAGTTTGACACCGAACTTCTCCATAACAGTACTCTTAATATAATCTGTAAGCTCACATACATCTTTAGCTGTCGCATTGCCTTTATTGACAACAAAGCCGGCATGCTTTTCAGAAACCTGTGCTCCGCCTCTGCTGCAGCCCTTAAGACCTGCATCCTCAATAAGCTTAGCTGCAAAATATCCTTCCGGTCTTTTAAATGTGCTTCCGGCACTAGGATATTCAAGAGGCTGTTTCTGCCTTCTCCTAGCTGCAAGCTCTGAAATGTTCTTTCTGATTGTATCAGGCCCGCCTTTTCTTAATCTTAATACTGCTTCAAGCACAATCATATTGCTTTTTGCTACAATACTTGTTCTGTATCCAAGTTCAAGCTCATCTGCAGAAAGCTCCCTGATGACACCTTCATCATCAATGACCTTCGCACTGACAAGAATATCCTTGAATTCTCCGCCATAAGCGCCTGCATTCATTCTTACTGCGCCGCCTATACAACCCGGAATACCCGTAGCAAACTCAAAGCCTGCGATTCCATTAGCTGCAAGCTGATTACCAAGTCTTGTAAGCTTCATCCCTGCATTTGCTTTGACAAGCACCTCATCTGAATCTGCCTGTATCCCCGGCAGTATCTCATAGCCTGAGAAAGCATCACCAAGTTCAACAACTACACCTCTGAAGCCTTCATCACTCACAAGAATATTACTTCCGTTACCAATAACAATATATGAAATGTCCGATTTTTTCAAAAATGTAATAACATCTGCTATCTGCTTCTCTGTCTGTGGTGTTACATAATAATCCGCAGCACCGCCGATTCTGAATGTAGTATGTGGCTTCATTGGCTCACTTATTCTTACATTCCCGGCACCAAGCATTGATATTAATGCTTCTGATAACATTTTATTATCCATATAATCTCACTATCCTTAATACTAATTTCCAAGAATAAGCTTTGCTGCTCCATACATTCCTGCATCATTACCAAGAGCAGCCTTAACTATCTTAGTCTGTCTGCTCGCATGGAACACACATTCCTTATAATACTTATCAATAAGATTGATAAAATATTCCCCTGCGGCAGAAACTCCGCCACCAATTACAAATACCTCCGGGTCAACCATTCCCGCTGCACATGCGAGTCCTTTTCCAAGATACCTGCATACATACTCTGTTACCTGTATAGCAAGGGCATCTCCTCCCTTAGCCTCGTCAAATATAACCTTTGCTGATATGTATGGCACACTTCTTAAAGATGAAGGCATGTCACTTTCTGCAAGCATACGGTTAGCCGTTCTTACAATTCCAGTTGCAGAAGCAACCTGCTCAAGACAGCCCTTCTTTCCACAGTTACAGCTCTCAGTCTCTCCTTCAACAAGTGGAAGATGACCTATCTCACCTGCTGCACCGTTAAATCCATAAAGAGGCTTTCCATCAATAATAACTCCACCGCCTACACCGGTTCCAATCGTCACCATTACCATGCTGTTATATTCGCTTCCACCGCCTACCCAGAATTCTCCGAGTGCTGCCATATTGGCATCATTACCAATCTTAACAGGAATACCTGTAAGCTCAGACAGTGCATTGGCTGCATTAAATACTCCCCAGCCTAAGTTAATACATTTGTTGACAGTTCCATCTTCAAGACAGGCACCAGGAAGTCCCATTCCGATTCCTGCCACATCCCCTGTTGTCATATTCATATCTGCAAGAACGCCCTTGATATACTCACTTATATCAGGCAGAATCAGGCTTCCACCCTCATCCTTTCTTGTAGGGATCTCTTCCTTTCTTAACAGCTCACCTTCTTCAGAAAATGTACCACATTTGCAGGTTGTTCCTCCAACATCAATTCCAAATATAATCTTACTCATCGTCATCCTCCCCGCCTCTCATAAGATTTTCCTGAACTCTTCTGTATAATTCCTTTGCTGCATTATATCCCATCATCTTCTGTCTGTGGTTGACCGCTGCTGACTCAACAATTACAGCAAGATTACGTCCGGGTCTTACCGGAAGCGTATGGCACACAACCTTATTGCCAAGATATTCTATGTATTCTTCCTCAAGTCCAAGGCGGTCATACTCTCTGTCCTTGTTCCAGTCCTCAAGCTTGATAACCATATCAATTTCCTGAGTTTCCTTAACACTTTCAACACCGAAAAGTGTCTTGACATCAATAATACCAATGCCTCTGAGCTCTATAAAATACTTAGTAACTCCCGGTGCGCTTCCAACCAGAGTCTCGTCACTGACCTTTCTGATTTCAACCGCATCGTCAGTTACAAGACGATGTCCTCTCTTTATAAGTTCAAGCGCGGCCTCGCTCTTACCAATACCAGACTCACCTGTGATAAGTACACCTACACCATATACATCAACTAAAACACCATGGATTACGATACATGGTGCAAGCTGAACCTTCAGCCAGCGTATTACTTCTGCTGTAAATGAAGATGTTGCCTGGTCTGTCATAAGTAGAGGTATCTGATACTTAACCGCAAGTTCAATAATCTTAGGCTCTGGCTTTATACTCCTGCAGAATATAATACATGGAATATTACTTGACAAAAGCTGCATATATCTTTCATATCTCTCCTGCTCAGAAAGACTCGCAAGATAAGCATGCTCCACATTACCGATAATCTGTAATCTGTCATTATCAAACTGGTCATAAAAACCTGTAAGCTGCAAAGCCGGTCTGTTCACATCAGGCAGATTAAGCCAGATTCCTGACACATCTATCTGTGGTGTAAGATTAACAAGATTCATTTTCTGGATAACTTTAGATAACTTTACCCTCTCTTTACCATTATTCATATATTCTCTGCCTCCAAACTTATGTTTACGATTTCATATATCCTAAGTTTATCACAGACAAGCTCTAAATGCTATTATAAAAGTATTATCAATGAAAGAATTTGTATATATTCTCTGCCACATTTTCAGTAATACCATCAGCCTTCATAAGCTCATCCACTGATGCCTGCCGTATCTTTTCTATATCAAGAAAATGCTTCATAAGTGCCTTTCTTCTTACAGGTCCGATTCCTTCAATCGAATCAAGTACAGATGATACCTGTGCCTTATCTCTTAAGCTTCTGTGATAAGTTATTGCAAATCTGTGTGCCTCATCCTGCACCCTTGTAATCAGCTTAAAGCCCTCGCTGTGCTTATCTATCGGTATCTCAATATTGTTATAATACAGACCTCTTGTGCTGTGGGTATCATCTTTTACCATACCGCACACAGGAATATTAAGTCCCAGTTCCTTAAGTACATCAAGTGCAATATTCACCTGGCCTCGTCCGCCATCCATCATAATAAGGTCTGGATATCTCGAAAATCCGTGACTATCCTCGAGTCCTTCCCGCTCACGCATACCCCTTGTAAAACGTCTTGTCAGAACCTCACGCATGCTCTTATAATCATCCGGCCCCTTTACTGTTCTTATCCTGAACTTGCGATAATCATTCTTCTTTGGTTTTCCATCCTCGAAAACGACCATTGAGCCAACACTTTCAACGCCATTTGTATTAGATATATCGTAAGCCTCTGCTCTGTGAAGTGTCTCAAGTCCAAGCCAGCCGGCAATCTCTTTCATAGCTCCTGTTGTCCTGCTCTCCTCACGCTTAATCTTTTCTGCATCCTGCGTAAGAACAAGCTGTGCATTCTTGTATGCAAGCTCGACCATTTTCTCCTTGTCGCCCTTCTTAGGTGTGACAATGCTTACTTTACGGTCTTTTCTTGCACTGAGCCACTCTGCTATTGTATCTGCATCCTCTATCTCATACTGCACCATAATAATATTAGGTATAAATGGAGTTCCACCGTAATACTGCTTCATAAATTCCGAGATAATGTCGCTCTTAGTGTCACCTTCCGCAACCTTCATATGAAAATGATCTCTTCCTAAAAGCTTTCCCTGTCTGATAAAGAACACCTGCACAACTGCGTCCTGACCGTCACTTGCACACGCAATAACATCTCTGTCATTGACATCATCTGCCGTAATCTTCTGCTTCTGTGCAACCTGCTTGACACTCATTAACAAGTCTCTGTATCTGGCAGCTTCCTCGTATTCCATCTTCTCAGACGATTCCTGCATCTGGGCTGTAAGCCTGTCCATAATCTTCTTGTAATCACCATTCAGGAAACTTACAACCTCATCAATTCTTCTTCTGTATTCCTCACCGCTTACATATCCCTGACACGGTGCGTCACACTGTCCGATATGGTAATTAAGGCATGGCCTGTCCTTACCTTCATCTTTAGGCAGATTTCTGTTACAGGTTCTCACCTTATACAGCTTGCATAGAAGTTCAATAGTGTCCTTGACTGCTGCCGCAGAAGTGTAAGGACCGAAATACTTACCTGCTCCATGCTTCATCTTTCTTGCAAAAAGTACCCTTGGATACTCTTCACCAACGGTAATCTTAATAAAAGGATAACTCTTGTCATCCTTTAGCATGGTATTGTACTTAGGTCTGTGCTCCTTGATAAGATTGCACTCCAAAACAAGCGCCTCAAGTTCAGAATCTGTGATAATATACTCAAAATACTGAATATGCGACACCATCTGCACAATCTTGGCAGACTTATTCCTGCTGCTCTGGAAATACTGTCTTACACGATTCTTTAAAATCTTCGCCTTACCTATATATATTATGTTGTCCCACTTATCATGCATAATATAAACTCCCGGTTTTGCCGGGAGTTTCTTAAGCTCTTCTTCTAAATTAAACATACTATAAGCTTCTTCAATCCTCTGGCTTTCTTAAGTGCGTAGCTTCGCACCTGTCTTATAGTATTTATTATCCCAGTTATGTCAGCTTTGTCAACATATTTTGCATTACCAAATCTAACCGCAAGGATTGTCTGCACTGCATCCTCTAATCCGATTCCCTGTAATTCCTTTTCAGATGCAACAATACCATATATATAATCCTGATAATCCATATCCTCATCTCTTCTGAAACCAGAGAATGCAAGCAGTTTCTCAAGGTATTCATACATTTTAATCAGTTTTTCACTATCAGCCGCATCACCGTCTAAAAATCTCTGCCTTGAAACTATCCTGCTGACACATATTATAATTAATATAATAACTGCACACATAACAACAGCTATTATTATAAATGCTGCATACATTGTGCCGTTTTGTGAAAATTTCATTGAAATATTCTTTTTATCCGTTGTACTTTCCTGGATATTTCCATCAATTGATGAATCAACTGTTTCGCGCTCTGTCTCTGTAATATCAGTTTCTGTCTGTTTCTCTGATTCATTGACTCCACTATTCGTTGAAGGCTCTTTAACTATATCCTCCTCTCCATATCCCGGAGTCGGATCAACTACAGCCCAGCCATATCCATCAATATACACCTCTACCCATGCATGTGCTGAATTATCTGACACTTCAAATGTCTGATATTTTTCTTCATCAGTACTATCAAGTAGTCTTGTATCAACAACATATCCTGCACAATACCTTGTCGGAATTCCGGCACTTCTTAAAATAATTGCAGCTGATGTTGCAAAGTATGTACAGTACCCCTTCTTACTCTCTTTAAGAAAATAATCAACAACGCTTCTTCCTTCAGGAACTTTTCCCGGTTTCATGGTATATTTATAATTTCCCCTGAGATAACCGACAACATAATTAATATAATCAATCTTATCAGTCATGTCAGAAAGCTCTATCTTTCCAAATAAATCCTCTACAACCATTCTGTCCTCAGCCGGCACATCAAGATAGGACTGTTTCACAAAATTGTCATACGATTGAAATACGGCATTTGTCCTATACTTTTTCATCAGTTCTCCCATTTCCTGATATGCTGACAGATTCCCATTTTTTATATAAAACTTATACGGACCATCAAATTGCGGATGTGCTCCATAATTATCTGTAAAAGATGGTGAATACATTTTAAATCTTCTGGCTAACTGCTGCTCATCTTCATCCAGAGAAATGCTTTTCTGTTTTATAAGTGCATTGGCAAATTCAAATGCTGCCGATTCATAAGAATAATCTCTTTCTCTTGTATCAAGCCATCTTTCCCAGTTATTATCTGCAAAATCCCTCGCCTTAAACAGACTTATATATTGTATGTTCCCATTGGCGATAGTAGTATACTGTCCAACAACTTTATCATTATAATATAATTCATCAACCTGACCGACTTTTCCTGTTCCTACACCAACAGAAGCTTCCTGCCTCTGCGTCTCATCATCATCCAGACCTGAATTTCCATCAAGATCTATCCCCAATATGTTATATGCCATATCATTTACCATGGCTCTTGTTTCTTCAAAAAAGGCAATTCTCTTATAACTTGCCTGTGGATAAGCAAAAATCAGAGCAAATGCAGCTATAAATGATAAAACAATCATAAATTTAGCATTATTATTGCGTTTTTCTCTTTTCCCAAGTGCCATTGAATCAAATATAAACAGTACACATGCTATAACACTTATCAAATCAGGCACTAATGCTGCTGCGATAAATATACTAAGCAGTGGCAGTATTATAACAAATGCAAACAGCATATTAGTACATATATTCACTTCCCATGCTGCCAGAACAGCCATAATCATAATTACTAATATTACTGCCGCTGCTATCCCGCCATTTCCAGCAACACTATACTCATACTCTGGATCTGAAGACATGCTCTGCATAAACAGATTAACTATATTATTAAACCCCTCTGTTATATTACTTAAATTAACAACAGAATATAACGCTATTACGCCAACACTTCCACATATTTTAATGCTCCGGCTGTGGCTGCCATAGTATGAAAATAATAAAGTATACAGCACAGAAAAAAGGGCTGACATTACAACAACAAGTCCCAGCCCTGCATATTGATCTGTGACATTAACCAGAACAGAAGTTGTTCCTCTCGTTCCAAGATATGTAACAATCATTCGCAATATTAAATTATTCCTGTCTATATTCCATACCTTTTTCATCTATATCCTCTGCTGCTATTCATTATCTTTGTATGTAATAATTATCGGTTCTGATGAAAGTTCAATTCCATCAAGATCATATAATTTCTGACATGCTTTATATGCCGCACTGACACTGCATTTTAGATTCATAATGCCCATAAGTGCTTTCATACAGGTTTCATTGTCATAAAATCTATACCTTACAATATTTCCAACAGAATTATCCCAGCCGACATACTCACACATTATTCCCTGTTCAAGATAAGCAATTCCCTGTGAATATGCATCCTGATATATCTGGCTCATGACGCTTAATCTCTTGTTCTTATCTGTCACCAATGTATCAATTACTAAAAATACAGTTTTATAAATGTTATTATCATATTCCTTTACAATAAAATCGTCCTCAGCCAGTACACTGCTCTTTTTCCAATGGATATATCGCGGACTGTCTCCTTCCCTGTATTCCCTGAGTTCAGAAACTTCATCTCCCGCCGATTTCAAATACAGCACTGCATCATCCATATCTCCGCTATATCCACCATCAGTCTGTATAATATCTGCCTGTGCATATTCCGGAACGATATAAACCTTGCTTAAACCTGTATATTTTTTCCGCTTATGAAACAGTCCCAGATAGTCACACATATCAATAGACTCAACCCACAAATATATATAGCCACAGTAGTCCACCGGAATATCTATTACTGCGGCTGACTTTCCCAGACCTGATTTTATATCAACTGTAGAACTAAATTCATCACCTGTGTGATAGTACATATATTTTATATGAATCTGTCCATTTACAAATGCAAGATTATACTTATTCTTCCTGACCAGCCTAAGACGGATTTTACTGCCTTTTACCACCACATTTTTCTTAATCTGCATACTTATGCCCATGCCCAATGTAGATATGAAATATACAAACCATGAACATGCAGGAATCACAAGCATTAATACAAGCATTATAAAAATCTGATATTCAACATAAAATATATTAACGCCCAATACTATCAGAAGACAGATAAGGTATAATATCCTTCTTCTTTTCATATAATTATTGTCCTTTATTTCTCCTGCATCTTTGGTACAGGTACCATTCTTAATATATCTGTTATTTCCTTCTTGGCTGCTTCATTACCTGCTGCCCCGGCAACATTAGTAATAAGTCTGTGTGCAAGTGTCTCAACGGCTATATTCTTAATATCTGATGGCAGAACATATTCATTACCTCTTAGAAATGCCTCTGCTTTAGCCATAGAAATAATCGAAATGCTTCCTCTTGGCGATACACCCTGTATTATATTTTCTCTATGCCTTGTCTTGTCTACAATATTAGCAACATATTCATAAATTGAATCATCTACATATATGTCAGATACTGCTTCCTTAATTGCCTGAATATCGCCATTATCAAGTACACACTCTGATAATATCTTTCTTTTATCATTCTCAGACCTGCTCTTCATAATCGTAATTTCATCCTCAACTGAAGGATATCCCATAGAAAGTTTTACCATGAATCTGTCCATCTGCGATTCTGGCAATTTCTGTGTACCTATTGAACCTATCGGATTCTGTGTTGCAATAACCATAAAGGGTTCCGGAAGATCATATGTTTCGCCATCAACCGTCACCCTGTACTCCTCCATTATCTGTAATAATGCAGATTGTGTCTTTGGTGATGTTCTGTTTATTTCATCAGCAAGAAGCAGGTTGCACATAGCTGCACCCTGCTTGAATTCAAATTTCCCTGTCTGTCTGTTGTACATTGAAAATCCTGTTATGTCTGATGGCATTACATCTGGTGTAAACTGTATTCTGTTATATCCAAGTCCAAGTGCATTAGCAAATGCATGCGCCATTGTTGTTTTTCCAACACCCGGAATATCATCTAACAGAACATGCCCTCCCGCAATTATTGCCATATACACCTTACATATAACATCATCTTTTCCTATAACTGACTTTCTCACTTCTCTTAAAACAGCTTTAGATTTCTTTAAGTAATAATTATTGTCGTTCATGTAATCCCCCAAAAGCTTATTTTATTCCTGTATTATGCCTGCGTAACCGTATTTACCATCATCAATATAAACGATAATATTATCTCCTGATAATTCACATCTCACAGTAACTTCATCTTTCCAGACCACATCAGTTGCATTAATATATTCTATAAGACTCTGATGTATTAATTCAGCAGCAATTTCATCTGCTCCTTCAACTAATTTCCCATCCTTTTTTATCTGATATGGAATATTAATCTTAAATGTCGTTCCATTATCACATAAAACATTATCAACTCTTTCCTGATAAGAATATGGATCTGAATAGTTTCCATAATAGCTGCTCGTAACTCTGGAGATATTAATCCCTGCTATATCACCATATATCATCTGCGAAGTGGTATCAACCTCGTTACCTGCATCAGAACTTCCTGCTTCCCTTGTATATTCAGCATCTGGTCCATCTGCACTTCCTGTAGCAAGCGGAATCTGGCTTTTTGTGCCTGATGTTTTTTTATTGACAACACTGTAATTCTTAACTGCAACAACAAATATTATAATTGCCGCAGCCGTAACTACAAACTGTATCACACACATAACCGGAATTTTTTCTCTTACTGGCTTTAATTCTACTATTTTATTATCTGTATGTATAGTCTTATCCTGTGAATCATTAAACAAATCTGACTTATCCAAAATAATGTCTATCTGGTTTCTAATCTTTTCCCTATCTGGATATTTTACTTTACTCAAGATAATCCCACTCCTTTCTGACTCGTTTAAGCATTGAATAATATCTGCTCTTTACCGTACTAAGTTCAACCCCCTGACTGGCACTGATTTCCCCAAAAGTATATCCCTCGTACACTTTCAGTCTGAATGTCTCCCATTCACAATTCTTATGATGACCATACATTTTTTCCATCTCTTCATATGAAAGCTTATCAAGCACACTCGTCTCCGTGCCTGCTCTTTCATCTGCTACTTCAGGTAAAGTATCATCCATAATCTGGGTAACAATACTCTCATGATACTGCCTGCTCCTGAAATAATCTGTGACCTTGTTGTCAGCAATTCTTGTAAGCCATGTCTTAAATGAAGCTTTTGCATCATTAAAGGACCCCAACCCTCTTAATGCCGCAATAAATGTTTCCTGCGTGATATCCATCCCCGTCTCTTCATCTTTAACCTTAATATAAATGTGCTTATATACACATTTATAATAACGGCTTACAAGTTCATCTGCTGCTTTTCTGTCATTATTATCCAGGATTCTTTTTATCAGTTCGACATCCTGACCTTTAGACAGCAAACCCATCTACTCACCCCCGGTTACTATGTATTACAAACTAAAAACAATTATCTTTTGTTCTTTCATTGATATATACGAAACAACTTTCAAAAAGGTTTAAATAATTTAAAAAAATCCTTTATGCATAAAAATTTCTTACACATAAAGGATTATAACATACAAATATTACATTCAGCTTACAATTTAAGCCATTCCATTAACAGTCTTATATTTATAAAGCATTTCTGCATGATTCTGCTCCTCAATCTGGATATCTGCAAGAATCTTTCTGATGGCTGTATCGGCAAAATTAAACACATTCGTATTATACTCTCCCGATACAAGTTTTTCAGAGCCAATACTGTCTGTTGCTAAAAATGCGTCGCTTTCCTTATCCTCTGACTTGCTCATCACATCATAAGTTGCCTCAGGCTCATACTCTTTTCCCTCACAGTCGTTGCAGTCACATTCAGGAACTTTTCCCTCAAGAATCTGTCCTAATGTGTCATAGTGCTTCTGCTCATTCTTCTCTAATGTAGAGAATAACTCCTTCAAAACAGGATCTTTCGCATCCTGTCCATACTTCTTGTACTTCTTGATACAGGTCTGCTCCTGAGTCTGTAAATCCTTAATCGTAGTCTTTTCTTTTTCATTCAATGCCATAATAAAAAGCCTCCTGATAATTAATACAACCGTATTATTACCAGAAGGCTTAACATTTATTCTTATATGTAATTATTAGAAGTCAACTTCTGTATCATAGTAGCAGCATGTAAGAAGCTTCTCCATCTCTTCCTGACTTGGCTGACGTGGATTAGAACCTGTACATGCATCAAGGATAGCATTGGCTGCGATGTCGTGTAACTTAGCCTTGAATTCTTCCTCTGATACAAATCCTGTCTCTGCTGGGAGACCACCCTCACCATAATTCTTGATGCAGTGAGGAATATTAAGGTCATCATTCATCTTTCTTAACATAGCGATAAGATTGTCAATCTTCTCATCCTGTGTATTGCCACCAAGATGTAAGAAATCAGCGATAAATGCATATCTCTTAGCTGCTGTCTCATCCTTGGCATTGAACTTGATAACCTTAGGAAGATACATAGCATTAGCTGCACCATGGATAATATGTCCGCCTTCAAATGCTGCACCTGTCTTATGTGCCATTGAATGAACGATACCAAGTAATGCATTAGAGAATGCCATACCTGCAAGACATTGTGCGTTGTGCATTGAATCTCTTGCTGCCATATCTCCGTTGTATGATTTAACGAGATTAGCCTGAATCATCTCCATAGCATGAAGTGCCAGTGGATCTGTGTAATCACAGTTAGCAGTTGATACATAAGCCTCAATTGCATGTGTCATGGCGTCCATACCTGTATGTGCTACAAGCTTAACCGGCATAGTCTCTGCAAGTTCAGGATCAACAATAGCAACATCAGGAGTAATCTCGAAATCTGCTATAGGATACTTAATACCTTTCTCATAATCTGTAATAATAGAGAATGCTGTTACCTCTGTAGCTGTTCCTGATGTAGATGAAACTGCACAGAAATGAGCTTTCTTACGAAGCTTAGGAAGACCGAATACCTTGCACATATCTTCAAATGTTGTATCAGGATATTCATACTTAATCCACATTGCCTTAGCAGCATCAATAGGAGAACCGCCGCCGATAGCAACAATCCAGTCTGGCTCGAACTCTGTCATAACAGCAGCGCCCTTCATAACAGTCTCAACTGATGGATCAGACTCGATACCCTCAAAAAGCTTAACTTCCATTCCTGCTTCCTTGAGGTAATCCTCCGCTTTCTGAAGGAAACCGTTACGCTTCATAGAGCCGCCACCAACGCAGATGATAGCTTTCTTTCCTTCAAGTGTCTTGAGGGCTTCCAAAGAACCCTTTCCATGATACAAATCTCTTGGTAAAGTAAATCGAACCATAATAAAACCTCCGTACATAAATATTTGATTGTTAAATTATAAACAAACCCTATGCTTTTATTATATGCTTGCCCGTATAATAATTCAAGTAAATTTTATTATAATTTTTTGTAAATATTCCATGAACATTTATATTTTTATTTTGCACTTTCCATCATGTTTATCAGTTCTTTTATCTGCCCATCAGATATTTGGGCATGACCTTTACAATTATATGTTGATTTATCAGATTCAGCCTCAAACAAATACATTCTATTCTCGTTATTTGAAATCTTAATTTTTATCTTATTATTAAAATCTACCACAATATCATAAGATTCTGCTGTATCAACAACAGGCACTGAATTCTTGTAAATATTGTTGACATACTCTGCTATTTTATGAATATTCTGCTTATCATCAATTGAAAATGTCTTATCATCATATTCAACTCTAATCGTCTTGCAATACAGTTCAAACCTAGATATACCAACTTTAGGTTTATCAGAATTCAATTTTATAAATATGGCAGCTATTGCTGATATAAACAATATCAGACAAAATATAATTTTTATTATAATTCTTTTTTGCATATGTACTCCCCTAAATATATACGAAAAGCATTTCTAAAAGTTTTCATTTACAACTACATGTTTCTCTTAAACAACATATAACTATCTGCTGTTCCAGTCTGAATCCTATAATAACAAGTCTCCTCTTTTCCATCATTATATATAACTTTTGCCTCTATAAGTATGGCGTTAAGCATGTCATTTCTTTCCCTAAGTACCGTATCTGATGATTGTTTATTCATATACCATGAATATGTACTTGTTGGAAATTCCATATACAATATTAAATCCAGTTCTTTCTGCTCTACTCCCGATATCTTTTTACTTTGCGTTTTAATAACTTTTTTATCAAGGAATTCCTTAAGCTGCATATCTCTCTTTTCAAACTGTGCACGTGCATTATATGCAGTGTATTCTATAGACTTTACAGAGTCTGTATCATACAGCACCGGCCATGAAAATCCCATTATATAAAGATATGACGTATCTGTGTTATGTACATCCTGTTCTACAGACCTGCTGTTTATCTTGAATTCACCCACTTGTTCCCAATCTTCATATGTATCTTCTTTTTCGGGATACTCCACCTCCTGTCTGGCTAAACGGCTGCTGTCACTTGCTGTCTTGTCACTCTCCTGTACTTCTTTATTCTTACATCCAGCTGATACACAGCCACATATAATCATCATCATTATTACAAACTGTTTAAATCTCATACATCCCCTCACATAATAATACATAATATAGCAGTATTAATAACTATAATCATAGGTATTCCTTTTCCCGAATTCTTTTTAAAAATGTGCCTTGAAGCGAATACTGTTTCAAGTCCGACTACTACTGCGAATAGTATCTCCTCTGCCATGAGAACAAGCATGTACTGGCTTATCGTTATATTCCTGAATACCTTTGCTGTATTCATATATGTAAGGCTTATAAGCGGTGCATTAATATATGGCATGCCATAAGCCTTATACATTATTATCATTTCGATTATATACAGTAAAAATGCACTTCCCCCCACCAATATGCATACAGCAGCTGCCTTAACTGTACGTTCCCATCTTCTTCCTCTCTTAGACGAGCCAATAAGCACATTCATTCCATTCTTATATTCCACCGAGCTTTCAGTCTCTGCAATAAGAACAACTCCAAATCCAAGTATAATATATATAAGCAGCTTTCTCGTTGCTCCTTTACTGCCAAATATCTGGTCGTATCCCCGTTGTGACATAACATACGCATCTATTCCGTACTGCTCTTTTATCTGTGAAACATATTCAATCTGCTGCATATATTCGCTCATGTTATCAAGCAGTCTCGCAGCATCCATTAGATTGTACACATATCTGCTTACATCATCCTCACTAAGTTCCCCCCGCTCATACTGTTCTCTTGCAGCATCCAGCTTTGCCTGTGCCTCATAAACATCATTTTGTCTCTGATCTATAAGACTGGTAAATCCACTGTAATCCCTGCCACCATACTGCTGATAATATTCATCACGCTTCTTTTCATCTTCAGAATATGCTATTTTCTGGTTATTACATATAAATATTGTTATAAACACAACAACACATATTACAATCCAGCCTCTTGCTGTTATTAAAAATTTGTACATTTCTTTCCAGAAATGCGGAAGTCTGGACAAAATTCTTTGAACTCCATGTCCGATTTTTTCAATCATTTTTCCTATAAAGCCGGCGGTTCTTCCCGGACGGATAACCTTTCCAAGTAGCGCAAGAAATATTGCTGATATTACAGCTATACTAATACACACCATGCACAGCACATTTACCATGCTCACAGGAACACCTGCTATCATGATATTATCATACTTCCTAAGTATGCTGCTTACATTCATCACATTTATTATATTAATCTTCTTGAAAATTCTTAATCTGCCCTGCATTGATATATTCTGGTATGCAAATGCTTCCGCTCCTGCAATTATACCCACCAGCACAATTGAACTGATTCTTTTCCTGCATAACGCAAATACGAGTGATATAACAAGCACTATTGCAATAACTATTAAAGATATAATGATATATCTTATAAAAAGATATATCATTACGCTTATCGGATAAGTGAAATTATTATATCCTGTCAGACACTGTACAGGTGCTGTAAGGGAATCCCAGCCACCGTACACCATAAGCATAGAGACAAGACCGCATAACTGCATAATCAGTGATACAAATAAAGCACCCAATCCGACTGCTGCAGTGTCCTTAACTGCAATTCTCATTCTTCCATTGACAGCAGTATAGATAATCTGCCACATTCCATTATCCCTGTATTCATAAATGATATAAATAATATATATCATCAACGCAAGAACGATATAGATAGAAATATCATTCTTCAGAAACTGTTCAACTGCCCTGCTGTTTAATTCCCTAACCTGTACATTTTCAATCCTTTTATAATCATTTTCCGTTTTATTGATATTAGCTATTGATTCTGATGTACCGAACACACTGAATTTTTTCATATTCGAGGCATTTGTAATAACTGCTTTGACACTTTCTGTATATCCATCAATATAATCAGACTTTTCCTTGTATTCCTTTGCAAGTCTCTTAAATATTCTTCTATCATCCTGTGCCAGTTCGTCAGCATGCTCCTGTATCTGTTCATCTGTATGCCCATTAATCAGCCAGTTGTACTCTCTTGCTTTAATCTTATAATTATCTATTCCACAGTCTGAAAAGTCCCCTGCAAAAACAGCCACGACACATATACATGCCGCAGCCAGAATTAGCAATATTGTTTTTCTATTAAGCAGTCTCCCCAGTTCCTTCATCTACCTAAGCTCCTTAATATCCCCTTTTTCAATGTTGCTCTTATCAATATATACAATTCTATTATTCACAGATGAGAACATAAACATCTTCCTGCTGTCCCCGTGCATAATTGAAAATATCTTTTTCTCGTCTGGAATCGTTCTCTTTGCTATAAGCTTTCCATCTAAGCCTAACTGATATATCGTATAATCAAGTGAACTGCTCTGTTTGTTAAAATACATTGCCATACCCTTATATCCTTCATCATCCATCCAGATATAATTTCCATCAAATGTTATATAAAAATATCCTGTATCATTATCACTTTTATATATGCTTTCTGACTTGCCGCTGCCAAGATCATATTCATATATCGTTCCATCTCCAAGACCGCTGTAATACAGCTTGTTATTGTCTGCATCTATACAGTAACTATACACATTCTTGTCAAGCAGACATTCAGTATTTTCCCCTGTAATTCTGAATATTCCTTTTCCTTCCAACGAATATAATCCCTTATCATCTTTTGAAACAGATGTCTTTAAAAAAAATGTGTCACTGCCATATGTTTTAAGCGAATTAATTCCTATACCATATCCCGTTTCTTCGTATATTTTATCGCTCGAACCCGTATCAAGATTAAATCTGTACAGCCTTACTGTTACATTACCTTCTATATCTCCCGTTATCTCTTGAGATACATATGCATATCCATCATTGAAGCACATTGACACACTATCCTGTCCACTCAGGACGCATATGCTTCCAAGGTCTGTTCTCTGTGTTCCGTCAGCACTTATCTGTACAAGATTTCCCTTGGAACTTATCATATATATGTACGAATTATAGTAATACAACTCACTTTTAAACTCACTTCCTGAAATATATGCCATGCACTCTTCTCCATCATGCCCACATTGTGGTTTATTACATAACACAATGCTTTCCTCTGACTTATCATCATAAAACATAAGATTATCAGCTGATGCGCCACATTTATCAAGGTAATAATATCCTGAATCACATCTTGCTGCCTTATGCATGCTTTCAGAAAAATATGACTGCGTATTATCAAGCTTGTCGCTTCCTACTGTTATCGTATTACCTGTTTTCCCATTACATGACACAAGCAAAACTGATATTATAACAATTAATCCTGATGCTATTCTTCTCATTGCAATCCCCCTTAAAATTATGACATCTATAGTTAGTTTAATTAACTATAGATGTCATGTCAATTAATAATCTGCTGAAATTGTTGCTTTCACCTCATCATCGTCATTACTTACAGCTCCAAATTCTGCATCTATATGTGTAAAATATGACCACTCTGAAGAGACTGACGCATATACACTATCCGTCTGCGATGCTGAATTACCTAAATGCATTTCTTCATCTTTCTGCCATGGTCTCTTCTTATACGCTGTCCCCCCAACATATAAATCGGAGCATGTATTCACTGAAGCACCTGCTGACGCACTGTTATCCGTTGCTGTTGCAAAATACTCCATAGTTAAATCCCCAGATGATACAGAATCTCTGCTTGTTCCAGCCGATACAACTATACAACTTCCTACCATTAAAACTGTTGTCATTGCTGGTATAGCCAATTTCTTTAATACACTTTTTCTTGTCATAAAAATATTCCTCCGCTAATTTAATGTGACAATTTATCAAATATTGACTTTTTCAGTTAACTACATCAGATGTTATACATTTATAAAGTTTAAGTTGTAGTTTTCATTTACCGTATAATTATCTGATACTCGTTCTCCTTGTTACAATACATGGCAATTGCATTATGGATGCTAATATAATTCCAAGACATATACACTTTGTTACAATCATACAATTTAATATACTTGAGCATATTATAATTATTGAATACACAGCTAACTGCATAACCACTACTTTTTTGTAATGCCTCATCTCTTTTTCATTCAATACCTTATTGTCTGATTGTATTGGCGATACTATACACAATTCTATAAAAGCTATACATGTCGTTATATACATATATGCTGGTTTTGTATCACATATTGACAGCTTTATCATAACAGTCAATAATATAGTCGATATTATCATGCATATTGATAATTTCTTAGCGTGATATCCACCACTATACTTTTTCAGAAACATGAATGGAATAATTAACAGAACTCCATTAACAGGACTTCCTGACAACCACCCAATCACAATTGCCATAATAACTGGTAATACTAATAATTCTGCACTATATACAGCATATTCATAAAGCACACGATTTTCCTCTGATATAGCACTGTTCTTTATTAGCCAGTTGATTACTAAATTTCTAACATTTTCCATTACTTTATCTTCTTATATCTGTCTAACGCTGCTGGTGTCTTCGGTTCATATGCTAATATACAAGAAGTTGAATTTGCTTGTATTTTTAATACCTTGTCAAGCAGTTTAACCATTTTCTTTGCAGAACCTTTCTCCATAGATAACTCCCTACTCTCTCTTATGTGCACAACCAAAACTCTATATTTCTCTTATATCATATATTTTAAATAAATCAATACACTTGGAACGAATGACCGTTTTTCGGGAACGAAAAGCATCCAATATGCCAATGTTCTATTATTGTAGTTGATATTTCTTCTCTCTTTATTGTATAATATATCTATCTTTTTAATTGCTATGGAGCTAATATGAATATTATTATATGTGATGACAATCCACTTATATGTGACGAAATACATTCTCTCGTATCAGACTTTTTTACCAATTATAATTACACTTCACCTGTTTTCCACATATATAATGATGGTCAGGCTCTGCTATCTTCTGACATAAAGCCTGATATAGTATTTCTTGATATACAGATGCCTGAATTAAACGGCATAACTGTTGGCAATGCATTACACAGTAAATATCCTGATACTATCATTATAGTAATAACCTCTTTTATAGATTATCTTGATGACGCTATGCGTTTTAAAGTATTTAGATACATAACCAAACCTATTGATAAAACACGATTGTTTAGAAATATGCATGATGCACTTGAACAGTATAATAACCGCTGTACTACAATATCTGTAAAATGTGGTTCTGACTATAGAACAATTAACATACCGAACATTATAATGGTAGAAGCTTCTTTAAAACAGACTATTATATATACATGTAATGGAGATTATAAAACTACTATGTCCTTTACAGATGTGAAAGCCCTGTTAGATTATGATTATTTTTATCAGTGCCACAGAAGCTTTATTATTAACCTGAAATATGTAACCACTCACAACCCCCGCAATATATATCTTGTAAACAACCTGTGTGCAGATGTCGCAGCAAAGAAATATGCTGCATTTAAAGATAACTACATTAACTATATTACATCACATTTCTAGATAAAGGAGATTTATGGATAATTCATTTACATATTACATTATTGTTTCAGTTATCGAAGCATTTATTTTATGGCTTTATTGTAATAATCTGTTCAAAGCAAGATATAAGAATTTCACTGCTCTGCTTCTGACACTTGTAATTTATGTATTATTAATACCAGTATGCATGTTAAACAAGCCTATTTTCAATGCCATATCCTTTGTCTTAATGACTTGCGTTGTAATTATTGCTGTATATAAGGTTTCTATTTTTTCTGCTGTTTTCCATGGTATTATGCTTACCTTTATTATGGGATTATCAGAACTGCTGGTTACAGCTCTTATTCCTAATATTTACATCTTATTCTATCGCGAGTTAAATACACTGAATGACAATTCCGTGTTTTATGTTATACTTAGTAAAACAGTATACCTTTTTATTTCTCAATGTATATGTTTAATCTTAAAGAAGAAACAGGCATCCTATCCATATTCTGATAAAAACACATTTTTTCTTTCTATTATACCTGCTGTATCTATCATTATTATGCTTTGTCTTGTCTTCATATGTCTTAATATGCAACTGCAACTACCTAAACACCTCAATTTTTTGGTTATTATATCTGTCATATTATTACTGATAATCAACATGTTCACATTTTATATACAGCAGCTTATCATCAGAAAAAATGCTGAAAACGCCCGCCTGCTGCTGGAACTGCAGCGTGAATCTGACAATGTAGCATATTATAATTCTCTTAGGGATAATTATGACAAACAGCGGATATTAGTTCATGATATCAAAGAACACCTTAATACAATTGCAGCCCTTAATGATGGAAGTCATACGAAAGAAATATCTGATTATATATCTGAGCTTTCTGACAGTGATGCACTTAAAAGATCAAGAACATATTGCCGGAATCCTATATTTAATGCAATTCTGTCACATTATGCAGAGATTTGCGAAAGTGAGAGAATCAGTTTTGCTGCCGACATAAGATACAGAACCTTAGAATATTTTTCTGCTAATGATTATGCTTCATTGTTCGGTAATCTGCTCGACAATGCTGTTGCCGCTGCAAGTGGTACTCCGCATGCATTTATTGACTGTAATGTCTCACTTATACAGAATGGCAATGCGGATCTTATTACCGTTACCAACTCATGCAGTAATAATCCGATTGCCCCCGATGGGACTTTACATACAACCAAAGCGGACACTATTAATCATGGTCTTGGAACTCTAAGCATTAAAAGAATTGTTGACAGTTACGATGGAATTATGAAATATTCGTACGATGAGAAAGACCGTTATTTTAAATATATTATATTAATACAGCATCCTGGCATCATACAATAGTTTTGGCATATTCTGCAATATATGGCATATTCGGTAATATACGTCACATTTGTATCGGATAGTTTTGGCACATTCGGTAATATATGGCACATTCTGCACTTGACAACATAAAAAAATCAGGGATTCCAGTTATATTTAATAACCGAAATCTCTGATTTTTTATATTAATTTTCTTATTATTCTATCATCTTAGAAAAGGCTCTTAACAGTATTAACTACATTCTCTACAGTGAATCCGAAATGCTCGAATAACTGGTTAGCCGGACCTGAAGCTCCGAAGCCCTTCATGCAGATAACCTTTCCGTCAAGTCCTACATATCTGTACCAGCCGAAGTCTGAAAGTGCCTCAACTGCAACTCTCTTTCTTACACTCTTAGGAAGGACTGATTCCTTGTATTCGTCTGACTGCTTCTCGAATACATCCATAGATGGCATACTTACTACTCTTACATCTATTCCTGCATTCTTAAGCTCTGCCTTTGCTGATACAGCAAGGTTTACTTCTGAACCACTTGCAATGATGATTCCATCTGGAGTCTCTTTATCAGAATCCTCAAGAATATATGCTCCCTTAAGTGCTTCCTTTGATGAACCTGCCATCTGTGGAAGGTTCTGTCTTGTAAGAACTAAAGCTGTTGGTTCGTCCTTAGATTCAATAGCATATTCCCATGCAAGTGCTGTCTCTGTTCTATCACATGGTCTGAATACTGTGAAGTCCGGCATTGAACGAAATGCTGCAAGCTGCTCAATTGGCTCGTGTGTAGGTCCGTCCTCACCAACTCCGATACTGTCATGTGTAAATACATATATAAGTGGCAGCTTCATAAGTGATGTAAGTCTTGCCATTGGCTTTGTGTAATCACTGAATACGAAGAATGTTGCAACGAATGGTCTTAATCCACCATGAAGTGCAAGTCCGTTGCCAATTGCTGCCATAGCCTGCTCTCTTACACCAAAGTGAAGGTTAGTTCCTGCGTAATTCTCCTTAGAGAAATCACCTGCATCCTTCATATTAGTCTTATTAGATGGTGCTAAATCTGCTGAACCACCAATAAGGTTAGGCATGAGATTCTTAATCATGTTAAGAATTGTTCCACTTGAACTTCTTGTTGCTTCTGCCTTCTCTGGCTTCGCAAGGTATTCCTCAGAATTGAATAGATCGGACATATCACATCCATTGTAATATTTATCCCAGAGTTCCTTCATCTCAGGGAACTTCTCACAGTATTCAGCAAAGAGCTTATTCCATTCTTTCTCTGGCTCAGCCATTCTTGCTGCTATCTCTTTATAATGATCATATACTTCCTGTGGTACTTCGAAATCACCCTTGCATGGCCAGTTAAGGTTTTCCTTAAGTGCCGCAACATTATCAATACCAAGAGGCTCGCCATGTGCGCTTGCCTTACCCTGCTTTGCAGGACAGCCGTATCCGATAAGTGTATTAACTTTAATAAGTGAAGGTCTTTCCTTATCAGCCTTAGCCTCCTCAATAGCCTTACCGATTGCTTCGATATCATTGCCATCAGCAACCTCGATTGTCTGGAAACCAAATGCTTCAAATCTCTTCATTACATTTTCAGTAAATGCAATATCTGTGCTTCCCTCAATTGATATATTGTTAGAATCGTAGAATACAATAAGCTTTGAAAGACCTAATGTTCCTGCAAGTGAGAAACACTCTGATGAAATACCTTCCATCATACAGCCGTCTCCACCAAGTACATATGTGTAATGGTCTACTACATTGTATCCATCCTTATTAAATACTGATGCAAGATGTGCTTCTGCCATAGCCATACCTACTGCCATAGCCATACCCTGTCCAAGAGGTCCAGTTGTTGCTTCAACACCAACTGTATGACCATACTCTGGATGTCCTGGTGTCTTTGAGCCCATCTGTCTGAAATTCTTTACATCATCTAAAGAAAGATTGCCAATTCCAAGTAAATGGAACAATGAGTAAAGAAGCATTGAACCATGTCCGCCAGAAAGAACGAATCTGTCTCTATTCTCCCACTTAGGATCAGCAGGATTGTAATTCATATGTTTAGTCCATAATTCATAAGCTGTTGGTGCAGTTCCGAGTGGAAGTCCAGGATGTCCTGAATTCGCCTTCTGAATTGCATCTGCTGACAATACTCTGATTGCATTAATTGACATTTCATCGATATTAGTCATAGTTTCCTCCCTGTGTAAGCACATTTGTGCATATAGTTTTATCTGTCTTTAAAGTCTGCCTCTGTCAAGAATATAACATCACCATTCTCGCTTCTCTTCTTCTTAAGTCCGCCAAAGAATCTTCTTGATGCTCTTCTTTCAGAATTGACAATTGCCTGATTGATAATTTCCTTGATATCATCAAGTTTAATATTATCATTCACGTTATGGAGTTTGTCAATCTTAAGATACAGTTCTAGTAATGCATCATCATCAACCTCATACTGTCTCTTTCTTGCAAACCTCTTTGCCATCTCAACAAGTTCATTGACTGTATACTGCTTAAGAATAATTCTGTGATTAAATGTATTAGTTAATTCAGGATTAAAGTTAATCAGTACATTCATATCTGTATCTGAATCTTCGAATATAACTATCATTCTGTCAGTGTCCTGCTCAAGACAGTTAAGAAGCTCGTTAATTCTCTTAGGCTGGATTGTTCCTGCGCCTTCTACAATAAGTGCAGTACCTTTAAGTCTTCCCATAGCCTTTGCAATTCCGCGCTGGTTTATACTCTCTCCTGATGTCTTGGCAATCTTTTTCTGTTTATCAGGATATAATGTGTTTATTGCTCTTATAATTGTTCTTGCCAGATCTGTCTTATCTGAACTTGAATTACCAGAAATGAGAATATTGCCCACTTTAGATGTATTAATCTGCATCTCATCATCGATTGTATCGAATAAATCAACAAGCTGCTCCTCAAGTCCTGGCATATCCCTGTACTTTCTGAATATCTTGGCAAGCTCTCCTGTAAGCTTCTTATCTTTTTCTTCTTCGACTTCATCGTTGTCTGTATTATATTCTTCCATACTCTCCGGCTGTCTGTTCTGTCTAGTAAATGGAACTGTTTCTTCTGGCTCAACGCCCGCAGCTGCCTCTTGCTGGGCAACAGCCTCATCACCTTCTTCTTTATTATTATCATCATTCATAATTGAATTGATATCTGATATCATAGATTCTGAAACTGTTGGAATCTGTGCTGTAACTAAAGGAATTTCTTCACTTGGTTCCTCTGCATTAACTGGTGCCTTCTTAGTTACTGCTACCGCAGCCTTTGCCGCTTCCTGCTCTAATCTTGCAGCAGCCTTACCTGTTCTGATTGCTAAATCCATTCTTGCTGAATCAACCGCCATCTGTGCAAGAGCAACCTGCTTGGCTTCTTCCTTGTAAATCTCCTTACCAGCTGCCAGAGCTTCTGCTTTCTTGCGTTCAACCATTTTCTCATAGGCAGCGCTTTTTTCTTCTTTTTCGTCAAGATATCTCTCAAGCTCCGACTTAGAAAATTCTCTCGTATCCTGCTTACCGTATTTCTCTTCCCTGACAGACTGCATCCATTCTGTTATATCCATCTGGCCTTCAATCTGGTCATCATCATCTGATGTTTCAGTATTTTCAGCTTCATCAGCAATATCAGTATTCACAGATACTGCCGTAGCATTTTCCTTAACAGGCTCTTTCTCTTCCTGCTTTTCATCCTGACGCTTTGAAGCTGGTACAAATGTCTTAACATCCTCATCTTCTTCATCAGCTTTGAACAGATCGCTCATGTTAGCAGCAAGTTCTTCCTGAAGATTTTTTGTATCATAAAGGCTGTAATCCGGAACCGGAACATTAATATCAATGTTCTTTGCCTTCTCATTAATACGAGCCTCTGCTTCTCTTCTCTGCTCAGCTTCATCTTCTTTATTAATCTTATCATAATTATTTTCAAGCTTCTGCTTTGCATTTGCGATAAGTTCCTTTAATGAAAGATTAGCCTTGTTAATTTCATTAGAGAATGATTTCTCACCATCCTCTGTCATAGTTTCCTGCACTTCAGGCTTTTCTACCTGTGGTGTCTCTATCTTATGTGCAGATACAGTCTGCTGATTATCAGCTTCTGCTTTATCTGACTTATTTAAGGCTTTCATTATGAAATCCTTAATCTCGCTATTCTGGTCATTCTGGACAAGGTCCATTGAAAGAGGTCCCTCTTCCTTCTCCCTGTCATATTCTGGTACATTAAGATGAACTTCTTTTGCTTTAGAACGGTTTTTCTTTTTAAATACCGGCTGTTCAGGAATATCTTCCTTGTCATCATTTTCTTCAGCCTCATCTTCTTCATCTTCTCTGAAAACATCCTCAACATCATCTCTCTTGAGATCTATCAATGCCTTCTGTTTAGCAAAAAGTTCTTCCTTAGTAGCCTCAATGTCATCCTTTCTCTTCTTTACATCCTCTAAGATACCCTTCTGTGTCTTAGTAAGAACAACACCAAGTTTCTCCTTTAACTGTACTGCCTTCTCAACATATCTTCCATCCTGGAACCACAGAACAATGTTATCACATGTCTTGACACACTCTTCTTTTCTTCCAGTCTTATAATAAAGAGCTGCAAGCTCATACATATATTTTTCATCAATTTCATGATCCCTGTAGTCTTCTAAGATTCCTACAAGTTCATTGTCAGATGCATTCTGTGCTCTTCTTAAATCATATAAAAGAATAAATCTGCTCACATCATGCTGTGAAGTTCTGCTGTATTCTTCATAAAGTTCATTGGCATTATCAAAATCACCAACCTTAATAAAGAATTCTGTAAGCTTATATACAAGCTTCCTTCCGCCAAGATTTCTGTTGTAAGCAAGAATAGCCATATCTCTTGCTTCTTCATAATCGCCAACTGCTTCCTGCACATTGATTGCAGTAGCAAGTGACTGCCAGTCCTTTACCTTAGACCAGTTAAGTTCCTTTGCGATAGCGGCAGCTTCAGCATAATCCTTCTTAGCAGCCAGTTTCTTAATCTGGTCTATCTTAATTCCTAATTCGTATTTATTCATGATTATATATTCCTCATTCCTGTGCTTACTGAATGTTATAATTGATTTAATTGTCGTATTTTACAACTCATTAAAGTTTAGCACAGCCTAAGTTTGTTGTAAACCGAGTTCACAGAATTGTTACAAATTTGTTACAAAAAATCAAATGTAGCCTGTTCATAATCCATCCTTGTGTATTCAAGCTCTGTTTCCTTAGTACTGCTGTAATAATCAACAACCACAGTCTGCTGCCTTGAATCAACAAGCTTCTGTCCAAGTATATAATTGACATCGAATCTTCCTGTAATAGCAGGAGTTGCACCTCTTGCCGGAACAATAAGCTGTACATGGTTAGTAGCAAGCAGCTTGAATATCGGCTCCCATATGTATATATCCTTAGCCGCGCCAAATGGATTATCTATAAATATAGTCTTTCCTTCAACACCTTCATTGCCTGATGAATTCATGTTAGAAATGTAATTGATAATCGCAATAAGGAACTGGATATATATACCCTGTGACTGTCCTGTTGAACCAACTGCCTCTTCATATCTTAAGTAGCGGCTCTGGTCCTTGATTCTTTCTCTCTTATACAGATTAATTCTGATTGAATTCATGTCTGTGACAATAACAGAGAAAAGTCTCTTCCATGACAGTCTGTTTCTTATATACTTAAGTCTTTCCGCCGGCTCCTTAAAGCTTTCCGCCATGAATACAGTTTCATCAATATATTCAGACATTTTTTCCTTGTAAAGTTCTTCCTTTATATAAGGAATCTGCAAACTGATAATTGCAATCTGCTCACCATCAAGATTAATGTTAGACAACTGTGGCAGACGGTCAAGCTCTGTCTTTATGTTGCTGCATGTCTGGATACAACGGTTCTCGAAGTTATCTTTAATCATCTGCATATCCTCGATACCCTTGGCAACACGATCTTTTTCTAACTGTATAAATGTGTTCGTCTCATTTAACGATTCAATCATGCTTCTGGTCTTCGCCACATTTTCGGGAACATTCAGTGATATCCTTACTTCATCAGCAAGTTCAACCGCATTGAAGCCGTTAAGCAGGTCAATAAGCTTAGTTTTATTCTTGTTAAATTCATCAACCTTCTTATACTCCAACCTGTTAATTGAAGCATATTCCTTATGAACAGCCTCATATTCAGTAAGATTAGCTGTTATTCCTGCCACATCTTCCGGACGGAACTCCTCTGGAATCTGCATGCCAGCGTCAGACACGATTCTTTCAAGGTCTTTTCTGCAGACAAGAATATCCTTTAACGAATCTGACATCTGTCTTCGTGTCTTTTCCTGAACCTTAGTGTTATCCTCTAACTTCTTGATAAGTGCCTTATGCTGTGTAATAAACTCCTCCGGTGCATCACATGGGAATTCATTAAAGCTTCCATAATTATTCTCAATCTGGTTAATACCATGCGCGATACTTCCCTCAAGCCTGTTAAGAAGCGCCTCCTGTGCCTCAAGTTCCTCTCTTACAGAATCACTCGCACCTACAAGATTGTTCAGTGCGTCCTTTGCATTTCTTAACTGCTGAGAACCTGCTGCAATAATCTCCCCGGCTTCATATTTTGCCTTAATGTCGTCAAATGTATAGCCTCTGTACTCTATTGCATCACGGCATTTATTCATGGAAGCTGACAAATGATTCATCAGTGCCTGCTTATCTGAGAAATCACTGTTTTTCTGTGAAAGTGCAGTCTTTAATCCTGTGAATCTGCTCTCGATTTCATCTTTATCAAGGCGGCTTGTATTGTCATCAGTTTCTATTGAAACATTTTCATCATAATAAGGTGAATACTGCTCCTCCCATGACTTCACTATTTTCTCATAAGCCTTTCTGGTACTGTCCTCAAAATCCCTCGCAGCCTCATATTCAACACCTGCAGAGGATACCGCCTCCTCATACTCATACACGCGGTTTCTTGCAGCCTCGCTGTCAGCCTTAAGCGCCTTTAACTTCTCAAACTTCTTATCTATAGAAGAATTCCTCTCGATAATCTGAGAAAGAAGCCTGCATGAATTTTCCTTTTCTTCAATGTCTGCCCTTGCCTGTGAAAGCTGACCTGTAAGCTGTTCCTTCACCTCATTTAACACGCTTCTCTTCTTCTCAGCTTCAATAATTCCCGCCTCGCTGTCCGCAATCTTTAATCTGACTGCCTCTGCCTCAGAAGCACCAGACTTATCAGCCATAGCGTTATATACAAGTGCAAATGTATAATCATCCCACACAAGTTCCATTCTGTCTGACAGCTTTCCTGCCTGTGCCTTATGTGACTCAAGCTCCTCCTGTGCAAGCTTAATCTGTGTCTCAAGTCTTGCATCATCACGAAGAAATGACATATCCTTTAATGCAAACACAATCAGGTCTTTGTTAATCTCTAGCTTGGTATCGATAAGCACCTGTTCACTTATAACAGGATAGGCTGCCGCACCTCTTCCGAAATCCTTAAGCATCTCATCAGCTTTAATTCTTTCGAAATCATTCTTTATTACAAATGCATACTCAACGAAAGGTGTTCTCTTTAATACATCTCTCTTCTGTCCAGGATTAAGTGCCGCAAACCACTCATGTCCCTCAACTACATCTGAACCATACTGGCTCTCAAGATATTCCTTAAGTCTGTCTCTTTCAGGACTCTTACAGATGTATGTTCCCTTTCTTGCATTGTCAATAAAGCTCTCAAGCTCTGCCTCTTCCTTACATTCCTCTGTATATTCACTGCGCATTCTATAGTAAGTATCAAGAATAACCGAAAGCATTGCCTCATCATTATCTGCATTATATATTTCACGGATTTTATCCATGCGCTCTGTATCTGCACTTCCGGCTTCATCAGTCTTTTTAAGTTTTTCTGATTGCTCTGTAAATATATCAATAAGTGCCTTATTACCTGATATTGTCTCATTAAGTGACATTAACTGCTGCTGTATATCATTGAATTTTTCGGACATTCTTGCTTCTTCATTCTTTAACAGTTCTTTATCCCTGAATGACTTATCATATTCTTCAGACGCATTTTCACATACAACAGTTCCTGCCTCAGATAACAACTCTCCAAGCTGTGTCTGTAATGCCTGTATTTCATTTTCAAGGTTATCTGAAAGACTGCCAAGACCTGCGGCTTCCTTATCAGCATTTCTAAGGTTGTCCTTAGTCTCTGACAACTTGACCTCAAGCGCCTTAACACGGTTGACAGCTATATCAAGCTTTTCCTTTAATCTGCCTGATTCTGTCTCATAGAACTTTCTGTAGCCTGCTGCAAGTATCTTTAACTCCGCTGTTATGTCAGTGTCTTCTCTTAATCTGTTCTCAATGGCAACCTGTAATCCCTTGTAGGATTTCTCATATTCTGCATAATCCTTATAATCATTGGCAGATTCCATTAAAGAAAGCTTTCCTCTTGCCTCCGCAATTGCTGCGTTCTTAAGTTCAAGTGTCTTTCTTGTCTCCTTAACCAGACTTTCAACGCCCACCATTGAATTCTTTTCAGACATAACCTCTGCAACTGCTATGGCTTCCTTCTCATGTGCCAGCTCGTCATGCATTTTAGTGATAAGGTCATCCTGACTTTTAAGTTCCTTATCCTTCTTATCACTTTCCCGCATAGCAACAAGAAGCAGGTCATATAGCTGCTTCTCTATCTCTTCTTTTCTGTTGTAAAATGCTTCGTATGTCGACAGATATTCTTTAAAACTGTCGATAGCTGCAATCTGGCTGTCGTATGCTCCAAGCTGTGAATGTTTCTTGGAAAGCTCCACTAACTTATCCTTGATATCCATAAGAGTCTGCGCCATCATGCCCTCGTCATTGTCAACTGACAGCTTGTTATTGAAGGATTTCTGGATAATCTCCTCTATAAGCAGATCCTCAACAACCTTACGGCTTGTCTTATAATTAGACTCAAAATATGTTCTTACATGCCCCTCTGTCTTGTTAATTCCACGCACAATTTCCCATGCACTCTCATATATTCCGTAATTGCTTATGAAGCTCTGATAATCACCTTTTCTGTCAAATATTTTAACAACATATTTGTACCCGCTCTTCTCAAGCTCACGAAGATAAGCCTTAAGTCCGTTATATGTAATTCTCTCCCCATTATTTACAAGTGGAAGATTCTTAATGTCATTGTCACCGAATTCTCTGTAGAATATGCAGTAATTAAAGTATTCAACACTTGCTGTCGGAGCAGCTGTCTGTTCCTGTCCATCCTGATTCTCATCATCTGCGCCTCTTCCCTTTCTTGCACAGAAGCCGGTTGTCATGAACCTGAAACCATCCTTCTGATAACATGGATCTAACTTCCACTCAACCAAAGAATGAATACATGTATTACCGCTTCCCTGCCTGAAAAGCTTCTCAATCGGCTGCTTGTCATCAAGTGTGCAGTTAGGAAGCATATTCTGCATAAGAAGCAGCATAAGCAGACTCTTACCACCACCATTGGCAAGATCATATATAGTATTCTGGCAGTTGAAGCGCATCACGAAATCGTCGTACACCTGTGTACCGAAATTATATTTAACATTATTAACTCTGATTCTGTTAATCTGTGGCATCGCGTCCTCCATTCATAAGTTCGGCAAATCGTCCTCTGTAATCATCAAAATAATTCTCTATAAGACTTCTGAATCTGTCTGTCGGATAATATCTGTCCTGACTCTCAACTAAAAGCTCCTGTGCAACACAGAAATTAAGCACAAGCTTTACCATACCCGACTTGGAATTTCTTGCTGCCCTCGCTCCTGTCTGATCCTCTACTGTTGTAACCGGCAGCTCGTCCCATGTAAGTGCTATCTGCTTAAAACTGTTCTCCTCAACCTCATCAAGCACAAGCCCTGCGCTCTTATCGACAATACCGCCTGTTGTCTTATCAACATTTTTAATGATATCCTCTACCCTTATGAATTCTGCATAAGTAGAACTCATCGTGTCTGAATAAAACTCTGTTATGATATTGTAGATTATGAAATACGCAAGATATAACTCTTTATTAACCCTTAAGCCAAGTACATTTCTTAATTCCTCATTGGAATATCCGAACACCCTGTTGTTATCACCTGCGCTCACATACAATCCGTTATTATATTCGTATATGTTAAGATTAAATTTCTTTAAAGACATATGAACGATGTCATACACTTCTGCGTTATTATTGTATTCCTGATAAAGAGCCGCATTTGCGCCTCTCTCAGACACATTTTCCCCTGTGATAAGCTTAGAAACTATGTCCAGCGCCTTATCTAGATTTCTATTCTCCATGTGCTTCCTTTCGTACAAATTCAACATCTGCCATCACGCAGTTATCTGACAATGTAACCTGACCGTCAAGCCCTTTTCTTATTACAAATGTAAAGCTTTCCGAATCCTTAAAGCCTTCCTCTAAGTATGCATCAAGAAATGTATCTTCCCCTGCATCACCGCCAAGCTGGTATTCATCCTTCTGACACAGATTGACAAAGAAAGAGAAAAAATCCGCATTTCTTAAAACCTGCTCTCCATACGCTCTCTTCATTGCGTCTGCAAACTGACCGAGAGTTATAATGTCCGATTTTTTCAAACACGCAACAAGATTTTTCATAAGGAATATGTAATTATCCTTAATTCTCTTCTCCTCAATCTCATCTTCAAACTCGATATCTTCCGGTCTTTCATTGCTTATAAGTTCTTTCTCCTCATATCTTGGAGGCTTCACCATAAGCGCGTCATCAATGCTTATCAGGTCAAATGTCTTTCTTATGTTCGGCTTTAGAAGCGGACTTAACATTGTGACTAATATATCTGCATTGCCCCTCTTAATCATATCTGAAAGTGCCGATGTGAAATCCATATGGCTTCTTAATCTGCCAAGCTTCGCGCGTCTTATTGCATCATCGGTCATTTTCTGCATTTCTGTACAATCCTTTAACAGCTCACTGTGCCTGTTCATCGCCTGCTTAAGCTGTATCTCAAGGCTGTATATCTCGTTCATCGTCCTGTAATAGCCTTCGCCTGTGCTGCCTGACGCATTAAGCTTCTCGATTGATTTCGCAATAAGGTCACGGTTCTTCTTAAAAAGCTTTTCCTCATCATCAAACCATTTCATTCCTGTTTTGACGAATTCCTCATAAGCCTCTATTCCTGCAAATACATCACCCGACAGTATTGTCATGACCTCATTCTTCTTTAACTTAAGACGATTGACCTCTTCGTTGATTCTTTCAACGACTTCAACTCCGCCACGGAAGTTCTGTGAATTAATCATTTTTTCAAGAAGGAGCTGTGATACGCTTATCCTGCTCTCGTCCTTGATTTCCTTCGTATCAAGATAGAATTCAATAGCATCAGGGCTTATCGAATACCACACTGTATTGTCCCTTATCGAGCTTTCGATTATCTTCATTCTTGAGACTCTCTTTTTCCTGTCCACCGGGTCAAAATACGAGAATTCAAATGGTCTGCCATCATTCTTTATCTTGTCAAATATATAATCAGCAATATCTTTGCTGTCCTGTTCATTCAAATCAAGCCCGAAATCTCTCTTAAGTATCAGCCTTAAGAAATCAAGATATTCGGGATATGTAACATCTTTTTCCTTAAAGTTATTCTCCTCTATAAAGAAACGGAGAACTGCCATAACTATATAGCCCATATCAAGGATTTCGTACTTGCCGTCCTTGAAATTAGAAAATGATGTATCTATTAATCTGAAGAATGGATAATATTTCTTCAGATTAAGCATTCGCTCACGGTGATCCGATATGATATCACCTGTCATATTCTCTGCCATAGTATTCTTCATTTCTGCGCACTCATTTTACACATATTGATTAGTGTCTGGTGCGCTCAGGCACTAATCCTACAACTCAGCTTTTAATCTTGTTCTTAAACACCAGTTCTTATCCGAATGTTAAAGCTCGGTTCTTCCATCTAACGCTCTTAAAAGTGTAACCTCATCGATATATTCAAGATCCCCGCCTACAGGTACTCCGCTTGCAATTCTTGTCACTTTAATTCCTGTTGGCTTTATCATTTTGCTTATGTACATTGCTGTTGTCTCACCCTCAAGATTAGAATTGGTTGCAATGATAACCTCATTAACATCTCCCTGAAGTCTTACCATAAGCTCCTTTAACTTGATATCAGCCGGTCCAATTCCAAGCATCGGGCTTATTGCACCATGAAGGACATGATATACCCCCTCATACTTTCCTGTCTTTTCATATGCCGCCATATCTCTTGTCTGTTCTACTACCATAATAGTCTTATGATCTCTTTTCTGGTCTCGGCATATTGGACAAAGTTCTTCATCTGTAAGTGTAAAACACTCCTTACAGTAGTGGATATGCTGCTTTGCATCAATCATTGTATCTGCAAGGCTCTTAACCTCAGACTCAGGCATGTTTATAATGTGAAATGCCAGGCGCTGGGCGCTCTTCGCCCCAACCCCTGGTAATCTCGACAATTCTTCAATTAATCTGTTAATATGACCACTGTAGATGTCCATTAGAATAAGCCTCCGCCTAATCCTCCAAGTCCTCCAGTAATCTTAGCCATCTGTGCCTGTGACTCTTCTTCGCATTTTCTTAAAGCTTCATTAGTAGCTGCCACAATTAAGTCCTCAAGCATCTCTACATCATCCGGATCAACTGCTTCAGGATCAATCTTAACCTTAGATACTTCTCTCTTACCTGTAACAGTTACCTCAACTACTCCGCCGCCTGCTGTCGCACTGAATTCCTTATTCTCAAGCTCTGCCTGCTGCTCTTCCATCTGACGCTGCATTCTCTGTGCCTGCTTCATCAGATTATTCATATTACCAGGCATTCCTCCTGGAAAACCACCTCTTTTAGCCATTATATAAGTTCCTCCTTATCATCTACTTCTATATCTATGCCTACGAGTTCCTTAAGATCCACAAATCTGCTGTGGAAATCCTCATCATCGTTAAGCTTAGTCACTTTAATTGAAACCCTTACTCCTGTTCTCTCCTCAATTACATTCTCTATGCTCTCCATAACTTCCTGTCTGCTGAGTGAATTATAGGCACTAAGTGATTCTACCATAATTTCAAGACTAATTCCATCTTCTGCTAATGTAACATGTGCAGCCTGTAAAAATGTCTGATTAACCGGGTCATCTATCGTTGCTATGATATCCTTCCAGCCTGCCGCTATTGCCTTAACATCTTCTGGAACAGCATCATATACACGCTTAACTACAGGCTTCTTTGGTGTCTGCTGCTGTACTGCTGCCTGGCCTCCCGCCATACCTGCTGTGCTTACAAGTTTACCGCTTTTAATATCATCAAGTACTTTCTGTAACTGCCCTTCAAGCATTGTCACACGGCTTACAACATCGCCAATATCCTGACTGTTATCCATTGCCGGGCGCATCAGCTTTATAAATGTTATCTCTGTCTTAACTCTTTTCTGTGTAGAAAACTTCAGGTCATTCGATAATTCTGACAACACTCTTATATAATACATAAGTGTATCTATATCTACATTCTGTGCATCTTTCTTCAGGTCTTCAAGATTATCTGCTGATACTTCTATTACGTCTTCAATTCTTTCTGCATCTTTGGTTGTCTTAATAAGAAGCAGATTTCTAAGATACCATATAAAATCTGTAACAAATTGTGAAAGGTCTCTTCCCTGCATTATCAGGTCTTCCATAAGTGACATGCACACAGCAACATCTCCTGACAGGATTGTTGAAAGCATTTTACTAAATACCGCCGTGTCAACTGCCCCAAGAACATCTAATACATTTTCATACTTAAGGTCTTTCCCCAGATAGAATGCCAGACACTGGTCTAACAGACTTAACGCATCTCGCATAGAACCATCTGCAGCTTTGGCAACATATTTTATTGCCTTATCCTCTACATTCAGTCCCTCCGCCTTCATAAGTTCTGACAGTCTACCTGCAATTGTCTCTATTGTTATCCTATGGAAGTCATATCTCTGACATCTTGAAAGGATTGTAATAGGAATCTTCGCCACTTCTGTAGTAGCCAATATAAATATTACATATGCAGGAGGTTCTTCCAATGTCTTTAACAGTGCATTGAACGCTCCTATAGAAAGCATATGAACCTCATCAATTATATAGACTTTGAATCTTCCTTCTGTCGGTGAGTACTGTACTTCTTCTCTTATCTGTCTTATATTATCGACACCATTGTTAGATGCCGCATCTATCTCTATTACATTCATGCTTGTTCCAGCCGCAATCGCCTTGCATGTCGGACACTCCCCACAAGGATTGCCATCAACCGGATGCTCACAATTAACTGCCTTCGCAAATATCTTGGCAACTGATGTTTTACCAGTTCCTCTCGTTCCACAAAACAGGTATGCATGACCTATCCTGTCTGCATTAATCTGATTTCGCAGAGTCGTTACTATTGTATCCTGTCCCTTGACATCATTAAAATTGTCTGGACGCCATTTTCTGTATAAAGCCTGATATGACATGGTTACCTCCCTCTGCGCTGTCTTTACTTTCGCAGCCCTTAACCTCATGCGTAAAACCATCCGCCTCCGGCGTCTGCCGCTGCTTCGCAGCTTATGTTTTACTTATGTCTGTTAAGTTCCTGCTTCGCAGGATAATTTAGGAATATCATACAGTTTCTTACATGCAAGCATGACGAATCTGCCTGACATTCCTAAATTAGCTGCGACGAGTAACATTTTAATAACAAAAGCCGTGCGTCCGGCTTCGAACTTCTGTCCACAGACGTTACCGATGCAGTTAGCTCGATCCAGGCACCCTTTCAACACCCGGAAGCTTCCACTTAATGCTGCTTCATTCCTGACCTGACATGGTTCGTGGATTTCCGTCGTGAAAGACCCAAATGTCAACACCACTTACACCGGGCTGCTCCATAAACATCAGCCCTCTGCCGAACATCACCCCTGCTATAGCGGATTGCAGGTTCAAGGTGCCGCTACTACCCCGGCTGCACGGTATTTCAATTATACTTGTTACATATGCCTGTTGTCAAGGTGTGAAGCATTGAATCGCGAGCAGCTCGCAAAGACCTACTATCTCTACTGTTTTAGCTTGATTAGTGGGTTTTTCTCGCTCCTCCACGTCATTCTCTCATAATTTCGACCCACTCATTCTGCATATTATGCAGTTTGCGTAGGTCTTTCCCGCTGCAGCACACTACAACACGCTGCACCAGCAACACCCCTCACAAAATAAGCAACACCTCACGCACCAAAAAGACAGCCTCCACAATCCCTGCAGAAGCTGCCTAAAACATATCTCTACATATTATCCCTGTTCGTCATCTTTATGTTCTTCATACCTCGGAAGCTCAACTATCACCGCTTCATGGTGGACTGCTGGCAAAAACTTCTCCATCACTTCTTTAGTCTTTAACTTAAGGCTTGATGTGTTGATGCATGGATGGCAGCCGAGAGTGTCCCCCTCAACCACTTCCTTGTCCATCAGTAACTGCACATGGTTGTCCGTATCATTCATAAGTCCCATTATGGATACCGAACCCGGTGTTATATCAAGAAATTCCTCCATATATGATTCATCTGCAAATGAAAGTCTCGCTGAATTAATCTGCTTGCTCAGATCCTTTGTTTTAAATGGCTTGTCACCAGGCATCATAAGCATATAAAAATTCGTCTTCTGTCTGTTACATAAGAAAAGATTCTTACATATAAGTGTGTCCAGAATCTTATCTATGTCATTACACACTTCCATTGTTGTAGCAGGCTCATGGTCGGTTCTGTAATACTCCATTCCAAGCTTGTCCAATAAATCATATACTCTGATTTCTTTTTCTAATCTTCCTGTTTCATCAGCAGGTCTTCCCTTAATAAGTTCCATGATACTTCTCCCTTATAATACAACACACTGGTTTCCGGATAAGCTGACCTGACAGCCTGTCCGATAACCAGTGTATTGTTAATGTTATTCAAAATAATACAGATATACATCCTCAAGGTCAATATTATCTCCAACTTTTACTGCCTCTTGTGGAAGCTCGTCACCTACAACTCTTAATGCAAGGCCATTCTTTCTCTGTCTGATATTGCCAATCTTATATTCCTTCTGAAGCTCACCTACCTCGTCAAGCGTGCATGTTATCTCTCCGACTTTTCCAGCCATGCTCTCAATAAGCTCAACCGGTGTTCCTGTCGCAATTATCTCTCCGCTCTTTAGAAGCAGTACCTTATCAGCAATACATTCAATATCACTTACAACATGCGTTGCAAAGAGAATTATCTTGTCCTTAGACAGCTCTGCTATATAATTTCTGATTGAAATTCTCTCTTTCGGGTCAAGTCCGGCTGTCGGCTCATCAAGTATAAGAATCTTAGGATTACCAAGAAGTGCCTGTGCAAGCAGCACTCTCTGCTTCATTCCTCCTGAAAATCCTCCAATTTTCTTATATGCAACCTTAGTAAGATTAACTACCTCTAGCAGCTCGTCTATCTGCCGGTTGACAGTCTTAACAACCTCATTACCATTCTCATCAGTCGTCTTAATCTTCTTAACTCCCTTAATCTCTGCCATATATTTAAGAAATGCTTTAGGTGAAAAATCTTCATAAAATCCCTGCTGCTGCGGCATGTAGCCAACCAATCCCCTGAACTGTTTGCCAAGCTTTAATATATCTTCCTCTGCACTGTCCTTGCCAAAAAGAATACTTCCACCATTCATCTTATCTCTCGATACATTATCTGTGATAAGATTAATCATAGTACTCTTGCCTGCTCCATTAGCACCAAGAATACCATATACTCCCGGTGTAAATGTATAATTAATCCCCTTCAGTGCCTGAACCGTACCATAAGTTTTCTTTAAATTCCTTACCTCTAATTTCATACCCTGTGCCTTCTCTTTCCTAATGACTTTCCAACCTTCATCATAACCAGCATAATAATAAGCTCAGCTGCTAACTCTGCCATGTAACGTACAATCATGAATTGTCCTACCGATGCATGAAGTATAAGACTTTTGATAACCCCGATACTGCCTGCTCCACTTTCCAATACATTTCCCATAAATGTAAGACTTACTACCGGTGCATTAAGATACGGCATGCCGTAAATATTCCTAAGCCATATTAATTCCATCCCATGAATCACAACTGCTAACGCTGCAGTTAATATAATATTGGCAATATATTTATCTCTTACTATCTTCCTTCGTCCATCTGCAGAACTTCTCTCTAACAGAATCATTCCTGACTTATATTCTATACGTTCACTGCCTGCTGATATAATCATTATACCACTAATCAGTGCCAATGTAATCATAATTCTGCGGTATAATCCCTTGTCACCTAAGATAACCTCATATCCCCTGTCTGATATGAACCACGCCTGCGTACCATAATCATCTTTGATATGTCCGATATATTCAATCTTATCTACATACTCCTGCGCTCGTTTTTGTTCTTTTACTATCTGCTGTTCTCTCTGCTTAAGATTCATGAACATAACCGGGTCGACATTCTCGTATGACTCTCCAACATATTTAGCTATCTCCTCTTCGACTGCTTCATATTTCTTCTGCAGTTCATCAAGATAATCCTGAAAATATGTATAATCCGCACCTCCATGCTGTGCATACTCCTTATCCATATGCTTATTATCATCAGTATAATAGTACTGTCCTGATGAACACACATATGCCGAAACTACGAACATCGCAGCTATCACCCAGACACATTTATTAGAAAATACAAGCTTATGAATCTCCTTAACCACATCAGGAAACTTAAAAAGGATTTTCTGATATCCCGCTGATATGCGGTCTGTAAGCCTTGCTATCAGTGATGCGTTCTTGTAAGGCTTCATTACTGCGAACACATTTATCGCAATATAAGTCATTATACATGTAATGATTATAAGCACGAACAGACTCGCCGAGAACACAGGGAACACAAATGTTCCAACGCCCCAGTTCCTGTATGATGAAAATGTAGCATTAATATTAACTATGCTGATTATATTAATGTAGTGAAGCCCGTTCCATATGCTGTGAATATCAATATGCGAATATATAAACTGCTCAACCGCTGCAAATATCAGAAATACAACCATAGCCAGATTGCGGTTTCTAAACAAGACGAACACCGACCATATTATCAGTGCAAGTGCCATTATGCACATCAGTGATATAACGTATAAAACCATTATATACTGTATCTTGCTCCATGGATATGTGAATTTTGCAAATGTATCAATATTCTGTATCGGATTGGCTAAGTCCTTAAAACCGCCGCTCTGTATCATTGCCGCGATAAATGTTGTCCAGTACATTACCGTGTGGACAAGCACCGCAGCCACGGCTATTACGCCAGTCTGTTTTATTGCAAGAATAACACGCCCTTTAGAACTTCCATATGTAAGCTGCCACATTCCGTTGTCTCTCTGTGCGAACAGGTCGTATATCACAATCAGCATTAATGCCATTGAGAAGAAATACTGATAATAATATCCTGTAAAATTCTTTACCCCTTTATACTCATCATCGAATACATTTACATCAGCAACCCGCCTGAAATCATCTGCCGTCTGCAGAATGTTGGCATATGAGAATGACCCCGCCTTTGTAAATATACTGTATTTCTTTAATTTGTCCGCATTGTCAATTACTGAATTAACACTGTCCGAATACTCCTCCAGATATCTTGTATGTGTATTCTTCTCTGAATCAAGAATCCCCTCATCAGTTACCGGTTTGTTGGCATACAGGAAAAATATTATGTTGACAAGCACAATTACAGCTATCAATATCAGCTTCTTATAATTAATAACTATCTTTAACTCCTGCATAATACCCCCTCGTTTCTTCTACTTATTAATATTCTTCCAGTCAAGAAGATATATAGGTCCGTCAAACACCTCTTTCCATTCTGTGTCTGATTCAATATTCTGCTTATCTATATACATAAGCCTGTCCTCTCCCATATTAAGGCAGAACAGATATCTCTCATCACCAAAGAACATATCCAGTGCCTCCGGACACGGTATTTCATTAACAACTTTTCCATCCTTATCAAGCACAACATACTTCTTTGCTTCATTGTCTATAATTCTGTGAAAATAATTACAATACATACCATTATTCAGATATATGTACCTATTATCTAACGAAACATTACAGAAATCACAATATTTATCAGCTTTAAATATCAGTTCAGTCTGCTCACTGTTGATGTCCGATTTATACAATCCCTGACCATTCACATAATAATAAAATGTGTCTCCATTATTATCGAAATAATAGTCATTAACATCTTCTGTAGTTATCTGTGAAACATTTTTCCCGCTCTGGGAATAAGCAAAAATCCCTCTGCTTTTCACCCTGATAATTCCTTTATCATCCTTATTGCTTTCTATCACGGTAAACATCACCTTGTCGCCAAATCCTTTAACATTTGCAACCGATATTGACTTTCCTGTAACTTCATAGACAACATTTCTGCTGCCATTCTTTAATGACAATTCTATTATCTGCTCTGTATACTCCACATCACTTCCAAGATGTGTTCCCTTATCAAATGCATAGACATAATCACCAAGAAATGCCAGATGAATTGAACTCGAGTTATCACACGGCAGCAGTTCCCCAATAATCTCCCGTGAGCCACCGTCAGGGTCTGCCCTGCACAATTTTGCCATACCATTTTCTATCGGCATATAATACAAGCTGCCATTATAATAATAAATGTTGAATACAACGCAGCCCTTAAGACATGCGTCACAGCTTGTTGAATTATGTGCACAGTCCGGTCTTGCGCAGACAGGGACTTCCTCTTTGCTATCCACATCAAAATACACAAGCATATCTTCATCTGTAATATAATAGTATCCATCCTCAGCCGCCGCTACTCTGTGAACACTGTCGGTATTCCAGTAATCAGGTGATACATTTTCAAGATTAATGCCCTTAATTCCTGAATAATTAATCTGTGTCGCTGCCTCTTTATTTCTATGTAATCCCATATAAACAACAACTGCAGCTATCACCACAGCAAGAAATCCTGCTGGAATCATCACTTTCTTTATCACACTGCCCCTCCTTATTCTTCTGAAAGCTTATATATATTAATCCTGTCCGTACGGTACTGATTGTACAGTTCAATCCTGTAATAATCTGTTCCTGTGCTTCCGTCCTGATATTCTGCTTTAAGCTCGATTACCCCCTTATTAATGCACTCGTTCATATATCTGTATTCTTCTACACTTGACTGCATGTAATTGTTCCAGGCATCTTCTGATGATGGTATGTCATACATGAATATAAGCCTCAACGCATTTTCACCACTTCCTGTTATCTTCTTAGCACCAGTCCTGTAATTGCGCCTCTTATAATATGCATTCTCGTCCGTCTTATAATCATCAAAAAATCCGGTAGTGTTATATAACGTTGCTGTAATTCCCGATATATCTTTATCCGCATACAGCGATGGCCATTCCATGACGGCACTCAGCATATAATACTGAGGAACTTCTTCCCTGCCATATCCTCCACCTGCTCCCATACAGCCAGTCTCATATGTTCCAATAAATTCCTCACCCGTAAATGTCTTATCAAGTTCCAGATAAGAAAGCTCCTCCCATGCTTCGGTTGTCTCCTCTACAGTTACATTTTCCTTTTTCCCACATGAAACTAAAGACATAAGCACCGGAACCATTCCAATTAATAATAGTATTCTTTTCATGCCGCACCTCCTTTTATTATTAATACGAAAAATGTCCCTGATAAGTTGACGCATTTTCACAAAAAAGTTAAAATTTTTATAATATTTCGTGGAGGATAATTTAGTGGATAATACTCAGGTAGATTTTGAAAAAGATGATTATAGATATATGAAACAGGCAATCTCGCAGGCTAAGAAGGCTTATAAGCTTAATGAGGTACCTATTGGCTGTGTAATTGTGTATGAAGGAAAGATTATAGGAAGAGGCTACAACCGCCGTAATACAGATAAGACTTCTCTCGGTCACGCCGAGATTACTGCCATTAAGAAAGCCAGTAAATATATGAACGACTGGAGGCTTGAAGACTGCACTTTATATGTTACACTTGAACCTTGCCAGATGTGTGCAGGTGCTATTGTTCAGGCAAGGATTCCGCGCGTTGTAATCGGTTCAATGAACCCTAAAGCAGGATGTGCCGGTTCTATACTTAATATACTGCAGATTCCGACATTTAATCACCAGTGCGAAATTACTAAAGGTGTTTGTGAAGAAGAATGTTCAGAAATGCTCACAACATTTTTCAAGGAACTGCGTAAAAACAAGAAAAAGAATACACTTGCCACTACTGATGGAGAATGATTATGAAATTTGAATACGCTTTTGAAGGCATGAAGCTTAAAGTACTTGATGAAACATTTGCAGGAAAAGTACTTGAATTCTACAGCCGTAACCGTGAAGAATTCGACAGATACGAAGTTGCCAAGCCTGATAATTTCTATACAACAGAATATATCGCAGCCACACTTAAGGCTGAATATGCTGCTTTACTAAAAGGTGAATTCGGCAGATTTTTTCTTTTTTCTGATGATATGCCTGGTGAAATTCTCGGCTCTGTATCTTTTTTTGGTGTTACAAGCATTAACCGTTCATGCCGTATAGGATATAAAATTGATAAAAACTACCGCAAGCTAGGACTTGGAAGCCTTATGGTTAAACATATGCTTGAGATTCTTACACACGAAAAGGAGATGCACAGAATTGAAGCCTACATTCACCCTGAAAACATCTCCTCTGTTAATCTTGTCAAATCTCTTGGCTTTATATCCGAAGGAACTGCCTATTCCTATGTGAAGCTCAACGGCTCATGGCAGGATCATTTAAGATTCGTCTATATTTCCTGATACCAGTATCCAAAATACGGATTGGCGTAGTCACTCCTGTGGCTCTTCTTAAAATTATTAAAGCCAAACATTGAGGCCATGTAGCGTTCACGGTTGCAGTACATTCCCGGAACACCAATGAAATATTTAGTATTATCAAGGTTATCGCGCACTCTTCCAAAAAGTATATGCCTGAAATTATAATAGCCATGCAGCAGGAAGCTGTTTCCCGCGATATCAATTTCACTCTGGTTAAGACACTTTAACTTCTCTGGCGACACTTCTATACAATCATAGAAGTAATCATCATCGAATGCATCTATATAATCAGCCCTCACAAAAAGCTTTTCAAAGGGGTCCGGCTGCGTTGTATCGGCTCTGTGTGATTTTTGCTGCAAATGTTGTGTTCCCGCCGGTATTTTAGCTGCTACTCCGGCAGCCTTTATATCTTCTGTTGATGTGTCACTTACACTTACGCTTTCCGCAGTCACACCTGTCTGCGGTCTGCCCACTGACACAGGAGATTCTGCCTGAGTCATCTGTGATTCTGACGACTCCGGTCTTACCGTTTCTGACCTTAACGATTCTGCCAGAACAGACTCTGGCATTTGCTGCCCCCGCTCTTCCTCCTCACTCTGTCTCATACGCTCTTTTATAACTATTCCGGCTTCCACCTGTTTCTTTGCATCCATTCCTGAGAACACAAGCATGTCAGGAGTTACGTCCTCATCCTTCCACATGGACATCATACAGTCACATCTTGCATCCTCCCTTGCAACCGCAAGCCCGCATATATCCTTAAATCCATAACCGGTTTCATTGATATTATCAGGATTGAATATTCCACTGTATTCCATCTGTCCCATTTTCACAAGACATTCCCCAAGCTTTATAAGCCTGTAACCGCCGTCAGTAACCATCATATATATTCCAAACATTTCCGGACTGTCTGTTTTAACGCCTCTTAAACTGATGCTTAACTTAAACTGCCCCTGATGGACTAATGCCTTTGCAAAGCCGACATTTCTCCCCTTTACTCCCTCCGGATATGAATATATGTATGAAACAAGACGCTGATAATCCACAATAAACCTCCCTGATGATTAACTCTCTTATGCACCTTATGCCATGCATTAAGAAAATATTCCATCAGGGAGGTTTTATCTTAATCTACCACCATATTCTTTCCATTATTTTTTCCGTAATAAAGCCTGTCATCTGCGCGCTTTATCCATTCTTCTATATCACCATCGGCATTTCTCTGCGCCACTCCTATTGTTAGTGATATATTTATCTTCTGCTGTTTATAAATACATTCAGAGTTTTCTATTTCTCTCCTCAATTTTTCTAATACTTCATGTGTGCTGTCGTGTGTTCCATTATGTATAAGAAATTCTTCTCCGCCCCACCTTGAAATCACACAGTTACTGCATATATTTTTCATCTTCTGTGCAATGAAATTTAACACATAATCACCACAGTTATGTCCATATGTATCATTTATTTTCTTGAAATCATCTACATCTGCCATTGCAAGCCAGCCTTCATCGTCCGCATCATATTCTTCAAGATAATTAATCATATATCTTCTGCTGTAAAGGTCTGTCAGAAGATCAATGTTGGCAATTGAATTAAGCTTCTTCTCAGACTCAATAACAAGATCGACTATCACCTTAGTATAATATATTAAAAATGCTGATACACTTATTGCATTACATGCAAGCATCACAGATATAATTGTTTTATTAATTTCATACAATGGTCCGTTAATTATAGCTATTGCTGATGATATTATACTTACAGCAGCTATTGCTATCGACACAGCCAGTGGATTCGGGTCTTTTGTATCGGTCTTGGTTGATATGTATTGTGAATAAAATATTATAGGTATTAATGACATGCTATACAGATGAAATCCACATTTATACCCAAGACATATTGTTGCAATAGCCATATAAATTATAATTGTTGCATACACACACCACATATATGCACACACTTTCTGCCTTTTTAACAGCATAAAATATAACACATAACCAATCATTGCTATTACACTGTAATAAATCATTGGTGTTATATTAAAATATACAAATAATGTCAGCATAAATGCAACAAATAAAAACAACGATATGTTAACAACCACGCATAGTTTAACAACCTGTTCCAGATTAAATTCTTTTTTATTAATGCTCATGATATCTCCTGATAATATGTTCTCGATTGTAAGTAGTACTATAGTATCATACAAAAGCTACTTTTGCACTACATTTTTATTGCAGCTTGACATTTTTTATTAAGTTTCATAACATTATTCTTATAGATTGGAGGCAATATGAGCGATAATAAATATAATAATGTTATGCACCTCGGCAACCCAACTAACACGATTGCCGTGCTTAACAGATATGGTTTTGATTTCAAGAAAAAGTTCGGTCAGAACTTTCTTATAGATGAAAATGTTGTTGAGAAAATCGTACGTGAAGCAGGCGTTACGAAAGACGATTTCGTTGTTGAAGTCGGCCCTGGAATCGGAACAATGACTCAAATTCTGTGTGAGAATGCCAGAGAAGTTGTTGCCGTTGAGATTGATAAGAAGCTTATTCCTATCCTTACAGAGGACACACTTTCTTATTATGACAATGTAACAGTAATCAATGAAGATATCTTAAAGCTTGATATCAAGAAGCTTGCAGATGAGAAGAATGAAGGCAGACCAATCAAGGTTGTTGCCAACCTTCCATACTATATAACAACACCTATTATTATGGGACTTTTTGAGAGCCATGTACCATTAGACAGTATAACTATCATGGTTCAGAAAGAGGTAGCTGACCGCATGCAATGTGGTCCTGGAACTAAAGATTATGGCGCACTTTCACTTGCTGTACAGTTCTACGCCAAGCCTAAGGTTGTGCTTAATGTGCCTGCTAGCTGCTTCATGCCTCGTCCTAATGTTGATTCAGCGGTTATCCGTCTTGAGCGCTTCAAAACCCCACCTGTTGATGTTAAAAATGAACATCTTATGTTCAAGATAATAAGAGCATCATTTAACCAGCGCCGAAAGACTATGCTTAACAGTGTCGGCAATTCCGGCATCGGCATCACTAAAGAAGCTCTTACCAACGCATTAGAAACTATGGGCCTTCCACTTACTATCCGCGGCGAAGCCCTTACACTTGAGCAGTTTGCAGAGCTTAGTAACCTCCTATAAGTAGTCGCATTTTCACTGCTTTAGTAGGTTTTTTTGCAGCATAATTCACACAAAAAAGGTTATTTCTACACTAAAGACCTATATAACAACAAAAAGCGGCTATTTAGTAGGTGTTTTCATGGCTTTATCAATAAAAACCACGTTAAAAGACCTACTAAATAGCCGTTTTATTATAATTTATAGGTTTCAGCCCCAAAAAGCAGCTTTCTCGCATTCTGGTTAGTAACATCAATAACCTCCTGCGTATCAAGCCCTTTAATCTGCGCCAGCTTTTCTGCAACATATTTTATATTGCGGCTGTCGTTTCTTTTACCTCGGTTAGGCTCAGGTGCCATATATGGACTGTCTGTCTCAAGAACAATTCTATCCATCGGTATATACGCGGCTGCTTCCACAAGCTTCTTAGCATTCTTAAATGTAAGAACGCCGCCGATTCCTATAGAGAATCCCATATTAAGAAAATCTCTTGCTGCTTCCTTACTGTATGAATAACAGTGGATTATTCCGCCTGTATCCTGTCCGTGATTACTCTTTAATATGTCGATTGTATCCTGACATGCATCTCTTGAATGAATCATTACCGGCATGTGTGTGCGGTACGCTACATTCATCTGTACTGCAAACCATTCACGCTGCTGCTTCTTCTCAGCCGCCGCCATATCTGCATCATCTGACACATAGTAGTAATCAAGTCCGATTTCTCCAAGTGCAACAATCTTTCTGGTCTTAGATTCACCAAGCATGTTTTCCAGCCATTCAATGTCCGATCCTTTCAATCTTACAATATCCTCCGGGTGGAAACCAATCGCTGCGTATACCTTTTCATATTGTGCAGCAAGTGCAAGGGAAGCCTCGCAGCCCTGACGGCTTGCACCTACATTAACAATATAATCAAGCTCCCCTGTATCACTAAGCATGCTGCTTATAAGTTCATCTCTGTCCTCATCAAATCTTTCATCATCATAATGAGCATGAGTTTCAAATATCTTCATATCTATCAGCCAATCTCTGCGCCTTCAATAATATCCTTCTCAAGTGTAAGTACTGATAAGTTATCCTTATCATCCCATGCTGAGATAATCATTCCCTGTGACTCAATACCACAGATCTTTCTTGGCTTTAAATTAGTACATACAACTAACTTCTTACCAATAAGCTCTTCTGGCTTATAGTACTTCTGGATACCTGATACGATAGTTCTCTTCTCATCACCAATCTGAAGCTCGAACTTAAGAAGCTTTGTCTTCTTAACAGCTTCACATGTAAGAACCTTGGCAACTCTGAACTGAACCTTTTCAAAATCATCAAATGTAATCTCAGGCTTAACTTCAACCTGTGGATATTCTGTAACTCCATTAGCCTTCTTCTGTGCTTCCTGAATAGCTTCAACCTTTTCCTTAAGGTCCTTCTCAAAGTCAAGTCTTGCGAAAAGAATCTCTGGAGTCTCAGTAACCTTAAGTCCTGTTTCTCTTAAGCCAAATGTAGCAAGGTCATCAAAATCTCTTACTCCTGCCTCTGGATTAGCTGGGTAAAGCTGTGCAAGAATCTTATCTGTAGTCTCTGGCATGAAAGACTTAAGAAGATTAGCACCGATTGTAATACTCTCAACAAGGTTATAGAGCACTTCTGCTAATCTGTCCTGCTGTGCCTCATCCTTTGCAAGAGCCCAAGGCATTGTCTCGTCAATATATTTGTTACATCTCTTAAAGAGCGTGAATACTTCTGTGATAGCATCTGCTACATGAAGTGTAGCCATCTTTGCCTGAACCTTATCTCTTGTTGCTGTTACAACAGCCTTAAGGTCACCGTCAATTGCAGCGTCCTCTACGCCAGTCTTATTAACAACTCCACCAAAGTACTTGTTAGACATTGCAATTGTTCTGTTTACAAGGTTACCAAGTGTGTTGGCAAGGTCTGAGTTCATACGCTCAACCATAAGCTCCCATGAGATAACACCATCATTCTCAAATGGCATCTCGTGAAGAACAAAGTAACGTACAGCATCAACGCCGAAGAGGTCTACAAGGTCATCTGCATAGATAACATTTCCCTTAGACTTACTCATCTTACCATCATTCTGTAATAACCAAGGATGTCCAAATACCTGCTTAGGAAGTGGCTCACCAAGTGCCATAAGGAATATTGGCCAGTAAATTGTATGGAATCTGATGATATCCTTACCGATAAGGTGAAGGTCTGCTGGCCAGAACTTCTTGTACTGCTCTGAAGAATTGCCATCAGCATCATATCCGATACCTGTGATATAGTTAGTAAGGGCATCAAGCCATACATAAACTACATGCTTGTCATCAAAGTCAACTGGAATACCCCATTTGAAAGATGTTCTTGATACACATAAATCCTGAAGTCCAGGAAGAAGGAAGTTGTTCATCATCTCATTCTTTCTTGAAACAGGCTGGATGAATTCCGGATGTGTATTGATATGCTCAATAAGCTTGTTGGCATATTTGCTCATCTTGAAGAAATAAGCTTCTTCCTTAGCTGGCTTAACTTCACGTCCACAGTCAGGACACTTTCCGTCAACAAGCTGGCTCTCTGTCCAGAAAGACTCACATGGAGTACAGTACATGCCTTCATATGAACCCTTATAAATGTCTCCCTGATCATAAAGTTTCTTAAAAATCTTCTGAACCTGCTTCTCATGGTAATCATCTGTTGTTCTGATGAACTTATCATATGAAGTATTCATAAGATCCCATATTCTCTTAATCTCTGTTGAAACATTGTCAACGAATTCCTTAGGTGTAATTCCAGCTTCTTCAGCCTTAAGCTCAATCTTCTGACCATGCTCGTCAGTTCCTGTCTGGAAAAATACATCATAGCCTTCCTGTCTTCTGAATCTTGCAATACTGTCTGCAAGAACGATTTCATAAGTATTACCGATATGTGGCTTGCCTGATGTATAGGCAATAGCTGTTGTCATATAAAATGGACCTTTACTCTGTGGCATATCATTTCCTCCATAATCTATTATTTTAATTCATCGCTATAACGCAAATGTAGTGTGAATCATTTATCCGTAAACTTTATCATAGAAAAATTTACAATAAGTGTCAAGTCTGTATTAAGTATGATACAATATGTGAATAATAAATCAATATTTCTTATAATATTAATTAAGACAGAAATGAGGATTAGTATGCGTAATAAACAAATATGCCTTTTACATCAATTTCTTAACAAGGCTGTGAGCCTGCTGATAGTTTTTATAATGGTAATTACCCTGTCTGGCTGCGGCCTGCCCTGGAATCAGAAGCAGATATCAGAAACTACTATATCTGCCACCGAGGATAATGCTGATTTCACGGAATATGTAAACAACCTGTTTGCTGACCTGTTAAGTGCCGACATGGTATCTTTGCATGCCTATGTCGAACACCCAAAGGATTTCGGAATTAACGATTATGAGATTACTCTTGGTCGCTACGACCTTGACAATTCCGATGACACCTCAGATTACACCGACATAATATCAACGCTTAAATCATTTGACAGAAGCACACTTTCAGCAAAACAACAGATAACGCTTGATGAGCTTCTTATGTATATGGAAAATGAGCTGGAATACAGTGATTTGTACATGTTTAATACACAGCTTCAGACAACTACAGGTATTCATGTCCAGCTGCCGCTGCTTTTTGCTGAATACACATTTGAAGAAAAGAAGGATATTGACGAATATATTGAGCTTCTATGTGATGTTGACGGATATTTTGAAAATATGGCTGCATTTGAGAAGCTTCGTGCTGACAACGGATATTTTATGGAAGATACCCTTGCCGATGAGGTAATTGAAAGCTGCAAATCATTCCTTGAAACTGCCGGTTTAGAAGATGGTGCAATGATATCAACCTTTAACGAAAAGCTTGCTTCTGTTGACGGACTTTCTTCACAGGATATTGCAGATTATAAAGCTAAAAATGTGTCCGCAGTCAATGAACATGTAATTCCAGGATATCAGTCCCTTGTAAATGCGCTTACTTCATTGAAAGGCTCTAACAGATATTCAGGCGGTTTATGCAATTATCCTGATGGTTCACGGTATTTTGAATATATACTCTCTTCAACACTTGGCTGGAGCAAATCTGTTGACGAATACGATAAGCTGGTTGATTCTTATATCAAGAAATATATGCTTAAAATGCAGTCGCTTGCGCTTAAAGACTCCTCTATTCTTGATAAATTTGACACATTTTCATTCAATATGACTGACCCGGTTGGTATTCTTACCGACCTTAAGAAAAGAATAACCGATGATTTCCCTGAGATTCCAGATGTGAATTATAATATCAAATATGTGTCAAAGGCGCTTGAGGACTACACCAGTCCGGCTATGTACTTTATTCCGCAGCTTGATAACCTTGATATCAATTCAATATACATCAATTCTTCAGGCACTTCTGCGAGTGAATTATATCCTACACTTGCACATGAAGGGTATCCGGGACACATGTACCAGACACAGTATTTTGCCGCAACCAATCCTGACTGGATAAGATACATTCTTGCACCAGGCGGATATGTTGAAGGCTGGGCATCATATGTTGAAGTTCTTTCTTATAATTATGCACAGACCGGCAACGATGCACTTAACAAAATGTATGCTGCTAATTATGCCACTGTCCTGTGCCTTTATGCAAAAGGGGATATTGGCGTTAATTACTATGGATGGAGTGAAGATGATGTTTACCGGTTCATCAGCCAGTATGGTTTTGATGATAAATCAGTCGCCCACGAAATGTATTACTCATTTGTCTCTGATCCAGGCAATTATTGCAAATATGTTCTTGGAATGTTAGGATTTGAGCAGTTAAAGACTAAGGCTCAAAGCGAGCTTTCTGACAAATTCAATCTTAAAAATTTCCACCAGTATGTACTGGACATGGGACCTGTACAGTTTGATATATTATTTAACAACCTTGATGCATGGATTAAAAAAGAAAAATATAATTAAACAATAAACATTAAAAATGGGATGTTACCTTAACACAATGGTCTGGTAACATCCCTTATTAATTGATTATTATATGCTTCCACCTGGATAATAGCCGCCTGAGCCATAGCCACAGCACATAGGCATACATATATTTGAACACAGGCAGAGTGCAACCCACGGAGCACAGCCTGTACAATATGTTGTAGATGACGGTCCCTGATACTGCGTCCTTCTTCCTGCATACCAGCTTCCGCCGCTTGCAATACGCTGATACAGTAACTGATACTGCATATTGTCAGGATCAGAATCCAACGCACGCTTGGCATCTTCCAATGCCGTTGCTTCTTCTCCTTTTCCAAGATGTGCTAATGCACTGTAGTAGTACCATCTTCCATCCCGGTCAGTTATGTTATTAAGCACATTAATAGCTTCATCATAACTTGAATTATTAATATAATTAGCTGCTGCCCTCAGATGTACGGTTGTAGGATCATTACCACTCATATTATCATATCCATTGCCACCATAGCTTCCCGTATATCCGCCAAACCCAAATGGACCGAATCCCCAGAAGCTTCCAAAATCTCCATATCCGCCCTGTGACTGGTTCTGATAATCACCGTCATAACCATAATGGTCTGAACGTCCTGTTCCATATCTCGTCTGGCTATATGACTGACTACTGTATCCTCCCTCACGCTCACGCATTATCTGGTTATATGCCTGCTGCACAAGCTTAAACATCTCTTCTGCCTGATCCTTATTCGGATTATTGATGTTAGCATCAGGATGATACTTTCGGCTCAGTGTTCTATATGCTTTTTTCACTTCATCATCGGAAGCATCCCTTGATACTCCCAACACTTTATATGGATCTGTCATTATGTTCCTCCAACTGCTTACCGGCAGTGTTATTTTTCTTCCTTCTGGCGGCGTAGAACTTTGTCCATACACCTGAATATATGATATTTCTTAATAGTTCTGCATTAGCAAGAATCGGCAGTCTCTCAAAAGCCCTTGCACATCCTGCCATATACGCTTTAAGTATGTTCTCTGCAAATGTATCAAAATCCTCTACATCCTTATGATACTTAAATACATTATAATTGTTCTTTTTCTCATCTTTTTCCAAATCATCATATGCATCCAGCAGATATATGAATCTGCCAAGATTATTGCCAAGCACCCTTAACTCATCACTCCACTCATCATCTTTCATGGCAGCAACTTCACCTAACAGTATACCAAACTGCTCTGCCGGCTTGTCAATGTTCGTTTCCTGTGCTTTTTCATATTCTGACAACTTAGAAAGGCTTTCCCTTATAATCTCTGCCTTCTGCGGATATTTCTTCTCAAGCTTTTTAATATCTCTTTTCAGTACCCCGGCATAAGTTCTTTTCAAGACCTTTTTCTCATCGTACCAGTCGTCCATACATTTGTAATATGTCAGAAGGACATTCATGTCCGCAACATAATCTGAAACAACGTTACGCCTCACAGGATGCTTTCTTAATGGATGTGTGACGCAACGTTCCTCAGAGTATATAGTTTCCGGTTCATACAACCCTGTAAGAAGTATAACCAGAAATGTCATATCATAGCTTAAGGAAATCTGCCCCTTCAATCCATGCGCTTCCGCCAGCGAATCGCACAGACCACAATAGTATGAGCGGTATTTATCGAATTCTCTGAATTTAAGTTCTGGCTGATCAACAACTATATACCCATACATACTAAACTCATACCTCCATTTTCGCTTATCATATAACATTGAAAATATTCAGTCAATCAGCCTTTCAAAGATTAATAAATTATTAATACTATTTTTAGATATTATTCTTGTCGTCAAAATCAGTTCCCCACAAAAGGAAACTTGTATAATCATCTAGCGAATTGACTGGACGCATTACATCACTCTCGTCAAGATTGCTGGCAAATTCATTTTCACCGTCATCAAAACTCTTGTCACCCTGTCCATCACTATATCCGTTTTTATATTCGTCTTTTTCATGATTATAGTCAAATGCTGGAAGCATATCTGCCACCTCCTTTCGAAGGTAGTATGTTAAGTTTCAGCTTGTTTTATCCGATATTGTATTTAGCTGATAAATGTGTATTCAATCACACTTGATATATAAGGAGGAAATTTATGCGGATTACATCACAGATGCTGGCAGCTAACCAGCTTAAAGCAGGCATTGAGCCTTCATCAAAGACCCTGCTTGATTACATCCAGAATAAGGATGATGACAGCCTTACAAGCCTGCTTTCCAAAAAAACTGACACTTCAACTTCTTCACTTACTAAGAAGTTACAGAAAGACGCTTACGAAGACATTAAGGATGATGCTGATTCTGTTACAGAAAATGCAGCTAAATTCACTGATGAGAAATCAACTCTTTTCGCTGATGCTGAAAAAAACGGTGATTATTCTGCAATATATGCGGATATCAAATCTGTAGTTGATTCTTATAATAAGCTCTACAACACCCTTGGTAAAACATCAAGTTCCATCAATTCTATGTGTTCTGAGCTGTTAAAGGAATCAGTTAAAGAGAACTATGAAACATTATCTGCAGTAGGAATTACACTTAAAGAAGACGGTTCTCTTTCAATCGATGAAAAGAAGCTTAAGGCTGCTGATACAGATACTTTAAAGAAAGCATTTGGAACATCATCAGAATTTGCAAAAAGGCTTGGAATTATTGGCTCTAATGTATCATCACTTGCAAAGGCTAACATTAATTATGTTACCAACTCATATACATCATCAGGTGCTGCCTCTAACTCATCGGATGATTTATATTCACTTATGACAAGTAAGTTTAATTCTCGCGGTTAGAATTTCTGATAATGGATATGCATATATAATGTCCGATTTATTCAATATTATATGTTCTAAAAACGTCCCCATACCAGCATTTATAATGTCAGTATGGGGACGTTTTATACATAATAATTACATATTCATTTTTTCATTCTACCTGATATCTAAGTCTGGTGGAACATCAAGTTCGTGCGGAACTGGCGCACCATTCTTCTTTCTCTGTCGTACACACTCGGTCAGCAGGTACTCTATCTGTCCATTAACAGACCTGAAATCGTCCTCTGCCCACGCTGCAATGGCATCATAGAGTTTAGCTGATAACCGGAGAGGAACCTGTTTCTTACCTGAATCTGCCATTAGTAAAGACTTCCTGAATTAACTACTGGCTGGGCATCTTTGTTTCCACAAAGGACGACTAAAAGGTTGGATACCATAGCTGCTTTTCTCTCTTCATCAAGCTCTATAACCTGTTTTTCTGATAATCTCTCAAGCGCCATCTCTACCATTCCTACAGCACCATCAACTATCATCTTTCTTGCATCTACTATTGCTGATGCCTGCTGTCTCTGAAGCATTACTGCTGCTATCTCAGGTGCATACGCAAGATATGTAATTCGTGCTTCTATTATCTCAAGTCCGGCATCTGCTACTTTGCCCTGGATTTCTTTTCTTATTCTTTCTGCTACAACTTCACTTGAACCACGAAGGCTTCCCTCATCTGCGATTCCATCTCCCGTTGTATCTACATTTTCTGCAACATCATATGGATACATGCGGACAATATTACGGAGTGCGCTGTCACACTGTAATGAAAGATATTCCTTATAATTATCTACATTAAACACTGCCTTAGCTGTATCTGTCACTTTCCACATAACCGCAATACCAATCTCAACAGGATTACCAAGGCAATCATTAATCTTCTGTCTACTGTTGCTCAGTGTCATTATCTTAAGTGAAATCTTCTTATTAGCTGACTGTGAATTATTTCCTGCTGCAATTGCCATTCCTGCAACACCTGCCATGCTAGCCAGATCAAGCTTATTTCCATCTCCTGTCACATCACCGCTCTGATTAAGCTTAGTTGACGCTGCCGGGTTAACAGCCACACAAAAAGGATTCACAAAGTAAAATCCCGCTTCTTTAATAGTTCCAACATACTTGCCAAAAAGTGTAAGCACAAGTGCTTCCTGTGGTTTTAATACCTTAAGACCGATAAAGAATATCCAGCCTATTGCTGCGTATACACCGCCTGCAACGATAAGTACTATCCATCCTGCTTTAGTCTCTGCCTGTTCAACCATAATCGAACCGACAATAATTGCTGCTATAGCTGCTGCATAAAGTAATATAAACAGTGTAACCATTGCAAGACCATTCTTGCTTTTCTTCAAAACCTTTTCTTCCATATAAAAATACCTCCTTAACACCCTGATTATTAATCTTGTTATTGATTATTCTTTTAACGGTGTCTTTGTTGATATTCGTATGATATCATTTTGATATCATATTGTCAAGATATTAACATCTTCAATTCTCAATTGTTGCATTGCGTTGTTTTTTGTATTTAAATTCCAGCTATGCTATTATTTCTTTGGGACTTATCATTCACGGTAGGCGGTTAGCCTTTAGCCTCTTTTGAAAGGAGGTGATAGGCGTGCTAACTTTTTCAGATCTTCTTACATACACACTTGTATTAATTGAAGTTATAACACTTGTTGTTATTCTTTCTGATAAAAAGACAAAAAAATAACCGCCCCAGCCTGGACAGTTTGGGCAGTTATTTTTTAACTCTCTAATCTACAAAGGCTAGCCGTCTATCGGTAAGTTCCTTTGTATTATCATAATACTCTATTCATATATTTATGTCAAACATTTGTCTTAACATAAAAATAAAAGCCTTACAACCTAGGATTCCCTAAATCATAAGACCTTCCAGTGCACCGCCAGGGGTTCGAACCCTGGACACCCTGATTAAGAGTCAGGTGCTCTACCAACTGAGCTAGCGGTGCGTAACTTATTTTGTTCTGTGCTTTTGTGTTGTCTCAAGCACAAGTGATATTCTATAGCAAGATTTAATAAAATGCAAGCACTTTTTTGTATTTATTTAAGAACAATTTAACTTTTTTATAATTTTCTTGTTTTTTCATCATTTTGCCATGTTTTTTATATTGATATGTGCCTTTGTACCCCTTATAATTCTCTTATATTTCCAAATATAAGAGAAAATATTTATATTTAATATACATTTATTAAGAAAAGAGAGTTGATATGAAGTTAAAAAAATTCGAGCAACAGCCAAAACACGTTGACAATATTCCAATTGAGGCTATTAATCTTGATTCTGAACAGGAACAGCCGCCAAAACCTGACAAAGCTGTTGGCAAGAATGTATTCCAGCCTAACAGCAAATACTTTACAATTGTTATATATGGTCTGCTTTTTGTGCTAGGTGCAATTCTTATATATAAGTTCATTGGTAACTGGCCTGCAACCGTCAAGTCATTGGGCAATATATTCCATATACTGTCACCATTTCTTATTGGTGCCATGATTGCGCTTGTTCTTTATCCGTTTATCAAGATCCTTTATAACAGGTTCTTCATGGGGGTATGCCATATCAAGTCCAAGAAAGCTGCCAAAATGCTTTCAATTCTTGTTGCTTACCTGATAGCAGTTGGCGCATTTGCAGTATTAATAGGCTTTGTTGTACCTCAAATATACAAAAGCATTACAGAGATTGCCAATCAGGCTCCTGTATGGTACGAGAATATCCGCAACTGGTTCACTGAGTTTGAAGATAAGCACGCCAATTCTTCTATTGATTACAATTTCATTAATCAGAAGATTGAAGATGCTCTTCCTAAACTTGTTGACTACATGACTGGTGCACTTACCAATATGGTTCCTTACATTCTTAATACATCCATGGCCATTCTTTCAGGTGTGTTAAACCTTATTATTGCAATTATCGTGTCCATCTACATGATTTCTGATAATAAGAATATCTTTTATCATTTTAAGAGATTTTTATATGCCGTGCTTCCTAAGAAAACAGCAGACAATACACGCATCATCTGTAAGAATTGTGCAAGCATTTTTATTAATTATATTATCGGCAAATCATTTGACTCAATTATTGTCATGATTATCTGCTTTATTATCATGCTGATTCTCAAGCTGCCATATGCAGTGCTTATAAGCGTGATTGTCGGCATAACGAACATGATTCCGTATTTCGGACCATATATCGGTGGCGTGATTGGCGGTGTGATTATTGTTATCGCAAGCCCTATCAAACTTATCATATTTGTAATCATGATTGTCTGCATCCAGCAGGTTGACGGTCTGCTTATCGGTCCGCGTATCATCGGCAGCACTACAGGTCTTAAGCCTGTATGGGTTGTGTTCTCAATAACCGTAGGTGGTGCGTTGTTTGGCGTAATCGGAATGTTCCTCGGAGTTCCTGTATTTGCCGTATTAAGCTACCTGTTAAACATCACAGTGCAGCATTTTCTGGACAAAAGAAAAGTCACCGTGCAGCCTTATGACTCGCCCGATGACCTCTAGATTATTTCTTGGTATTAAGGATTCTCACGACATCGTCGAGGGAATTCTTAAACCTTACCACTCTGTAATTCGCACCTTTATGCACATACATCACTTCTGATACTTTCCTTGCAAATGCTTTATTCTTCACAACATTTCTCCCAAAGCCTTTATATAGTATATGCATTTATTATTAATGATTTCTTACTGCAATAAGTTTACAGATAGGATTGCCCATCTGTGAAAATCTTGTCTCATACTCTGTCATTACATTACCCTCGTTAAGTACAGAGTCATTATGTAAGTCAAATGTGACAACAGGAAGCTCCCAGCCTGCCTCTTTAATCTCTTCTAACGAAAAATCGAATAAATCTTTATTATCTGTTTTGAATTCCACCTGTCCGTCCGGCTTTAATATCACATCATATCTTGCCATGAACTGTCTTGAAGTAAGTCTTCTCTTCGCATGTCTGTCTTTTGGCCATGGATCTGAAAAATTAAGATATATTCTGTCTACCTCTCCCTCTCCAAACACCTCACATATAGCCTCTGCATCCATTCTGATGAATCTTAAATTAGGAAGCTGAAGCTCGTCCTGTTTCTCTACAGCTCTTAAAAGCACGCTTGAATACTTCTCAATACCGACATAATTAATATCAGGGTTATTCGCTGCCAGTGTTGTTATAAATGTGCCTTTACCCATACCAATCTCAATACGGATTGGATTATCGTTACCGAAAACCTGTGACCATGTGCCTTTCATCCCCTCTGGCTCTGTAAACACATATTCATTCTCTATCATTACTTCCCTTGCTCCGGGTACATTTCTAAGTCTCATACGTTACTCCTATCTTTTATTTACTCAGAGTTGCTGAGTGTCCGTATGCGTGTGCGGCAAATGCTTGAATATGACAAGCTGTGCAGGAGTTAATGCCGCTATCTGCATAAGTTCAGTGCGTGAAAGCACGTCCAAACGAAGTGCGTTTGATTTCACGCACTGTAATATACTTTGCAGATGGCGGCATTTACTCCTGCTAAGCGAAGTCATCCTGAAAACATTTGTTGCACGCACATACGAACACTTACCAAGTCTGAATTATACATATATTATTTACCATAAATATCACTTTTTGCCAAGCAGGGTTTACTTATGGACAATCCTAAGCTAAAATATAATGGTATATTAAATTAATCGGAGGAATTATCTATATAATGAAAAAACATTTTCTTAAAGGATTACTTATAAAGATAACCAGCGCAGTATCTGCCACGATATTAGCATGTTCTGTATTTACCACAGATGCACACGCTGCCGCATATAACATAACCTATTCTGAAACAGGCACTGCTAATACTGAAGTTTCATGGCCTGATGCCCCGGAAGTTAATTCCAGCAGTTGTATTCTTGTTGATGCTGACACAGGCTCTATTCTATTCGAAAGAAACTCACATGAAAAATGTTATCCTGCCAGCACAACCAAAATTCTTACCGGTCTTCTTACCATTGAGAACTGCAATATGGATGATGTAGTAACATTTTCACAGGCCGCAGCCACTTCCATCAATATATATGAGGATGCTAATTTAGGTTGTAAGGTTGGAGAACAGTTTACTGTAAACCAGCTTCTCCATGGACTATTATTATACTCTGCCAATGAAATGGCCTATGCTCTCGGTGAGCATGTAGCCGGCTCCATAGACGCATTTGTTGATATGATGAATGCCAAGGCAAAAGAACTTGGTGCTTTGAATACACATTTTGCCAATGCAAGCGGATTATATAATACCAACCACTACACAACAGCATATGATATGGCAATGATTGCAAGAGGCTGTTATAATAATGCTTCTTTCGTAAGCATTGATTCTACTGCTGACGCATATGTAATTCCTGCAACTAACATGTCTGCACAGCGTACAATCAGACACAGACATAAGATGTTGAAAGGCCGTTCTTACTATTATGAATACTGTAAGGGTGGAAAGACAGGATATACTGATGAATCCCAGAACACACTTGTAACATTTGCAGAAAAAGATGGCATGCGTCTCATATGTGTTGTATTTAAGGAAGCAACAGATGATTTAAGATATACTGATACAAAAACGCTTTTTGACTGGGGCTTTTCTAATTTTCAGAAATCAACAACTACAGGAAGTCAGCTCGGAGCTATGTTTTCCAATGATAATTATTATAATTCAGCTGTTTTCTCGACACTTTCACTAAACTTCGGACTGAATGCTTCATTTATCACAATACCTAATAAAAGTTCATTATCAAATGTAACTATGACGGTTGATGATAATTATGACATGACCAATGAGAATGGTGTTATGACAACACATCTTAAGTTCCTGTACAATGATAATACTGTAGGCACAACTACACTTAATATATCTGCTGCCGGCACTGACACCGGAAGCCTGCTTCCTTATGTCAGTGCAGATGTTTCTTCATCATATAAGCCTAAGACATGCATTAAAATCAATATCTGGGTAGTTGTTGGCATCGGTGCTGTTATATTATTCATTATTTATATAATTGAAGAACGTGCCAGAAGAAAACGTCAGAGAAGACATTACAACAGAAGAAGACGCAGATTATAAAACAATTTTCTTTTCATGAAAAAAGAGATGGCAGCCAAAAACTACCATCTCTTTTTTATGTCTGTAAGATTAATTACTCTTTTTATTCTTTCGCATCATAGTATATATAATACCGAATCCAAGGATAACCATACACATAAACCATGCCATTGCTGCTGCATATAAAGAATCTGCTGTTTTAACATCGCTGTTACCCGCATCTTCTGTTTTAGCATCATTGTTATTGGTGTCTGTCGTGCTCTGTGATGGAACTTCTGTAATGTTCTCATCAGTTGTATTTGTTATATCTTCAGCCCCTGTTGATGGCTTTTCGATATTTTCTGTTTCCTTTTCAGCATCTTTATATATGATTGCATATGTAGAAAATCTGTCTGTTGCAAATGTAATTGTATTATCTTTTTCGTTATAAATAACATTTACATTTTCTGCAACTCCATTATGGATTCTTATTACGCCATAGGTTCTTTCTATTAATGCATTCTTATTAATAAGATTCTCTGGTATTACGAATTTAAATGTTAATGCTTTATTCAGTTCATGAACATCTGATTTTTCTCCATTAATAACCTTATTAACTTCAATGTTAAGAATTGTACCTATCTTTTCACTGACATTAAGCTTCTTCTCAATCAATGTTTTATCCGCAGCGCTGACTGATTTGTCTGCATTATTTACATTAATTGATACATCAACCTTTGCACCTGCTTTAACAGCCTTAATCTCATCTTCTGTAAGAACACTGTTAATTATATCATCCTTTGACTCTGACAGGCTTGTTTCCGGAACATCATCCTTCTTTACAATCTCTACCTTTATCTCTGGTTTTATCTCTTCCTTAATCATAGGAATCACAGTGATGTCTGCTTTATCTCCACATACTGTACAATGATGAGACTTGCTTCCGTTTTCTGTTGTAGTTGCTTCTTTGTCTATTGTCCATTCCGGACTGTATTTATGACCTGCTGCCGCTACAGTTTCTTTCTTGCTTTCTCCGCATACTGTACATGTATAAGTCTTCTCTCCTGCTTCTGTACATGTTGGCTCTTTGGTTATTGTGCCGTCATTCCATACATGAGTTGTATGCTCTTCCTTAATATCATTGTAAGTAGTCTTTTCCCACTGTAATGTTGTAAGAGTAAGCTTTCCAGCTCCTGTATATGGCTTAACTTCTTTATCAAGGCTTGAAGCTGCATATAATGTATATCCACTATATGGAAGTGCACTCTTGAACTCATCCTTATCCTGAATCAATGCAACCTCACCAGCTTTGGTTGTGTTAAGAATAACCTTTGTTTCTTTCTGCTGTCCATCAAGCATATATATTGTGTTAATTGCATTAATATAACCCGCTGCACTATCTCCATTTCCACTTATAAGTGCATTAGATATTCCTGACATGTAGCAGTTTTCAAGTAACATATGCGCCCCACAGTTAGATGAAGCTCCATTGCTGACTATTTTTTGTGCTAATTGTGCACCTGCAGTATTCTCTATATCAAGGCGCATATTTCTTAAATCCTGTGCATCCATAATACAGTTATAAACATGTGCTGTACCATAACGAAGTCTTGGCATTCTGTCCATTGAATTCTTGTAGTAATTATTAGCAAGAGTTACTGTTATGTTCTTTGCAGATGTATCTTCGTCTGACTGTCCAAAAAGATGAGTTTTCTTCTGTCCATAACAATAATTATATATCTGCTGTTCTGTCATTCCCTCTTCAAGCAAATGCTTATAATAAGGATAACTATCCGGTGATGCCTTTAACGCATTCATCATCTCTTCAAAGAATACATTATTATCACTGGCTGGAAGGAACTCACACCATGATATTGTAATATCAGTATTATTATTTGGTGTCTTTACATCAATAACACCATCATATGCCTTATAGAAAGTACAATGGTCAATCCATATATCAGAACTGCCCTTTTCTATAGTCATATAATCCCAGTCATTACGATCATATGCTCCACTTGTATTTTCGTCCCATTCCCATAACTCATCAAACTTAATATTTCTTATGATGATATTGCTTGAACCTGTAATATCAACACATGTATGTGTAATCTTAGCTCCATTCTTAGAGTAAATCGTAAGATTGCTCATATCTGCAAGCTTAAGCATTGATACGCCAGTCTTTAAAAGAGTAGGATGTGTAAGTGGCACCCATTTATGCGCTGTTATAAATGCACTGTAATCACTGAAATTATTTACTTCCTTATCCCCCAGTGCAACATCTGCTGTAAGCTCAATAACTGATGCTTTTCCAGACTTTTTAACACTCTGTATTGCCTTAAGGAATTCTTCTGCCGTTCCTGCTGTGTAATAATTATCAGATGTTTCTTTTAATAGTCCTCCACCTGTTACACCGCCACTCTGTGCATATCCTTCCTGCCCATACTGTGAAAGACCTGAATCATTGCCCTCAGTCTTATCATATGTATCTGATAAATACTCTTTTTCTACATATCTGTCTGAGCTTTCTGTCTTTACTGAACCCTTATATGCAGTGCCTTCTTCAGTTACTGTTGTATATGGATTCCATCCAAGATAATCTGCTGATATCATCTCTTCTGCTTTTTTCTTTGAAATCTGTCTTCTGTCAGCATTAATTACATATGCAGGTCCATAAGTTCCATATTCAAAGAATCTTGCATTTTCTGCTTTGTTACCATTCATATCTGAATATGGTTTTTTAGCTGTTCCGCTTAAAATCTTACCCATGTAACAGTTTATCCATGTAATATATGCATCTGCTCCCCATGGTCTTGCAAGATAATACTTGCTTCCTGAGCAACCGTCTTCTGAAAGAATCTGGCAATTATTAAATGTAAGTCCATATGCTGCATCAGCCGATGCCTTTGGCGCACATACATAACCAGAATTCTTGTTAGCATTGTAACGGAACACAAGTCTGCAATCATTGAATAATGCTCTAGGGTCATTACCATATATAAAGTCTACATTACCTGCTATGTAACATTTGTAATAATACTGTGTTCCACCATTAGCACACAATGTATCCTGGTATCCAAGAATTCTTACATTAATATAAGAAGTTTCATCAGCATCATTTCTTAAAGCATCACACGATTCATTACTCAGTGAACCATCACCAAGATACTTATATGTATTTTCTATTGTAAGGTTTTCTGCAGAAAATCCTTTTGCTGCTGAATTAATCAATACAGCACATCTTAACTGCATATTTCCGCCAACCCATTCTTTAGTATCATAGAAAATTCTTGTCTTTTCGCTGTCCTCACCTATAAGTGTAATGTATGGTGACTTAACTTCAAGGTGCTCTTCATAGTCACCCTCTTTAACAAGGATAATTACACGCTCTGTATTATTGCTGCTTACAGAGTCAACTGCTGCCTGTACTGTCTTATATGTAGGAATACCGTTGACTTCCTCACCATCAGTACCTTCATATGCACTGTCTACAACCTTATTGTAATTAGTAAGATATACATAATTATAAGTTTCTCTTGTTGTATTACCCTTACTGTCTGTAAAAAGCAATTCAACATCATTTCTTCCTTCTGCAACATCAATATCTGTAAATGCAAACCTTCCCTTTGCCTTTACATCCTGCTGCGCAGCCTTATTACCATTAACCGCAAGTATAACCGATACATTATCCTCAACTATTCCTTCAATAGTAATCTTTCCATTATAAACGGTATCATATGATTTCTTAGTTACTGTGTACTTTACAGCCTGATCCTCATATACATATTTGCCGATACGGTTTGTTGATGGAACTGCCCAGACAGTCTCTGATGGATTACTGTAATTATCTACTTCATCCCCAATGTGTGAATATGCCACAACATAGTAGTAATATGGCATATCTGTTGTTATATCGTTATCTTCATATGCACATTCTTTAGTTGTTGTAATTAAGGAAGCATTATCCTGTGTTTCATCATATGAATAACGATACACTTCATAAGTATCTGCCTTATTTATTTCCTTCCAGCTAAGATTTACTGACTTTGCGCTCGATGCAATACTTACAACCGGCTTATCAAGTGCAGCCATTACTTCAACTGTCTTTGCCTCTGCATAGGAATTTCTTTCACCTGAAACACCTAATTTTCCGCATACTCTGAAGCTGTATTCGCCAGCATCACTTATAGCATACTTATATGTTGTAGCAGTAAGCTCTGTTTCTACATCCTTCCATGCGCTTCCATCCTTAGAAACCTGAAGTACATAGACACCATCACCGTCTGCCTCTACAGAATTATTCCAGCTTACTGTAATATAATCTCTTGTAGATGCAGCCTTTGCTGTTACCTCCTTAACAACAGGAGCTGTTCCCTCTGCCTTATAACAATTGTTCTGGTCATAAAGAACTGTACCATCTGCTGCTGTATACTTCATATTCTGGATAGTTGCCTTAACTCCTGCTAAAACAAATCCATAAGAAACTGCTGTATTCTTTACATTAATTTTAAACAACTCATTCTTCTCATAAGGATATGTTGCTGTCTTTGTCTCTCCATCCTTAGGTGTTACTGTTATAACAAGTCCGTCGTCTGTTTTTTCCATAGTAAATGTTACAACTGTACCTGCTGGGATTGTTGAATCAATTCCAGGTGCAGCACCCGCTAACTCTGATGATGACTTTGAATATATCATTTTAAGCTGATCAGATTTTCTGATACCTGCTGTTACAATGTAATCCTTATTAAATGCTCCAAAGAATATACCATTAGAAGTGCTTGAACCACATTCATTAATTGTTATATCTGCTGTAAGCTTATTGGCATCGCTTGTCTCTTCAAATCCATAGAAGCTTGCTGATGTAAATGTTGTCTCTTCTTTAGCTGGCATTGCTCCGCCTGTCTGTGTCATAACAAGTCTCTGGCCTGTCGGCTGTACAACAAGACCTGACTCAGAACCGTAACCATAGGTCTTAGGCATTGCCTTCTGTTCTACATATTCAACATCCTTTGCAGGATATACAACTGATATTGAAGCAATATAAGCTGAACCTGTTGATACAATCTCTATACTTCCTGATTCTTTAGAATCATAATTATACACAGTTGTTGCATCTGTTGTTGAAGCCGCAGTTCCATTAATTGTATATAATGCATACTGTGCCTGATAAGCTGTTACCGATACAGTACACCTTCCACTAACCGGTACAGTAATTTTAGCTCCTGTTGTAAACTGTGCTGAATTAGGTGAAGCTCCATTAGGAACTAATTTTCCTTTTGTTGCATCTACATACAAACCGTTATAATATCCTGTTTTATTCTGGATATTATCTTTATAGTAGTTACCATCAGCACTCTGAACGAATGACCATTTAGTAATCTGCTCAAATACTAATGTCTGTGTAACATCTGCTCCCTTTACTGTAACAGTATCACCTGCTGTAATCTTATAAGGCTGTGCTTCAAAATCACCACTAAGAGAAAGTGTATATGAACCATCTCTTAATTGCACAGAGTCCTTATTTGCAAATATGTATGTATAACCGTCTTCCTTATTAGTGTATGTATATGTAACACTTTTTCCTGTCATATCCGGCTCTTCTGGAAGAGTAAGTGATACCTTATGCACTGGCTTAAGTGAAACTTCAAAGTTTAATGTTGAATCCTCTGAATATGATATTCCGGTCTTAGTTGAAGTGATATCATAATCATTAACTCCCTTAAGGCCTACACTATATGTAATTCCTTTTTCTAATTTAGCTGAATATGTATTTTTAATCTTATCTATTGTAACCTCTGGTACATATTCTGTATCATCAGTTGTTGTAAATACAAGATTAAGATTATCTGTATCATAATCATCTGCAAAACCTGTTATAGTTCCTGTAACTGTACATGTAGACAGCTTCATAATACTAAGATTAGCTGTTATATCTGATGATGATGTACTTATCTTATGTGTTGCCACACCACTTGCAATGATATAAGCAGGATTACTAAGAGATAACTCATACTCCATTTCGGTTTCCTCTGCCGGAACTTCAACTGAATAATTTCCATCCTTAACATCTGATGTATATGTAAGACCTGTTGTCTTATTAGTTGCAACCACCTGTAAATCAGATGGAATCTCTGAATTAGATGTAACAGTTCCTGATATTGCTTTCTTATCAAAAGTCTGGCAATCAATTGATAAGGATTTGATGTAATTATTTTTGCCATCTGTTGTTTTTTCAAATCCTAATGTTAACTCCCCCTCATCCCCGGTAAGATAACAGATAAATTCTAAATCAACATAATTCTTATCTTTATCGTTTATTGCATAAGATGTACATTCAACCTTATTTAAAACTTTACCAGTTATATTAAGTGTATTTTCAAGTATACCTTCTTTATCTGCACCAGTATTTTTGTATGCAGTAAGCTTAATAACAGCCTTATCTCCATTAGCCGGCATTACAATCTTTGTTCCGGTATTTACCTGAATTCTTGTGTTAGTTACATCTGGCTGAAACTTTCCAGAAGGAGTTGCATCTACATATAACACATCTCCATCAGCATTAGTATAAGTTCCTGTAACCTTCTGGATTGATGATGTAGAATTACTTGCTGAAACACTTCCTGTATAATCCCATTCTGCCTTAGTATGTCCATCGGCAAATGCTGCTGCAGTTTCAGCATAGCTTGTTGAAGAATCAACCTGCATTGACTTAAAATAATTACCAGAAGTTATTGTAATTGATACTGATGATACACCCTTTTCCGGTTCACCGGTAATTACATAATTATTCCAGCCTGTAGTTGACTGCTCTGTCACTTTAATATTAGATAAACCTGTACACTGGATATTATCAGCTGTTTTTTTATCATATGCATTCAGTGTTATTGTACATGTCTTCGCACCACTAACAACTGGAAATGTAAGTGTTGTACCTTTATTAACCTGATAATCTCCATTACTTACTCTGTTAGTAATTTTTGCACCTTCGGCTGTTACATCCACTAACAATTCATCTCCGCTGGAATTAACCAGTTTTCCTGATTTTCCACTTAATTCTGTGACAGAATTGTCACTATCGCCATCTGCATACATGGTATCTTTAACTGTCCATGATGCACTGGCTTTGGTTGCTGCTTTAACCGTAATGTTAAACAGCCCGTCTGGCAACGAAATACCTGACAACACTAATGCAACTGTCATTAATACTGCCGATACGCGCTTAAACCAGCTTTTCTTTTTCTGATTTTTCATAGCTTCTCCCTTTCTTGCCCGTATAAACAAACTATATTAAAATATAATATATTGTTTTTTCGCGGACTATGCAATTTGTTAAACATTAACAAATTGCAAACAAAATATGTATCAAAAATACAACATTATACCTATTATCACCACTGAAATATGGCGTTTTACCCCATCCAATACAGATTTATAGTCCTTTTCACCTATTTTTCACATTTTTTCACAAAAAATGTGCCATAACAACCAAAATTGTTATGGCACAACATTTATATATTAATCATTATTCATAATAATACAGATACACATCTTCAAGGTCTATATTATCGCCAACCTTCACAGCCTCTTCTGGCAGCTCATACCCTGAATCCCCTGTTCGCTATATTGTTATCTGTCTGTGTCTCATTACTGATTCCTCCCTTAGAATATGTAAGGCCTGAATATACTGTCTGTGTATTCTTCATCAGTGGTTCTGATGTATCCTGTTTACTGACTTCATAGAAAGATTCCCTTAAATTCTTCAGCAATCCCCTGACGCGTTTTAATTCTGCTTTGTTAAGATTTACTGATACAGATATAAGAGTTCTTTTTATATGATTATATATCACAAAAAGATTAGCAGACACTTCATATTGCATATCCAATCCACTTATAAGCTGGTCAATAACCTTGCCAGACATATATATGTTATCCCTTATCTGCACTTCTTCATCCGATTCGCATGCATCTTCAAGATACCTATCTGCTATATCATACAGAATTACAACAAGCTGTGACGCAGTTGCTTGCGTAATCCTATATTGAAATGTTTTTATCAATTCTTTAGTCATACATTTCCTTTCCAATACGACTACTACAACATTATTATTACATTTACTGTAATAACTGCAATACCTGTGAAGGTCTTTCATTAGCCTGTGCAAGTATTGATGTGGCAGCCTGTGTAAGAACTGTTTCTGATGTATATGTTGTCATTTCCTCTGCCATATCAGTATCTATCATAGTTGATAAAGACTTGGTGAGATTCTCGTTAGAAACATCAAGGTTATTAGTTGTATGATCAAATCTGTTCTCATATGCACCAAGCTTCGAACGTATTTCATTAGTCCTGGTAATAGCCTGGTCTACAGTTGATATAGCCTGTGATGCTGTATAATGAGTCATAACATTAAGATTATCTGTTCCTAATGTATATGTTGTAATTGCCGGTATATCAATAACAATAACCTGATCCTGATTAGCTCCTACATGTATGCTCATTGTACCAACATCTGTAACTTCCTGATTGATTGTTTTTGCTGTTCCTGCACCAGCCACAGACGAACCATTATTGTTGCTGTCATCAAAAACTGTTCCCACTGTATTACCCGGAACATCCAAAGAAAAATTCTTATTATTAACATCTGTTACTGTTATAACGGTTCCCTTTGTAGAAACAATTGCTGAATTGGCAAATCCTACTCTGTCTCCATTATTATCAGTGGCAATCTCTGCCTTAACATCACTTCCCTCTACGAGAATTCCATCCTTTGCAGCAGCCTGTGGTATTCCAAGCATATTTGCAAGACTTGCATTATCACATGTTATATTCATTCTCTGGTCACTTCCGTACTGATTAGTCATAATAACAAGTGTCGAACCCGCATAACTGGCTGTTGGCTCGTAGCCTGCATATTCTGTTCCATTAGCTGCTGTATCATTATTAAGGCTTGCTGTTGCAAATGCAGAACCACCTGTAATATTAACACCATCAATTATTTTTCCCATTACTACATCCAGAGTATCCCCCTCTGTAATGTTAATACTGTAACCGTTAATCTTTATTGCACCTGCCTCATCAGCTGCAATAGGAGTTGTAGCTGACATGCTGATAGTACCTGTACCTACCGCGATAGCCTGTCTGGCATCCTCTGTAACTGTAATTCCATATATGCCTGCTGTATAATTATCAGATACTGAAAGCTGATTAACTCCCTGCAGGTCTGAATATACTCTTCTTGAAAGATTACCGTTAATAAGAGACTGTGTATTAAATTCTGTCTGTTCTGATATTCTGTCTATCTCTTTATTAATCTGGTTTATCTCTTTCTGGATAGCTTCTCTTTCATCATCTGAATTAACATCATTAGCTGCCTGTACACTAAGCTCCTTTAATCTTGTAAGCATACTCTGGATTTCATTGATTGCACCTTCTGCTGTACTTATAACAGAAACTCCATCCTTGGCATTATTCCCAGCCTGATCAAGACCTTTTATCTGAGCTCTCATTTTCTCAGATATTGCACAGCCTGCGGCATCATCCTTAGAACCGTTTATCTTGTATCCTGATGATAATCTCTGTATTGATGTTGACAGATTATTCTGTGATTTCTGTAATGCATTATTGGCAACAATCGCTGCCACATTAGTTCCTATTCTCATATCTTAACCTTTCTGTCTGTCCAATTTACCTGTTCATGCTCTATATATCGGATTTTCTGTGCAAATCTTTAGCCTGCAAGCTGTTTTACAATCTGTGCTGCAATTTCATACAGCTTATCTGTTGCCACACTATCCGCCGCTGCCTCATAAGTCACATATGGCACATCTGACGATTTTGTAGTGTTTACAGACACATTTGTAAAGCCAAATACTTCTTTTAAGGATTCTTCCATATCATCAAGAAGCTGGATTCCTTCATCTGAAACTGCTGTGTCACTGACAATGTACATACCAAGACTTTCTCTGTCAGCCTTAGCCTCAACAGAAACTTTTCCTAATACGCTGCTTAGCATGTTTACAGATATACGACCTTTATTGTCGTCATCCTGAACCAATGTAAGTTTCAGCATACCTGTACTTCCTGAGTCTGTTATATACGGTATTCTGTAATCATGCCTTAATGCCAGATTCTTAATATATCCGATTGTTCTGTCCTTAAGTCTTAAATCCAGAAATCCCTCGTAATTGACATCTATCTGTGTATCAAGGTCTCCCGCTTTGGAAAGAACCTCCTGAAGTTCTTCCTCTGTCTCATCTTTCATTTCTTCATACATAAGTGACAGTTTTTCTTTATGTCCGATTTTTTCAATCGAATCCCTTGCATAATCACGTGTTGTCTTAACACCTCTGATATCCGGGAACTGTCCGGATTCTAAAAATGCTTTAACAGCCTGTATGTTACCACTGTTTATTTCTGTATCTGCATTTCTTATCTGCCTCAATATATCAGCTCCTGCCTGCACTGCTGCCTGCTGTTCCTTAAGATATTCCTCATAATATTGTTCCTCGGCTGCCGCATCATAGTTATCCTCTAACTGTTCAATAAACATTTCAACGGACTGTTCTCCGATTCCGGATGAGTTATCCACATTCTTTAATGTATTCGGGGTAACTAATCCACCATTTGCCATAAATAATGCACTGTAATAGTTAGCAATTCCACTTACCTCTGCCATTCCTGTATTCTCATCAATAACAGCGTCCATGTCATAATGCTTTCTTGAATTATATGCAGTCATAAGATTGCTCATAGTGACCTCAGCTCCCTGCTTAATCAGCGCGCCTGCTGCCACTCCGGCATCCTTTGTAAATATATTCATCATCTGATATATTCCTATAAACTGCTTTCTCTGCTCTTTAGTAATACCATTTGTACGGTCAAGCTTGTACAAAAACTTAGAGAATTTCTCCTCATTATCTTTAGATGCATTATCATTAGACGCTGTAAGATACTCGTTGACTTCCTCAATTGAAGCATTCATTGGATTTACTCCATCTTTTATCATATTAAGAACTGTCTCCGGTTTCATATTCTTAATAAGATTATTAATCATTGCATTAACAGATTTGACCGTCTCTACATTTTCCTTTGTCATATCCATGTTATTAGCAGCCAGCACCTTTATTGCTTCCTTGTCCTCATCAGTTCCCTCAAGTCCAAGCGCCTTAATAATATCATCCGCACTTCCCTGTACTGCCTTCTTTAATGAATCACCTAAATCGCCTCTTATCTGAGTTCCAACCGCCTCATAAGTTTCATTCATCTTGTCAAACATACTGGCAAATACGCGCGCTGGATTTCTTACTATCTCATTCAATGTCTTTCTTGCTTCAAGAACATCTGTATATGCAATCTGCGCTTCTGCATACATTCCATCCGCCTGTTCATATTCCATAAGCATTGAATTAAGCTCATCTATCGGAGTTGTAAGAATAGAAATGTTATTCTTAACGAGATATACAGACGCATTCGCACTCATAAGAACCCTTGCTGTTACAAGCGTGTCGTATGCCTTGTCTGCTGCCTGCTCCGCTTCATCTGATACATTCTGTTCCTGTGATGTGCCAGTCACCTTCCTACCGGCTGTCTCCTGCCATGAGCTGAATCTTGCCACACTGTAATCAATGCTGAAACTTCTCGCATCAATCTCCAGCTTAAGGCTTGCTATTGTAAATGTTTCCCCTTTTGATACCACATTTGCAACATCTGAATACTCTGCCCTGTTAATAGTATCAAGAGCTGTCCTTATATCATCAATTGGCGAACCTGTAACGAGCGTATTCTCTGCCTTGCCTCCAAGCTTCATGTTATCAAGTATCTTATTAAGCATTTCATCAGGGTCAGCCTGAATCTTTTCAATATCTATCGCATCAAGCTGTGCCTTATATTCAAGATTTTCTTTAGTAACAGGAATCTGTGCATTAATAAATGCTCTTGCATCCGAAAGTGTATTATCATTAACCTCAAGACCTGACGAAGCAATTATCTTCTCAATTCCCGGCCTTAAAGCTTCAAAATCAGCGTCAGATATTGCATCTGCGCACTTTCCTATTGTAACGCCATCCGCACTGATACTTGATGAGGTTGCCGCCTGTGCCTGATATATTCCAGCAATTGAAGGCTCTATGCGATTAGCAACCATGTAATTCTTTGTGTTCTCTGATAATGGCTTTAACTCTTTACTCTTTTCAAGTGTGCCTTTAACCTCAGCAACACTTTCATCATTGACAGCTATATCTGCTCCCTGCATACGACTCTCGACACTTGCCGCTGTTGCTGCACTTCCAGTCACACTCTCAATCTTATCCTTGGAAACTGCTGTGCCATAATTAACATAATCATCAGAGTGCATCGCAAGTTCAATCTTAATTTTCTCAATAATATTAACCATATCATCTGGTGTAGCATCTGTAAGATTAAAGCCGTCCTCATCTAGCTTTACCGCATCAGCACCTGATAACTTCATCATCAATGCCTTAAGGCTTATCTTTGCACTGGAAGCACTCGCCATAATCTGGCTCTTTACATCATCTGCCTCCTTAAGAAGTCCCTCATATGTATTGTCATTTGAAGCTGTCACACTGCCAGAGATTACCACTCCTGCAAATGAGCCTGCCACACCTTCACTTTTAACCGCCTTATTTTCTTTATAATTAATAGATGTTCCCTGTGCCGCAACATCTTTATTAAAATTCGCGCCTGAAACTGTATATGTCATATTCTGCTGCCTTTCTTATTTACTATCTGAAACAATCACTCATTGTCATATAATAAATATTTCGGCAGATATAGCGGGATAATTGAGAGATTAGTGGCAACAAATAAAAAGGAAGCCAATTCAGAATTAATAAAAATCCAAACCAGCTCCCTTTCTCTATATTATTGTCCTATATCTTCGTAGCATGAACCTTAGAAACATCACCGTTAAACTCATACACAGCTATTCCATACTTATGTAAGTCAATAAGCAATGACTGCGGATATCCATCACAATCTCCCTTAACGGCTGTAAGAGTCTTCTTCTGGTCAGCTTCATTATCTCCAAGAACCAGCTTATACTTAGTCTTGAACGGAACTCCTATTCTGAATCTGTCTCTTTCAACTGGTGTAAAATTAAGTACAAAGAGAAGATTCTTCTTTCCATCCGGACTGATTCTCATAAATGATAAAACGCTATTATCTTTATCATTGGCATTAATCCATCTGAATCCTTCACTACTGTAATCAGTAGCATACAGGCATGGATAATTCTTATTAAGCTTAAGACACTTCTTCGTAAAATCCTTAAGTTCTGTATGACTTTCATCCTCTAACAGATACCAGTCAAGAGCACGCTTCTCACTCCACTCATTCCACTGTCCAAATTCCTGTCCCATGAACAGAAGCTTCTTTCCTGGATGTCCACACATATATGCATATGCCAGCTTAAGATTCTTGAACTTATCCTCCCTGTCACCAGGCATTTTCCCAAGCATAGAACACTTAAGATGTACAACCTCATCATGTGAAAGCACAAGAATGAAATTCTCGCTGTAAGCATACATCAACGAAAATGTCATCTTGCTATGATTAAACTTTCTGAAATATGGATCAAGCTTCATATATTCAAGGAAATCATGCATCCAGCCCATATTCCACTTAAATGTAAAGCCAAGACATTCGCCATTGTCAGGATCACCACTTACCATAGGCCATGCTGTTGACTCCTCAGCTATAGTTATTGCCTGTGGGAATCTCTTCTTTAACATGCTGTTAAAATGCTTTAAAAAGCTGATTGCTTCGAGATTACCGTTGTCACCATATTTGTTAGGAACCCAGTTTCCTTCTGTCCTTCCGTAATCCAGATACAGCATTGAAGCAACAGCATCAACTCTTAAACCATCAATATGGAACTTGTCCACCCAGAACATTCCATTAGCAATAAGGAAGTTAGCCACTTCATTCTTGGAATAATCAAATACCTTCGTTCCCCAGTCAGGATGCTCTCCCTTTCTAGGGTCTGCATACTCATATACACAGCTTCCATCGAAATTAGCAAGTCCATGTGCATCCTTTGGAAAATGTGCCGGTACCCAGTCAAGAATTACACCAATTCCTTTTTCATGCATATAATCTACAAAATACATAAAATCATTAGGTGTTCCATATCTTGCTGTAGGTGCATAATAACCAGTTACCTGATATCCCCATGAGCCATCATATGGATACTCTGCAATTCCCATAAGTTCAATATGTGTGTATCCCATATCTGAAACATATTTTGCAAGCTCAGGTGCCAATTCTCTATATGTATAGAATCCGTCCTCTGTTCCATCATCTTTCTTCTTCCATGAGCCAAGATGACATTCATATATAGAAAGAGGTGCTTTAAGATGATTCTCTGTCTTCTTCTTCTCAACCCATTCAGAATCTTTCCATTCATAACCTGAAAGATCAGCAACTATTGATGCTGTCTCTGGTCTTAACTGTGCCTGATTAGCATATGGATCTGCCTTGTAAAGAGCCTCTCCACTCTGGGAAATAATAAGGAACTTATACATATCCCCTGCTTTAGCTCCCGGTATGAACAAATCATATATTCCACCATCTGAAATCTTCTTCATATCATAACCATATGCATTCCAGTTATTAAACTCACCTATAACATAGACTTCTCTTGCAGCAGGTGCCCACACAGCAAAATACACACCTTCTTTTCCGTCTTTTACTCCAACATGCGCACCCATTTTGTTATATATCTCATAATGAGTTCCCTGTCCAAAAAGATATGCATCCAGTTCTGTGATTGCCAGCTGCTCGTATTTTTGCATATTCTTCATAAAATCCTCCATTATATTATTATTATCCTACACGACACTTATGGGTCCCCTCAGATATCCCACTAATTAATAGTATATTACCACATTAGCAAATTAATTACTACATTTCATTAGCAAAAAAAATGTTCATTTCACATATATTATGTTATACTGTAAATCGCATTGAAATAAATGCTTTATATAAGTTAGAAAGATGAAAAGGAGTATTAAATTCTTATGATATACTATATTGTTAACGAAAGTTTCACTAACATAATAGCATTTGTCAGCATCCTGTTTGCTTTCGCATTTACAATAGCTGCAATTGCTCTTGGCAAGAATCTTCTTCCAAGAGATGCCGGAAGGGCTTATGCCATCAACGGAAGTAAATCAGTTGGAAAACCAAGAGGCGCCGGCATGATTTTCATTCTTACATTCACAGTCACATGTGCATTATTCGTAAACTTAAGTGCCGAGCTTATCATTTATCTTATACTTGTGCTTGCCGCAATGCTCAGCGGATACCTTGATGACAGTGCTTCATCACCATGGGGTAATTTAAAGAAAGGTCTTATTGACCTTGCAATATCGGTTATGGCGGCAGTTACTTACCTGCATTACAACCCTAACACATTTGACCTTGCATTCTTTGGAAAGACAGTAACTCTTAATCCAATCATCTATGCAATACTTATTATTATACTTATATGGGTAAGTATCAATGTTACTAACTGTTCAGATGGTGTTGACGGCTTATGTGGTACACTTTCAGTTGTAACACTTGCTTCAGTGTATGTACTTTTTAAGTCATTTAATATTGAATCAGCTTACAGACACACCGTTCTTATTATGATTGTGTGTATCCTCGGCTACCTGTGGTTCAACGCATCACCAAGCAAGCTTCTTATGGGTGACGCCGGTTCGAGAGCAATAGGAATATTTATAGCATTTACATTCCTCAAGCTCCATGCACCGCTGCTTTATATTCCAATGGCACTTATAATTATTCTCGATGGCGGACTTGGTCTTATCAAGGTTTCATTCATGAGATTTCTTCACATCAACCTAATGAAGAACCTTCGTACACCAATCCACGACCATATGAGAAAGAATAAAGACTGGTCAGATACACAGGTTGTTTTCAGATTCACAATTATCCAGGTAATTCTTGGTCTTGCAGTAATATATGGATTAATGTTCTGATATTAAATATATTAAAATGGCATGTCAGTTGAATTTCTGACATGCCATTATTTCTGTTCTGAGAGTTTCTCAGCCTGACGCCGCCTGCGTCTGTGCTCTCTCTCTTTTATCTGCTTTTCATATATCTTAAGTGCACCCTTTTCATCAGTGTGCTTCATAATTCTGACTGCATAATATCTGCCTTCTTCGGTCTGTTTAACTCTGAAACGCCCCTTTATAAGTCCATGTTCATCACACGTAAACAAGCCGTAATAGCATTTCGAATTAGTAGCAAACCACTTAACCGTTCTTGTCATAGTCCTGCCACATAAAAAACATTTGCAGGAACGTACATTTCTGTCACTTGCAGCCTTGTCCCTTGTAGCAAATCCCTTTGAAATATACTTCTCATAAGTTCCAAAGTTAAGATATACCTCGTCCTTTCTTGACTCTGGAATTGTAAATGTGTCTATACTACAGAACTTCTTAACTCTGTCAAAATCCAGCTTCTTCATTATCTTGGCTGTGTACCTTGCATCACTCATTGCTGAATGATAATGCTCATCACCCTTGATTCCCTGCTCATCGATTGCAGATTTAAGATTCATGCGTGTCTTGCCATCTGAAAAATTAATACTGTAAAGTTTCTGAAGATCAAGATACAGAAGCGGCTTTGGGAAATTCTCCGGAACATCATAAAACTTCATATTTCGTCTTAATTCAGTAATATCCATGCTTCCCCATGTAACAAATGTATAATCTTCCCCGCACCATTCAAGAAATTCAGTAACACCCGATACGAAATCCGTTCCGTTAGCAAGGTCATTTTCTGTTATCCCTAATATCTTCTTGACTGTATTCTGCAGCTTTGTATACACCTGTGGCTTAATGGTACACTGCCACTCATCCACAATATCAAGCTTCTCATTAACCTTCGCCGCACCTATCTGTATAATCTCAAAAGGAAAATGATCCTCAGAAAATTGTTTTCCCTTGGCACTCTGATTCCACTCAAGATCCATAACAATATAATTCATAAACATTTTCCTCTGTTACTTATTCTAATCTCGTGATATCTACATATTAAAGCAAACATATTATAGCGTGTATATGGGCGTATGTCGATAATATTTTATGAAGATATTGCAATAAGCTACGCTCTTGCATCAAATGTATTATCTGCTCCTGCTGCTATATTATCACTTTCTTTGCTCTTTAATGCCTTTCTTTCTGCCGAATAAGCTTCATAATATGTTGTTTTTAAAGCAGAATTAACCTTTGTCTCCGCCTTTGTTTCTTTTGCCTGCCAGCCAACACCGCCTGTATATGTAAGTATCTCTTCTCCGTCTTCATTATATACATGAACTGCTGAACCAAAGCCTTTTCCCTGACACTTTGCCTCATACGGCTCTCCAAATAACATGCACAGCCATCTTTTATCCGCTTCCTGCACTTCTTTCATGACAGATGCATTGCCAGAACCTGTCAGATAGCTGAATTTTCCAATCAAAGCAGCCCTGTCTGGCGCAACCTTGCTTATTTCTGACTTTCTTAAACTCTTAAATTCATTTCCCATATATTCATTGTTCTGTGCATCTTTTTTCGCCATTTCAGCAATTTTATCTTTTAAAGAGTCTGTCAGTTTCCATTTATTCTTTTTAGAAGCCGCAACAACACTGGTATCTGCGCTTCCCATTACATTAGATATATTCATGCCTGCCTCCTGAAACCACATTTTTACAAATGCTTCTTATTATCTGATATCGGCATAATTGTGTATATATTCCATAAGGTCGTTGTAAAATGCCCATTTTCTTTTAATAACTATTGTTTTCTTCTTCTCCCGCTTTTTAAATTCTTTGGTAAGATTGCCAAACTTAAGATACCTGACAGTAACCTTACTGTCCTGATTTTTATTCTGTGTAACATTTACAATAGAGGTTATTTTCCATATGTCTTTATGCCCCGGCAGCTTTTCTATATCGTACTCACTTCTGATCCTGCTCTCATAAAATATTTTATCAGATTCACCTTTCCTGTATACTTCGTTTGCTAAAAGCGGAACAACAGCTGATGAGCCACTTTTAGCTGATAAAAATGTAGATGCTTCACTCATCTGATTTTTATATCTGAACCGGTACAGTACTCCACCATCTTTCGGTTCATACATATACTTCCACTCACCAAATTCATCAGTATCAAAAACAACCACGGCATTTTTCTTTTCTTCAATAGCCTTTTTCTTTTTATACTCTTCCAGCTTTTCCTTTATATCTGCGCCTGCCTGACGATAATATAATGGGCTGTAAGCCATTTTCTTCTTCGCCTCGTCTAATGCAGCATCATAGCTTGCATGGGTTCTTGTGCAACGCTCAACTATATTGTCCTCTCCATCTATTATAACCCCTCTGTAATACTCACACTGGTAATCCTTATTCCAGACTTTTTCGACTTCTGGTGTGAATGTTCTTTCTTTTCCCTGCATATTTTCCCCTCCTGAAAGCTGGTCTTTATAGTTGGAGCAGATTTATCTTGTCTGTATTCCTTACAAAGATTAAGGTATACTGACCACTGATTATCAGTATATGCCACTTCGCTTGTCTCATTATCTACACCATATTTTCTCTTTGAAAGTGAAATAATTTCTTCCGGCGTTGCAGGAGTGGCATTTCCATCTCCCTTTATAAAAACTCTTTCATTGTAATCTTCTCCATTAACAATGTTCTTGACATAACTATATCAAACATTACTAAACATTACTATGCAACACTCCTGACATAAAAAAGCAGCAACGATTCCCACCGCCACTGCTTACCACTTCTTAATATAAATGTTCCCACCCAGAGTCGAACTGGGGATTGAGACTTAGGAGTTCGAGTCGCCTTAGTTACCACTTGTTACCTGATGTCAACCAAAGTCGGTATTTATCAGGAAAATAGGCACTTAATTGTAAATCCTTGTCAATATAAATTAACAGATATAATCCCATTTTTGATATTCTCTGTTAGCAGTTTGTTAGCAATGCTAACATATGGGATTAACTAATGCGTACATCAATATTCATAAACATGACCATCATTCCCCTGTTACTGACGGTAATGATTGATCAATATTTCTATTAGATTATATATATTATAGCGTGCATAAGGTCGGATGTCGATTCTTTTTTGACCTTTTTTACTTATATTTAGTAAGATTTACCTCTATACATAAGGTAGTAACAATGCAATCCCACCTTTACATTATCTTCAATTTTCAATTCAGCAAATATGACTTAGCCTGTACTATTTCTTTTATAGCATTATGTAATTCATCCCAATCATTATTCGGAATGGAATTATCTATCCAGTTAATTATTCTATCTTTTTTCGTTTTTGGAATACTACGTTCACAAACCCTCTGTCTCTCTTTGCTCAAATAATAAATTCTTGTTTCCTTGTTCATTTCATGTATTTCCCATGTAATGCAATCAGTCAAAATAACATATTGCGACTTATTTATATACTCATTTACCTCATTATCTGCATGTGGTCTATCATCCGCTGTTGGTCGCTTAACTTCAACTATAACCAATGGTTTTTTCTTTTTTTCAAACAGATTCCATTCTTCAACCACTAAGATATCTGGCGTATATTGTCCGGCAAAAGATTCTCTATCTATTTTTCTCCAATTTTTATACAATGTACTTGCATCAACAACATCATATTTTCCAAGTATTAGCTGTTCCAAAAAAGGAATCAATATTCTATTCTGAAAATTTAGTTCTCTACAGTCTTTTTTATAATACTTTTCCACCAAATTTTGATATATTTTAAACTCCATATTTTCTCCCTGTAAATGTGAATTAATCGATTTCTTAGCAGATCAATTATATATTTGCTAATCATTACCATCACCCCTATATATAAATCAAAATATATACTGTAGAATATCTTTGTCGCGCCCACAATCAGAATGTTTTTTTATAAATGTCACTGTTCAGTGTTTGGATGAGAGTATCATTAACTAAATAAAAGTCATTCATCCAAAAGCAGTTAGTCGCTTGGCTGATTTTCTACTTTGTCACTATCCTCTTCTCTAGACAGTATACTATAGAATTTTTCTAATTCATCAATGACTATATTTGTAATTGTACTATCGAAAAATTTTTTCTCATTAATACCGTGTTCATTCAAAACGCAGAACAGCTTTGAATTGAAATCATACTCCTGTATTTTATTCAAAAACTCTTCAATATAAACTGTCGAAAGCCTGTTCTTATCACAAATCTTGTAAACAACAAATGCCACACTCATCTTGAAGCGAAGTGTAGCAATATGTTTAATGTCCAACATATTTTCCGACAGTAAGGAAATATAATGAAACGCAACTGGGTATCTAATATACGGAATACAACCGTATTCCACACACGAAACTATAACATCTATAGCTTGTTGGATACATCCAAATACAAGCATAAAGAAATTGTATGAATCCGTTCTATTTACATCTACCATATATTGCGTTCCTACCAATGCGGACTGAAATCTTTCCTTAAAAGTCAGAGAAATATCATCATCTTCTGAAAACATTACCAGTCTCCCAATATCTCCACGAGCATATTGCATAATATCGTCGATACTTTCGCACTTAGAAAAATAATCACTCACACTATTTATACCGTTAAACAGACTGACAAATGCCTGCTCTCCAACTTTATAAAAAGAATTATAATCATTTGATTGGTTGAGAATCCTCAATGGTAATATAAGAATTTTTTCACCAACATTTTCTAATAGCTTTAGGTTATCCTCCGCCGTTACACCTATTTGCTTATACAGGAATTCAGCATCTTTGCCTTCTGGCATCTTGCTTTGTATCTCCGCATACCTACTCAATGGATCATCAAGAATATGTTTATCTCCCATTAGTAAAAATGGCAGATACTCTTTATCATCATAATCCATGTATGTAGCAGCTGTGAATACATAGCTATTTTCTCCTGGGAACCAAGCCCTTAGATACAGCTGTACTTCTTCAATATTACGAAACCAAAACAAATTAATTTCGTCCAATGCTTCTGGCACGTGACGGCTTTTTAGTTTTGGTAACAATGCTGTGAGTAATTCTTTATATTCAGCTTGAATTAAATGCATCTTATTCAACAATAGATTTGATTTCAAAATTTATTACCTCGTTTAATAATTGCTCTGGAATACCATACAGTTCATTCAAAAAAGACACTGTTTTGTTCATAACCATAATACAATCTGGCAGAACTGTCTTAAGCCTTGTCTCATCCTCAATATCTGGAATACAATGATATTTGTGAGCTGGGTTATTGCATTTTACCAAAGAAGATTCACGAATTGCTCCCCACAATCCATGTTCAAAAGAAGAATCATAATCATAATATAAACCAAAAAGATTCTTCTCATCAACGCTTTCAGCCTTAAGTCTTATGTTTTGTTTATCAAAATATTTTGTATCCATGTCAATGAATTCTTCTCCCTTAAATTCATTAACTAGTGCTGCGATATATTGTTCATCAAAGTGAGATTCCTCTGAAACACCGCTTTCTCTGTGTCTGGCTAAAACCAACTTGTATAATCCCATTCCGTACAACTCGTAATCGCGCCAAATATTATCATGCGATGCTTCGTTTTTTACTAGATATTTCATCATAATATAGTCTTCTATCAAAACCCGCACACAACTTCTACCAGATATAGCATTAAACAAATGATGTTCATATATTTCTTTTAAACGCTTATAGGAATATGTCGCTATACCAAGTAAAACATTCATTTTTTCATCAAGTGGATTGGCTACAGTAAACAATTCTGAAAGATAAACAAACACCTCATGCAGCTTTTCCATGTATTCTGTAATATTTCGTTTTTCCTCTGGAAATTCAATAGCAAATATATTACATTCTGTCATTTCACTTACACACCTCCAAAATTCTTTTAAATATTCAGAATCAACATTCTCAAAAGTTAAAATCATCATTTCTAAAGAACGCACTGTTGGACGAGCCATCCGCATTACCTCGTCAGTGTGCTTTGATGTCGGATAGACTGCTAGCAAATCTAATTGATTTTTCAAAAGATGCACTTTTCCCGAAAGCAAATTGAAATAGAGCGCTACAAATCTGATATCAGTGGCTTCGTCAGACTGGTGATTCATTATATCACGCATAGTTTGAACTATTGCTTTACATCTATCATCAATACTCTGTTCCGGACAGTAAAAGCTCTCGGCAAAAACCGGTGCTCGGCTTGTTGTAAGATAAATAGTTAGCGGTGCAAGTGCTGCCTTAACCCCCATGTAAACAATATAGTCATAAAATTGCTTCTGAATATCTATGTCTAGCTTTAATATCTGTGACAATCTTGCGGTATACAGATCAGGAGCTAATTTATGCAGTGTAGATATTATGCTATAGGACTTTCTCAATCCTTCTTCTCGCCCATAGTATTTCAAAATCAGTCCAATCCAAATATACTCAGGCATACGACCATACGTCCATGATTTTTCATCTTCAAATTCTTGCATCATCGGCAAAGAATTTATTGGAGTTATAAACTTTCCCTTTTTGAAGGTGTGATCGGATAATTTACTATGTTTCATCAATTTTCTCTTTCCTCCTTTCTGATTTCAAATGCTTTTATTCCAATCATTATGCAGTTATTAAAAGAGCCATAATAATCCATCAATCTTCATACACATTTACAATCCATCTGTCATATTTTCTCTTATAACTTACGATTTACATATTCAATGCTTTTTCTATATTCTATCATATATTTCATTCTTGTGCTTCCAATCATTTTCAGACAAAGTGTACTTTCATGGCTGATAATATTTTGTACATTCTTTTATTCATTATCATGTCACGCATAATGCTATTTACATCGGTGCCATCTTTGATGCTGATATCGTTGTTTTTCAGATAGTCTCGCATCATTTCTCTCATTGCTGCTTTTTGTGGGCTGTCTTTTCTTCTTGCCATAAAAATAACCTCCAAACTGAGTAATTTTATCTTACATCAGTTTGGAGGTTTACACAAACTTTGGGATGCTCCTCAGGTTGCTGATGGCTCCGATATGAATGTCCGTACACTGCTCAATATTGAAACTGGCAAGACTATTCCATCGCTTTTCTATGCCATGAAACTGGCAAATTTTCTTAATCTGCCGGTAGATCAGCTGTTTGAATACAAGAATGCCGATCTGCCATCAAATGAAGGAGAAGACTGCCATGAAAAGTAACACCACTATCAATTTCAAAACCATTGCTGTTGATTTTGACGGTACCCTGTGTTACAGCAAATGGCCGGAGCTCGGTCAGCCCAACCAGGCACTGATCGAATATCTCCAGGAATGGAAACGCAATGGCAACAAACTCATTCTCTGGACCTGCCGCGCCGGCGAAGCTCTATCAAAAGCTGTCGAATGGTGCCGGGAACAAAACCTTGAATTTGATACCGTCAATGACAACTTTCCGGAAATCATAGAATTCTACGGACACAACAGCCGCAAGATATCCTGCGATTACTGTATTGATGACCAGATGCTACTGCCGGAAAATGCAAAGGCATAGGACCTGTAATGGGTGCTATGCCTTTGTATTTCTTATCCCCCATTATTTCTATATATAATATTTTGCTTATGATTGATGGTTTCTTTCCCATTCACTTAATATAGCTTTGACTCTTTCTATATGAAGCCTTTTTGCCTCTTCTGACCTAGTAATTTCAATAGTAGTATCATTTGTATAAGGATTCAAATAATAATCAACTACATTTTGATTTGGTTTGCGATTCTGCATTGTATGAACCAATCCATCCAAATTCTTATTAAGCTCGTTAAACTCTATCCCATAATTATCTGCTTGTAAACGAGCATTAGTTCCTGGAATGCATTCGCCTTTTCTTAAAATTTTGGTATCTATCCAATCATTATTATTATTAAGGGCACGCAAAGTTATAGCTCCCGCATATTTTACATATCGATTTGGCAAATCACGTTCTCTATCCCATCCAACCGAGAACATAACATACACATGTGACAATCTTTTTTCTTGTTGACGAAAATCTAATTTATTCCATTCAACTAATAGATAATGTCCTCCTTGGCGAGTTCCTTTTACATCTATACGCCAGTCATTTACGACTGCATCCTGAGCATCATACTGTCCTCTTGGATATACTTCAAAATCAAGCTCAATATCGATTCCATAGTTTTCATGCATTATTTTTGCAAAAGCCACCTCTGCAATTTTACCTATTATGGTATCCCTTGACACCTCATCAACAGAACGAGGAACTACATCATGCTGACCAAATTCTATATCTTGTTGAGTCGGTGCCGATCTTCTTGCAAAATCAATACATTGTTCAAGTTCTTGCTCTGTTATTCTAATTCTGTCTGGATTTATCATAACTAATTTCTCCTATAACATAACTACTGTTTTCCGTGCTTATTTTCTAAATATCTAGTTATTAATCCAATCACTATAAAATCCATCTCTTGGTTCTTCAAATGTTCCTACAACCAATCCCCTATCAAGCATTATATTGTATATCTCACAACTTGTTTCAGGAATTAAACCACATGCATGGCATGATGCGAGATTTAATGACTCTCTGCCTTGACCTTTGCTTGTTATGCAAACCGGATCATTAGAACACAATTCCGCATGTTCTATCGCTTCTTTAAATATCCTGGTAAAGCAGTCCTCTCTACCCTGACGAACTAACCCCCCTAATGTTCCTTCAGCGTCTCCACTTGCTGTATATATTAAAATACCGGCCATTTTTGTCTCAGGATCTTTTTCTGGCATATAATATATTCTTTCTCTCAAGGATGCTATATTATAACCGCATTCATAGCTCAATTGTTTAATTAACAAGTGAGAAATCGTATGTAACAAAATAAAAGATGCATCCAAATATTCATGAATTCTTCCATTCATTGTTGAATGTTCATAATTATCTAAAAGTATTTCTTTTCTTTTAATCACAAACGGAGATTCTGCCCACTTTGATAGCTTATTCATATCAAATTGTATAAAAATCCCCTCTCCTCGCACTTCAAATCCTGGATACCAGTTATCATCTTCTTGCTTAATTGACACAAAATGCGGATCATCCATATCAGCCACAGAAATTGGTTGTAATCTTGAAAATCCTACCAAAACCTGTATTTCTTTTAACTTTTTCACCAACACAACTTGCGATACTCCTGGAATATCGTATTTACTAATATCCATTTCTTCTATCAAGAAATCCTTTGATCCACGAATCTTATTTTTCCCACTTAATGCAAGATATTCTTCATATTTATATTCTAAATTATCTAAACTATATGTTTTTTTATTCTCTTTTTCTTCAAGCAACAACTCTTGCAATATTTTATGAACAGCGGACTGCTTAATAGAAATTTCATCTGATATCCTTGATGACCATTTTTCAATTCTTTTATTTATTGTTTCTAAACGCTCATCCTCATCGTCACAATCATTTAAAATACGCTGAATATCTTTATAACTTACCGATTCTTGTACTTTATTTATATTTGCTTCTGCATTAGTTGGCAAAACAATAGAAGACGCTGTACACGAAAAATATACATTTGAATCTCCCCTTTGCTTGGTCTCTGGATAGCATGAACACGCTTGTTTTGTTCCCTTCCAAGGATGATAACCTTTACAATAAAATTCATTAAATCCTTTCTCTTCAACCAGCTGCCTAAAAATATCTTGAGAAAATGCATCTTGTAATGTTGCAGTTGCTTTACAATTTCTACAAGTTACTTTTAATCCTGCCATTCCTTCAGTTGCAGAATTTCCCGTTGTAAATATAAGATCCGGATTAGAACATATTTTATTAGGTACCGCTTTATTGATGTTTTTATAATGTGCCCATTCTAACCATGGAAAATCGTTAATATGTCCATTTTCACACACAGTCACTATTGCAGATGCAACTAAAGCACACCTGTCTTTATAGCATTTAGGATGTCTTATCATATAAGGATCTTTATTCTTAGTAGCTTCTGGTGCATACTTTTCGTATTCTTTTATCCATTCTGAACGTTTTTTTAATCGTCTACATACCGGACAGAAATAATATTCTGGAAATGTAACATAAGAAATTCCCTCTTTAGTTGCATTATTATCTTGATTAGTTCCTGGCATCCCGAAGTAATCTACCCCTAATACTTTTTGAAGTCTTGAATCATGTATTTTTGTAACATTGTTCTTCCAGAACCAAGGGGCACTTGTCATTAAAGTTTGATCAGGAAAATCTACCATTGCACCTGTTCCATATTGCTGAATCGATTGTGTAACTCTTGTATTATAACCAGAACTACTCATAGGAATTACATCTTTAATTGTTTTTCTCATCTTCATCCTCCAATACAATTACATTGACATTAACCATCGCCTCCACATTTCTCATAGATGTCATGGTATTAAATGAATCATATTCCTCCTCATCAACTCCGAATGGTTTAAGTATTCTATACATATCCGGTTTTTTGAAACCCATAATATTTCCATACTCTATTTTTTCATGATTTGCATGTTCAACCAATCGATTGATTTTTTCATAGATGATATCTATTTCTTCTCTTACTTCATCATTGTTATCTGAAATTTCGTATGATAGTCTTGAATTAATATCATCCATTCGAGAAACAACATAATCAGATAATTCTTTCATTTCTTCATCATAATCATTTTTATTAAATGACCTTAATTCTTCATCTGTTTCAAAATAGTTATGTCTGATAAGTGATATAATAACGGCATGCAATGCTCTCTTTCGTGCAGGTTCTGAAAATGGAGTTACACCTGTTGGTTCAACATATCGATAGAATGATTCATGATATGATTTAAATTGTTCATAATGTGATCTGTCTCTACTTCTAACACCATCATACTGTACAAAAACCACACCTGGATACTTTCTTCCAACTCTACTTGACGCCTGTATATACTCGCTTGTTAACTTCGGCTGTCCTAAAATAACCATTGCATTAAGTCTATCTACATCTATCCCCACTGAAATCATATTTGTCGCTAAAAGCAAATTTACAGAATAAATTTTTTTATCCCAATTGTCTTGAGAATAATGTATTTTTTCAAGCTTATTCAAAGTTTGATTTAATTCTGTTGTTGACACTCGGCTTGTTAGCTCATCTGCCTTTAGGATGATTCTCTTGCCTCTAATATAATTGTTTCTATGTGCCATTCTTTCAATATTATCTCTTACATCATTCTGAACTATTGTCGAACATTTTCCCAATTCTTTTAAGCTGTTAAAATATGTTGTTAAAGTCCAATATGCATCCTTAATTTCATCGTCATATTTACTTTCCTTTACAATTTGTAATAATGCCGCTAAAATCCTACTCTCCATCATAGCCTTTGTTTTACCAGCGGGCATAAGCCCTATATATATTCTACCAGGCTTTTCTTTTACTTTCGCAGTTCGTGCAAAAAATGAATCTGCTTCATCAATTCCCTGTGGAGGAAATTGAAACACATCTCTATTGTATAATGCAGCGCATTGTTCTTTTGCTCTACAAATTGTAGCAGTAGATGCAATTATTTTGGGATGAATTCCCTTACTACAACATAAATAATCTATGGCTGTCTCATACAATCCAACCATACTACCTAATGGTCCTGAAATTAAATGTAATTCATCTTGTATAATCAGCTCAGGTGTTCTATTACATGTGTTCGTAGCAAAAAATCTTCCTATTTCTGCATACCATGGCAACATTGCAAATTTATCTACTGTAGCAAACAACAATGTTGGTGGATTTTCATACAATTCTTCATCAACAACTTGTAAAGGTAACTTATCTGCAAATTGACAATCCTCATGTGTACAACACATGTAAAAATGTTTCTTATTTTTTAATCTGTACCCCCACTTCCCAACGATATTATTTTTTCCGTCAACATCCTTTACCAACTTAGTTCCACACCAAGGACACTTTAAAACCTGAAATTTATTATACTGTTCTTTTGTATATTCGAGATTCTTATTGATTGCCTTTGATAATTTTTCGTAACAGTCGATCGCATCTTTATTTTTATTAGGAGTATGTGATCCACCAATCCATAAACCTATACTTATCTCATCATCACCCAGTTCATATCTTGGATATATGCTCTTTTTTTCTTGTGATTCCTGTCTAATTAACTCACACGCACAAATAAGAGTAGATGCCCTGGTAAACTGCTGTGAAGCCAGCAATCGTAAAGTATATCTCATAATTATTGCTGTTCCACCTGATTCTTCCAAATGTGCTAATTTTCTATAAAAAATAGTAAATGCAGTTAGTCCAAGATAAGCTTCTGTTTTTCCACCACCTGTAGGGAACCATATAAGATCCACTATATCTCTATCCTTATTCTGAATAGTATCATCGGTGATTGATGAAATACTCATTAGCAAGAAAGCCAACTGAAATGGTCTCCATGTATGTTTATCTGATTGCTGATAATAGTCCATATTTTCTAATATTTCACCTAAATCTTCATTATCTGGATAAACATTCTCAAACTGGCTTTGTAAAACAATTTGCACCCGTTGCATAAACATTGCTCTATTTGCAAGTTGAAATGAATCCCATGCCTTTACATTATCGTTTAGTTCGTTTATTCCATCTTCTATACGTTTTAAACAATATCTACAATTCAATATATGTTTTTTAGCTGTATTAGCATGATGAACCGACATTCCTACAATTGCTGATTCTATCTCATCTATCCAGTCATTATATCCTTTAACTAAGCATTTAAGATAATTTATCTTGATGTCCTTATCAGTTTCATCCAAATCAGACAAAAATTTCATACTAAATACTTTACTATCAACCTTATATTTTTCATCAACAGTAAATTCCCTTTGAGGAACCTCAACCATAGGAAAGAAATCTGAATATATCATTCCCTTACCATAATCGTCAATTTCCCAGTTCACGGAGGTTCCTAAACCGGTGCCATATTTTTTATGATTTCTATATAAAAGACTATTTGAAGCTTCCTCTTCTGTAAAATCTTGAATCATATCTAAATCAGAATAATCGCAGAAACACAATTCTGGATTTTTTTCTGTGTTTACACTAATTTCTGATTGATAAAGATTTTCTTTACCAGGCTTACCTTTTGCCATATTCAAAAACATAATAGTATATGAGTAAAACCCATTAACTAATTTATGTTTTAATCCACAAATTCCAGCATCTACACCTTCTATATCTAATTTAGACTGAAAATAATCACTTGATTTAAAATTAACAATTGTCTCAAAACAATATGGAACGCGTACTTTTCCTCTAAGAAGCTCTATCATTTTATATGCATAGTTTTTAAATGTACCATCATCTGCCTTTTCCTGATCATACCAATATTTTATCTGCTTAGGCTCAATTTTTGTTTTTAATTCAAGTATATGCCTTTCCTTATCATATGAAAAATAAGGCTCAAAAACTTCCGGCACACAAAATTGTTCAGCTATACTTTCGTCAATTCTAATTTTACAATCTGGCACTAATGCAACCCGATACTTTGCAAATTTTCCATCTATTACTATCTGGTTCAAATTTTGTTTAGCAATAAATGTAAATCCCATAGATGAAGGTAATAATTTTGTAGCCATGCTTATATATTCATCCATAGAATCTTCGGAATCGTTCGCAGAATATATTTTTTCTTTATTATCAGATTCTGTATCCTGTTCAGGAGAAAAGCCTTCAGACACAATTTCTTCCTTTGCATTTCCCTCTTTGTTATCTAATTCATCATCTTCCATTCCAATTATATTTCCTTGCGGATACAATATCCCTACACTATATCTTTGACCTGGATCTCCAGATATAATTTCATGTTCCAAATCTAGACCAGAAAGCTCTGAACCTGGTCCAAGCATTTCCATTCTCATTCTATCAATTAGTTCTTTTCTTCCATCTAATCGCTTATCTACCATAATTATTTCCCCTAGTTTTCAATCGGTCTATTAGCTCTGTATCCAGCAATACTAAAAGCTTCTATCGTTTCGATGTGATCAATTTGCTTAACTACTGTAATTTCTTGTACTCTATCTTTTAATTCCTCATACATTCCGGCATTATCATCAAATTTAACATTATCTGAAATCACAGCTTTTTCTATTAATTTTAAAATTTTCACTCTTGCAGAGCGTATTTGCTTTGTTGCCAATGCATACTCTGTATGTGATTCCGGCAAACAATCTTTACCAAACACGTCTTGAATATACTTAAAAGTTTCTTCTTGATTTGGTCCTACAATATGTGACTGCTCATCAAGCCAACTTCTAATAACTTGAGGTTGTGCTTTATATCCTTTTGCAGAAAACATCTTTGATAATTGTGTATATTTTATTCTATTTTCATATCTGTATTTTCTGCAATTTTCTTTCCATTCCTTTACAAGACCATAACACCTTGCAATCTCACTATTTTTTTCGGAAATGCTACACAATAATTCATCAACTATATCTTTCGTTCTTTCATCATTTATTGTAAAAATCAGCTGATCTCCTTCTTTTATTTCATCTACACCTTTTTCAATAACAGATTGTTTATCAACATCAATAACATATGCTGTATATCCTTTGGTAAAAATTATATTTTCACCTGAAATAAAATTTGCGTATCTATAAGCTTCAAGAAAACGCTCTTGTCCTGTAATATCTTGAAATGCTCTTTGTGATTGAAAACGTTCGTTCTGCAAAAACATCCTCATAAATGATTGCTGTATTTCGTTATCAATTTCAAACTCATCCTTATATTCATTTTCCTGCTCATTTTCAATGTTAATCATATATCCATGACTATTATCTTCAAATTCTTCTACTACAAAATCAGGAGAATATGCCCTGCAATTTAATATCTTTTTATAATTAACAAATTCTTTATATAGATTGTTATACAAACGTAGTTGCGTGTCATAAAGGAAAATATCTATGCTCGTAAAAAACACATTGTCAAATGGATTATACTTTGATGAATTCATCAAAGATAAATAATAAATATCAGAGAAATTAGACAAGTCTATTTTCTGTGCTTGCGATTCCGTTGCAACCATATATTTGTTTTTTAATATAGCATTCCATCTTTTAGGATAAAATCTTTCTACAAACGGCTTATATCGCATACTTGGAACAATAACCAGCATATTAGTGTTATTAAGATCATTTATTGCATTTCTAAAAGCTTCTCTTTTAAAATTATATGTCCTACCTTCTATGTACTTTTCCTCTATATAATCCAAAACTATATTGCACTGACGTCTTACCGTCAGAGGATATTCCTCTATTTCTTTCCTAAATTCTTCAATTTGAACAGTAGGAAGTATAAAATCTCTTACATCCCTATAATTAGATGATAATTTTTCATATTCCTCAAACGTAAAAATAGCATTATTAAATAACTTCAGCATTGAATATGACCACCGACAAAAAGCCATGATTCTCTGGTTATCTAAACAATTATTTATTACAAAAGCAATGTTTTCTTTTATTCTTTTATAATCTTTCCACCTAAACGGACTATCTACAAACTGTAATCTTGATTCCCCCCACTCAGCACATTGAATTTCCTCATGGAATTTGCTATTTGTTGATGTTTCTTTTACAATACAATTTACTCTTTGCTTATCTTTTATTGATTTTAAATATTCTGCAGTATACGGCAGTGTTAAAATATCTTTATTATTTTCAAGTTGTGCTCTAATCCAAGCATTCATAGAAAGTTTTGTTACTAACAATGAATATGACAATTTTTTTCTATATATTAGTTCCTCTAAATCCATACCGTATTTTTTATAAGCTCTATCATCAAAAACTATAAAGCCAACAATATTGTTACCATGTTTTTCTTTTATCATTTCTCTAGCTTTATCTATACTTAAAGTTGCCTTAAGCATAGCTTCATTGTTATTAGCATTACCTCTTTTACGAAGTTCATTATTATCTGTAAAAAAAGAGGCTGTTACTAAATCTAACAGTAAATAGTTTTCCCCTTGAAATTTAAACGAAACATTGTTTAGGAGCTCATCAAAACGATGATTATCAATAAATATTACTAACGATTGTGAAGGTGCCGCTGAAATCTCAGTTCCTTTTAATTCTGCAACTTTTCTCAAGAATTCAGTTCTTTGAGATTTACTTTTTCCTATACCCAGTCCATTTAATTTTTTAGATTTACCATTATATGGAGACACATCACACATTGATTTTTCAGGAATATACATTTTACCCTTGTCTCCTTTAAGAACGTATCGTTCTACTCCATCTATTACTGTTGTACCTGAATATATCCATCTTTTAGATCTGAAAGTGACAATATCTCCCTCTTCAATGTCTTTAGTCACATCTATTGCTTTGGTTTCATCCATAAATATAAGTGATAATACTGCAATAGCAAATGCTATTGCCTCATAGTAATCAGATCCTGTATGCTGAATGAATAATGTTTTATGCTCCCTACCATCTTTATATGCCTCTGTTAGAAACTGCTCTTCTATTTTAAGAACTTCTTCATTTGATATTACATTACCTTTTAAGCATATATCCACTTTATTTATCAAACTACATAATCCTTCTCTTGTTTTTTCCATACCTGCCACCCATTCTATACTTCTTTACATATATCATTTCCTCTTCTGATATATTTTCTTTCAAATTATAAACAATCAATATAATATTTTAAATCATTGAAGTCCAATTATAAATCTTTAAATTTCATTCTCTATATCATTTTGTCCAAGCTTAATTTCAAATACTGCTTCATCTATTACTTTTATGCATTCATCCGTATTATTCTTAATATCATTTCCCCAAAAACGAATAACTGTCCAGCCCATAAATAATAACTTCTTATTTACTTCATCATCACGTTTACGATTTTTAGATATTTTACTAATCCAATATTCACTATTATTGCTTTTTTCGAGCCTAGGTCTTAAAACTTCCCAATCCTTACCATGAAAAAACTCTCCATCACAAAAAATAGCAATTTTATACTTAGTCAATGCAATATCTGGTTTTCCCGGTAAATCCTTATAATTTTTTCTGTATCTATATCCTCTTTTCCATAGTGCTTTTCTTAACAACACCTCAATCTTTGTATCATTAGATCTAATGTGCTGCATATTTTTTCGGCGTTGCTCCTTTGTTAAATCATCAGCCATAACTTACACACCCTTAAAAATCACATCATTATGGTACTGTATAAATTCTTTACCCGGCAAAAACTTATCTGGAAGTATTATTTCTTTGCCATTATAAAAGGCAAACCATTCTCTGGTTTTTTCATCCATAACTGCATCCTTTATATATCTTGAGTTTACAATTCGATAATTTTTATCTATCGTAATCAATCCTCTGTCAAATGCTTTATCATGCATGGCATTCAGACACAATCCATTACTTGGGTTTGTTCGTTCTGTCTTTATATTGCTTACACTCCATGGTTTAATATGACTTGCAACAAGTAATTCTTTATTGTTCAATCCTGTAATGCAACACGCATTTCCATATGACATAAGTACAGACATTCTGAAAAAATACTGACCTATTCTTATTTTTGTCTGTTGCTCTTTATCAATACCTATAGGTATGTCATCTAATTTTAACTCTGGCAATAAAGTCTCAACAGATGTATGCTGCATATCCGCCAAAATATTCTGAGCTATAAATGATAATTCGCCAATATTGTTTGCAAACTCATCATATATAATCTTGTCCAATTTGCTGGTGTGCGATAATCCTGACACATTTCTTGCCTGCAATTCTGGATCATAATGAGCAAGATTAGACATTTTATAAGCTACCGCATCTGGTGTCCTGTTAATTATACTTGCAAGATTTATTATCTCTTGATTATTCTTTCCAATCTTAGAAAATGGAACTCTTGTATAAAGATCCATTGCTAAAATCGTTTCTTCTCTTGTCCAATTTCTTCTTGCCACACTATCACCACCTTTACACATATTATATATCATCCTGGCTCTTTTGTGTATATATATCAAAATTATATTGCTGCTTAACGCAGCATATATAAATAAAACTTGCATTTTTGCAGCACATATTATATAATCAGTATGAAGGAGAGTGTCATGAATAATCCAGGACAATATTTGAAATCTATTCGTAAAAAGCGCGGATATGGTGTAAAGACGGTTTACAAAAAGACTGGTGTAGGTGACTCCACAATACGCCGCATAGAAGAAGGAAAAACCAAGTTTCCACCTGCTGCACAATTAAAAACTCTTGCGAATTTTTACAACATAAATTTAATTGAACTTTATAAAGCATATGGATATTTGAATGAAACAGATATCAATTTTCAAAATAATTGTTTTGAAAATGCAGAATTTTTAGACGAAGAATCACGTTCTTCAATACAAGGACTAATAAATCTATTAGCAGAAAAGAGGACATTATAATGATATATAGATTAGGTGAATTATTTTGTGGTCCTGGCGGAATCGGCTGGGGAGCAACCAACGCAGACATAGGAGATGATAATTATCGTATCGTTCATCAGTGGGCTAATGATTATGACGAATCAACCTGCGAAACTTACCGTCACAATATCTGTCCTAATGCACCTGAAACTGTTTATCATGGAGATATTAGAACTTTCGATATGTCACAATTAGCTCCTATTGATGCACTTGCTTTCGGTTTTCCCTGCAACGATTATAGCGTTGTTGGCGAACAAAAAGGAATGAATGGAACTTTCGGTCCCCTTTATTCTTATGGTGTTAAAGCATTAAAACTATTTAAACCTATGTGGTTTTTAGCTGAAAATGTTGGAGGGTTAAAAAGTGCTAACGAGGGCAAAGCTCTGAAAAAAATACTAAATGAGCTTCGAGGCGCTGGTTATACCATCACTCCACATTTATATAAGTTTGAAGATTATGGTATTCCTCAGGCAAGACATCGTTTAATAATTGTTGGAATAAGAAATGATATTGATGTTGAATTCAAGGTTCCTTCTCCAGAACCTTATTCTAATCTCAATAATACTTGTAAAAATGCAATCGAGAACCCACCTATTCCAGCAAATGCTTTTAATAACGAGCGCACAAAGCAGTCTAAGCAGGTCGTCGAACGATTAAAGCATATCAAACCAGGGCAAAATGCTTTTACTGCTAATTTGCCAGAAGATTTACAACTTAATATTAAAGGTGCTAAGATAAGCCAAATATATAAACGGCTTGATCCTACAAAACCATCTTACACAGTAACTGGCAGTGGTGGTGGTGGCACTCATATTTACCATTGGTCAGAACCACGAGCACTCACAAACCGCGAGCGTGCGCGTCTTCAAACATTCCCTGATACATATGAATTTATAGGTTCAAAAGAAAGTGTACGTAAACAAATTGGCATGGCGGTTCCGTGTCAGGGTGCCAAAATAATTTTTGAGGCAATACTTAAGTCTTTTGCAGGAATTGAATACGAAATCATTCAGCCTTCCATCACAGAATAGCAGACAGCTGTACTACTCGTTATTGAATAGTACAGCTGTATTTTAATTTTCCTCTATAACATCATAATAAATAATATCTCCCGGAAGTTTGATATTCGGTACCCATAATGGTCTTCCACCCCATCCCTTGTTTCCAGTTACTTGATAGATTGTTAATACCACCTTTGAGGAAAACTCGCTTCCTAATTTCCAATCATTTGGAGAAAGCAATGCACCTGTTCCCTGTGCAACATCCCTGTTTCTACGCACTATCAAGATGCCCTGTCCTGCTGGCTGTTCAGATAATATTGTGTCAATAACCGACACAAAGGCTTTCAGCTTAAAGTCTGGACTTGGAATAATATGACTCAACACTTCTTTTACAATTCTCAGACTTACCTGATAATATGGTTCATCAGAATTAAATGGTTCAAGGAGTTTTGATATCTCTTCTATCGAATCATTATCCGGATAATATGGATAGTAGTTTGTTCCGCCTGAAAGCATTTCCACATGATCCGTATCAAGTACATTTTTTCTTGTAGGGTTCAATCCATTTGGATAATATACCTTTATATCCTCAATTCCTCTTTCAATCTGAGCAATTATAGAATTGTTTGTAGCATTGATATCAGAGAATAACTTATACAAATTTTCATTGATGTATACCCTCATCAATCCAGGATCTCTATCATAACCAAACATTCGGCTATGCTGCCACATTGTATCAGCCTGTGGCTTCTTACTTGTTCTCGTATAATATATTGTTTGAAGTCCTGGAAATGTGACTCCTCTTCCCAATGTATTTCCGCCAATCACAAAATTACATCCGGTTTCATACTGCTCACTATCAATATCTGTTTTCCCGTTCATTATGAGCACTTGAATTGCTTTTCCATCAATTAACTCAAATGCCTTTTGAAGATATTGGTCATAAGAAACCTTATCTTTTTTTGTTGGTGCCAAATTATGGTATTCTCTTTCTATTTCATCTTTAAATTCACCATCTCTATTCTCTACACACCAGGCAATCTCTTTAATAATTTCATCTGCATATTTTTTATGCGTTGCCTGCCTTACACTTGGATGGAATAAACAATTTGCTACCTTTCCTCCTGATGCCAAAATCTGAGAAGCAACAGCAATATGTCTAATTACTACACTTTTTGTAGGTTCTTCTATTTCTTCCAGAAAATTAACACAATATGGTTTTCCCGTTGATGGGAAGAAAAAATCTCCACCTAAATAGCTTGCTCCTGGTTGAAAATAATATGTAAAATATGGATGCCATCCCGATTCCAATGTCTGTAAAAATATAGCTTGTGGAGTGCCTGTTACCTGAAGATATATGCTACTAGATGATCCATTTTTAATTGTATTGAGATACTTATTGATAGATGACTGGCGATCTTTATTAACAAGTGTATTTAGGGAAGCGGCATCTGCCTCATCATCAACAATAAACAAAGGATTTCCTCTCATAAAACCAGTCGAATTAAAAACATTTGCCCATAACTTTAAGATTCGTGCATTCTTTTTTAAAACAATAATCGTTGGTTGAATCAAACAGTTATCAGTAAAAATTCGTGCATCATTTTCTCCACATATGCAATATCCGTCAAGATCCGCCTTTACCCTATCCAATGTTTGCTGTTGCAATATAACATTATCTGTTGTTAATAATACAAAAACAGGGAAGCCAAGATCTGTTGCTTTAGAAATAATTCCAAATATCTGACCAGTTTTTCCAGATTGAACATTTCCAAAAAGCAGTCCTATTTCATGGCTTGTAAATGAAAAATTCTTAATATATTTATCTCCAACTTCTTCGGCTGTATAAGAAATAGATTCTGCAAGCTTTTCATTTCCACGTGCTATTATTTTGTTAAGATAATTTTTCAAATATTGCACTATTCCTCATCTCCTTCCTCCTCTATTGGCTTAAATGAAAGCATCCATACATCCAAAGATGTTCCATCTTCATCCATTGCTGTCTGACCTGTCTTTTTGAAATACAAATTATCACATCCATATTCCTCAAGCATTTCTTTTGTAATCATTCCTTCACGTTCTTTATCTGCCTGAGTATCATTTACTGGATTAACCAATCCTGCCGCAACTAGTCTTCCCTTAAGCCATCTTCCCATAATAAGTTCATCACCAACAGCACTAAACTGTTTATTTCCATCACTTGTTGTATGTGCCTTAAAACAATATCCATCATCTGTCACAATATAAAAAGGTGCATTTTTTTCTGGATAACCATCTAGTTTTGTTATTTCTTTTGACACCGTTAGCTGTGTTTCATACCAGTCTCTCGATTTTCGTTTATTTCTTGGAGCCGCATAGCATACATTAACATTAGATTTCGTAAAATGTTTTCCATCATCCATATACCTCTCATCATAAAATGGTACCTTTAATGGTAAAAAGAACGATGTATATGATGCACACCTTTTATAAAATTCAACATTAGACTTAGGAACCTCAGTAACAAACTCGACACCAGTTAATGCTGTATTTGTTTCATATATAAGCGGCATTTCTTCTATAGTTTCTATATTTGCAGATATGTTCGGTTTCTTTAAATCTTCAATATGACTTACAATCTCTTCAACCTCTGAGATTTCTTCTGTAATAGCAGAAATCTCGTACTGTCTTCTGTTACTTGCTTCAAGTTTAATCACACCTAAATTTGCAGATCCAATAATTGCTGAAAATGGTTTTCCGTCTTTATAAAAAGCATACAATTTTCCATGATACTTAAAGGCTTTTACCATACGAATTTCTCCAATTCCTAACTCCTGCCATTTTTTATTTAACCTAATTGCAGTATGATATGAACCTTCTGGCATTCCCTCGATAAAATACATTCCGATATTTAGACATATATTTTTAATATTATTTTTTTCAATCAACAAATCTAATTCTTCCAAGGAAGCACGGGAAACATATCCAACTGCAATTTCTATTCTATCAGCAAATCGCATTTGATTATTAATTGCTTCCGTAATAGTCTCTTGTCCTTCACCTTTCGCTAATGGCAAAATATTAGAATATAATAATTTCAAAATTGTACCCCCTTTTATCACTATTTTTTCAACTAATTAATTATTTCTAAAACATGTATATACGACTATACAAATCTATTATATATGATAAACTGAAATTAAACTAGGAAAAGGAGAAAAATTATGGCTAATAACGGTGATACATTTACTGTTCAATTGAACCAATCACAATTAGAATGGGGAACCTTTCGCTTTACTGGTAGTCGTGGACTTCGTTATGGAGAAGGTTACTTAAAAATACCTAAACATGTTGCACGCACACTTCAACTATTTAACGGCAATTATACTAATGGAATTGATATTCCTGGCAAAAATATCTTTCATGCCACATCAGCTGACGGGCTTTTCAATGGTCCACTCCGTTCAGAAGGCTGTTCTAATGCTGGAGATCCATACGCCAAACAATTTGCAGGCGATAAAAATCTCATGGCACTTGGTTGCTGGTATGCACAAATTAACGCACAAGTAGGTGATTCTATCCGAATGACATTTACTTCTCCGAGTGACATTGTACTTGAAAAATTATAATTTTATTTATTGTTGCTTTGCAAGTTAGCAAGCAGTGCCCTCGTACATACACCAGCGCATTTTGCCTGTTGGAGGCACATCCCCTTAGAATGGCGTCTTCGATGCCAAGCTACGCCCTGTTTTTTTATATTCCTGCTCTACCGGAATATAAAAAAACAGGGCAATCACCAATTTATATTTTAGGTGCTTACCTTTGCCACCGATTTCTGATTCAGTCATTTCAGAGTATTTTCCCAGATGGCATCTCTCATTTTCGCACATTTCGGGTACTTTATTCTCCTCTACATCTCACCCAGCTTTACTTTTGGAATAACAGGAAGTCCATGCTCCAGACAGATAATGTCAGTAATTCTCTGCAATGATATCCCGAAGTCTAGAAACTCCGGAACTTCCGGTCACATTCTAGTTTTGTTGCCGACATCTTCTCATCTGCCTTTCATAATCACTGTCAATCTGTCCAACACATTTCTTATTTATTGCAAAATCCATTCTTAATATACTGATTTAGGTTACTTTTAAATATCTGTAAAAGACAAAAAACTTCTTTTAAGTCAGAAAGCTTCATCACAATAACATATCCATGAAGCGCAATCCCAATCAAAAACAAGCAGCAACGATTCTCATCGCCACTGCTTGTCACTTCTTATTATAAATGTTCCCACCCAGAGTCGAACTGGGGATTGAGACTTAGGAGGTCCCCGTTATATCCACTTAACTATGAGAACAACTTGGCTAAACACCAAAAGAGATTTTATCACAAAACATCAGCAAGGTCAATGATACCCTGAGATTAAAAAGAAACTGCCACCCGGCGATTACAATCGCCAGAGTGGCAGCTTCCATAAACACATTTATCGGATTAGTTTAATTATTGTAACTTGAACTTATCAATTGCTTCCTTAAGATCCTCTGCAATTTTATCAAGTTCACCTGTAAATTCGTTAAGGTCATGCATTGTCTGCTCAACATCAACGGCTGATGCTGTAACCTCTTCAGAGGCTGCGGCAGTCTCAGTTGCTACTGCTGCAACATCTTCCATCTTGCTTACAACATTATTTCTATTAGTATCCATAGCTTCATTGAGCTGTGTAATATTATCAAGACCTTCCTTAAGTCCGTTAACTGAATCAGAAATTGTATTAAACAGTTCCTTAGCATCCTTAATAGAAACATTCTGTTCCTCTATAATACCAACTGACTCATCCATTGTCTGCTCAACCTGCTGTGACTTAATAGTAATCTCATTAACAATCTGTTTAATCTCGTCAGTTGACTGCTGTGACTGTTCAGCAAGCTTTCTTATCTCATCAGCAACTACTGCGAATCCCTTACCGCTCTCTCCTGCTCTTGCTGCCTCAATAGAAGCATTAAGTGATAACAGGTTAGTCTGCTCTGTAATTTCTGTAATGGCATCTGATATAAAATTAATCTTCTCTATACTGCTTACCATCTCAGATACAACTGATTTAGAAATCTTAGAGTTATCAATTGAACGCTGTCCCTTAGTAATAAGTTCATCAACAATTGTAAGTCCCTTATTACTTAACTTCTGTGTTTCAACTGACATCTCACTGATATCATTTACATAAGCCTTGGTTTCCTTTAATCTGTCTGCAAGATTTTCTACTTCCTGTGTTGCTGTCTGTGTACTGTCTGCCTGACCTGATGCACCAACTGCAACACTCTGTATAGCCTCTGAAACCTGACCTACTGTCTCTGTAGTAGACTTAGATACTCCTGCAATCTTAGCAGATGCATCTACTATAACTCCACTCTTTTCCTCAACACCCTTAATAAGAACTGCCATGTTCTCAACCATGTTGTTAAAGTTATTCTCAAGGTCTCCAAACTCATTCTTCTTCTTTACATCAATTCTGTCTGTTAAATCACCACCGGCAACATCCTTCATATGACCAGAAACCTTCTTAATCTCCTTAGTCATAGAAGCTGTAACTGCAAGTGCAATACCAATTCCAATAACAAATGCTATAATACTGAATATAACAGTATTGCTAATCATCTTATTAGTTGTAGCAGATGTTTCTTTTGAACTGATAAAACCAACAAGTGTCCATCCTGTAACAGCATCCTTAGATGTTACTACATGTACCTTTTCACCATTAATGTTTTCATCAAATGAAAATGCTTTATCATAATCATCCTCTGTAAGACCTTTAACTGTACTCCAGCAATTCAGTCCTGATACTGAATCTGTTACATACTTGTTATTATCATTATTAACAAGTATATTACCATCTTCATCTGCAAGTACAACGAATCCTGTATTAAGAAGTCCGATACCCTGTACAAAATCAGTAATCTCAGAAAAATCAATATGCATACCCACAGTACCATAATTCGTTCCGTCTGAATGCTTAATTTCCTGTGAAACAGTAATTATTGTCTTATCAAAATCCTTGCTGTAATATGGCTTTGAAAAATATGCATAAATGCTGTTTCTTGCCTTAAGACCTTTACAATCTGTGTACCATACTTCCTTAGTTCTGTCTACACCGTTCTCAAGACCACCCTTACTAAGTGTTTTTCCGGTCTCAGGGTTATATTCTCCCCAACCTGTAATCTCAAGATTAGTATTAGTCGTAAAGAAAGCTCTTTCTGCACCATTAGTAACCTTTACTGATGCAATAAGAGAATCTCTTACTGCCTTAACATTATCATCTAATGTTCCCTGATCCTCAAGATGCTTTACTTCATTCTTTCTTGTAAGCAGATCTACCGGCTGCGACAGAGTCTTAAGATATGTAGTAAACTTTTTCTGTGCTTCATTCAAAGTCTGCTCACTTGTTACTTTCACATTATTTTCCATTGAAGACGAAGTTGTTGTAATTGAACTTACCATAAGCATTACAATAGGAATTGTAATGGCAACAATGAAAAATAAAACAAGCTGAAAGCCTAATTTTCTGAAAAACTTCATAGCTTCCCCTCCTCGTTAATAATTAATAATATTTAGTTGACATTTCCGATTTCTTATATGCCGTGTATTATAATACCACATTTGTAAAATTATGTAAATTTCTATATTAAATACAATTTAATATGAAAGCATATATTTAACAACAATATCAGTCAGTAAATCTTACATTTCCCTGAAGCCATATCTGTCCTTTGAATCTGCGGCCTACGGCTGGTTCTCCAAGAAGATGTTCCTTATTAACTGCTGTAGTTATAATAAGGCTGTTACATTCAAGAACCATAATACATATCTTCTCGCCAGTATATATATTTTCTTCTTCACGCAGTTCAAGAATCTCTCCGATTACAGAATACTGGTCACATTCCACACCGCATGGCATAAATGTAGAGTCTACTATAGTAAATATATCCTCCTTCATGACACGGTTGGAAAGTTCATTATATGTATCAATATCTTCAATAGTAAGACTCTCTATTGCATCCTCATCTCCATTCTTTGCAGCCTGAATAAGATTCTTTCTTGCAATTTCATCCTGTCTGCTTTTCTTAGAATTTCTTTCTTTTCTCACTGGAAGCATAATAATTCCACCAAGAGAAAGTCCTGTAAGTGCAACCTTTTTATTCTTAATAGGAAACTTCCCTATCTCATTCTTAATATCAGGATCAAAATCAGGCGCCTTAAAATCCTTTCCACTGTACAGATATTCAAGATAATCCATAACATTCTGAAGATAGAATATAAGCGTAACTCCCGTCTTTAATTCATCACATATTACCGCATATGACTCCTTATCAAGATGTCTTTCAATCGTCATCTCCTCATTGTCGCTTAAATTCTTTCCCACAACAAATGGAAAATAATATTCGTATTTGAAAGTATTCTTTTCATATCTTCCATACACATATAAACCTGTTGAATTACTGAGACGTAAGATAATAACGCCACGATCTAATTTCTCGTGGCGTATCACAAATCCTTCTTTTATGCTTTCCTTAATTCCTGTTTTAATAAATTTTTCTTCAGCCCCGGATGTCATATTATCAAATCCAAGTGCTCTTATATATAAATTCATATATTGCTCCGATACCCTATTCTGTATCAACTATAAACATAGTAAGTTTCTTTAATAAATTATACTCTACATTCTCTGTATAAGGTGTTCCATCAGCATGCTGAGTCATTCTTATAACCGGTCTGTCAGCAGCTTCCTTATTCTGTCTGATGACCACACCCTTTTCGCCATCACTTGTATAAACAGTACATCCGACAGGATATGCCGCAACTGAATCCAGAAACTTTGCTGCAATTGTAGAATCATACTTGATTCCCGCATGCACCTTTATGTACTCGATTGCTTCGTATATCTTCATTTTTTCATTTCCGATACCACTTATCATGCTGTCGAAATCATCACATATGGAAACAAGCTTTACTTCGGGCTTAAGTCTTTCCCCCTTATGCTGGAATGGATATCCAGAACCATCTATTCTTTCATGATGGAAAAGTACTATTTCCTTAGCCACATCCGGAAGCCATGCTTCATCCTGTAATGAGCTGTAGCCAAATATTGTATGTTTCTTATATTCTACAACATCCTTCGGTGTCATTTTATCTTCATTAATATTAACATATGGAACATTAATATATCTTAACCCGATATCATGAAGTATTGCGCCCATTGATACATTGTGAACCTGCTTGTCACTCATTTTAAGCCTTAACGCCATAATAGTAGATAATGCACACACATTTATACAATGAGTGTACATATCAGTACTTACATTCCTGATTTCTGTTATATTATTGACTACCTCCGGCTCAGCAAGCACTGAGTCTAGAATTCTCTGTGCTTCCTCAACAATAACCTTGAGTTCCTCATTATGTTTATAAATGTGTTTTTCTAATATTTTCTTAACTACCTGCCTTGAATTCTTTGCAGTTTCTTCTACCTTGTATGGATATTCCTCTTCCTCATTATCTGATGTACTATCTGATAAAATGCCTTTTTTGTCATCCTTTATATATACAGTTCTTGTTCCAAGATTCCTGATTCTGCTTATAAGCTCTGTTGTCATAGGAACATCAGCATGAATAAGTACCGCATCCGCCTGCGATAATATAGGAAGGGCTAATATATCGTTTTCTCTAAGATTATCAACACTTACCTGTTTCATAATGCGCTCCATTCTTAATAAAACATTATTCAACCCCTGTTACTATAGGTAAAAGATATCATATTTTAATTAATATTACAATGAATATTGACTTATAATTATATTAGTGTTATATTGGCTTTGTTAAAATATTATCAATTATTACACAAATCAAATCATGGAGGAAATGTTATGTCAAAGAATCTTACTGAGAATTACCCAATTGTTGACACAGTTGAAGCCCTTGAAGAAAGGCTTGCAGGTGTCCGTGAGGCACAACGCATCTTCGCAGCTTATACTCAGGAACAGGTAGATAAGATATTCACTGCTGCTGCACTTGCTGCCAATAAAGCAAGAATACCTCTTGCAAAGCTTGCAGTTGAAGAAACCGGTATGGGAATTGTAGAAGATAAGGTTATCAAGAACCACTATGCTTCAGAATACATTTATAATGCTTACAGAGATACTAAGACATGTGGTGTTATTGAAGAGGATAAGTCTTATGGTATCAAGAAGGTTGCTGAACCTATCGGTGTTGTAGCAGCCGTAATCCCAACAACTAATCCTACTTCAACAGCTATTTTCAAGACTCTTATTTCACTTAAGACAAGAAATGGCATTATCATCAGCCCACATCCACGTGCTAAGAAGTCAACTATAGCAGCAGCTAAGGTTGTTCTTGAAGCCGCTGTTGCAGCAGGCGCACCTGAGGGAATCATTGGCTGGATAGATGTTCCTTCACTTGAACTTACAGATACACTTATGAAGGAAGCAGACATTATCTTAGCTACCGGTGGTCCGGGAATGGTTAAGGCTGCTTACTCTTCTGGAAAGCCTGCACTTGGTGTAGGTGCCGGTAATACTCCTGCTATCATTGATGAATCAGCAGATGTAATACTTGCTGTTAACTCAATTATTCATTCTAAGACATTTGACAATGGTATGATATGTGCTTCTGAACAGTCTGTAATTGTTGACAAGAAGGTTTACAAGGCTGTTAAAGAAGAATTTGCATACAGAGGCTGCTACTTCCTTAATAAGAGCGAGACAGAGAAGGTAAGAAAGACAATTATTATCAACGGCGCACTTAATGCAAAGATTGTAGGTCAGAAAGCCCACACAATCGCAGCTTTGGCAGGTGTTACAGTTCCTGAAGAAACTAAGATTCTTATCGGCGAGGTAACATCTGTAGACCTTTCAGAAGAATTTGCACATGAAAAGTTATCTCCAGTCCTTGCAATGTACAAGTCAGAAGATTTCGAGGACGCACTTTCTAAGGCTGAACACCTTATTGCTGATGGCGGCTTCGGTCATACATCTTCTCTTTATATTAATGTTGAAACACAGGCAGACAAGATTGCTGAATTCTCTGAGAGAATGAAGACCTGCCGCTGCCTTATCAATACACCTTCATCTCAGGGTGGTATCGGTGACCTTTACAACTTCAAGATGGCTCCTTCTCTTACTCTTGGATGCGGCTCATGGGGCGGCAACTCAGTATCTGAGAATGTCGGAGTAAAACATCTGCTTAATGTAAAGACTGTCGCTGAGAGGAGAGAGAATATGCTTTGGTTTAGAGCACCTGAGAAGGTTTACTTTAAGAAGGGCTGCTTACCTGTTGCCCTTGATGAACTTGGAACTGTAATGGGTAAGAAGAAAGCATTTATCGTTACTGACCAGTTCCTTTATAAGAATGGTTATACCAAATGTGTTACAGATAAGTTAGATTCTTTAGGAATCATGCATACTACTTTCTATAATGTAGCACCTGATCCAACACTTGCATGCGCTAAAGAAGGTACAGCAGCAATGAGACTTTTTGAACCGGATGTAATCATTGCAATCGGTGGTGGTTCTGCAATGGACGCTGCCAAGATTATGTGGGTTATGTACGAACATCCTGAGGCTGACTTCCTTGATATGGCTATGCGTTTCATGGATATCAGAAAGAGAATATATACATTCCCTAAGATGGGCGAGAAAGCTTACTTCGTTGCTATATCAACATCTTCAGGAACAGGCTCAGAGGTAACTCCATTTGCAGTTATTACTGATGAGACAACAGGACAGAAATATCCACTTGCTGACTACGAATTACTTCCTAAGATGGCTATCATTGATGCTGATATGCATATGGATCAGCCTAAGGGACTTACAGCAGCATCTGGTATTGATGCACTTACACATGCACTTGAAGCATACGCTTCTATCATGGCAACAGAATATACAGATGGTCTTGCATTACAGGCTATGAAGAATATATTTGAATATCTCCCTGCAGCTTATGAATTAGGTGCACATGACGCAGTTGCAAGAGAAAAGATGGCTACAGCTTCTACTATGGCTGGTATGGCATTTGCCAATGCTTTCCTCGGAGTATGCCATTCACTTGCACATAAACTTGGTGCATACCACCATCTTCCACACGGAATTGCTAACGCACTTCTTATTACTGATGTAATGAGATTCAATGCTGCAGAAGTTCCAACCAAGATGGGAACATTTTCACAGTACCAGTATCCACATTGCAAGGCACGTTATGTTGAGTGTGCCAACTTCCTTGGAATTCAGGGTAAAGATGATGATGAGAAATTTGAGAACTTCATCAAGGCTATTGAAGAATTAAAGGCTAAAGTAGGAATTAAGAAAACTATTGCAGATTATGGTGTTAAAGAGGAAGACTTCCTTGCAACTCTTGATGAGATGACAGAAGCTGCATTTGATGACCAGTGTACTGGTGCTAACCCAAGATATCCTCTTATGAGTGAAATGAAAGCCATGTACTTAAAGGCTTACTATGGTAAATAATCATCATTATTATTTTAAGAAAGGAAGACATGTCATATGAAAAAATATTTAGCAAAATCTAAGTTAAAATCAGTATATGTAGAGAATGGCAAAGCTACTAAGGTCTTTGCCAAGACCTACAACAAATCAGATGTTTTATATGAAGCTCTTAATACTTCTAGAGTTGAAGACGCAGGCGTTAATATTCCAAAGCTTTTAGAGGTTGCTGTTACTGACGGTAAATGGTCTATCACAAGTGAATATGTTGAAGGTCCTACTCTTACACAGTTAATTGAAAAACACCCTGACAAAGCAGACGAATACATTAAGAAAATGGTTGAATATCAGGTATCCTTCCAGAAGAAATCTAACCCACTCCTTCTTGTATTAAAGGATAAAATGAACCGCCAGATTAACTCTATTGAAGAACTTGATAACAGCGTTAAGTATGAACTTCTTACAAGGCTTAATTCCATGAAGAATCATACTAAGCTTTGTCACGGAGATTATTGTCCTGATAATATTATTGTTACTGCTGATGCTAAGGGAAATATCAAAGAAATCACAGCAGTTGACTGGGTACATGCAACACAGGGTAATGCTTCCGCTGATATTGCCAACACATTTTTACTTCTTAAATTACAGTTTGGTGATAAGAGTGATATCCCTGAGAAATACATAAATGCTTTCTGTGAACTGACTAATACAAAGCGTTCATATGTTAATGAATGGCTTCCATTAGTTGCTGCAGCAAGACTTACAAAGAATAAGGAAGAAGAAAAAGAACTTCTTGAGCAGTGGATAAATGTTGTAGATTTTCAGTAATATTTTTCCTTAATCCAATAAAATCAAGGTTTTCCACAGAAAAATGCTGGTATTTAACAGTATTTCCATGAATTCCCCACAGTTTTAACACACTTATCCACAAATTTTGTGGATAATATAAAATAAATGTGGATAAAACATATTCATCTGATATGTTTTATCCACATTTTTAATAAAATCTATATAGTTTCCGTATTACTTAATATTCCTATTACTTAACTGGTACTAATTCTGTCTTTCCACCCATGTACATACGGAGTGCTTCTGGAATAAGAACTCTGCCGTCTGCCTGAAGGTTGTTCTCAAGGAATGCGATAAGCATTCTTGGAGGTGCAACACATGTGTTATTAAGAGTATGTGCAAAGTACTTGTTCTTGTCCTTACCCTGAACTCTTATCTTAAGTCTTCTTGCCTGTGCATCTCCCAAGTTAGAGCATGAACCAACCTCAAAGTACTTCTTCTGTCTTGGTGACCATGCTTCAACATCAATAGACTTAACCTTAAGGTCAGCTAAATCTCCTGAACAGCACTCAAGTGTTCTTACTGGAATATCCATTGTTCTGAAGAAATCTACTGTGTTCTGCCATAACTTATCAAACCACATTTTACTTTCTTCTGGTTTGCAGACAACAATCATTTCCTGCTTCTCGAACTGGTGAATTCTATATACACCTCTTTCCTCGATACCGTGAGCACCCTTCTCTTTTCTGAAACATGGAGAGTAGCTTGTAAGTGTCTTAGGAAGTTCTTCCTCTGGAGTGATTGTGTCGATAAACTTACCAATCATTGAATGTTCACTTGTTCCGATAAGGTAAAGGTCTTCACCCTCAATCTTATACATCATGGCATCCATCTCATCAAAACTCATAACACCTGTAACTACATTACTTCTAATCATATAAGGAGGAATACAATATGTGAAACCTCTGTCAATCATAAAATCTCTTGCGTATGAAATAATTGCTGAATGAAGTCTTGCAATATCACCCATAAGATAATAGAAACCGTTACCAGCAACCTTTCCTGCTGCATCCATATCAATTCCGTTGAATCTTTCCATTATATCTGTATGATATGGTACTTCAAAATCAGGAACTACAGGCTCACCGAACTTCTCAATTTCAACATTCTCGCTGTCATCCTTACCAATTGGTACGCTAGGATCAATGATGTTAGGAATAGTCATCATTATCTTAGTTATTTTTTCATTAAGTTCCTTCTCATCAGCCTCTAATTCAGCAAGCTTTGCAGCATCTGCACTTACCTGTGCCTTAACTGCCTCAGCATCTTCCTTTTTTCCCTGTGCCATAAGAGCACCAATCTGCTTAGAAAGCTTATTTCTGTTAGCTCTTAACTCATCGGCTTCTGTCTGTGTTGCACGAGCCTTAGCATCAAGCTCAATAACTTCATCTACAAGCGGAAGCTTTCTATCCTGAAATTTATTCTTAATATTCTGTTTAACAATATCCGGGTTTTCTCTGACAAATTTTAAATCTAACATTACTCCTCATTTCCGTGTCCTATAATTGACACTATTTTATCAAATTTACCAAATGCTATTATGCACCTTTTTCAGTATATTTTCAATTACATTTTGTCTTTCTGCACTAAATCATTAACTTCTTTGCTTAATTCTTCGTCTCCCATACGACCTGCCAGTGCCTGGTTGACAGCTTTTTCTTCTTCCTTGCCAAGTTCAATATAAGATTTTCCATTAACGATTTCCTTAATATAAGCAAAACAGCCATCATTGCTATGCATAACATTTACAACATATCCATTGTCTTTCTTATCAAGCATACATAATGCAAAGCTTAATTTTCCGCCCATTTCATGGAATGCATCATATTTATTAACACCAACCTTCTGGAATGTAAGCTGCATCTTTTCATATATGTCCTTAATAGCTTCTGTATTATCTTCACTTTTCTTCTGAATACTGATAATGTCATCGGTATATTTTCTTACCATCTTTTCCATGCTTTTTCCATCGGAGCCTTCCATCATCATCTCATACTTCTTCATCATAGAGCATGCTTTGCATATAGCAACGATTGCAAGAACTATGGCTGTAATTGTTATTACAAGAAGACCTATAACTACATAAAGTGTGTCCACTTTAAACAAACCAAATACATCTAACATATTTTTTCCTTTCTGTATTTTATGAATTCAATATGATTTATTAAATTAGTTATATAAAATATTATAATTTTAATTACTCATTTATTTTCTTTAACATATCATATATTCTTTCAAGCTCTGCCTGTGAATAATACTGGATTTCTATTTTACCTTTGTTGTTATTCTTATTTTTAATAACAACCTGAGTACCCATAATTTTCTTTAACTTTTCTTCAAAATCTCTGTAAACAAAATCATTTTCCGGCTTACTCTTTTCCACAGGTTTATCTAACTTATCAATATTCTTAACAAGTTTTTCAACATCACGGACATTGAGCTTTTCATCAAATATTTTCTGTGCAACCATGTACTGTTTTTCTTTATCTTCAATACTTATAATTGCTCTGGCATGACCACTGCTTAACTTACCTTCGATAACCATTTCCTGAACTCTTTCATCAAGCTTTAATAATCTTAATGAATTGGTAATTGCAGTTCTTGACTTGGCTACCTTTTCTGCAACTTCATCCTGCTTTAATCTGTAGTCTTTGATAAGCTGCTGGTAAGCCAGTGCTTCTTCAATTGGATTAAGATCCTCTCTCTGGATATTCTCAATAAGAGCTATCTCCATAACTTCCTGTGATGAATAATCTTTAATTATTACGGGAACTTCTTTAACTCCTGCAAGTCTTGCTGCCCTGAATCGTCTTTCACCAGCTATAATCTGGTAATTCTTATCCATCTTCTGAACAAGAAGTGGCTGTAATACACCATACTGCTTTATTGACTCTGATAACTCAATAAGTGCATCTTCGTCAAATGCTTTTCTAGGCTGATTCTTATTAGGTTCAATCTGTGAAATCTTAAGTTTAGTTTCTGCTGGAACAGGAACTTCCTTAACGACCTCCTTTACAACCTCTTTAACTACTACCTTCTCATCATTATTATCATCTTCTGGTATTAAAGAAGCAATTCCTTTACCTAAACCTCTTGATTTAGTTGTTTTACTTGTTTTCTTTACTGTTGGCATATTATCCTCCATTATTATTTTTCTCTTCCCATAACTTCTTCGGCTAATAATCTATAGCTTTCTGCTCCTGTTGATTTAGAATCATACAGATTGATTGGTAAACCATGACTAGGTGCTTCAGCTAACCTGATATTTCTTGGTATGATTGTTTTATAAATATTCTGTTTAAGATTATCTTTTACATTTTCCACAACCTGTAATGACAGATTAGTTCTTGAATCATACATTGTAAATACAACACCCTCAAGTTCCAGTCCCGGATTAAGTTTCCTTTTAACAAGATTTATTGTATGTATAAGCTGAGTTAATCCTTCCAGTGCATAATATTCACACTGGATTGGTACAAGAACAGTATCCGCTGCTGTCATTGCATTAACAGTAAGCATACTGAGTGACGGTGGACAGTCAAGTATTATATAATCGTATCTGTCTCTTATTTCTGATATACTTTCTTTTAAAGTATATTCACGATTTTCAACATCAATTAAATCAATCTCCGCACCTGCAAGATTAACATTAGATGGTAGAATATCGAGATTTTCAACAGCATCTTCTACTATTGCTTCTTTAATATTACATTCTCTCAATATAACTTCATATACTGTTTTTTCAATATCTGTTTTAGATAATCCAAATCCACTAGTTGTATTTCCCTGTGGATCTATATCTATAACAAGAACTTTTTTCCCAGCTTCAGCCAGACATGCAGAAAGGTTTATTGCTGTTGTAGTCTTACCAACTCCACCTTTCTGATTTGCAATTGCTATTATTCTTCCCACATTACCCTCTTCTTCCATATAATATTATGTTTCACGTGAAACATATATTATATTATTTTATATTAAACATTAGTGTTATTTATTCACTGTTTTTTATTATAACACACATTGTTGAGTTGTGTTATATAATTTGTTATTTTTTAATGTTTCATGTGAAACATTTTGCTTATACAATTTTAAAATTAATTAAAATAAGAGAGTATAGACTTATATATCTATCCCCTCTTAAAAATCAAATTATTTTATGCTTATAATATCATTTTTAATTGCAAAAACAGCTGCCTGTGTTCTATCCGAAACACCAATTTTTTTAAATATATTTGAAACATGATTTTTAACTGTTCTCTCACTTATATTAAGTGTTGAAGCTATTTCCTTATTGAATGCACCAGATGCAATCATTTTTAATACTTCTAATTCTCTTCTTGTTAAATCAGATACCTTTTCTTTTAATACATCTCTTTCCGCAAGGCTTGCATTAAGAAGTGGCATAAGACTTGGTTCAATATATGTTTCTCCAGAATATACAGCAAATATTGCTTTCTTTAATGTTTCAAAATTAGAATCCTTTAATACATATCCGTCACATCCAATATCAAGTGCCTTTATTAAATATTCTATTTCATTATGTATTGTCAATACAATAACTTTGCATAACATCTTTTGTTGTTTCATTATACTCAGAACCTGAAGTCCATCAAGATTAGGCATGTTTAAATCAAGTAAAACAACATTTGGTTTTGTCTTATTAGTTACATTAAGACATTCATAACCATCTCCTGCCTCACCTACAACCTTTATTTCTGAATCAATCTCTAATAATTGTTTTAATCCTTCTCTAACCATTTTATGATCATCAGCTAGTAAAACATTAACCGCCATTATAAAACCCTCCTCACCATACTGGAATCCTGATTACAAATTTTGAACCATTTTCATTAGAATAATTTATAGTTCCATTAAGCAGTGAAACTCTTTCTTTTAACATTTCCATTCCAAATCCAGTATGTTTTTCTCTGTCATATATAGTATTTTCAAAATCAAATCCACATCCATTGTCTTTAAAATCAACTACTATATACTTATTTTCTTTGTCTAATTCAATATTAACAGATATATTAGTGCATTCTGAATATTTAATTGCATTGCTGTTCAACTCATTAATAATTCTAAGTATTGAAATTGTAATAGTAGAATCAATTATCTCATCATCATTACAATTGATAGAATAATCATATATTACTTTATCACTTTCCCTGTCAAATTTATCTAACATATATGTTATTGTATTTTTAAAGCCTAAATCATCTACACTCATAGGGCGAAGCTGATATATAATATTTCTTAATTCATCTATTGAATCTTTTATCAGAGTTATAGAATTATTAATTTCTAATTTACCTCTGTTAATATCTTTATCAGCTATCTGATATATAAATTCCTGCTTATGTATTAATGCCGTTAAATTCTGTACAACACCATCATGAATATCTCTTGAAATTCTTTGGCGATCCATTTCAATAAAGTCAATTAACTTAACAGAATTATTTTGACTATCTATCAGTGTTTCACGTGAAACATTTTCTGATGACATATCTTCTTCTAATACTTTATTAAGTGTCTCAATTTTCTCAGCCACATTCTGTTTTTCTTCAGATAAATCTGTTATTTTCTGCAATGTCTCAGATTTATTATTTTTCAGAGCTTCTATTGCCACTACAGAAGTATCAGTAGAAGAAGTAACTGAATGAAATATATCTTCTGTCCAATCTTTTTCTTTATTTAATTTTTTTATATTCTTATCTATTGTTTTTAGTTCAATATTAGATGAATGAATTTCATTATTAATATTTTCCAACCTGTCTTTTAATAAATTCAATTCATTTTCTACATATTTTCTACATGAATCAGACATTTTTACCCCATAAATTATTATATATTAATATTATATATTTTAAATTATAAATACATAAAAATTAATATATCCATATCTCGACATTTTAAAAACTATTACTTAAAATAATACTCTATTATTTTCGAGAAATAAAGTACTTTTTTACTATTAATAAGAATAAATAGTAAAAATCCCCCAAAAAGTACTAGTATTAACTTTGAAAAATAGCATTGCCACATATTAAATAATGACATATAATTATAATATCTATGAAGTATACGAAATTCTTTCAATAAGGAAACGGAGGAATACTATGAATAAATGGCAGAAAATAGGACTGGCAGTAGGTATGGGAGCTGCTGTTGTTACTACAACACATCTGATTAACAGTATAATATTTAAATCATCTACCGCTAATAATTATACCGGTAAAAGAATAAGAAGCAATTATCAGTGGAAGTTCGGCAATATTGCATATGTAACTGCCGGCTCAGGATCTCCACTTTTACTTATACACGATCTTAATTCTTACAGTTCAAGCTACGAATGGGAACAGACTATTAACAGTTTTGCTAAGAATCACAAGGTTTACGCCATTGATTTATTGGGCTGTGGACATTCTGATAAACCTAACCTTACTTATACAACATTTATGTATACACAGCTTATCAATGATTTCGTACTCAATATTATCCGTTCTAAAACGGATGTTGTTGCAACAGCAGGCTCAACACCAATTGTGATAATGGCTGCATTTAATAATCATGCACTGTTTAACAAAATTATTCTTGTTTCTCCTTTATCAGTTGAAGATGCTCTAAAAGGACCTGACAACTTAAGTGGAATAAGAAGACACATTTTAAATGTGCCTGTTATTGGAACTACTGTATATAACATTCTGTTTAACAGACCATCTCTCAGGAAACTTCTTTCAAGAACCTTCAAGGACGGAAAAGTTCCTGCTGATTATATCAACGCATGCCATGAGAATGCACATCTTGGTGAAGCAGCAGCTAAGTATCTGTTTATCAGCACAGAATGTAACTTTACTACTGTTACTATCTCAAAAGCACTTTCTGAGCTTGATAACTGTATATACATGATTAACGGAATGCACAATAATAATGATGTTATTGATGAATATATCCACATCAATCCTGCAATCGAAAATGTTATGATTCAGGATGCCAAGAAGCTTCCACAGGTTGAACAGCCTTCTGAGTTCGTAAGACAGGCTGAGATATTCCTCAATTAATCGGACATTTTCAATAATTTTTTAATCAACAGTTTATAAAAAACAAACCCATATTATCCACAATATGATGAATTATTAATCATATAATGTGAATAATATGGGTTTTATTTATCCTGTAATGTGTAAAACACACTAATTAAACGATTGGCTCTTTTGAAGGAAGCCCTGCCTTTCTTGGGAACTTTCCAGATGTTGGCTTAACCTTCTTGATATATACTAAAGAACGGTCAATATCTGTGCCTGGAAGCTTGAATTTCTTCACTTCTTCTATTGTTCCTCCAAGAACACTGACTGCTTTCTTGGCATTTACCAATTCTTCATCAATATCTCCTGACTTATATGCCACGAAATATCCACCAACCTTAACGAATGGAAGGTTATATTCCACAAGAGTTGCCAGATTAGCAACAGCTCGTGAAACACTCACATCAAAATGTTCTCTTAAATCTTTATTTCTTCCGCCGTCCTCTGCTCTTGAATGAATGGCTTCTATTTCTGTAAGTCCAAGATCATCTATTACCTGATTAAGAAACTTCACTCTTTTATTAAGAGAATCAAGCAGAACAACATTAAGCTGCGGGTGTGCAATTTTTAATGGAAGTCCCGGAAAACCTGCACCTGTTCCAACATCAATAAGAGAAATCTCATTCTTTCCATGTCCGATTTTTTCAATATCTAACACAAGACTGTCAACATAATGCTTTAAAAGAACTTCATCATAATCTGTAATTCCAGTAAGGTTCATAAAGCTGTTCCATTCAACAAGCAGGTTATAATACATGTCAAACTGCTCAAACTGTCTGTCTGTAAGCTCAACACCTATAGAATCCAGATTGTTCTTAAATGTTTCATTTATCATACATTTCTCCTTATTAATGCTTTTTATCAATGATTTTTATTAATGCTTTCTTCTAAGAGATTCAAGATAAACAAGAAGCACTGATATATCAGCAGGTGAAACACCTGATATTCTTGAAGCCTGTCCTATTGAACGAGGTCTGAATTTATCAAGCTTCTGCATTGCTTCTTTTCTTAATCCGCTTATTCCGAAGTAATCAAGGTTGTCTGGTATAAGCTTATTTTCAAGCTTTTTAAAATGTTCAACCTGTCTTAACTGTCTGTCTATATATCCTTCATATTTCAGATTAATATTAACCTGTTCGCATACATCCCAAGGAAGTTCTGGTCTGTGCTTGTCAATTGGAGCAAGAACATCATATGAAAGCTCAGGTCTCTTGATAAGCTCAGCGAGTGTAGCTCCTGTTGTAAGCTCAGTACTTCCGTTATCTGTAAGTACCTTCTGTACTTCACTTCCAGTTCCTATATTAACTGACTTAACACGCTCTATCTCTTCATCTATAAGCTGAATCTTGCGTGTAAGACGATTCATTCTTTCCTCACTTATAAGTCCGACTCTGTAACCGTATTTAGTAAGTCTTATATCTGCATTATCCTGTCTTAATATAAGTCTGTACTCTGCACGGCTTGTCATCATTCTGTAAGGCTCTGCTGTCTCCTTAGTTACAAGGTCATCTATAAGAACACCTATATAACTTTCTGAACGATCAAGTATAAGTGGTTCTTCCTTCTTAACAAAAAGTGCTGCATTGATACCGGCAATAATTCCCTGTGCAGCGGCTTCCTCATATCCTGAGCTTCCGTTAAACTGTCCACCAGCAAATAATCCTTCAATCTTCTTGAATTCAAGAGAAGACTTTAACTGAACAGCGTTAATACAGTCATACTCAATAGCATAAGCATTTCTTACGATTCGGACATTCTCAAGACCAGGAACTGTTCTATACATTGCATACTGCACATCCTCAGGCATTGAACTGCTCATTCCACCAAGATACATTTCATTAGTATACAAGCCCTCTGGCTCAATGAATACCTGATGTCTGTCTTTGTCTGCAAATCTTACAACCTTATCCTCAATTGATGGACAATATCTTGGGCCTGTTCCGTGGATATCTCCTGAATAAAGAGGTGAACGGTCAAGATTATCCATAATAATCTTGTGTGTCTCTTCATTAGTATATGTAAGCCAGCAGCTTACCTGATCTTTCTGTATGCTCTCAGGGTCTGTTTCAAATGAAAATGGCACAACTCTCTTATCACCGAACTGCTCTGTCATCTTAGAGAAATCTACAGATCTCTTATCAACTCTCGCAGGAGTACCTGTCTTGAATCTTCTTACCTCAATTCCGTTATCAATAAGTGACTGTGTAAGATGGTTGGCAGCCTGCAATCCGTTAGGACCTGTATAATAGCTTACATCGCCGTATATACATCTTGCCTTAAGATATACACCTGTACATAAAACAACCGCCTTGGCTATGTATTCTGCGCCAGAAACAGTCTTAACACCGCCAATCTTACTGTCATTAACGATAATCTCTGATACTTCTGCCTGTCTTATATGCAGATGCTCAGTATTCTCAAGCACATTTCTCATTCTTCTGCTGTAATCGGACTTGTCAGCCTGTGCACGGAGTGAATGAACCGCAGGGCCTTTTGATGCATTTAACATCTTTGACTGTATAAATGTAGCATCAATGTTCTTTCCCATCTCTCCACCGAGGGCATCTATTTCTCTTACAAGATGTCCCTTAGAACTTCCTCCTATATTAGGATTACAAGGCATCATTGCTATACTTTCAACGCTTACTGTAAATATAATTGTTTCAAGTCCCATTCTTGCAGCAGCAAGGGCAGCCTCACAGCCTGCATGACCGGCACCTACTACTACAACATCATATTCTTCTCTAATATTAGGCATATTACTTCTCCTTATCAACCTGCATTACTTACCCATACAGAACTTTGAGAAAATTCTGTTGGCAAGGTCATCTTCAATCTCTTCTCCTATTATAAGTCCAAGATTCTCATATGCAGCCATTAAATCAATAGTAAGGAAATCTTCACTTACCATGTTATCAATTCCATCGAGTACAAGCTTTAAGCTGTTCTCAGCCTTCTTTAAAAGTTCTTTATGTCTTGTACTTGTAATATATACATCTTCATTAAACTTAACTTCACCGTTAAAGAACATATTCTTAACGGTTTCCTCAAGTTCTTCAATTCCTGTCTCCTGCTTTGCAGATATAGTAACTGTCTCACAATTGATTATTTTCTTAATATCATCTGCTGTCGTAACCTGTGCAAGATCAGCTTTATTAAGTATTACAAGAACCTTCTTATCCTTGATAAGTTCCATAATCTCGTAGTCATTATCATCAAGTGCCCTTGAAGAATCAACTACATATATTACAAGGTCTGCAACTTCTGCAAGCTTCTTAGCCTTATTAACACCAATGCTTTCAACAACATCATCAGTTTTTCTAATTCCTGCAGTATCAATAAGATTAAGAGTAACTCCCGACAGATTAATCATTTCCTCAAGAGTATCTCTTGTAGTTCCTTCTATATCAGTAACTATTGCTCTCTCTTCTCTTGCAAGTACATTAAGCAGGCTTGACTTTCCTGCATTAGTTTTCCCCAAAATTACGGTACGCACGCCATCATGCATAATTCTGCCATTGTCGCATGTTTTTAACAAGTTATCCACATTATTAAGACAGTTTTCCACATCATTTTTAAGGTTATTTACATTAGCATCTATATCAAAATGTTCAGGATCATCAAGTGCAGCTTCAATAAATGCAACGTTATTAAGTATTATTTCTCTTATATTCTTAATCTTTTCAGATAACTTGCCATCTAACTGATTAACAGATGATTTCAATGCGTAGTCATTCTTTGCATTAATAATATCAATAACAGCCTCCGCCTGTGACAGGTCAATTCTTCCATTAAGAAATGCCCTCTTTGTAAATTCACCAGGCTCTGCAAGCCTTGCTCCAGCGTTAAGTACCGCCTCCAGCACCTTCTTAGTAACAAGAATACCGCCATGACAGTCAATCTCAACAATATTCTCTCTTGTATATGTGTTAGGAGATTTCATTACAATCACAAGTGCTTCATCAATTTCATTCCCGTTATCACATATATTTCCAAAATGTACTGTATGACTCTGCACATTTGCAAGCTTAATATTCTTTTTTGATTTAAAAACTTTATCTCCAATGATAATTGCATCAGGACCGCTTATTCTTACAATACTTATTCCACCGCTTGACACCGTACTTGTAGATATAGCTGCTATTGTATCCTCCATTTCCATCCTCCATATAAAAAATGCTGTGATAATAATACCACAGCATTTCATAAAATCATATATCTAATTATCTGTTATATCTGTTATTATTTTCTCTTTCAAGATAAACAACAACATGTCTGAAAGGTTCTTCACCCTCACTTCTTGTAGATACGAATCTGTCTGACTGAAGTGCTGAGTGGATAATTCTTCTTTCATATGGGTTCATAGGCTCAAGTGAAACAGGTCTTCTGCTTCTCTTAACCTTGTATGCAATATTCTTAGCAAGAGACTCAAGAGTTTCTTTTCTTCTCTTTCTGTAGTTCTCTGTATCTAATTTAACTCTTACATACTTCTCGCTGTTCTTGTTGATTACAAGACTTGTAAGATACTGGATAGAATCAAGTGTCTGTCCTCTCTTACCGATAAGAACGCCCATGTTATCTCCAGAAAGATCTACATTAACGCTGTTTTCTTCATCGTCAAATGTAATATCAACATTAACTTCCATGCTCATAGCACCAAACATGCTGTCAAGAAATGCCTTTATATCCTTCTTAATATCTTCCTTCTGTTCTGCTGTAAATGGTTCTGCCTTTGGCTGTGCTTCAGCCTTAGGTGCTTCCTTAACAGATTCTGTATTATGGTTATCTGCTGGCTTAAATTCTTTTTTGAACTCTTTCTTAGGTTCAGACTTGAATTCCTTCTTAGGCTCTTCCTTCTTGAAATCATCAGCCTTCTTCTCAGGCTTCTTTTCAGTATTAACTGGTACTTCTGGCTTCTTAGGAGCTTCAACAACCTTAACCTCTGGCTCTTCCTGTTTTTCTCTTGCCTTAATCTTAGCAGGCTTAGAATTAAATATTCCTAAAAATCCTGAATTTCCTTTTTCTATAACTTCATAATCAAGCTTATCACTTGGAATACCAAGCTTTGTGCAGGCATTAGTTATAGCTTCTTCAACAGATTTTCCTGTAACTTCAATATATTCCATTACTTAACCCTCTCTATTTTCTTTTATCATTGACTTCATTGTATCTTGATACCATACCAACCTTATCAGCAAGACTTCCCGGCTTAGCTGCCTTTCCGCTTGCTGCTGCAGCTTCCTTTAATTCCTGTATCTTCTTATCGTTAGCTTCCTTCTTCTCCTGAAGTCTCTTTGCTCTTTCAGCACTTGAAGAAGCAGAAGAATTTTTATTATTATTTACATTCTTAGTATTTACAGAAGCACCTTTAACGATAGTTTCCGCTGGAAGTCCCTTCTTGGCTCTCTTCTTATTACGCTTTTCAACATTCTTCTCAACGATTTTATCTGTTCCAAGCTTATCGTAATACTTATTAATGAAGATAGTCTGAATTGTCTGAATAACAGCAGTTGCAATCCAGTAAACACCAAGACCTGCTGGAAGACTTATTGCAAGAAATGCTGACATAAGCGGCATAAAGTAAGTCATCATCTTCATTGATGCAGCTGCTGGATTATCACTATCAGGCTGAGACATGCCAGCCTGTGAAACCTTAACTGATATAAACTGTGTAACTCCGGCAAGAACTGGAATTAAAAATGCTATCTGAAAACCAAAACCTGGATTCTGGGACATATTTACACCTAAGAAAGTGTTCATATGGTTAATCTTATCAAGATTCTGTGTAATCATATCTGAAAAAGCTGGAAATGCTTCCTTTAACTTAGTCCACTGGTCAGCAGTAAATGAGTTAAGTGTTGTTACTGCAGTACTTGTATTACTCCAGTCAACAGTCTTTCCATAAATATCATTAAGAGTATCTGCATAACCTGAAACAGATGAAATACCATCAGCACCATTAAGTCCAAGTATATTAAGGAAAAGTACCTTAATCTGTGAAATGTAAAGTGGTATCTGCTGGAATACTCTGTAAAGGGCAAAAAGAATTGGCATCTGGATAAGGAGCTGTACACAGCTTCCCCACTGTGAAACACCATATTTTTCATAAACAGCTTTAGTCTCTGCCTGCATCTTCTGCATAGCTACTGTATCACTGTTCTTACCCTTATACTTTTCCTGAATAGCCTTTATCTCTGGGTTCATAACTGACTGTAACTTAGTCATCTTCTGCTGCTTAATCTGTAATGGAAGCATTAACATTTTAACAAGCAGAGTAAAAATAACGATTGCTATTGCAATATTACCAATTCCGATTACATTAAGACCTTTAAAAAGAATGTCTAAAATATAACCGAGTAACTGTGCAATTGGCTTAATAATACTCAAATTGTCACCTCCGCATAATATAGCACTATCCAAATATTTAATTGTTTATTGCTTTTTTCTTTTTCCGTATCTGCCTACCGGCACCGGATCAAAGCCATAAGCGTTCTTATTAAATGGATTGCACCTTAATATTCTTTTAAGTGCCAACCACCCACCTAAGAAAACTCCATACATTTCGATTGCTTCAATTGCATACTGCGAACATGTTGGAATAAAGCTGCAGTATTTACCACCCTTATAAGGAGATATTGCGAGCTGGTATAATCTTATCATATTAAGAACTATGAACTTACCCGCATTTTTCAGCTTAACTTTTATATCCTTCATATTAACCGCCTGTTTAATCCTGCTTATAAAGCTTATGAAGTTTCAATAAATGAATCATTGATTCCTTAGTTTCGAAAAAACCCTTATCTTTCAAACTGGCTCTGGCTACGACAACATAATCATATCCATCGGGTATACAACTGGTACTAAGGCGGAATGCCTCTCTTATCAGTCTTGCCAGTCTGTGCCGGACAATACTATTCCCGACCTTCTTACTCACAGATACTCCTAAACGCTTAGTATCCGTTCCATTCTCAGAAACATACATAATAAGATTCTTATTAGCAAAAGACTTCTTATTACTGTACACCTTTTTAAATTCCTGATTACTTCCTAATGTTTGAAAATCCTTATATTTCATATCATTCACCATTCTCATTAATTAAAATGTTACTAAAAAATATTATTATAATCTGAAAAAAGCAGATGAGAAACTCCCATCTGCCAACAAAATCAAGAAAAATATTAATTAAGCTGAAAGTTTCTTTCTACCCTTAGCTCTTCTTGCTGCTAAAACTTTTCTTCCACCTGCAGTACTCATTCTTGATCTGAATCCGTGAACCTTAGATCTCTGTCTGTTCTTTGGCTGAAATGTCATCTTCATAGTCTATGCACCTCCTTCATTACCATTATAGTTTATTATGGTAAGAATATTTTCATATAAAAAATTTCAAAACACAGAACTGATTATATTGTGTAAATAATATAAAGTCAAGAAAAACTTGATATTTACTGCATTTATTTTTATATATACTGTTTATATACAAAATGCTTTCCACAGGTTATTAACAAGCTTCAAATATGCATATTCAGGACATTTTCATCAAAAATCACTCAGTATACATTAATGTTATCCACATTTTGTTAATAACTTGTGGATAACTGTGTAAAAAAATGTTATTATATTTACAAAATTTGAAAAAGATTCCCTATTTTCGACATTTTTCGAGTTAATAATGTTTTCCACATAAGATATGTCAGAATTTTTTTCCAGAAAATTATCCACCGTTGTAAATTTGTCCATTTTATTGAAAAAAATTTATAAATGATATATTATATAAGGGAATGTTTTTAAATGAACAGAAACGCAAATAACAAGCCAGAAAGGCATAGATTTAATGGAAGAATTAGATATTTTAATAGAAAAATGGGATTATATCCTCCAGACTTTTAAAAAAGAATATGATATTCAGGATATTTCCTTTAAAACCTGGATTAAACCCCTTAAAATTTATTCTCTTGAAGGTAATGTAATTACTCTTATTTCATCTGAGGGAGAAATGGGTACTGTTTATATTGAAAAGAAATACCTTAAGTTCATTGAAATCTCAATATGTGAGGTTATGAACAAGGAATATTCTGTACGCCTTATTTCAGTAGAAGAAAAGAAGGAAGAAGACCTTAAGAAAAAGATTTCATCAGCTTCTACTAATAATAATGTAGCAACTCAGAATCTTAATCCTAATTATACTTTTGATACATTTGTCGTTGGTACTAATAATAACATGGCTTACGCTGCATGTCTGGCTGTAGCAGAAACACCTGGTCCTATATATAATCCTCTTTTTATATATGGGGGTGCCGGACTTGGAAAGACCCATCTTATGCAGGCTATCGCTCATTTCATAATAACAAGCGATCCTTCCAAGAAGGTTTTATATGTTACATCAGAAACATTTACCAATGAGCTTATTGAATCGGTTAAGACTAACAAGAATACTGAATTCAGAAACAAATACCGTAATATTGATGTTCTTCTTATTGATGATATTCAATTCATCATAGGTAAACTTTCTACACAGGAAGAGTTCTTCAACACATTTAATGATCTTTATCTTGTAGGAAAGCAGATTGTTATATCATCCGACAGACCTCCTAAAGAAATGGAAACTTTACCGGACAGACTCCGTACAAGATTCGAAAGTGGTCTTCCTGTTGATATACAGATACCTACATATGAAACTAAGATGGCTATTATTAATAAGAAGTCAGAGGCATTAGGTATTGATTTTCCTTATGAAGTTAAGGACTATGTTGCAACTAATATTACTTCAAGTATCAGGGAACTTGAGGGGGCGCTTACTAAGCTTTCGGCTTATTCCAAGCTTTCACATACTCCTCTGACTGCTGAATTTGCGGAGAATACACTTAAGGATCTTATATCTCCATATTCTAAAAAGGAGATAACACCTGAACTTATTATTGAAGTTGTAGCTGAACATTTCCACATCAAGCCTGAAGATATCATATCTCACAGAAGAAGTGCAGATATAGCATTTCCAAGGCAGATTGCCATGTATCTGTGCAGACAGATGACGCAGACTCCTCTTGAGGCTATCGGAAAAGCTATGGGAAATAGGGATCATACTACTGTAATATATGGTGCGGACAAGATTGCCAAAGAGACTGTAACCAATGAGTCTACAAAGAATGTTGTTGATATATTAATAAAGAAGCTTAATCCTTCTTAAAAGTTATCCACAATCGTCTTTGGATAATCTGTGAATTTCATGTTATTTAAATGTTGAATTAATTGTATAACTTTTTTTACCATTTTTTCTTTTTATCAGCCACTGGATTTTTTCACAGTGTTTTAACAGGTTTAAATGTCATTTCCAACAAAGTTATACAAAGCCTCATAACAGTATTTTTGTGGCTTTACAGCGTTTTTAACATTTTAACAGTGCCTAAGACTACGGCGACTGAAATTATATATTTATATATGACTCACACCACTACATTTTTTTCGAAAGGAAGTTATCAACATGAAATTAGTTTTTACTAAATCCAACTTAAACAAAGCTGTAGGTATTGTAATGAAAGCTGTACCTACACGTACAACAATGAATATTCTCGAATGCATCCTCATCGATGCTACTACTAACGAAATCAAGTTCACAGGAAATGATATGGAACTTGGAATCGAAACTATAGTAGAAGGTGAAATTATAGAAAAGGGTAAAGTTGCCATTGATGCAAAGCTTTTCTCTGAAATTGTAAGAAAGCTTCCTGACAATGATATTACTTTATCTACAGACTCTAATAATAATGCTCTTATCACATGTGAAAAGAGTAAATTCAATATAGCCGGAAAATCAGGAGAAGATTTCTCTTATCTTCCAGCTATTATAAAAGACAAAATGATTACTCTTTCACAGTTCCAGTTAAGAGAAGTAATCAATCAGACAATATTCTCTATTGCCATGAATGATAATAATAAAATGATGACAGGTGAACTTTTTGAAATAAGTGAAGGTAATCTTAAAGTTGTAGGACTTGACGGACACAGAATTGCTATCCGTAACATTAAGCTTGAGGGAAGAGCTGATAATGTAAGAGTTGTAATTCCAGGAAAGACTCTTCAGGAGATAAGCAAGATTCTTAATGCTGATGCAGAAAGTCTTGTTAATATTTACTTTACTAACAATCACGTATTATTTGAATTTGACCAGACACATGTTGTTTCAAGACTTATTGAAGGTGATTATTTCAAGATAAACCAGATGCTTTCTAATGATTATGAAACTAAAGTATCTATTAATAAAAAAGAATTTCTTGATTCTATCGACAGAGCTAATCTTCTTATAAGAGAAGGAGATAAGAAGCCAATTATTATTAATATCCAGAATGGTTTATTACAGGTAAATGTTAATTCTGCAGTTGGTGCTCTAAACGAAGATATTGATATTGATAAAGAGGGTAAGGATATTATGATTGGTTTCAATCCTAAGTTCCTTATGGATGCATTAAGAGTTATCGATGATGAAAATGTTACTATGTATTTAGTTAATCATAAATCACCTTGCTTTATCAGAGACAAGGAAGAAAATTATATTTATCTTATACTTCCTGTTAACTTCACAGCTTAACAAGAGAAAGGAAAGTTATGGAAGAAATAGTTTTAAGAGATGAGTTTATCAAACTTGGACAGGCAATCAAAGCTGCCGGATTAGTAGAATCTGGTGTTGAAGCCAAAATTGTTATTCAGGATGGTGAAGTTAAAGTTAATGGCGTTGTTGAAACACAGCGTGGAAAAAAGCTTTTTGGCGGAGAGGTTGTAGAATACAACGGATCCAGTATTCTTATTAAAAAATAGGTGTTAATGTGATAGTCGAATCTGTTGAGTTAAAGGATTACAGAAATTATGAATTTCTGGATATGAAGTTCAATGAGCATGTAAACATAATATATGGCGACAATGCTCAGGGAAAGACTAACATATTAGAATCAATATATATGTGTTCAACTTCCAAGTCACATCGTGGCAGCAAAGACAGGGAAATAGTCAGGTTCGGGGAAGATGAATCTCATATTAAGCTGAATGTTTTAAAGCATGATATGAAATACCGCATAGACATGCACCTTAAGAAAAATAAAACCAAAGGTATAGCAGTCAATGGTATTCCAATAAAAAAAGCTGTTGAACTTTTTGGAATTATTAATATAGTTTTTTTCTCACCGGAGGATCTTAATATTATTAAAGACGGGCCTTCAGAGAGAAGAAGATTTATGGATATGGAACTTAGCCAGCTTGACAAGATATATCTTAGTAACCTTGTTAATTACAACAAAGTACTTAATCAGAGAAACAAGCTTTTAAAAGACATAGCATTTGCACCATCAGAACAGCTGATGCAGACTCTTGATATATGGGATATGCAGCTTGTTAAGTATGGAAGCCTTATTATTAAAGGCAGAAAAAGTTTCATAGAAAAGATTAACACAATAATCAGTGATATTCATTCCAGACTTACTGGTGGTATTGAGAATATTAAAGTATGTTATGTTCCTGATGTTGATGTGAATGATTTTGAAGAAGAAGTAAGAAATTCAAGACAGAAGGATATTAAATACAAGGTTACAGGTAAAGGTCCTCATAAGGACGATCTTATATTTTTAATAAATGACAATGATGTGAGAAAATATGGTTCACAGGGGCAGCAGAGAACAGCAGCACTTTCACTGAAGCTGTCTGAGATTGAACTTGTGAAGCTTGTAATTAAGGATACTCCGGTGCTTCTTCTTGATGATGTTTTGTCTGAGTTAGACAGCAACAGACAGAATTTTCTTATAAACAGCATAGGTGATATCCAGACAATTGTTACCTGTACCGGATTAGATGAATTCATTAATAACAGAATGAATATCAATAAAATATTTAAAGTAACAGATGGACATGTAGTTAATGAGAATTAATTACATTTTGCTTCGTAAAACAAGGAGGAATTAAAGTGGCAGATCAGAATGCAGAGAAGAATTATGGTGGAGACCAGATTCAGGTACTCGAAGGTCTTGAGGCTGTAAGAAAAAGACCTGGTATGTATATTGGAAGTACATCAGGAAGAGGACTTCATCATCTTGTGTACGAAATAGTTGATAATGCGATTGATGAAGCATTAGCAGGTTTTTGTACACACATTGAGGTTATGATCAATAAAGATAACTCTATCACTGTTATTGATAATGGTAGAGGTGTACCTGTTGACATTAATCATAAAACAGGAAGACCTGCCATTGAAGTAGTATATACGGTTCTTCATGCCGGAGGTAAATTCGGAGGTGGAGGATATAAGGTGTCAGGAGGACTTCACGGTGTTGGTGCATCTGTAGTTAATGCTTTGTCTGAATGGCTTGAAGTTCAGGTAAAGAGAAATGGACACATTTATCAGCAGAGATACGAAAGAGGAAAGATATGTTATGACCTTAAGATTGTAGGTGACTGCGATATTGAGGATACAGGAACTAAGGTTACTTTTCTTCCTGATTCAGAGATTTTTCAGGAAACAACTGTATTTGAATTTGATATTCTTATGCACAGATTAAGAGAAATGGCATTTCTTACTAAGGGAATCAAGATTACTCTTACAGATTTAAGAGAAGGTCTTGAGCAGCAAAAAGTATTCCATTATGAAGGTGGTATCAAGGAATTTGTCCAGTATCTTAATAAGAGTAAAGAACCTTTATACAGCCAGATTATTTATTGTGAAGGTGTGAAAGACAATGTTCAGGTTGAAGTAGCATTCCAGCATAATGATGGATACAATGAAGTTGTTGATTCATTTGTTAATAATATTAAGACTCCTGAAGGTGGTACACATCTGACAGGTTTCAGAAATTCACTGACTAAGACTTTTAATGATTATGCAAGAAAGAATAAGATTCTTAAGGATAGTGATCAGGGACTTTCAGGTGATGATATAAGAGAAGGTCTTACAGCAATCGTATCTGTTAAGATTGAAGATCCGCAGTTTGAAGGACAGACTAAGCAGAAGCTTGGTAATACAGTTGCAAGGGGAGCAGTTGACAGTATAGTAAGTGAACAGCTTACTTACTTCCTTGAGCAGAATCCTGCAGTTGCAAAATCTATATGTGAAAAATCGTTGCTTGCACAGCGAGCGAGAGAAGCTGCAAGAAAAGCAAGAGACTTAACAAGAAGAAAGACTGCACTTGAAAGTACTTCACTTCCTGGTAAGTTAGCTGACTGTTCAGATAAAGACCCTAAGAATTGTGAGATATATATCGTTGAGGGAGATTCAGCCGGTGGTTCAGCTAAGACTGCAAGAAGCCGTGCTACACAGGCAATCCTTCCACTTCGTGGTAAGATTCTTAACGTTGAGAAAGCAAGACTTGACAGAATACTTGGAAATGCAGAGATTAAAGCGATGATTACTGCATTTGGTACAGGTATTCATGAAGATTTTGATATAAGCAAGCTTCGTTATCACAAGATTATTATTATGACAGATGCCGATGTAGATGGTGCACATATTGCAACACTTCTTCTTACATTCCTGTACAGATTCATGCCTGATCTTATAAGAGAAGGTCATGTATATCTTGCACAGCCACCACTTTATAAGGTTGAGAAGAATAAAAAAGTCTGGTATGCCTATAATGATGATGAGCTTAATGCAATAATGACTGAAATTGGAAGAGACCAGAACAACAAAGTCCAGCGTTATAAGGGACTTGGTGAGATGGATGCAGAACAGTTATGGGAAACAACAATGGATCCACACAAGAGAGTATTATTAAGAGTTAATATGAATGAAGATGATGATTCAGAACTTGATGTAACATTCTCAACACTTATGGGTGACAAGGTAGAGCCAAGAAGAGATTTCATAGAAGCAAATGCTAAGTTTGTAAAGAATTTGGATATTTAACAAGCAGCGCATAAGACAATATCGGAATATTATGTGCGTGCTTGCACGCTAAATAATATTGTGATGTTGTCTTGTATGGTGCGACTAGCACCATTCGTAAAATCGTCAGATTTTACGAATGCGCGTGATTAGGATTTACGCATGGCGTATTCCAGATTTACACATTGCGTTAATTAATAACTTCACGGAAAGGAATTATAATAATGGATGAACATATCTTTGATAAAGTTCAAGAAGTCGATATGCAGAAAACCATGGAAAACTATTATATAGATTATGCCATGAGTGTTATCGCTTCCAGAGCACTTCCGGATGTAAGAGATGGTCTTAAGCCGGTACAGAGAAGAATTCTATATTCAATGATAGAACTTAACAACGGTCCTGATAAGCCACATAGAAAATGTGCCCGTATCGTTGGTGATACAATGGGTAAATATCACCCACATGGTGATTCATCAATTTATGAGGCATTAGTAAAACTGGCTCAGGATTTTAATACAAGATATCCACTTGTTGACGGACATGGTAACTTTGGTTCAGTCGATGGTGATGGAGCTGCCGCCATGCGATATACAGAGGCGAGACTCAGTAAGATATCTATGGAGATGACAAGAGATCTTAACAAAGATACTGTAGATTTCATACCTAACTTTGATGAAACAGAAAAAGAACCTACAGTACTTCCATCAAGATATCCTAACCTGTTATGTAATGGTACATCAGGTATTGCCGTAGGTATGGCTACTAATATTCCACCTCATAACTTAAGAGAAGTTATAGGTGCTGTTGTAAAGATGATTGACAATAAGGTGGAAGAAGACAGAGACACAACAATTGAGGAAATTCTTGATATAGTTAAAGGTCCTGATTTCCCTACAGGTGGAACAATCATCGGCAAGTTGGGAATTGAAGAGGCTTACCGTACAGGAAGAGCCAAGATAAAGGTAAGAGCTGTAACTAATATTGAGCCAATGAATAATGGCAAGAACAGAATTGTAGTTACAGAACTTCCATACATGGTTAATAAAGCAAAGCTTATCGAGAAAATAGCAGAGCTTGTAAGAGATAAGAAGATTGATGGAATCACAGATTTAAGAGATGAATCTGACAGAGAGGGTATGAGAATTGCCATTGAGTTAAGAAGAGATGTCAATCCTAACATAATACTTAACCAGTTATACAAACACACACAGTTACAGGATACATTTGGTGTAATCATGCTTGCATTAGTAGATAACCAGCCAAAGGTGCTTAACCTGTATGACATGTTAAAGTATTACCTTCTTCATCAGGAAGAAGTCGTTACAAGAAGAACAAAGTTTGATCTTAATAAGGCAGAAGAAAGAGCCCACATTTTAGAGGGCTTAATGATTGCTTTAGATAATATCGACAGAGTTATATCAATAATCAGAGGTTCTGCAAATGTACAGATTGCCAAGGAAAGCTTAATAGCTGAATTTGCACTTTCAGAAGCACAGGCTCAGGCTATCGTAGATATGCGTTTGAGAGCTCTGACCGGTCTGGAAAGAAGTAAGCTTGAAGCTGAGTTGAAGGAACTTCATGAAAAGATTAAAGAATACAAGGCAATTCTTGCAGATAAGAAGTTGCTTCTTGGAGTTATCAAGACTGAGATTTCAGAGATAGCAGACAAGTATGGTGATGACAGAAGAACTTCTATCGGATATGATGAATACGATATTTCAATGGAAGACCTTATTCCAGATGAACCATGTGTTATTGCAAGAACTAACTTGGGTTATGTAAAGAGAATGACACCTGATAACTTTAAGAGCCAGCATCGTGGTGGTAAGGGAATAAAGGGAATGCAGACAATTGATGATGATTATATCAAAGACTTATTCATGACAACATCACATCATGTACTTACATTCTTTACTAATACAGGACGAGCTTATAAGTTAAAGGCTTATGAAATTCCTGAAGCATCAAGAACTTCAAGAGGAACTGCAATAATTAATCTTTTACAGTTAGCACCAGGTGAGACAATCACAGCAGTAGTTCCTGTTAAGATTGATACACTTCAGGATACAGATTACCTGTTTATGGCAACTAAGAAGGGTATAGTTAAAAAGACACCTGTTAAAGATTTTGCTAATATAAGAAAGACAGGAATCCAGGCAATTAACTTAAGAGAAGATGATGAACTTATAGAAGTTAAACTTACAGATGACCAGGCAGAGATTCTTATGGTAACAATGCTTGGACAGTGTATAAGATTTAAGGAAACAGATGTAAGACCTACGGGACGTTCAGCAATGGGTGTTATAGGTATGAGTCTTATGGATGAGGATGAAGTAGTTGGTGTACAGGTAAGTACCCAGGGAGATACTATGCTTATAGTTTCAGAGAATGGTATGGGTAAGAGAACAGACATTGACGAATATACAGTTCAGCATCGTGGTGGTAAAGGTGTCAAATGTTACAAGATAACAGAAAAGACAGGTAATGTCGTAGGAGCTAAGGCTGTAGATGATTCAAGAGAAGTAATGCTTATTACAACAGAAGGAATTATAATCAGACTTCAGTGTTCAGATATATCTAATCTTGGAAGAATAACATCAGGTGTTAAACTTATTAACCTTGATGAAGGAATTAAAGTAGCAACAATTGCCAAAGTAAGGAAGCAGCCTGCTGATGAAGATGGTAAGGATGCAGAAGGCTTTGAAGAAGACACAGATAAAACAGTAGAATCTGAAGAGTAATCTTAAGGAAACTGCCACATTTATATATGTGACGGTTTCCTTTTTAGTAGGAGATAATATGGCTTTAATTAATATTAATTATGAATCAAAAAAAATTGGTATGCCCGTTAAGATTAATGCAATTATTCCTCAGGGAAGAGGCAGTTATAAGACTTTATATCTTCTTCATGGAATGGGAGGAGATTATACAACATGGATTACGAAATCCAGAGTGGCAGATTATGTAGATAATACTGATATAGCGGTCATAATGATTTCAGGTGATAACAAATGTTATGTAGATAATGTACATGGAAGAAAATATTTTACATTTTTAACAGAAGAACTTATAGAAACCTGTACTAACTGGTTTGGGTTATCAGGTGACAGAAAGGACCGTTACATAGCAGGAATGTCAATGGGGGGATATGGAGCAGTACATGCTGCACTTATTAAGCCAGATGTATATGGCAAAGTGTTCTCATATTCAGGACTGCTTGATATAGAGAAAAGATATGACAACCCACAGGGAATAAATACATATCAGATATTTGGAGACAGAGAAAAATTATCAGATAACCGATTTGATATAATGAAATGTTTAAAAGAGGATAATTTCAAGACAAATGTGGAAAATTATCCGGAATTTTACATAAGATGTGGATTATATGATCAGATACTTACAATGAGCAGACAATGGAATAAGTATGCATCAGATGCAGGACTTAAAGTGAATTATTATGAAACTGCCGGCAGTCATGATTTTATTTTCTGGGATAAATGCATACATGAGACAGTTAATATAATAAAAGATCAGTCGTATAGGATGGAGGATATATATGGCAACAGTAATGAATGTTAATCACTTTTCTATATATCTTAAGCGTAATATGGAATGCACAGTTATTCTGCCATCAGATATAAAAAATGATGAGAAGCTTCCTGTATTATGGTTATATCATGGAGGTAGTGGTGATAATACCGCATGGTTGTATCATTCACCAATAACAGAATATGTTGATGATGGCAGGTTTGCAGCAGTACTTCCAAATGTACAGAATTCATGCTTTGTTAATATGAATATTGGAGATAAGTATGAGTCATATGTTGGAAAAGAATTATTTAATATAATTATGAATATGTTTCCATGTTTTTCTGATAAAAGAGAGAATAATTACGTATCAGGATTTTCTAATGGTGGATATGGCTGTCTTCATATTGCACTTAAATATCCTGAGAAATATGGAACTGTAGGAGCATTTTCAGCAGGTGACAAAGCTGATTCAGAATTTCTTAATGATGGAAGTGAAAAGTCAATAAGAAGAATAGAGCTTTATGGTGATGGAGACCTGCATAAAACAGAATATGGAATTACATATCAGGCAGACAGATTAATAGAGCAGAAAAGTGTAAAACCTGAAATATATCATGCCTGCGGAGAACTTGACCCATGGATAGACATGAATCATATATTGAGAGATTATTTCATGAGCCATATTGAATACAATTATGTATACGATGAAATTGAACAAATCGGACATGAATGGAAATTCTGGCGTGAAGAATTAAAAAGGTTTTTAGTATTTACTGGATTAATTAATAATTAAAATACAAGAAGGGAATTGGGAATGAGAGAGGTTAATGTATCAATAATAACAGACAACATTAAAGAAATGTGCATAGAGGCAAATCATTTTCTCACAGATGATATGAAGAATGTTTTTGAAAAAGCAGTAAAAAACGAAAAGTCTGCGCTTGGAAAGCAGGTTCTTGGACAGCTTGAAGAAAACTTAAAGATTGCAGGAGAGGACATGATACCTATATGCCAGGATACAGGAATGGCAGTAGTATTCATTAATGTTGGTCAGGATGTCCATCTTACAGGAGGAGATATCACAAATGCAATTAATGAGGGTGTAAGAAGAGGATATGTTGATGGATATTTAAGAAAGTCGGTTGTAAAAGATCCTATCTACAGAGAGAATACCAAAGATAACACTCCGGCAGTAATACATTTTAACATAGTTCCAGGAGACAGGGTCGACATAACAGTTGCACCTAAGGGATTCGGAAGCGAGAACATGAGCAGAGTATTCATGTTAAAGCCGGCAGATGGAATAGAAGGTGTAAAGGAAGCAATACTTACAGCAGTAAAGGATGCAGGTCCTAACGCCTGTCCTCCGATGGTAGTTGGTGTAGGAATCGGAGGAACATTTGAAAAATGTGCATATCTTGCAAAGAAAGCATTAACAAGAGATCTGAATGAAGAATCCCCAGTTGAATATGTCCGTGACTTAGAAAAAGAAATGCTTGAGAAAATCAATAAGTTAGGAATAGGCCCTGGTGGACTTGGCGGAACTCAGACAGCACTTGCAATCAATATAGAGACATATCCTACACATATTGCAGGACTTCCGGTTGCAGTAAACATTTGCTGCCATGTAAACAGACATTCACACAAGGTAATATAATCAGGGAGGCTAATCATGGATAAATATATTAATGCACCAATAAGTGATGAAGATGCAAAGAGTCTTCACTCAGGAGATTATGTATATATAACAGGAACAATATATACAGCAAGAGATGCAGCACATAAGAGAATGGCAGAGGCTCTGTCAGCTGGACAGCCACTTCCAATAGATATGAAGAATAACATAATATATTACATGGGACCATCTCCAGCAAGAGAAGGAAGACCAATAGGTTCAGCAGGTCCGACAACAGCAAGCCGTATGGATAAATATGCACCAGACCTTCTTGATTTAGGACTTAAGGGAATGATAGGAAAGGGAAAGCGTTCACAGGCAGTAATTGATGGAATCGTAAGAAATGGTGCAGTGTACTTTGCAGCAGTAGGAGGAGCAGGAGCAATTCTTAGTAAATGTATTAAGAAATCCACAGTCATTGCTTATGATGACTTAGGAACAGAGGCTATAAGAGAACTTGAAGTGGAAAACCTTCCTGTAATTGTAGTAATTGACAGTGAGGGAAACAACCTGTATGAAACAGCTATAAAAGAATATTGCAGAGTATAAATATGGAATAAATGGTAAATACTCCTAATATTAATTTATATTAAGGGCTGTTATTACGGCCTTAAGATTAAATGGGAGGAAAAGTCATGAAAAAGAAAATGACACTCAGGATAATTGTAGGAATGCTTACAATTATCCTGATAGTGACAGGCATACTACCGTTTATGACAAATAAGACGCTCGCCGCAGAAAATGTACTTTCAGATAATATAATACTTGTAACGGAGAATGAAGTATCAGATACAGCAAAAGACGGTTATAGTAAAGTCACATTTAAAATAGGCGACCAGACCAAAGATGTATATATAAAAAATGGCAATACTGTAAAGCTGAAATCCAGCAATAAGAACTATGGTGTAATTGCAGGTGGAATTGAAAATGGAGAAGCAATTACAGAAAACACCGTAATATATGCCAAATCGTATTCTTATCAGGGAACATTATATCTTGAAAAATCTATACAAAGTGAAACGCCAGACGAAAATGGTTACTATACACTTCAGTTTTCTGCAAAATCGCAGAATCTTCCATCAATAAAAAGTGAAAATCAGAATGTGATACTTGTATTAGACAGGTCATTCAGTATGGCATGCTCAGTTGACGAAGATGTTGACTCAGACGCAATGGCACCGACTTATGAAAAGACAAGATGGAGTGTTACAATAAATGCAGTTGAAAAATTCTTAGATGAATTTCTGTCAGAAGGCACATCTAATAAAGTATCGGTTATTTCATATTGTGGTTCAGCAAGAACAGAGATAACCAGAACATCAAGCAAAAATGATATTATGAGTAAGCTAAATTTAATATACGATGAAGAAATGTATAATAATGATTATAAAAGTTATTATAAGAGAAATGATGTTACAAAGATAGGCAGGGGACTTGGTTCAGCAACTAATATCCAGCAGGGATTAAAGCAGGTATCAGAAATTGCTGGTGATACAACAGGTGCATCAGTAATACTTTTTACTGATGGTGGAGCTAACAGATACGATAATGGGGAAATAGGTGGATATTATTATATAAAAAATAATAATGAAATTAATAGATATAATAAACCACGCGATGAAGTAAACGGTTCATATTATGCAGGAAAGGCCGGTGAAGAGTTAAAAGCTGCCGGTGCTGATATATACACGATAGTTCTTATGAGTAAGGAATCAGATATAACTGATCTCATAAAAGTATCATTAGGAAATAAATCTTTAAACTATGAAAAATCATGGGAAAAAACTTATTTTACATTTTCAGATGGAGGATATGCTAAAGAATTCTATACAGCAGCAAATGCAGAGCAGTTAAATAACAGATTTAAACAGATAATGACAGAAATGACCAGTCTGCCATTTGAAACATCATCAGTAACAGACACACTGGATAAACATTTTGTGCTTGTTGCAGGTCAGAAAAATGTTACAGATAACAAAGATGGAACATTTACAGTGAAATACCCTGAAAAAATTTCTGCAACAGAACAGACAGTTACAGTTAAAATAAAGGCAAAAGACGGATATACAGGATATTCATATACTAACGATGGCTGTCAATTTGATGGAACAATAGACGGTCTTAGCTATATGCAGCAGTTTGAAGAGACTCCGGCAGCAGTAATATTACCTCATGCCGTCGATGATGAATACACAGTTAATCAGAATGAGACACTTAATGCACAGACAGTTCTTATAAATGACGGAAATGAAATAGTTAATAATCCAAAGAAGAATCTTACATTAAAGACAGCAATGGAAAAAACTGTCCAAAATGGAAAAATAAAATTTAATGAAGATGGAACATTTGAATATATCCCGGATAAAGACTTCAGTGGAAAGGACACATTTGTTTATAAAGTAGTCCTTACTGTAGATGGAAAAGAATATACCAAGTCAGCTAAAGTCACAATAAATGTAATTTCAAAGCAGCCGGAGACACCAACCGAACCAGAGACACCAACGCAGCCGGAAACACCAACCGAGCCGGAGACACCAACCGAACCAGAGACACCAACGCAGCCGGAAACACCGACAGAGCCGGAGACACCAACCGAGCCGGAGACACCAACCGAGCCGGAAACACCAACCGAGCCGGAAACACCAACCGAGCCGGAAACACCAACACAGCCGGAAACACCAACACAGCCGGAAACACCAACACAGCCAGAGACACCAATCGAACCGGAGACACTAACACAATTAGAGACTCCAGCCGCTTCTAAAAATGATGAGGTTACATCTCAAAATATTAAAACTCCGGAAGTAGCTGCTAATGAAGAGGAGGTTATAGCAAAGACCTCTGTAAAAACAGGAGACAGAAGCAATATGATGTATTTTATAATGCTTATGTTATCAGTTGGTACAGCCATGACAACAACAGTAGTTGTATACAAGAAGAAAAAAGAAGAATAATAATATTAAATAAAAAGCCCCTTGACAATATCAGGGGGCTTTGTTAAAATAATAAATGCGTTTGACGCAGAATTTCATATTATGAGTTAAACATATATGGTTTAGGGCTCGCATTCATGGAATCTGGAGTAGTACTCAAGAGGCTGAAGAGGCGCCCCTGCTAAGGGTGTAGGTCGGGCAACCGGCGCGAGGGTTCAAATCCCTCCTGCTCCGTTGACAGAAAGAAAAAGACAGTCAGAATCTTCTGGCTGTCTTTTTCTTTTATATGATATAATGAGCGTTAGAGAGGGGGAACATGCCTGCATACTCATTCCGAGCGGCGAATGACTATCATGAACAAAGTTCATGATATAATAAGCATTAGCGAAGACAAGTTATTCACAATATTTGTAAAGTTATAAAGGAAATGTGGAATATGACAGAGAGACAGAAAATGATTAGTGGACAATTATACAAGTCAGGAGTAAAGGAACTTGTTAATGACAGAATGTTATGTAAAGAGCAGTGCTATGACTTTAATGCATTAAGACCATCGCAGACGGAAGAACAGACTTCAATGATTAAGAAGATATTCGGTAAGGTCGGAAGCAACTGTTTTATAACGGCTCCGTTCTGGTGTGATTACGGATATAATATAGAAGCAGGTGATAATTTCTATGCTAATCATAATCTTATAATACTCGACTGTGCGAAAGTAACATTTGGCAACAATGTATTCATAGCACCGGACTGTGGTTTCTATACAGCAGGTCACCCTGTTGATGCAGCAAGCCGTAATGAAGGATGGGAATATGCTTATCCTATTAATGTAGGTAATGATGTCTGGATAGGAGGTGGGGTAAAAGTAATGCCTGGAGTAACAATAGGCAATAATGTTGTAATAGGTGGCGGAAGCGTAGTTGTGAAAGATATACCAGACAACAGCATTGCAGTTGGCAATCCATGCAAAGTAATAAAAAAGATAGAATCAGGCGAAGCAAGAGAATATAATATAGAAGAAAAGCAGATATAACTTGTATATAAATGTGGTGTAAACCCCTATATATAGTGTGTTTTAAAGAAATTACAACTTTTTTAAAAAAAATTGAAAAAAGTTGTTGACAATGTGTGTACCTGATGATATTATATACAAGTCGCCG